>Ga0302238_1002427_pt1 | contig 13121 bp, 7 predicted proteins | sample AAG_UR_Asn_MG_FD_193527 | JGI IMG/M metagenome (GOLD analysis project Ga0302238, IMG submission 193527) | Enriched activated sludge microbial communities from anaerobic digester in WTTP, New Holstein, Wisconsin, United States - AAG_UR_Asn | ecosystem: Engineered > Bioreactor > Anaerobic >...
ACGGGCACCTGCAACGACGCCGGCATCTGCGCCACCGAGCCCCCTCCCAGCGGCTGCTCCGACATCTTCGATTGCCTCAACGCCTGCCAGCCCACCGACCAGGCTTGCCAGCAGAACTGCGTCAACGAAGCGGCCGTTGAAGACCAGATGGCTTTCAACTCCCTCGTGAGCTGCCTGCAGGACAGCGGTTACTGGGACTGCGCCGAGGGCGACAATGAGTGCCTTAGCGACGCCTCCAACCAGTGCCAGGACGAGATCATCGGCTGCTTCCACGGCGACAAGAGCTGCAACGAGATGTATGCTTGCCTCCAGTCCTGCCCCAACGACGAATCCGGCGCCGAGTGCTCCTCGGACTGCATCGCCTCGGGCTCCGTTGAAGGCCAGAAGACCTGGTACGCCCTGATCAACTGCCTCGACACCAATGGCTACTTCGATTGCGCCGATGGCGACGAAGCCTGCCTCGAGACCGCCTGGACCACCTGCCAGCCGGCCTTCGAAGCCTGCGTGCCTCCGGGAACCGCTACCTGCCTCGAGATGTATCTCTGCGTCAGCGCCTGCACCGACAGCGCCTGCAGCCAGGAGTGCCTCATGAGCGGCAGCTCCGAAGGCCAGACCCTGTGGAACAACTTCATCAACTGCCTCGACGGTAACGGCTACTTCGATTGCGCCGACGGCGACGACGCCTGCATGGAGAGCGCCTGGGTTGCTTGCGACGCCGCATTCAAAGAGTGCGCCCACGGCGACAAGACCTGCAAAGAGATCTTCGACTGCCTCAACGCTTGCGCCCCCACCGACCAGAACTGCGCTCTTGAGTGCAGGGTCACCGGCACCGTCGAGGGTCAGAATGCCTTCGAAGCCGTGGTGGACTGCATCATCGAGGCTTGCCCCGAAGACGACAGCGCCGAGTGCCAGAACACCGCCCTCCAGGGCGTCTGCTCCAGCCTCTACAACTCCTGCATGGGCAACTAGTCAGAGACTAGCCCAGTGCGTCGATCATCCCCACTGGTTGTAGGGGCGGTCGACGCACACCGGGACGCCTGACTTCTCGCCTTTCCCGGCCCCTTTGGCCGCTGGTCCTGAAATGAACTCCGAACATATCGCACATAACCTTGAAACAGTTCGCCGTGAGCTTCACAAGGCTTGTATCGATGCCGGCAGAGCTCCAAAGGATGTGGCCCTGCTGGCCGTATCGAAGACCCACCCGGCCCAGTTCATCCAACAGGCCTACCAGGCCCAACAGCGCTGCTTCGGCGAGAGCTATGCCCAGGAGTTGGCCTCCAAGGCCGCTGAACTTGCGGCCCTGGGCGACATCGACTTTCATTTCATCGGTCATCTGCAGTCCAACAAGGCTCGCATGGTGGCAGCGCATGCCTCTTGGATTCACTCGGTACACAGTCTGAAGCTGCTCGAAACTCTATCGGCAGAGTCTGTGCGGACGGGACGCACCTTGCAGGTTCTCTTCGAGGTGCATCTCTCCCCGGAAGAGAGCAAGTCCGGCTGTTCGCCAGACCTGCTGCCCCAACTGGTAGAAGCGGCCCTGGAGTTGCCGGGAGTGGAGCCTCGGGGCCTCATGACCATGCCCCCCTGGGACGACGACCCCGAAGTTGCCAGGCCCTACTTTCGCAAGCTGAGAGAGCTTCGTGACAAGTTGCGGGATGCATACGCAATAGAGAGCTTCGAACAGCTATCTATGGGCATGAGCCATGACTTCAAGGTGGCCGTGCAGGAGGGTTCCACCATCGTCAGAGTGGGTACCGCAATCTTCGGAAATCGCAACTACGACTGAGAACTCACCGGGCGCAACGTGATGGTCTCGGACCTGGGGTCTGCGGCCACCACTGTGAGCTCAATATCTTGGCCGGGGGCCGTTGAGACGTAGGTGTTGACCCTAGCCTGCAGGCCCCAGTCGTTCAGCAGCACCATGATGAAGCTGCGGTCCACGTGCAGCACCGTGGCCCTGACATTCTGCCCTACGGCCCTGCTTTTCAGGTCGTGGGTTAGCCAGTACCGATTGGCTTCGTCCCCAGCACGCCTCACCAGCAGTGCCGTGGGCTCTACCGCCCCCAGGATGGTAAGCATCTCGTCGGCGCTCAGCTCGGGGCGGCCCAATAGGGCATGGGCAGTCAACTGCCTCTGCAGCGCCAGGTCCACGTAGCGCCGCAGCGGACTGGTCACCTGACAGTAGGCCTGAACTCCCATGGCCGAGTGGGCTCCGGCGTGGGTCGAAGCGTCGCTGCGGCGCAGCTTACGCACCGTGGCGTAGACGTAGACCGGGTCCGAGGCCTTCTCCATGGTGAATCCAAGGTCAGAATCAGGCTTGGGCTGAGTTCGGAATATTGCAGGCAGCTTGTTACGAAGCATATAGTCCGCTGCACAGCTGCCTGCTGCCACCATATACTCGGCTACCAGGGTGTGCGAGGGCGTCGATGGGTCGTGGCGCTTCACCAGGGTCACCTTCTCGCCCTCCACCCGCGCCCGAATCTCCATCTGATGCAAGGTGAATGCGCCGGCCTTGTGCCGTACCTCCAACATGGAGCTTGCGATGTCGTGGAGGACCTTAAGCTGTTGGGCGTAGGTGCCTTGTCCAGTGGCCAGCATCTCGTTGGCTTCATCGTAAGAGAGCCTGGCCGTGAGACACAACGCCACGGGCTCCACGGTGAAGCCTTGCAGAGTGTGGTTAGCGTCGAAGCGAAGGGCGAAATCCGTGGCCGGTCGCAGTTCGCCCGGCGTCAGCGACAGGGCATCTCCCGAGAGGCTCTCAGGCAGCATTGGAATCCGCCCCGTGGGGTGGTAGATGGTGCTTGCCCTCCGTTGCGCCTCCAGGTCCAGAGCGCCTCCTCGGGGAACCGCCACAGCGGGGTCTGCGATGAGCACATGCACAATCCAGCCATGGTCGCCCTTCTCGATAGCCAGTGCGTCGTCAACTTCCGTGGTCTCGGGGTCGTCGATGGCTATGGAGACCAGATCAACCCTCCTGCGCTGGGCCACCGCTGCCTCGGCCCGGCGCTTGGCGTCGCCCACTTCCGACAGCACCTCGGCGGGCCATTGGTTGGTGGCCCCCAGGCGGCGCAGATTCAAATCTTCGTGTATGGAGTAATAGCCCAGCGATACAAGAAGGGCGAAGGCTTGCACGTGGCCCGGCCGCTGGTCCTCCGGAAAGAGGCTCTGTAATGCCCGAAGAGCCTTGGCTTGTGCCACGTCGGGTTCCAAGGCCACCCGCTCAATTCCAATCAGCGTCTCCCGAGCTGCTGCCGAAAGCCTCGTGTAGTTCAGTCCCTGCGCCAAAGCCTGGGCAATCTCTTCGGTGGAGCTTCCAAGGGCCTTGTTGCGCTCTGCCGTTCGTCTGGCCTGAAGCTCACGCTCCTCCACCTGTTTGCGGCTTAGAGGCACCCAGCCTGCTGCTTTGAGCTTGAAGAGGGAGAGGGGCGATTCCAGAAGTAGCTGAACTCCGTCCAGGGCCGTCTCCTCAGAGCCGACGCCGCCAAGGCCGGCGAGGTCCCGCAGGCTGTAGCTGCTCTCGCCCTCGTCCACCAGCAGTTCCCACACCGTGCGCATGTCCAGGGCACCAACAATGGCCAGGCTCTCCGACGCCCGGCTAAGGGCAGCGGCCATGCTGGCTACTCTCAGGGCCGAGATGTGCAGGACCTCCCTGGGCTCCAGACGCCGGGGCCCCTGCTCGGTGTGGACCGTGACGCCCCGCTTGCCACCTTCAACTCCCCAACCCACTTTGGGGGCCTCGAATGTACCAAAATAGACTATTCGATTTTTGACATCATCCAAGTCGCTAGACGCCATAAAGCCTCATTTCATTGTTGCCGCATTCGCTGCGACAAGGTGGTGTAACGAAGTCGTGTTCTATCATTTCTGATAGCTCTATTTATCGCTTTGGAGGTTCCAATGCACATCACAAGCTGCTTGCCTCTGGTCACGGCGGTGTAGAACAGGTTCCTTCGCAGCATAATGTGATGCTGCTCGTGGAGCACAACGAGGACGGCAGGATACTCGGACCCCTGGGCCTTGTGCACCGTGACGGCGTATGCAAGCTGCAGCTCGTCCAGTTCGTCATTCTCGAAAATTATAATTCTGCCATCACCCATGCGAACTATCAAGCTGTTATTGTCTATCTGTTCGATGAAGCCAACGTCTCCATTAAACACATCTTTATTGTAATTGTTCTTGATCTGCATTATTCGGTCGCCGACTCTGAACTCCTTGTCCCCCTTTCTGATGCGGCTCTGGCCCGGGTTCAGGGCGTCTTGCAGGCGCTGGTTGAGGTTGGATGCACCGAGGCACCCTTTGTACATGGGGGTGAGCACCTGGATGTCCTTCACGGGATTCATAGAGAAGCGTGGTGGTATGCGGTTGAGGACCAGTTCGACGATGGTCTCAACGGCCGCATCGGGGTCGTCCCGCTCCATGACGAAGAAGTCGGGTTCATCGCCGTACTCGGAGCGTAGCTGCAGTGGTTGTCCGTGAAGTATCTGATGTGCATTGACGACGATGAGGCTTCGGCGGGCCTGGCGGTGGATCTGGGTGAGGGTGGCCGTGGGCACGGTTCCCGAGTCGATGAGGTCTCTGAGGACGGCGCCCGGGCCCACGGATTCTAGCTGGTCTTTGTCGCCCACCATGACTATTCGGGCGCCTTGTGGCAGTGCCCGGACCAGGGCATCCATGAGTTCTATGTCGATCATGGAGACTTCGTCGACCACCAGGGCATCGGTAGCCAGGGGGCGGTGTTCGTTGCGCATGAACTCCGAGGATTGGGGAGCGAACTCCAGCAGGCGGTGGATAGTTTTGGCCTCCATGCCCGTGGTTTCGGTCATGCGTTTTGCTGCCCGACCTGTGGGGGCGCAGAGGGTGACGTCGGCTTCCAGGGAGCGCAGTCCGGCGATGAGGGCCTTGATGACCGTGGTTTTTCCCGTGCCCGGGCCACCCGTGAGTACGCTGACTCGGCTCTCCATGCAGAGGCGAAGGGCGCCTATCTGTTCTGCTGTGAGGTCCACCTGGCTGGCCTCCAGGGCGCTGGTGAGGGCTTGGCGTATCAGATCCGGGTGGGTGTTGTCTTCGGCCTGGGCAATCTCTTTGAGTTGGGAAGCGACGTTGCGCTCGGCGACATAGATTCGGGGCAGATAGACATAGGGCTCATCGGCATGGCTCTCGACCACCAGGGCCCCCAACTCGCCAAGTCGGGCCACTATGCGGCGCACCAGGTCTGGGTCTACCTTGAGGAACTCTGCTGCTTCGGGCACAAGCCTGTTGAGGGGGAAGTAGCAGTGCCCCTCGGAGGCCTGTTCGTCCAGGAAGTGGCTCAGCCCGGCCTCGATTCGGTCGGGGGAGGAGGGGTCGATGCCGGCGTGGTGACCAATACGATCGGCAGTCAGAAAGCCCACGCCTCTTACCTCCTTTGCCAGCCGGTAGGGGTTGGCCTTGACCATTTGTACAACGTTTCCCTGGTAAGTGTTCAGAATCTTGTTAGCCAGTGCCGGCCCCAGGCCCAGTGCGTGCAGCGCTATCATCTGCCTTCTGCTGCCCGATTTCTGTGCCCAGGCCGCTGCGATGGCCTCAGCCTTGGCGTGCCCGAGGCCCTTCATCTGCGCCAGCCGGTCAGGATCCTCATCCAGAATCTCGACGAGGTCTGGGCCGAAGTGGTCCACCAGCTTCTTGGCCGTGCGCTTGCCAATGCCCTTGATGGCCCCCGAGGAGAGGTATTTCTCTACGCCGTCGATGCTCTGGGGCACAGGGTGGCACAGCTCACACCGGAACTGCTTCCCGAATCGGGCAACGGTCTCCCAGCGCCCCTCGGCCTTGATGCGGTCGCCCGTCTCAAGCAGAGGCATGACTCCCACCACCACAGCGTGCTCCTGGCCTCCGTCGGGTAGCAGGTGCGCCACGCAGTAGCCCGTTTCGGCGTTGGAGTAGACGATTCGGACCACCTGTCCGGTTATGGAGGAGTCGGCCATGGGAGTGAAGGGTGGCACAGGCGCGTGTACTGGTCAAGCCACTACAACGGGCAGTTCGACACAGCGTGGTGGTGAAAGGAGAAGCTCCGTGGTAAGGTGGCGCCCGCGTGTTGCCAGGCCATCGGGGTGCGGCGCCCGTTGGAGCTGGACTTGTTTGTTTTGTGGTGGTATGTAAATCGTTACTGAAGCGGGTATCCACTGGAGAAAATATGGCCACTATACCCCACCTGGTTTATGCAGACTCAAAGGGCGAAGTGTTCGACCACCCTCGCCTCCGAATGGCGGTATGGGACGGCTATCGAATCCGAGAGCCCTTCCCCGAGGAGTTGGTGCCTCTGCCTCCCGGCAGTGACCTCTACCTTTTGCCCGGTCGTCTGCCTCTTGGTTTCGACCCCAAGGGGCACCTTATCGAGCTTGAGGACGACGAGAGTGGGGGACAGGTAACGGCGGTGTCGGCCTTTGTGGCCCCGGCCTGGTTGCGTCTCACCCACCCGGCCTACAGAACCCTGCCCGACGCCCCGACTTTGCCATTGTATGCGTACAGCAGCTTGGGTTGGGCCGACGGCGTATTCTGGACCACGGCTCTGCGTATTGACCCCGAGCCTCGCCAGGACCCTGGCACCTTCGACATGACCCGCATTCGGGCCGGCGTAGAGCGAGACCTGAGGCAGCACCCCAAGAATCGACTGCTTGGGCAACTGCGGCGCTGTGCTCTGGAGTATGGCTGCAGGGCCGCGCAGAACCTCTTCCTGAAGCGGTTCGAGGCGCCTCTTCCTACTTCCAGGAGTTGTACCGCCAACTGCGTGGGCTGCATCTCGTTCCAGGAGGGCGACGTGAAGCCCAACCAGGAGCGCATGCGCTTCTCGCCCACGGCAGCGGAGGTGGCGGAGGTGACGGAGATGCACTTCGGGCGGGTGAAGAACCCCATAGCCTCTTTCGGCCAGGGGTGCGAGGGGGAGCCGCTGACGCAGGCAAGGGTGCTTATCGATTCGGTGAAGCTCATTAGGGAGAAGCACGAGGTTGGCACGGTGAACCTGAACACCAACGCCTCCATTCCCGACGCTGTGGAGGAGCTTTGCAGCGTGGGGCTCTCGTCAATCAGGGCCAGCCTCGCCAGCCCCACCCCGGAACTCTACGACCGCTACCATCGCCCCGGAGGCTACACCATAGCTGACGTAATCGATTCTATACGCCGCACCAAGAAGGCCGGGCGATTCGTCAGCCTCAATCTGCTGGTTTTTCCGGGCCTGACGGACCGCATCGACGAGATGGAGGCTCTTGAGGCTTTCATCGCCGACCACGGTATTGACATGATTCAGTGGCGCAACATGAACATGGACCCCGAGTCCTACCTGGACGTCATGGGGCGAGGGGAGAGCGGCGAGGGGCTCTACGCCTGCGTCGCACGTTTGCGAGAGCGCTTCCCGGAACTGCGTCACGGCTACTTCAACCCCTTCCTGGGCTGAAGCCGGTGGAGGCCCTCATGAGACTCTTGCCCATCATGGCCACACTTCTCCTCTTTGCTGCCTGCTCATCGGACAAAGCCCTCCCTGCGGTGGATGCGGCCCAGGAGGACCAGTGGGTCTGGGAGGTGGGCTTCGAGAACTCGAGCCCCGGGGACGTGGCCGGTGAGGATGCCTGCACGATTCTGTGGCAGATGAAGACCTACCGGTCGGGCGCCACGGCCCATCCGGCAATGAGCAAGCAGGGGCTGCTCTATCTGGCCTCGTACCAGAAGCTCTACGCCTTGGACCCCGCCAAGACGGGCAAGGAGGTCTGGGTCTGGCCCGATGGCGATACTCAAAGCGGCATCGGCGCCCTTGACGAGCAACTCTACACGCCGGCCATTGGCCTTGAGGGGGCGCTGGCTTTGGGCAGCAGTGCCCAGAGGCTGCTGGTAATCAATAAGAACGGCATCGCCAGGTTCGCACTGGAGGTGCAGGGTCCCATAACCGGTGCACCGGCAATCAGCGCAGACAAGAAGATAGTGGTGGTCACCGACCAGGGGGCCCTCTATCTGGTGAGAGACCTTGGCCAGAACAAGCCCCACATCGCCTGGTCCAAGACCGGGGATGAGGCATTCTCAGACGTTTTGCCGGGTCAGCAGCCGCTCATCGGACTGCCCGCTGACAATGGCCACGAGGTCATCTGGTTGGTGAGGCAAAGCAGCGTCGACCGGTTCGACCTGGAGACGGGCGATCTTTTGGGGCAGACCCCGCTTCCCGAGGGGCACACGGCCACGAGCAACGCCATACTTGATGACGAAGGCAGGCTGTGGGTGGCCACAGGCAGCGAGCCGGCGGGCGTCTACTATGGTAAGAGTTGGGTGGTTGGTGTTCAGCCCGACGGTGCGTTGGTGCCCGGCACGCCCATGGCTACATGGTCGGCGCCCACGGTGGTAATAGCGCTCACCCAGGGGGCAAAAGAGACCTTGGTGTTGGGAACCAGAAATGCGGGGGTAATGCTGTTTTCCCTTATTACATCTTCCAAGGTCTGGTCCGGCACCAAGGGTTATCAGGATGTTGCACCGGGCGTTCAGGCCGGCGACGGGACCCTCTACTTCGGCGCCATGCCCCACTGGGTGTTGGTCTACTCTGAGGGGGGAGAGCTGGCATGGCAGTACAGGCTGGACGGCGAGGGCGATGCCCTTGGGTCGCAGTATCCTGCCTCGTCGCCCATTGTGATGGGAGATGGGACGGCGCTGTTCCGCAACGGTAACGTCATGATGGCGCTCAAGTGCACCGACGCCGGGCCGGCATCGGGGCTGGTGTGGCCAAGGTTCGGGGGCAACGACGCGAATACGGGGAATCTGGCCGACAGCATGGCCAAATAGCAGGGGGGGCTTCGACGCCGGGTTCAATCCGGTGTAATCGGGAGCTTCTCGGGCATCCAGGCAGGTCTTATGTTTCGGGGATATCGATTTTTGGGGGTAAGGGCGTGTCACGCGATTTCAGACAGTTACTGACAGAAAAGCGAATTCTCCTCTTCGACGGGGGCATGGGCACTCTGCTTTACGGCAAGGGGGTCTACATCAACCGTTGCTACGACGAATTGAACCTCTCTGCCCCGGAGTTGGTGGGCGAGTGCCACCGGGATTACGGTCGGGCCGGGGCCGATGTTGTGGAGACCAACACCTTCGGGGCCAACCGGTACAAGCTGCGGGGGTACGGTCTGGAGGAGCGGCTGGCGGAGATAAACCGACGTGGAGTGGAGATTGCCCGTGGGGCCGTAGAGGCGGGCGTGCTTGTGGCGGGGGCCGTGGGTCCTTTGGGAATCCGCATAGAGCCTTGGGGGCCAACCTCCATGGAGGAGGCTCGGGCAGCATTTCGGGAGCAGATGAGTGCATTGGTTGAGGCAGGGGTGGACCTGCTGGTGCTGGAGACATTCGGCGACCTGAGCGAGATTCAGCAGGCATTGAGGGCCGCCCGGGAGGTTGCTCCGGGGTTGCCGGTGATGGCGCAGATGACGTTGCAGGAGGATGGACACTCGTTGTTCGGGGTTGGGGCGGAGGTCTTTGCCCGGCGCTTGGAGGAGTGGGGTGCGGATGTGGTGGGGGTGAACTGCAGCGTTGGTCCCGAGGTGACCTTGCAGGCGCTGGAGGTGATTGTGGGCGTGGCCACGGTGCCTGTGTCGGCGCAGCCCAACGCCGGCGTACCGCGGGCTGTGGAGGGGCGCAACATCTATCTGACCTCGCCGGATTACTTCGAGGAGTACGCCAAGCGGTTCATCCAGGCGGGGGCCCGGATAATCGGTGGGTGTTGCGGCACCACGCCGGACCACATCAGGTCTATGCGGCGGGCCATCCAGGCCTGCACGGCCGACGACAAGCTGGTATCGATTGGGGCGTCGGCCCAGGTTGAGTTGGTGGACGGCAAGAGTGCGAGGGTGCCTGTGGAGTTGGAGCAGCGTTCCTCGTTTGGACGTAAGCTGGCCCAGGGGCAGTTCGTGACGGCCCTGGAGTTGGTGCCTCCAAAGGGGTTGGACCTGAGCAAGGTGATGGCCAGGGCCGCCAAGGCCCACGAGGCCGGTGTGGACGTCATAAACATCCCCGACGGACCCAGGGCCACGGCCAGGATGAGTCCTTTGGCCATGGCGTTGGCAATGAACTACAGCGTGGGTATCGAGCCGCTGCTGCACTACACCTGTCGTGACCGCAACTTGCTGGGGATGCAGTCTGACCTTCTGGGCATGCAGTCCCTGGGGATTCGCAACTTGCTGCTCATCACGGGAGACCCGCCCAAGATGGGGGATTATCCCGATGCCACGGCGGTGTTCGACGTGGACTCCATCGGCCTGACGAACATGGTCTCTCGGCTCAACGTTGGTGTTGACATTGGCGGCAACGACGTTGGAGACAGGACGCACTTCGTTATCGGAGTGGGAGTGAACCCCGGTGCGGTGAACATGGAGCAGGAGATGCGGCGTTTCTACTGGAAAGTGGAGGCTGGCGCCAACTTCGCCATAACGCAGCCGGTGTTCGATGTGGAGCACCTGGAGAAGTTCCTTGAGTCGTTACACAAAGCTGGGCTAAAGTTGCCGGTATTGGCTGGAATCTGGCCCTTGGTCAGCTTGAGGAATGCGCAGTTCATGAGCAACGAAGTGCCCGGAGCTCATGTCCCGGAGGCGGTGCTCAAACGCATGGCGCAGGCGCAGGAACAAGGAAGCGAGGCCGCTCGTGAAGAGGGGGTGACTATTGCCCGGGAGACTCTGGCGAGGATACGTGGCTTGGTGGCCGGTGTGCAGATCTCCCCGCCGCTGGGCAGGGTTGAACTTGCCTTGCGGGTCATTGCCCCGATCTAAGGGCCTCTCCCTGCCGGCGGCCAGGACTCTTCATGCTTTGTGCCAGGCAAGCGGTCTTGCCCCTCGGAACCTCGCCTCTACTCGCCTACTGGTGCCACTCTGGCCCGTGGAGCGGAGCCCCTCGGTTTTCCACCCAGGCCTACCTCTTGTGCTCAACGGGCCATACGAGCCCAGTTGTGGAGGATATTTATGCATTTCTTGAATGATCTTTCAAAAATTTCCGCGCTGTTTCTTGTTCTTGTTCATGCTGCCTGTGGGTCGTCAGGCTCAGGGGATGCCCGTGGGCAGACCGACGGGGACTTACAGGGACCGGCGGAGGTTATGTTGGACTCGGGTCACGGGGATGGGCAGGCAGGCGAGGTGAAAGATGCAGCGACCTGCAAAGAGAAGGAGCGAGGTTGCATAAGGGAGCGTGAGGTGGGTGAGTGTCAGGGTGGCCAGTGGGTGACCGTGGCGGTCTGTCCCGAGGGTTCGTTCTGCTATCTTGATGGTTGTGTGCAGAGCCAGCCATGCACTCCGGGCACCTTTAACGGGTGCATAAGCCTTTCGCAGCAGGCCATTTGTAATCCTGAGGGGACGGCCTACGTGCCTTACGACTGTCCCGAGGGGCAGAAGTGCGTGGATGGGATGTGTAGTACTACGGAGTGCATTCCAGGCGAGGCGCGTTGCCAGGGTGAGCAGGCCAGGGAGGTTTGCAGTGCGTCGGGAGTGTGGGGTGCGCCCGAGGAGTGCCAGGATGGCGAGAGTTGCATCGGCGGCAAGTGCATGTCTGCGTGTATGAGCGATCCGAAGTGGGCCAACAGCTCCGTTGGCTGCGAGTACTGGACGGTGGACCTGGACCAGAGCGACAAGGCGACCATAGGCAGCAGCCACACTCCTCCGGCCGAGGCGCCACACTCGGTGGTTCTATCCAACCCGGGCACGGCCTCGGCCAAGGTGACCTTCAGCACCATAGCGGCCGGCATTACCCTGCCTTTTGGCGAGGAGGTGATTGGCCCGGGTGAGACCCGTGAGTTTGTCATGCCCCGCATGGACCTCGAGGGAGCGGGGATCTTCGACCGCTCGGTTCGAATCCGCAGCACCAGGCCCCTGGTGGCCACGCAGTTCAACCCCAAGGATGCTGCCAACACCTACTCCAATGACTCCTCGCTGCTCATACCAGCGGAGGTTCTGGGCAAAGAGTATCTGATTCTTGGGTGGGCCTCTCAGATGAAGATGTCCATTGGGGTCTATCCGGCGTTGCTGGGGTATTTCACGGTCATTGCCGTTGAGCCGGGGGAGACCACAGTGAGGGTGGTGCTCTCTTCTGAGAGTTTCGGGTTGATTCCCAATGCGCCGCCGTTGGCCCCTGGGGTGGAGCATGTGTTTACGCTGCAGCAGTATCAGGTGATACAGTTTGAGGGGGTCTCCAAGACCATGGCGTTGGAGAACGACATGAGCGGTTCGGCCGTGGTGGCCGACAAGCGGGTGGCGGTGTTTGTGGGCAACGAGGGGCCTCTGATTTGCCCCGACGAGGCTCTGCACCTCTGCTCGGGCACCGACCCCTACTCGGGGGACATGGGCTGCTGCTGTCTGGAGCATCTGGAGGAGCAGTTGGCGCCTGTTGATGCGTGGTCTGACACCTACCTGATGGCTAAGATCAGGCCACGTGGGGCGCAGGACTGGGACACCTACCGAGTTCAGGCCGGGGCCGACAACGTGGAGTTGACCACGGACCCGCCCATCGCCGGTATCCACGGCAAGGTGTTGGCCAAGAAGGGGCAGTGGGTGCAGGGGGTCACTGACGAGAGCTTCAAGCTGACGGCCACGGGGCCGGTGCAGGTAGCGCAGTATTTGGCCAGCATGACGTGCACCATGGGCCAGATAGGCGACCCGGCCCAGGTGATGGGGGTTGGGGTCAAGCAATACCGAGACAACTATCCTTTCCTTGTGCCCCAGGGTTACAAGCAGGACTGGGTCACCATAGTTCGCCCCACGGGCTCGACCAACACGCTGGACGGCGAGGAGGTAACAGAGTCCTTCGAGCCAATAGGTGCTTCGGGCTACGAGTTCGGCTACGTCTCCGTAACCCCAGGTCCCCACACCATGGAGGGCACGGCCCCCTTCGGCCTGACCCAGTACGGGTTTATGGAAGCCACCTCATATGCCAACCCCGCAGGGATGAATCTGGTGAAGTAGGCCCCACATCGTAGCCTCGCCCCAACGCCCCAATCCTTCCCGCATCCACGAAGTCCGAAAGGTCCGACCCACTGGATCCGGTTCCATGTTCAGGCCGCAACCAGGCTGTTCTGCGCTCAGGTTACCTCCTTTCTCTGATAGTGGTTGAGTAGGTATCTCACAGATTCATCGCCGACAATTTCG
>Ga0302238_1002428_pt1 | contig 13120 bp, 6 predicted proteins | sample AAG_UR_Asn_MG_FD_193527 | JGI IMG/M metagenome (GOLD analysis project Ga0302238, IMG submission 193527) | Enriched activated sludge microbial communities from anaerobic digester in WTTP, New Holstein, Wisconsin, United States - AAG_UR_Asn | ecosystem: Engineered > Bioreactor > Anaerobic >...
CCCCCCGATGGGGCCGCGGACGCGCTGGCCGTCCACCTCATTTCGGGAGGCGGGGCCCCGAAAACCGGCCCGATGAGGCCGCGGACGCGCTCGCCGTCCACTGCATTTCGGGAGGCGGGGGCCACGAAAACCGGCGGACCCGGACAGCCTGGCTCCTCAACGGCTCCGCCCCCTTGATTTTCCCCCGGGGGAATTGTATCTTTATAGACGAAGGGGGGTGCACCGGTTTCGACTGGGACGAAGGTTTGTCTGGTTGCAGGTGGAGGGCCGAACTCCTAAAAAGCGGCAAAACCTATAACTGCCGATAACGCAGATTACCAACTGGCCGCGGCGTAAGCCCGGCCACGGGTTCCCGGCACGCCGTTCTGAGGGCCGGTGCGCCTGAAAGAAACCAGGACTTGCCGACTCCGGGGTCCGGACCGGAGAAGGGACACTTCCCGGAATACGAAAAGAGCGGGCCTTCGTTCCGCCCTGCCCTTTTCCGACAAACCAAGGGACGAATAAACCTGTAGAATGCCTGGCGGATCCGTTTCAGGACGCGGGTTCGATTCCCGCCACCTCCACCATTTCGAAAAGACAAACCCGTCTCTCTGGGGTCATTCTTCGGAGTGACGAGTTTTGTTTTTCCTCTTGTTTCTAAAGGGTTTGAGCCCGTTTCACATCTTTCCAAAGCACCTCTCCGCACCATCGATTCTCCCCATCTTCCAGCCTTTCTTTCTCTGTTTGGCCCCGGGATTCTCTGTTTTCTCCGGACCAAGTCCAAAGCTCGTCCGGAAAGCTACATCCTTGATTGATATGGGTTTGCGGCTGATTGTCATTTTGGACAGTTGTCTCAGGTCATCGTTCGATGCCGTAGCCGGATGCTTTTTTCGAAATCTCCCGCCTCGGCCATGGAAAGAAGCGCGGTCAACTCCGGCTTCCTGATCCCTAAAGAAGAATAGCCGGCGCTGATGGTCGGCTCTCTGAGGCGGTCTCCGGTCAGGTCACCGCTTATCGCTGCACAAGGCAAGGAACCCGGCTTTTTTAAAGTGAACGGATAATGGAGAAAACGCAGGCCCGAAAGTGGCCCCGGAAAGGAAGCGGGGTTGAAACGGTACTTCCCGACTCAGGAGAATGCCCATTCCGGTAAACGGCCCGAAACTCTTTGATACCAGGGGCTTTCCGGCAACCGAAAAATCGGAACCGTGGTTGTGATTTTTTTCCGCTTCAGCTGCTGCGTTGCAGCGTCGAACGCTCGTCCGGTGAAATCGAAACGGCTAATCGGGAAATCCGCTTGATTTTTCTTTCCCGACGCTTTATTTTAGGATGTGCGGTGAGAATAAAATAAAGACGAATCTTATTTCAAGTTCGAGGCAGGCAGGATGAAGCGGGAACTCCAAGGCAGATATGTGACCATATCGACGGGGGGTGAGAAGGCCCAGGCCTTCGTGCCCGCGCCGCTGCCGCCGCGTCCGCCCATCGACTGGACGCCGGAGCTGCGCAGCAAGTTCGATCAGGCGCTTCTGGCGCTCGGGAGGCTGGACAGTGTTTCGACCTTGCTGCCGGACACCTCGCTGTTTCTCTACATGTACGTCCGTAAGGAAGCGGTGCTCTCGTCCATGATCGAGGGCACCCAGTCGTCGCTGTCCGACCTGCTGCTGTTCGAGCTGGATCAGGAACCCGGCGTACCACTGGATGACGTGCGGGAAGTCAGCAACTATGTCGCCGCCCTCGACCACGGTCTGCGCCTGTTGGAGGAAGGGCTGCCGCTGTCGCTGCGGCTGTTCCGCGAGATCCATGGCGTGCTGCTGACCAAGGGCCGGGGCAGCAATCAGACCCCGGGGGAGTTCCGGCGAAGCCAGAACTGGATCGGCGGCACCCGGCCAGGCAACGCGTCTTTCGTTCCGCCGCCCGCTGAGGAGGTGCTGGAGTGCATGAGCAAGCTGGAGCTCTTCCTCCATGACCAGCCGGAGCCGACCCCGGTTCTGCTCAAAGCGGCTCTGGCGCATGTGCAGTTCGAGACCATCCACCCGTTTCTGGACGGTAATGGCCGTCTCGGGCGTCTTTTGATTACGTTGCTGTTATGCGAGCAGAAGGTGCTGCGGGAGCCGATGCTCTATCTCAGCCTCTACTTCAAGACGCACCGCCAGTATTACTATGAGTTGCTCAACAACGTGCGATTGACCGGCGACTGGGAAGTCTGGCTCGACTTCTTTGCCGAGGCCGTGATGGTCACCGCCACTCAGGCTGTGGAAACGGCGCAGCAGCTCCTCGACCTGTCGAGCCAGGACCGTGACAAGATCAGCGATTTGGGACGGGCGGCGGCATCCACCTTGCAGGTCCACCGGGCACTGATGGAGCATCCCATCGCCACCTCGGGCTCATTGGTAGAGAAGACCGGCATCACCCCTGCCACGGTCAACAAGGCCCTCGGCCACCTGGAGCAGCTCGGTATCGTCAAGGAACTGACCTCCCAGAAACGAAACCGCCTGTTCAGCTACGCGGGTTATATCGAGATCATGAGTCGCGGCATGCCCGGCAGGTTCTGAATCTGACGGAACGTGACCGAAACAGAATCGGCGGTCTGGGACGGGCGGCGGCCTCCACTCTGCGGGTCTCGGGCCCTGATGGAAAAACCCATCGCCACCGCCGGCCTCCTTACGGAAAAAACCGGAATCACCCCCGCCACGGTCGGCAAGGCCCTTGGTCAGCTCGTGGGACTGGGCATCGTCTCGGAGCTACTGCCCGAAAACGGGGACGGCTTTTCAGTTATACCGGTTACATCGGGAGAAAAACCGCTTTAAGTTCCTGCCGTAATGACGGCTGGAAGATCGATGTCAAGGAGGCCAATGGAAAAAACCCGGTCGGACTGACTGAAAACAGCGATGAAGACAATGATTCCCGCTGGACGCCGGCAGATTTTTACCGTTGCCGGCTCCCCTTGAAATCGCACGGGGTCCTTCTAGCCGGTATGCCCCCCCGTGCCTTGAAATCCCCGGAGAAATGGGAAACAATGGGTGGCATGGTCTTCGCGGCCTTTCCGAAACGCGCCTCCGGGAAGCGGCAGCCCGGGGGGACGGCGGCCCTTATCCTCGCCCTGGGGGCGGTGTTTTTCTCCTCCTGCGCCACCCGGTTTTCCGCCCGGTTTCCCGAGGCGGGAAGCGGCGCCGGACCGCACCGGGGAGGGCGGCCCGCGGTCCGGGGGGACGGGTCCGGAACCGAATATCGCGGCCCCGCTGCCCGCGGTGCGGCGCCGGGTCCGGATGAGCGGGCGGTCGTCTCCTCCGCCGAGGCCCTGCTGGGGCGGCCTCCGGAGGACCGGGTGCGGGTGAACGGCCGGGTTTTCACCCTGGACTGCATCGGGACCGTGGGGGCCATCTACTACCGCCTTTCCCTGGATGTGACGAAGGATTTCCCCTTCCTCCCGGGAAACGGGGTGGGGCGGCTCCACGAGAGCCTGCGCCGCCGGGAGGCCATCCATTTCGACGCCTACCCCCGGCCGGGGGACATCATCTTCTGGGACAATACCTGGGACGCCGACGGGGACGGCGACAGGACCAACGACCCGCTGACCCACGCGGGGGTGGTGCTGGAGGTGGACCCCGACGGCACCATCCGCTATGTCCACGCCCATCACCGGCGGGGGGTGGTGGTGGAGGTCATGAATCTTCTGGAGCCGGCGAAAAACAGGGACAGGAAGGGCAAGACCATCAACAGCCCGCTGGCCCTGGGCTCCGGGGTGTCCCGCCGCGACAACCCCCGGCACTGGCTGTCCGGCGACCTCTGGAACAGCTTCGGGGACATCCTGCGGGAGAAGGAATACTACGCCGCGGCCGCGGGGGGTCCGATGGGGCTGGGCATCGCCGAACCGGAGAGGCCCGAACCCGGCGGACGGGGGATCACCGGGGCGGCGGAGACGGTACCCGCCGGGACGGGCATAGCCGGGGCGGACGGACCGGGGTTCGAGGGAGAAGAAAAAAAGGCAGGCCTGTAAGCCGGGTTCTGTCGTGGGCCGTCATCTATCTGGCGGCTCCGTCTCCGAAGCCGTCCTGCAGTCTACCCGCGGATAGGGGCGAGCAGCCCTCCGCTTCTTGACTTTGCTCCCGGTAAGGTTTGCCGTGCCCCCGCCGTTGCCGGCGGGGCGGTGGGCTCTTACCCCACCATTTCACCCTTACCCCCTCCCCTTGCGGCGAAGGGGGCGGTATATTTTCTGTGGCGCTGTCTATCACTCCCCGCCGGTTCAGCGGCCCCGCAAAGGGCGACGCTGCCTGTCGGAGCGTGTCCGGGGGTTACCCGGTACCGTGCTCTCCGGAGCCCGGACTTTCCTCCCCTTTTTATAAAGGGGCGACGGCCAGGCCTGCCGCAACTTTCACCTTACATCTCCTCCTCGTCCTCGTCCTCGTCGTCCTCCTCCTCGTCATCCTCGTCGTCGTCCCCGTTATCATCGTGCTCCGCCTCCTCCCCTTCGTCCTCGGCGGAGTCGTCGTCTTCCACATCCTCCCCGTCGTCCAGGTCCAGGTCGTCCACATCGAAGATCCCCTCCTCCGCATCGGCGGCGAAGACCTCCTCCCCGTCCTCCTGATGAAAGAGGATGCGGCTGCAGTAGGGACAGAACAGGATGGAATCCCCGTCCCGCACATCGTTGACGAACTGCATGGGCAGGATCATGTGACAGCCGGAACAGACGCCCCGCTTCAGCGGCACGATGCCCAGTCCCGCCTTGCTGCGGATGATGCGTTCGAATTTGAATATCATCTCCGGGTCCAGACCCGGGACGATTTCCTTTTCTTCCTTCTCCAGTTCCCGGAGCCGCTCCATGAGGCCGTCGCTTTCGTTCCTGATCCTCTCCTGCTCCGCGGCCAGTTCGGCCTCCTGCTCCTGGATCAGGGACTCCTCCCGCTCCATGAGATGGGCCATCTCCTCCAGGATCTTCTCTTCCTTCTGCAGATCCCGGCGGAACTGCATCTCCTTCTCCGAGGCGTCCCGGATCTCCTTGTCCAGCGCCTCGTACTCCCGCTGGGTTTTTATCATGTCCATCTGGCCTTCCAGCTTTTCCCGGTTCTGCTCGGCCTCGGCCATTTTCTCCCGGAACCCCTTGATCCGCTGTTTGATCTGCTCCCGCTGCTCGTTCTTCTCGATATAGGATTTCTTCAGCCGGTTGACCAGTTCGGTTTTGGTGGCGAGACCTTTGGGGATGTCCCGGATCTCGTGCTCGATCTCGAATTTTCTGGAGAGAATACTTTGCAGAGCCCGAAGTTTCTCGAATACATCGTGAATCATGTTTCCCTCTCGTTAATGATCTAGATAATCTTTCAGCCGGCGGCTCCTCTTGGGATGCCGCAGGCGTCGCAGCGCCTTCGCCTCGATCTGACGGATCCTTTCGCGGGTCACGTTAAAATACAGGCCAACCTCCTCCAAGGTCAAGGAGTAGCCGTCCTCGAGACCGAAGCGCATCTTGAGGACCTCCTGCTCCCGGGGCGGGAGGGTGGACAGGACATCCCGGAGCTGCTCCTGCAGCAGGGTGAAGGCGGTCTGGGTGGAGGGGTTTTCCGCATCCTTGTCCTCGATGAAATCCCCCAGAAGGGAGTCTTCCTCCTCCCCGATGGGGGTTTCCAGCGAAATGGGTTCCCGGGCCACGTTCTTGACCGATTTGACCCGCGTCACGGTCCAGCCCAGTCGCTCCGCCACCTCCTCGTCGGAGGGCTCCCGCCCCAGGACCTGCATGAGCTGCCGGGACTCCCGGACCACCTTGTTGATCTGCTCGATCATGTGCACCGGGACCCGGATGGTCCGGGCCTGGTCGGAGATGGAGCGGGTGATGGCCTGCCGGATCCACCAGGTGGCATAGGTCGAAAACTTGTAGCCCTTCCGGTATTCGAACTTCTCCACCGCCTTGATGAGGCCGATGTTCCCTTCCTGGACCAGATCGAAAAAGTGCAGGCCCCGGTTGGTGTATTTCTTGGCGATGCTCACCACCAGACGGAGGTTGGCCTTGATGAGCCTGTCCTTGGCGGTCTGCATCATGAACTTGCCGTGGGAGATTTCCTTGGCCAGTTTCTGGATATTGTCGATGGAATCCTCGAAATCCACCTCCAGACCCCGCTGTTTTTTCTCGGTGATCTGGATCTGCCGGATCTCCTCCTTGATCTCGTCGGCGGAGAGCCCCAGCTCCTCCTCCACCTTCATCCTCTTGTCCGCCATGGTCAGGAACCTGCCCAGGGTGCGCAGCTCCCGGAGATTGGAGACCCGGAGGCGTTTTTCGATTTTTTCCTGCTCCCGCCGGTACCTCTTGATCTTTCTGGAGGCGTTGAGGAATTTTTCCGAAAACTGCAGGATCTCCTCCTGGCGGATCTCCACCCGGTAGAGTTTCTTCAGCATCTCCGCCCTCTGGAGGCTCAGCTCCTCGTCCCCCACCACGTCCCCGCCGTGGGCCACCAGCTTTTTCTTGGTCTCCATGTAGGCCCGCAGGTCGCCCAGGATGTCCCGGAGGGGCTCCCGGTAGCACTGCAGGAGCCGCCGCCGTTCCGCCAGATATTCGGAGATCTCCTTCTTGGACAGGTTCATCTCCCGAGGGTCCTTCTTGGAGAAGGTCCTCTGGGCCAGGGCGTAGAACTCGGGGATGAGCATCCCGGAATGTTTGATGACCTCCTTGATGATGTTCTCGCCCTGCTCCATTTTTTTGGACAGTTCCACCTCCTGCTCGGCGGTGAGAAGGTTTTCCTTGCCGATCTCCCGTAAATAGAGACGGATGGGATCGTCGATGGCGGTTTCTTTCTCGGTGTAGACGAGCTTCTTGCGCTTGTCCGGTTTCTCCTCCCGCTCCTCCTCTTCCTCCTCGATGGGAAGCCCTTCCTCTTCGATGACCACATTGTTCTTGGCCAGAAGGGCGATGACTTCTTCGATCTTGTCGGAATTGACGATCTCGTCGGGCAGAAGGTCGGCTATCTCGTCGAAGCTGATGCTTTTCTTGGCTTTCGCGTGCTCCAGAAGCTTGACGACGGTGGGGTCGTTCTGCAGTTCACTCATAGGGGGATATCCTCAATTTTTCCAGTTCGCCGTCCAGAAACATTTTCTTCTCGATCAACTCCGTGCTGTCCTCCCCCCGACGCCGCCGCAGTTCCCGGACCACCTCGTCCCTCCGGGCCTCCAGGCTCCGGGTCCTGATGCGGGATATGGAGTCCCGGATCAGGCGCTCCCGGTTTATGGTGAACTCGTCGGAAACCATCCGCCCCAGGACGAAGTCCCGAACCGCCTCGTCTTCCACCCGCTGCAGAAGCCCGTGGACATCCCAGCTTTCCCCCCGACGGTAAGCTTCTTCCAGAACGAAGAACATCTCCTTGCCGTGAGGGTCGACGAAATCGTCCGATGCGAGGCGGGAGCGGACCAGGGAAAAGACATGCCGGTCCTCCACCGAGGCGATCATCAGCGCCATCTCCGGGCTCAGGGACACCGGCCGCGGAGGCCGTTGCCGGGGGGCCTCGGCCGGAGAGGAACGGGACCTGCGACGCAGGTCCCCGAGAACGGCGGATTTCTCCACCCCCAGCATGTCGGACAGGGCCGTAACCACCGAATCCCGCCGCACGGCGGACACGATGCTTTCAATATAGGGAAAAAGGTCCTGAATTACCAATTCTTTTCCTTCGGGGCTCGAGGACCCGTGGATGCTTTCGGATTTTTTCAACAAATAGTCCAGTATATTTATAGGAAATTTCAGGAGCTTATGCAACTCATCGGCGCCCCTGTTTTGGGCGAAATCCGCGGGATCCTGCCCCGGGGGAGCCTCCAGGGCGAAGACCTGAAACTCGCTCCCCTCGCAAATCTCCGCCGTCCTCCGGGCGGCCTTGACGCCCGCCGCGTCCCCGTCGAAAAAGAGGAGGACCCGGTCGGCGAAGCGCCGCAGAAGCCGGGCCTGATGGGGGGTGAAGGACGTCCCCAGGGGGGCCACCACGTTGGGGATCCCCGCCTGAACCAGGGCGGCCACATCCATGTACCCCTCCACGACGATCACGGCATTCTCCCGACGGATGGCGTCCCGGGCCTGAAAAAAACCGTAGAGATTCTCCCCCTTTCTAAAGAGGTCCGATTCGGCGGAGTTCAGGTACTTGGGTCCGTCGCCGGAGAGGAGGCGTCCGCCGAAGGCCACCACATCGCCCTGGGGGGAAAAAATCGGAAAAACCACCCGGTCCACGAAGAAAGCCCGGTTGGGGTTGTTGCGGGAGAAGAGGCCGGACTGGGAAAGAAAATCCTCGGAATAGCTGCGTTTTTTCAGGAACCCCCCCAGCCAGAAGGGGTCTGCGGGGGCGTATCCGATGAGAAAGGTCCGCAGGGTCTCCCCCGCCAGTCCCCGGCGGGCCAGATAGGCGGCGGCGTCTTTTCCCGCCTCCGATTCGGTGAGGAGGTAATGGAAGCTGCCCGCCACCCGCTTGTACAGCTCCCGCAGCGCGTCCCGGCGCCGGCGGTCCTCGGAAAAATCTTCCCCATCCCGGCTCACCGGGATGCCCGCCCGGAGGCCCAGAAACTCCACCGCCTCCACGAAGCCCAGCTTCTCCGCCTCCATGACGAAGGTGATGACCGTCCCTCCCTTGCCGCAGCCGAAACAGTAAAAAAGCCCCTTCTCCGGCGTGACGGAGAAGGAGGGGGTTTTCTCGTTGTGAAAGGGGCAGAGGCCCACATAGCTGCCGCCCCGGCGCTTCAGGCTGGTATACTCCCCCACGATGTCCCGGATGTCGGTTTTTTCGAGGATCTGCTTGATGACGCTCTCGGGTATCGCCACGGGTCAGCTTCCTGACGAGACTTTTTTCAGATACACCACCTTCGCCTGATTGTGCTCCCGCAGATTTTTGGAGAAGAAGTGCGTCCCCGCGCCGGGGTCACGGAGAACGAAATACCAGTAATCGGTGTCCGCCGGGTGGAAGGCCGCGTCCAGGGCGGTCCTTCCCGGATTGCTGATGGGGCCCGGCGGCAGTCCGGGGTTGCGGTAGGTGTTGTAGGGGGACGGGATCTCCAGGTCCCTGTAGGTGAGGTACTCGGGGTGAGGTTTTTTCTGTATTTCGGAGATGATGTACTCCACCGTGGCGCAGGAGCCCAGGGCCATGTTCACCTTCAGGCGGTTCCGGAAAACCGAAGCCATCAGCGGCGCCTCCCGGGGGTCCCGGTATTCCCGCTCCACGATGGAGGCGAGGATCACCGCGTCGTAGATCTCCCCCGGCCCCAGGGAGGCGTAGCCGGACTCTATCTCCCCCAGTTTCCGGAAAAAGTTTTCGATCAGGATTTCCACCGTTTTCCGGGGCGGAAAATTCTCCGGGAAATGGTAGGTGTCGGGAAAAAGGAAGCCTTCGGCGTTTTTTCCCGGGATGCGGTGCCGGGCCAGCAGCTCCGGGTCCGCCGCGGCGGCGAGAAAGCCCTCCGCCGGGGTGATTCCCTTCTCCTCCAGGAAGGAGGCTATCCGGGAGGAGGTCCAGCCCTCGGGGATGGTGACCCGATGCAGGAGCTGAGAGCCGGTGATGAAGAAGTCGTGAACCCGCAGGGCCGACAAGCCCCGGGGGACCAGGTAGGAGCCCGCCTGGAACAGGGTGTCGGTTCGCCGCAGCCGGCCGTACTGAACCAGGAAGAAGGCGGAGCGGATGAGGCCCCGCTCCTCCAGCCTCCGGGCCACGGAGCCCAGGTTTTCCCCCTTCGCTATCGTGAAGGCCACGGCCGCCTCGTCCCCGTCCCCCGGAGGGGGAGAATTGACATAGGCCGCCGCTCCCACCAGCAGGGCCGCCAGGACAAGAACCAGGGAGAGCAGTCCGGTCAGCGCCACGAGAACACCGCGCATGGGCTCCTTCTCACTTCACCAGAATGAACTCGACCCGCCGGTTCTTCCAGTTGTTCACCCTGTCGCTGAAGGGGAAGATCATTTCCGTCCCCCCCTTGCCTTCCACGTCGATGCGGCGGGCCCCCAGGCCCCGCTCCACCAGGGCCTTCTTCACCTCCTCGGCCCGGGCCCGGGACAGGGGCCCCAGCTCCTCGGTCTCTTCCCGGGCGGTCCCGGTGACGTTGTTGGCGTGGCCCTCGATGAGGATCTGATAGTTGCCGTACTTCGTCAGCACCTCCACCAGCCGCTTCAGGACGCTGCGGTTCTTGACCCCCGTGTCGGAATCGTCCAGCACCACCTGGGGGCTGTTGGGGGCGAAGGTTATGTTCGATATCTTTATCTTCAGCCGGTCCCCGTCCCGGATGACCAGGATGTCCACCGGAATGAGGCCCTTCAGAACCCGGGTGTTCCCCAGGGTATCGGCGATGGTGAAGATGTAGGGGTAGTCCTCCGCGGCGATGACCAGCTCTCCGGTGGCGGACCGCCCGTCCCAGCGGATGGTCTCCGCAGGCATGCCCGTTCCGGAGAAGCGGTTGAAGGGGTTGCCGTAGCGGTCGCTGATGTCCAGGCTCCAGCCGGCGATGGCCCCCGCGTCCCTGACGGCCAGGGAAATGATCAGCTCGTCCGCCACCCCGTCGTTGTCCGGTGAAAAGGGAAGAGGCTCCATTTCCAGGGCGACCTCCGGCGGGGTCAGGTCCAGCAGGAACTGTCCGGTTTTGGCGCCGGGCCGGTTTCCCTTCTCGAAGGACGCATCGAACTCCGCGGTGTAGAGCCCTTCGACGATGGAGCCGTCGTCCCCCTTCCCGTCCCAGCGGACCTTCATGGGGGACTTCAGCGACGCGCCCTGGAAGAGCCGTTTTGTCTTTCCCGCGGCGTCCACCATCCGCAGGCGCCAGCCCTGGATGCCGTCGGTCATGTTCAGATACACCGTAAACTCCGTCTCGTCCCGGACCCCGTCTCCGTTGGGGGAGAAACCCGGGGCGTCCACGGTGACGAAGGCCGAGGCGGGCCGGGTGTCCACCCGGATGCCCCGGAGGGTCGCCTGTCCCGTATTGCCCGCCCGGTCCTCTCCGCGGACGGAGTATGTGTACAGGCCGTCGGGGACCTTGTTGCCCATATCGTCGGCCCCGTCCCAGGTGAAGTCCCCGGCCTGCCCCTTCCAGAAGAAGCTGCGCACCGTTCTGCCGGCGGAGTCGGAAATCTTCCCCTCCCAGAGGTTTTCCCGGGAGGAGGTCTGGCTTACGGCGAAGCTGTCCAGGTTGCTGTCCCCGTCGGGGGAGAAAACCATTTTCCCGGCTGCGGCGGCGGAGACCGTCGGGGCCGCAGTGTCCAGCTCGAAGGGCCCGGTGCGGGAGGCGGAGCGGTTGCCGTTCCGGTACACCACCACGATTTCCGCCGTATACCTCCCGTCCGGAGCCCGGGCGCCGCTTCCGTCCCTGCCGTCCCACTGGTAGAAATCCTCCACCCGCCAGCGGCCCGAGAAGAGACGCACCTCCTTTTCGTTTTCGCCCCGGATGGTCAGCGTGACGGTTTCCACACCCTCGGGAACCTTCACCGTGGGGGTGAACCGGATGCTGTCCTTGACCCCGTCGCCGTTGGGGGAGAAGGCGTCGTGATCGAAACTCAGGATGACGGGGGTTTCCTCGGTGTTCACCGAAAAGGCTATTTCGTTGGACTCGCCCCGGTTTCCCGCCCGGTCCACGCTTTCCAGCCGGTAGCTGTAGTCCCCGTCGGGGACCAGGGTCCCGGTGTCGCCGATCCCGTTCCAGACCACCGCCGGATCCGCCGATTCCACCCAGCTGAAGGTCTTGACCACCCGGCGGTCCTTATTGCGGACCAGCCCCGTCCAGGTTTCTTCGGCGCTGCTCTCCTGGTAGAAGGTTATCTCGTCCTTGTTTCCGTCCCCGTTGGGGGAGAAGATCGACAGGTCCGACCGCAGGAAGGCCTCGGGCCGGGTGAGGTCCACGGTGAACCGGGGGGATTCGGCGGAGGGCCGGTTGCCGTTTCGGTACACCACCCGGAGCCGGGCGGTGTAGCTCCCTTCGGGCAGGATCGTCCCCCCCTCCATTTTTCCGTCGAAGCGGACGGGCAGCGGCGCGTTCAGGAGCCCGAAGAAGCGCCGCATCATCGTCCCCCGGTCGTCCAGCACCAGGAGTTCCCAGCTCTCCAGGCCCTGGGTGATGGGAATCACCGGGGTGAGAGTGACGGTGTCCTTGACCCCGTCCCCGTTGGGGGAGAAGAAGGACTGGTCGATGGTCAAGGCGATGGGGGTGGCCTCGGTGTTGATGAAGATATTGTCGAAGCCGGTGGAGGTTTCGTTCCCCGCCCGGTCCCGGCTGCCTATCCGGTAGGAGTAGATGCCGTCCGGGAGCAGGACTCCCTGATCGTTCTTGCCGTCCCAGGCAAGATCCGCGGGAGCGGCGTTTTCCCAGGTGAAGGTCCTGACCGTCTGTCCCGCGGCGTCGATGAACCGGGCCGTCCAGAGGTCCTCCACCGACCCGGTCTGCCGGACCATCAGCGTATCCTTGCTTCCGTCGTCGTTGGGGGAAAAGGTGAGGTCCGAGCCCCGGGGAATTTCCACTTCCACCGCCGGCGGCGTGGAATCCACCACGAATTTCCGGGGGGAAGAGGTCGCCAGGTTGCCGTTGTCGTCCCGGGCCTCCACCACGAAGCTGTACTCCCCGTCCGGAACCGGCGCCCCGGAGTCCCCGATTCCGTCCCAGCGGAAGGTCCCGGGAACATCGATTCCCTTCTTCACCGCGAAGAGCCGGTCTACCACGCTCTGGACGCTTTCGTTTTCCGGCCTTTTCTCCTTGTTTTCCATGACCCGGACCGTCCGTCCCTGCTGGTCCAGCACCATGAACCGGTACTCCCGGATATAGCGTTCGTCGTCGATGCTCACCGGAAACTCCAGAGCGTCGGAAACGCCGTCCATGTTGGGTGATATGTAACGGTCCTCGGGATAGCCGATGTGTATCGTCGGCGGGTTGGTGTCCATGACGCCCAGATTGACGGTCACCCCGCCTCCCATGGCCCAGAGGCCCTTGTGCAGCGGGGCCGCGGCCAGCCGGGCCGTGACATCGCTGCGGCTCCATCCCTTTTCGTCCAGGAAGCCTCCGCCGACGAAATCGGTCCGGAAAACCACCGAAAGCCCGAAGGAGGGGATCAGGCTGCGCCGGGCGAGCCCGTCCCCGAGGAATTGCCGCGCGTCGAAACGCAGGGCGCTGTGCAGGCCGAGCCTCTCCTTGATGGAAAGGTCCGCCCCCAGGGACAGCCGCAGGTCCT
>Ga0302238_1002432_pt1 | contig 13110 bp, 16 predicted proteins | sample AAG_UR_Asn_MG_FD_193527 | JGI IMG/M metagenome (GOLD analysis project Ga0302238, IMG submission 193527) | Enriched activated sludge microbial communities from anaerobic digester in WTTP, New Holstein, Wisconsin, United States - AAG_UR_Asn | ecosystem: Engineered > Bioreactor > Anaerobic >...
GTCAGCGCGGTGGAGGCCAGTGCCGCCCAATCCCACACCACCGGCCAGGAGGCCACCGAACTGGCCCGCATGTCGGACAGTCTGACCAACCTGGTCGGCAGGTTCAGGGTCTAGCCATGGCCATTGCCGACAACCTCCATGCCATCCAGGCCCGTATTGCGCGGGCCTGTGCCGCATGCAACAGGGACCCGGCCTCGGTCCGGCTGGTTGCGGTCTCAAAACTGCACCCGGCCGGGATGGTGGCCGAGGCGGCGGCAGCCGGACAGCAGCTTTTCGGCGAAAACTACGTGCAGGAGCTGTGCGAAAAGGCCGCTCAGCTTGCCCAGCCGGTCACTTGGCATATGATCGGCCACCTGCAGAGCAACAAGGTCAAATACCTGCCCGGCATTGTCAGCATGATCCACACCGTTGACCGCCTCTCCCTGGCAGAGGAGATCAACCGCCAGTGGCAACAGAAGCAGGGCAGTCCCTGCGACATCCTGGTACAGGTCAATGTCGCGGGCGAAGCCAGCAAGTCCGGCACTACCAGCGCAGCCGTTCTGGACCTGGTACGCCGGATCGCGGCACTGCCCTTTGTGCGGGTCCAGGGGCTCATGACCATGCCGCCGTTCTTTGACGACCCGCACGCTGCCCGCCCCTATTTCCGCGAGCTGCGCCGGCTGGCGGAACAGATTGCCGCCTGCGATATCAGCGGTGTGACCATGCGGGAACTCTCAATGGGGATGTCGGGCGACTTTGAGGCGGCCATTGCCGAAGGGGCAACCCTGGTGCGGGTGGGCACCGCCATCTTTGGTGAGCGCGGGTAAGCACGACAGGAGAACCACCATGCGATATGCAATTCTACTGGCACTACTGCTGCTTTTGCCGCTACCGGGGCAGGCGGCCACCTATTCCTGGACCGACCATAACGGTACCATGCACTTTACCGATGACATCGGCGCCGTGCCCAGAAAGTACCGCGCCAGGGCCCTGCGCCAGCAGGCGGCCGAAGAGGGCGGCAGCGTGGACAGCAATGCGACCGATGCAACCCCGGAGGCAAAACCGAACCAACCCGCTCCTGTTCCTGTTCCTGTTCCGGCAGCCCCGCAAAACGGAGCGACACCAGTAGCAAAAGGCAGCTATGGCGGCAAGAGCGGGGCTGAGTGGCAGCAGCAGTTCAGGGCGTTGAAGGCAGAGCTTGACAAGGTGGAAAAGGAACGCGAGGAGCAGCGCAGGCAGGTGGACACGGCCGCGAAGACGGCCATCTCCGTCCAGCAGGCTAACGAACTGAACCAGCGCACCAAGCAGGTGAACGACGCCTATGAGGAGATACGGCAACGCTATAACCAGCTGGTGGAACAGGCCAACAAGGCCGGTCTGCCGCCGGAATTCGCCCAGTAAGGCTAGCCTCTGACAAAGCTGTCGAGCACCTTGATCACAAAACGCTGGGCCGCCTCAACCGCCCTGGCAATATCCCAACGAGACATATCGCGGTCCTCCACCAGGTTGCTGATGCCGCGGATCTCCAGACAGGGCGTGCCGTACCGTAGCGCTGCCAAGGCAATGGCGGCCCCTTCCATATTCTCGCAGACCGCCTGGTAGCGGCGGGCCAGCTCCTGGCCACGCTCCTTGGTGCCGCTGCAGCAGGAAACCGTCACAAACTTGCCCCGCACCAGCCGCACCCCGTGGCTCTCGGCCAATTGCATGGTTTTCTGGGCCTCATGGCGGGCCAGCGGGATGCTGTTGTACCAGGAACGTTCCCCCTCGGTCAAAAGCGGCAGGCCGATTGCCCGCATATCCAGCCACCCCTGCGGTGCCAGCACCCCTTCATCGCCAAAGATCTCATCGCTGGCCACAGCCAGATCGCCCACGGACAGGCCGCTGCCGGGATAGGCCCCGCCGCAGCCGGTGATAATGAGCCGTTCCGGCTGGTAGCGCTCCAGCAGCCAGGTTGCCGCGGCAGCGGCATTGGCCTTGCCCACCCCGCCTGCACAACAGACCAACCGGCTGGCGCCGATGAATCCCTCTGCCACGCGAAAAGGAGTGGTCTCTGCTGACGTGGCATCCTCCAGCGTCGCGACCAGCAGCTCCAGCTCCCGCGGTACCGCCGCCATGAGCAGGGTCGGCCTCATGGCTGGCTGGTGTCCCGCCGGTCCAGTTCCACCGCCGCATAGGCGGAATGGTTGTGGATCGACTCGAAGTTCTCGGCCTCAACCGAAAACCAGGTGATCGTATCCAGCGCTGCCAGCCGCAGGTAGGCCTCCCGCACCATGTCCTCCACAAAGCGGGGGTTCTCATAGGCCTGCTCGGTGACATGCTTCTCATCGGCCCGTTTCAACAGGGCATAGAGCGGGCTGCTGCCGCACTGCTCGATCAGCTCCACCAGATCCTCAATCCAGAGAAACTCCGTGTAGCGCACCTTGACGGTCATGATGCTGCGCTGGTTGTGGGCGCCAAAACGCGAAAGTTCCTTGCTGCAGGGGCAGAGCGAGGTGACCGGCACCTTGACCTCCAGCACGAAATCAAGCGCATCGCCGGCCAGGCAGGCATCAAAGGCGCAGGTGTACTCCATCAGGGAGCGGGCTCTGGAGACCGGGGCGGCCTTGTCGATGAAATAGGGGAACTCCACCCGCAGGTGGGCCGTCTCCGAGCCCAGTTTGCGGCGCATCTCCCACAGGATATCCTCCAGCCGCTCCAGCGCGATCTGCTCGCGGTAGCGGTTGAGAATCTCCACGAAGCGGCTCATGTGAGTGCCCTTGAACTGGTGCGGCAGGTCCACGTACATGTCGATCGTGGCCACGGTATGCTGCACCGAGGCATGCTTGTCCTGCACCACGATCGGGTAGGAGATGTTCTTGACCCCCACCTTGCGAATCGGGATCTTACGATGGTCACGGCTCTGCTGCAGATCGGGCATGCTTGCCGTCTTTGTGCTGGTCATGCGGTTTCCTCCCCCAGAGCAGCCAGGATGGCCTGCCAGACCCCGTCCTTCCCTTCCCTGGAGAGGGCCGAAAAGTGCAAGAGCAGTGAGCGGTCCATCTGCAGCCTGGCGGCAATGGCGGCGGTCTGCTTGGCCCGCTCGTTTTTGCCGACCTTGTCGCACTTGGTCAGCACGATGATTGGACGGCGCTGGTAGGCCTGCAACCAGGCCAGCATCTGCAGGTCTTCGTCGGAAGGGATACGGCGGATGTCCAAGATCAGCACCACCCCTTTCAGCGACTCACGGCTGGCCAGATAGCGCTCCATCATCGGGCCCCACTGGCGCTTGACCTCCAGCGGCACCTTGGCATAGCCGTAGCCCGGCAGGTCGACCAGGGTCAAGGAACAGGGGCTGGCCGTCACCTGAAAGAAGTTGATCAGTTGGGTCCGTCCCGGTGTGGAGCTGGTGCGCACCAAGCCCTTGCGCTCCACCAGGGTGTTGATGAGCGAAGACTTGCCCACGTTGGAACGGCCGGCAAAGGCGATCTCCGGCAGTTCTAGCGGTGGATAATCGGCCGGTTTGACGGCGCTTTTGATGAAGGTGGTCTGATGAATATGCATGCTGGTCAGTATAGGGTCAGTCTCGCTGACGGGCAAGCGCCAAATCAGGCGCAGGAACGGAAGCGGCGAATCGCCTCGGGGATGGCCTTCTCCTTGATGTTACCGAAGGCCAGCCGCAGGTAGTCCTCCAGGCCGGGACCGAACACCTCCCCCGGCAGGGTCAAGATACCGGCCTCAATGGCCAGGCGCTTGGCCACCTCCCGCCCGTTCTTGCCGCTGAAGGGGTGCTTGACCCAGGCAAAGAAGCTGCCGCTGGCAGCCAGTCTGAAGCGGTTGCCCGGCAGATTGAACTCTTCAACAAACAGGTTGTGCCGCAGGGTCATCATGCGGCGGTTGGCCTCCACCCAGTGGTCCAGGTTTTCCAGGCCGTATTTAAGGGCCAGCTGCGTCAGGTGGGGCTGGCAGACCGTCATGGTGTCCTGCAGCTTGAGGGCCTGGCGGATCAGCTCCGGCGCCGCGGCCAGCATGCCGCAGCGGTAGCCGGTCAGGGCATAGCTCTTGCCGAAGGACATCACCTGCACCAGGGTGCTGCCCCACTCCTCCATGGTGAACAGGTCGTGGGGCATGGCGCTGATGAAGTCACTGTAGGTCTCATCGAGGATCAGGGCAATACGGTGGTGCTGAGCCAGAAAATACAGCTCCCGCAGCAGGTGCGGCGGGATCACGCTGCCGGTGGGATTGCTGGGCGAGACCAGCAGGATCGCCCGGGTACGGGGGGTGATCAGATGGGCGATGGTGGCCGGGTTGGGCAGCCCCAGCTCCTTCTCCCTGTAGGGTGCGTAGACCGGCCTGATCCCCAGGGCCTGCAGGGCCATGGGATGATCAAAGTAGCAGGGCAGTTGCACGATCACCTCGTCGCCGGCATGGCAGAGGGTCAGCATGGCCAGCCAGAAGGCGGCGCTGGCCCCCACGGTCAGGCAGACCTGCTCGGGCTGTATCTTGGCGTTGTAGCGCCGCCGGTAGCGCCGGCAGACCGCCTCACGCACCTCGGCCAAACCCTCGTCAGGGGTATAGCGGGAGCTCTGCGGCTCCAGGACCGCCTGCTGGAGATGCTGCAGCATCTCCGGTGGCGGGGCATAGTCCGGCACCGCCTGACAGAGGTCGATCAGGGGAGCGGCACCAACAGGACGCTGCGCAGCCCAGGCCTTGACCTCGCCGATCGGCGGCGGATGAACCGCGCGAACATGTTCATTGATTGAAAAACGCATGGCAGCCACCCGGTAGAGTTTACATTTTATGCGGCAATGGTATAACGATGCAGCATCTCTATACCACAGCTTGACAAGGACGCCAACTGACCATGGATCGTGCCACCACCCTGTTTTGGTCATTGATTGTGTTGCTGGTAGGGGCCTCGCTCTTCTTCGGCATCCATGCCGAGCAGCAGCGACGCAGCGTCCAGCGAGGCGGCGGCAGCATCGACAACGGCGACTTGGTCAGACTGGTCCGGGTGATCGACGGTGACAGCCTGCAGGCAGCCCGCAACGGCCAGGAACCGGTCATCATCCGGCTGGTCGGTATCCGCGCCTTTGATGCCAAGGTGGAGAAGGATGTGGTTTCCCCCTTTGCCCGGGCAGCGGTGGAGACCCTGCAACGCAATCTGCAGGACCGACCGGCCAGGGTCCTGCTGAATGCCACCCCCAAGGACCGTCGCGGACGCTACCTTGCCACCCTCTACGCCGATGACCAGGACGTTGCCCTGCGCCTGGTCAGTCAGGGGCTGGTGCTGGTCTATACGGTCTACCCCTTCCCCAACATGCAGCTGTACCTGCAGGCCCAGGAGCTGGCCCGGGCAGGACGGCGGGGACTCTGGTCCAATGCCGAGGCCACCGAGCGGGCCCTGGCGCTGATGCGGGAATGGCGCAGTAAAACCGAATAGGAGCGGAGTATGCCGACCATCCTGTATCAGCTGATGAAAACCGTAATGCGTAACCCGCCGGTGCCGCTGCGTCTGGTGGCCCTGATGCTGGCGGTGCTGCTCTACGGAACCACCGGCTTTCTGTACTTCGAACTGCCCGGCAACCCTGACCTGACCTGGCTGGACGGGCTCTGGTACACCGTGGTCACCATCACCACGGTCGGCTACGGCGACTTCTTTCCTAAAAGCATGGGAGGGCGTTTTCTGGTGGGCTGGCCGGTGATGCTGATCGGCATCGGCCTGCTGGGATACGCCCTGTCGGTGGTGGCGGCGGCCCTGGTAACATCAAAGACAAAGGAGATCAGAGGCATGGCGACCTTCAGCCTGAAGAACCACCTGGTGCTCTTTAATTTCCCCGGTCTGGCCAAGATCGAGCGGGTACTGGATGAACTGGCCCTTGATCCTGCCATCGGCAGCAGCATGCCGGTGGTGCTGGTGGATGAAGCCCTGGAGGAACTGCCGATTGCGCTGCAGAAACGGGGGGTTCATTTTGTGCGGGGCATCCCCACCAGGGATGAAACCCTGCAGCGGGCCGGCATTGATCAGGCCCGCCATGCCGTGGTTATGATCCGCAACCCGAACGACAGTGACTCGGACCACCTGAATGTGGCCATTGCCCTGGCCATTGAAGGTCGCTGCAGGCAGGTCAACACTGTGGTTGAATGTATTGATCCCGCCTCGGAGGAACTGCTGCGCAAGGCCGGCTGCGACCGGGTGGTCTGTTCAAGTCGCTTTGACGCACAATTTCTGAGTCAGGAACTGCTCAACCCCGGTATCCAGGAGGTGTTGGGGGACCTGCTGACCCTGAGCCAGGGTCAGCAGGTTTACCTGGTCCCGCTTACCACGGGCGGACGTTTCGACGCACTGCGGGAACGCTGCAGCCAGCTGGGCCATATCGCCCTGGGGATCAGTTGCCCGGATGGGGCCGTGCGGCTCAATCCGCCGCCCGATGAGCCTGCCACACCAGGCTGTCGGCTGGTCACCATCGGACCGGCACGCATTGCCGCGCTTTGACATGCGAAGCAGGCCGCTCGACATTATCTCATACGCGATCCGCCAGGAGCACCAACCATGAAAGCAGTTGTCCGGACCATCCTGCTGTGCAGCCTCCTGCTGTGCAACGTCTTCTCCGCGCATGCAGGAGACAGCACCTACCTGCTGGAGCTGTCCTCCACCGGCAAGGCCTCGGTTGACCGCGAGCTGACCCGGCGTTCCGTGACCGTACTGCAGCACCGCCTGCAATCCCTGGGCGAGGACGAGGCCGTGGTCGAGCAACACGGTAACACCCGCATCTCGCTCTCCCTTGGCCGCTCAGGCGACGAGGCCACCGGGATCGTTACCCAGGTCATCCGTCCCTCCCGCCTGGAACTACGGCTGGTGCTGGAGAATGCCCCTGTCAAACAGACTGCCAAGGATACCGAGACCCTGCAGGAGTTCAGCCTGAATACAGCGACCGGCCAGCTTGAAAGCCATGCCTACCTGGTCAGGAAAAAACCGCTCCTGGCCGGCGACCTGCTGAACGAGGCCCGCGCAGCAGTGGATGAGGTGACCGGCAGCCCGGCGATACACCTGAGCTTCAACGACACAGGGAAGACGCTGCTGGCGCAGGCCACCGCAGCCCATATCGGCCAACAGCTCGCCGTGGTGGTTGACGGCAAGATCATCAGCGTGGCCCGCATCCAGACCGCCATCAGCTGGGGCCAGCTCCAGATTACCGGCCGCTTCGACCAGACCGCTGCCCGGGATATCGTCCTGGCCCTTGAAAGCAACAGCCTGCCCGCCACCCTGCGGATCGCCTCGTACCGTGAAACCGCCGGCACGCCGCAGACAACGGCCCGCCAGAACCGTCCGCCTGCCACGCGTTCAGATGTGGATCAGCAGATCCCCAGAGGCCACGCTGCCGGCAGCGACGATATCGCCGTGGTGATCGGCAATGCCCATTACCGCACCAACAACACACCGCCGGTTGATTTTGCCCTGCAGGATGCGCAGACCATGCGCCAGTACCTGATCAGCGCCTTCGGCTATGACGCGGCCAACATCATCTATCTTGAAGACGCCTCATTGGCTGCCATGAACGAGGTCTTCGGCACCAGCGACGACTACCGCGGCAAGCTGTTCAAGTGGGTTAAGCCAGGCAAGAGCAGGATCTTCATTTACTATGTCGGCCATGGCGCCCCTGATCAGGAGAGCGGTGAAGGCTATTTTGTGCCTGTCGACGCCAACCCGCAGTATATCCGCACCAGCGGCTACAAGCTCTCGACCTTTTACGACAACCTTACCCGCATTCCCGCGCTTAAAAAGACCGTGCTGATCGACGCCTGCTTCTCGGGCAGCTCAGCCAACGGACAGTTACTGCAAGGGGTAAGCGGCCTGACCGCCCGCCTGAAGGCTGAACCGAAGGCCAGCCGTGCCAGCGATATCCTGTTCACCAGTGCCGGCATGAACCAGGTGGCCAGCTGGTACCCCCAAAAGGGGCACTCGCTCTTCAGCTATTTCTTTTTCAAGGGTATTCAGGGGGCTGCTGACCGCAACAAGGACGGCAGCATCACGGTGGGGGAGATGAAGGCGTACCTGAACGAACAGGTGCCCTATATGGCCCGCCGCCTGAACGGCAATGAGCAGCAGCCGCTTCTGCAGGGCAACGATACCGAGCTGCTGGTACGGCTATCTCATCCTGCCAAGCCGTAATCTCTTCACAGGCGGCCGCAAAGGTTACCGTCTGCGGCGTAAGCTCCAGCCCTGCCAAAGCAGCCAGCTGCCCCACAGCATCGCCAGCAGCATCAGCGCACTGCCAGCAGCAAAGGCGAGCCGGGCCAACAGTTGATCGTGCTCCAGCAGCCCCAATTGGGTCAGCAGCACCTCCCAGTCGTGGTAATCCGCCACCTCGCTGCCGGTCACACCTCCCAACAGCGGCAACTGGCCTGCCCGGGCATCATTGATGTACGGGGCCAGGTCAAGCAGGCTCTCCCCCAGCCACCATAGCCCGACCGCAGCACCAAAGCGGTCACGCTGCCACACAAAGGCGATCATCACCACCGCCGGGACCAGCAGCTGTCCCAGGCTCCCCCCCAGCACCTGCAGGAAGCGGCCCAAGGGGCTGAACAGGATATGGCCGGCCTCGTGAAAGACCAGGTTGATACTGTGCAGCAGCCAGGCTGCGGCAGGTAAGGCCGCAAGCGGCGTCATAATCAGCCTGAGGCCGTACAGGATCAGAAGCACCAGCAAGACGGTCCTGGCAGCAACGGCCATACCGGATTCGCCTGCCTTGGCTTGCAGGAACAGCCGCCGGAAAGCCCCCGTTTCAGGCGGCTGGGCTGTTTTCTGCTTGCGTTGTTCCAAGGCAGCAACCTTGGCAAAGATCACCCCGCAGTGGGGACACTGGGACGCCGGTTCAGACAGGATATGGGCACATTTGGGACAGATCTCCAGATACATGGCGCACCTCAGGGATAGACCCGCACCACCTGTTCAGCCACACAGGCCGGTTTGTCGCCCTGCTCGATCTCAATGGTCAGCAGGTAGATGATCTCCACGCCGCTACCGGCCGGCTGGGCCTCCAACACGGTGGTACGCGCCCTGAGCCGGTCCCCCGGCTTGACCGGCGCCGGGAAGCGAACCTTGTTCAGGCCGTAATTGACCCGCAGCCGCATGCCGGGATAGTTCCGTTCAAACTGCCCCGGCGCATTGGCCTGGGTCAAGAGCGGCAACAACGACAGGGTCAGGAAGCCATGGGCAATGGTACTCTTGTAGGGCGACTCCAGCGCAGCCCGCTGCGGATCGATATGGATCCACTGCAGGTCGCCGGTGGCCTGGGCAAAGGCGTCGATCCTGGCCTGATCGATCAGCAGCCACTCCCCCACGGCGACCTCCTCGCCCCGGCAGTGGCAATAACGCGCCAGCAGCTCCTCGGCAGCAGACATGGCTTCTCCTTTCATATTGCGCAAAAGCGTTGTATAGGTATGATTGTACGTGCTGCGTATGACTTTGCAAGTAACGAGGTGTGGTATGAAGCTGCATGAAGGATTGCAATCGCTGGGTGAGGGCAAGGCCACCACCTATCGCTACGATGCGCCGGACGCGGGTCTGCTGGAATGGTTTCCCTCCCCCTATGCCAAGCCGGAGCTGAACCCCTGCGGCTGCACCGGCACCCTGCATATCACCTGCCCGGAGTTCACCTGTCTCTGCCCCATGACCGGCCAGCCCGATTTCGGTACCATCATCATCGATTATCAGCCGGACCAGCGCTGTGTGGAGAGCAAGAGCCTCAAGCTCTACCTGGGCTCGTTCCGGATGCACGGTGAGTTTCATGAGGCAGGCGTGAACCGGATCTGCAATGACCTGGTCAAGCTGCTGGATCCGGTCTGGCTGCGGGTCAAGGGGGAGTTCACCCCGCGGGGCGGGATCCCGTTCTGGCCCACGGCCGAGTATCGCAAGCCTTAGCACCGTTTCACGCGGGGCGCACCTCCGCGTGAAACCCGTTTTCAGTAGAACAGCAACCAGCCATCCAGGAAGAAGAAGATCCAGCCCAGGTTGGCCAGCAGCGCGATGTACCAGAGGTATTTCTTCTTGGTCAGACTGGCAAGCGACGAGAGCATGATCGCAATCTGCAGGAAGATCAGGGCATAACCGAAGTTCCCCCCCATGTCCTGCGCCTTCAGCTTGGTCTTGGCAATGGCCTCGGCCTTGGCCTTGATCTCCTTTTTCTCCGCCTCATAGCGTTTGGCTTCATCCGCATACCGTTGCAAAACCTTCTGATAGTCGGCTGCCACGGCAGGCGTCAGCCCCTTTTGGGAGTGGTACTGCAGTTCCAGGGCCTGACGGCTGATCTCAAAGGTGTGGCCCTTGATGCTCTTGGCCTGATAATGGGCCCACTGGTCGCTTTCCACCCCCTGCGACATAATGGCACGGGAGGAGAACTTGCCCATATAGAGGGTGGTCAGGGCTGCCAGCACCGCCATGATGGCGGTGGACAGGGCCAACCAATTTTGCCAGCGTTCCTTTTCTTCCTTGGTCTCCTTGTGCGACATAACAGTGCTTTCTCCAATCAATCGAGTTCGTCTATGTCTCCCACCAGCTGCTGCCGCAGCTTGACCGGCTTCTCTGCATTCCTGCGTACCTTGATGTTGATCATCTCCACAAAGACCGAGAAGGCCATGGCAAAATAGATGTAGCCCTTGGGGATATGGAAGGACAGGCCGTCGGCCACCAGCGCGATACCGATCATCAGCAGAAAGGAAAGCGCCAGCACCTTGATGGTGGGATGGCGATCCACAAAACGCCCCACCACACCGGCAAAAAACATCATGATCCCCACCGAGACAACCACCGCCGCCACCATTACCCCCAGTTGGCGCGCCATTCCTACCGCCGTAATGACCGAATCCAGGGAGAAGATGATATCCAGAAACATGATCTGGACCAGCACGCCGTTAAAGGAAGCCGCCCCCTTGCTGCTGTCGGCCTGATGCTCCTCCCCCTCCAGCTTGTCGTGGATCTCCATGGTGCTCTTGGCCAGCAGGAACAGACCGCCCACGATCAGGATCAGGTCACGGCCGGAGATATCCCGCCCCAGCAGCGAGAAGAACGGGGTGGTCAGCCGCATGATCCAGCTTAACGAAAGCAGCAGCAGCAGGCGGGTCAGCATGGCCAGCGACAAGCCCAGCTTTTGGGCCTTGGGACGCTGCTGCTCCGGTAATTTGCCGGTTAAGATACTGATAAAGATGATGTTGTCGATGCCCAGCACGATCTCAAGGGCGGTCAGGGTCAAGAGTGCCAGCCAGGCCTGGGGATCGCTCAGCCAATCCAGCATGAGGTTATCCTTTCAAAAAGGGTCGGTACAGGTAAAGCGCCGGCAGATCATCGGACGATGTTGATGGATGCCGCAGCGGCTCTCCTCCAGGAATTCACACCCGTATTCTATCATCAGATAATAGTGGCCATTCAGGGTCCGTTCCAACCGCTTTGCCCCGAGTTGCTCCAGTGTTTTGTACTCATCGGCGGTCAGTTCAACGCTGGGGAAGCCGCGGCAACAGGCCGCATCACAGCCGGCGCAGCGTTCGTTGCCGTCTTGCGGATGATCGAGCAGGATCCCGTGCCGTTTTTTGCGATTACGCTGAAAAAGTGCCACCTGTCACTCCTTTGAGCGCTTCGTCTGTAAACCGCTGTACTCAGGCCATGCGTTTCGGGTGCAGGAGAAGCGCTTAACAGGTTGTTGAAAACGTAGCGAGGAAGCATAGCTACAAGGCGCACGGAGCGCAGCGACTGAGACATAACAAATAGTTAGCCGAAGAAGCAAGCACCGCGCAACGCCGTAGATAGGCTCCGCAGTAGTTTTTCAACAACCAGCTAGATAAAAAGCGGCTCCTGTGATGCCGGAACAATACCAAGCGCCTCGGCCCGGCGCAGCAGTTCCTGGATGGCCTGCTCCCCCTCCTCACCCAGGCTCTGGGAAAAATCATTCACGTACAGGCCGATATGGGCAGAGCAGACCTCGGCGCTCATCTCCTGGGCATGTTCGCAGATATAGGCAGCCGCCACCTCCGGGTTGGCGCGGGCATAGGTAACCCCCTCGGCCAGCGCCCGTTCAATCGCCATGATCACCTCTGCCCCCAGCTCACGCTTGGCCACAATCCCTCCCAGCGGGATCGGCAGGCCGGTTTCGGCCTCCCACCACGCCCCCAGGTCAACCAGTTGGGTCAGGCCAAAGCCGCGGTAGGTAAAGCGGGATTCATGGATGATCACCCCGGCATCCACGCGGCCGGTCATGACCGCATCCATGATCTCATGGAACGGCATCTCCAGGAAGGTAGTCAGCTCGGGGTTGTAGAGCCGGATCAGCAGGTGGGCCGTGGTATAGCGGCCCGGAATGGCAATGGTCTTACCCACAAGCGAGGCCGGGTCGCACGCCTGCTTGGCAATCAGCAGCGGCCCGCAGCCCCGTCCCAAGGCGCTGCCTGCCCGCAGCAGGGCGTACTGCTCGCGGATATGCCCCAAGGCGGCGTAGGAAACCTTGGTCACATCCAGCACCCCTTTGACGGCCAAACGGTTCAGGGTCTCCACATCCTCCAGCCGCTCGTTGAAGCTGTGGCCGCCGGTATCTACCAGACCGTGCACCAGCGGGTAGAACATGAAGGTATCATTGGGACAGGGAGAAAAGCCAAGGGTTAAGGGGTTTTTCATGGGTGCTCCGGGCGTTGCGTATTTTGTACTTGTGATGCGTTCTTTGCGGGTTATGTTATTCAGCGAGGACGATCTTGTCAGGCGGGAACAGCCGTCCGCGTCGTAGGTTGTGGAAGTTTTTTTGGCCTCACAACCTTTATTTTCTTCGTGCTCTCCTCAGGAGGGAGTGACTTGTGACACTCGATTACTTATGTACCCTGCGCGTCACATAAACTATGTAGTTTCGCTTCTAGCTCCATGATAATTTGGCGAGGATCGCCGCCACATTCAATCATCAACTTGATTTGTGCATCAACGCCTTCAAACTTCGCTCGGAACGCCCTCGCCATTGCAGCAGTATGCACAGCATCGTCGATGCCCTCTCCTAGCCATAATGGCTGTCAGTTGAAATAAGAAGACCTGCCCCTTGCAAACGTGGGTTAAGCTGAGAACGAGAGATTCACAGCACAGAGCCACAACCAAGGAGGCAGGTCATGGAAAAGTGTATCACG
>Ga0302238_1002437_pt1 | contig 13086 bp, 9 predicted proteins | sample AAG_UR_Asn_MG_FD_193527 | JGI IMG/M metagenome (GOLD analysis project Ga0302238, IMG submission 193527) | Enriched activated sludge microbial communities from anaerobic digester in WTTP, New Holstein, Wisconsin, United States - AAG_UR_Asn | ecosystem: Engineered > Bioreactor > Anaerobic >...
CGGGGAAGGACAACGACGCGGAGATCACCATCACCGTGGAGCCCCTGCCCCGGGGTTCGGGAAACCGCTTCAGCTCCCTGCTGAGACCCGGCGCGCTTCCGGAGGAACTCCGGGACGCGGTGGAGAGGGGAATACAGGGGGCGCTGTCATCGGGGATCATGTACGGCTACCCGGCCTACGACATCGGGGTGACGCTGGTTTCGGCGGTGTACAACCAGAACAGCTCCACCGAGTTCGCTTTCGAGGCCGCCGCCTCGCTGGGCTTCGACAACGCCTGCCGCGATGCCGGCCCGCTGCTGCTGGAGCCCATCATGGCGGTGGACATCATGTGCCCCAAGGAGTTCCTGGGAGATGTCCTGAACACCGTCACCGCCCGGGGCGGCATCATCCAGAGCCTGGACTCCCGGCCCACCCTGGAGCATGTCCGGGCCCAGGCCCCCATGGAAAAGATGTTCGGCTACACCACGGCGCTGCGGAGCATCACCCAGGGGCGGGGCACCTTTGCCATGGAGTTTTCCCACTTCGAGGGCAAATCCGGCTGACGGCGGGGGCGGGAACGATATTCTCCTTGACAACCGGCGGAGGCCGCCCATATAGTTAAGAAAATTCATCCTTCTATGGGTTCCCTCCGTTCGAGTCCCATGGATTATGGAAAGGGAAGGAGATCGTTATGGGCTTTACCACTGAGAACATCCGGAATTTTGCCGTCACGGGACACGTGGGTACGGGAAAGACCACTTTCGTGGAAAACATGCTCTTCACCGGCGGCAGCATTCCCAAGGCCGAGACCGTCGAATCCGGACGAACGGTAAGCGACTTCCTGGAAGAGGAGATCAGCCAGAAAATTTCCGTGCGAACCTCCCTGACCCATCTTGTCTGGGATTCCAAAAAGATAAACGTTTTCGACACCCCCGGATCGGCGGATTTCATGGGCGAGGTGGCGGCGGCGGTCCGTGCGTCCGAGACGGTGATTCTGCTGGTGGGGGCGCGGGCGGGAGTCCAGATAGAAACCATCAAGATATGGAGGAGGCTCGAGGCCGGCGGGATCCCCCGCTGCGTCTTCGTCAATAAAATGGAGAGGGACCAGGCGGACTTCCGCAAGGTTCTGGAAGACCTCCGGTCCCGGTTCAACAAGAGTTTCGTTCCCCTGACGATTCCCATGGGCACCGGGCCGGATTACAAAGGGATCATCTGCCTGATCGAAGAGAAGGCCTACCTGGTCCCGAACCCGGGCGAGAAGGAAAGCGCCTCGGAGATTCCCGAAGCCTACAAGGAGATGGTGGAGGAGTTCCGGCACATCCTCATCGAGTCCGCCGCCGAGGGGGACGACGATCTGATGAACAAGTTCTTCGAAAACGGGACCCTGTCCGTCGGGGAGATAAAGGCCGGCATCGCCGCCGGGCTTCGGGACAACAAGGTGGTTCCGGTCCTCTGCGGGGCGGGGCTTCTGAACTCGGGGGTAAAGGCCATGCTGAATTTCGCCGCCACCGAGTTCCCGGATCCGACGTCCCACCGGGAGACGATCCTGTCCGGCGAAGCGGAGGAAACCGCACACATAGACCCCAAGGCCCCCTTCTCCGCCTTCTGCTTCAAGACGTCCATCGATCAGTTCTCCGGTCAGCTTTCCTTTCTCAAGATCCTGGGGGGAAAGATGGTCCCGGACATGGACCTCATGGTCCACCGGGAGGGGAAAAAGGAGCGGGTGGGCAAAATCTTCCTCTGTCAGGGAAAGAAGCTCACGGAAACCACCGAAGCCGCCGCCGGCGACATCTGCATCCTGGCCAAGTTCGGCGGGACCCGGACCAACGACAGCCTGCACGCCCCGGAGAAGCCGGTGAAGTACCGGGACCTGGACCTGCCGCTGCCGGTCCATGCCGTGGCCGTCTCGGCCAAGTCCAAGAAGGACGAGGACAAGATGGCCCAGCTTCTGCTCCGGGCGGCGGAGGAGGACAGGACCTTCCGGATGCAGTACAACGGCGAGACCAAGGAGACGGTGATCTCCGGCATGGGCGAACTGCAGATAACCATGATTCTGAACAAGATCCGGGAAAGCCAGAAGATCGAGGTGGACACCCGGGTCCCCAAGGTGGCCTACCGGGAAACCATCACCAAGCCCTCCGAATCGGTCTACCGGCACAAGAAACAGACCGGCGGCCACGGGCAGTTCGCCGAGGTGTCCATCCAGGTCAAGCCCCTTCCCCGGGGCGAGATGTACTCCTTCGAGAACGGCATCCGGGGCATGGCCGTGTCCAAGGGCTACATCCCCGGCATCGAAAAGGGGCTGCACGAAGCCATGGAAAGCGGCGTGCTGGCGGGTTACCCGGTGATGGATGTGGGGATAACCCTGGTGGACGGCAAGGAGCACCCGGTGGACTCCTCGGAAATGGCCTTCAAGATCGCCTCCCGGGAGGCCCTGAAGGCCTCGATGGAAAAGGCCGGCCCCGTCATCCTGGAGCCGGTGATGAAGCTCTCGGTTTTCGTGGAGGACCAGTACCTGGGAGACGTCCTGTCCGACCTGAGTTCCCGCCGGGGCCGGGTCCTGGGGCAGGACCAGCTGGGGGGAGGCATCGCGGAGGTGAAGGCCCAGGTGCCCCAGGGCGAACTCATGCGCTACGCCATCGACCTGAAGGCCATGACCTCCGGAACCGGCAACTTTGAAACCGAGTTCGATCATTACGCCATCGTGACGGGCAAGCACGCCGACGACGTCATCCGGATCGCGAAGGAAGAGCGGGAGGCGGCGGGACAGTGACCCGAAGGCCGGCCCCCGCTCCGGGGGCCGGCCCGCCACCGATTGACATCCCACCCCGGGGATTGAATAATACGGGATCATGAAACTATCCAGTCTCATCGGCCCCGACCTGGTCCGCATCGGCCGCTCCTACGCGAACAAGGACGAGATCATGGAGGACCTTCTTCTGGAGGTGTTCCGCCGCCGCAGGCCTCCCCTCTCCCTGGAAGGGGTTCGTCAGGCCCTGGCCGAAAGGGAGTCTCTGGGCGGGACGGTCTTTCCCACCGGGATCGCCACCCCTCACGCCCGGCTCGAGGGTTTCGACGATCTTCTCATCGCCGTGGGCGTTCCCGAGCGGCCTGTCCGGGACGGGGATATCGCCATCCGGGCCATGGTGCTCCTTCTGACCTCCCGGACCGCTTCCACCCTGTACCTGAACGCCCTGGCGGCCTGGATCAGGATATCCCAGGACGAGGCTCTTTTTTCCCGGATCCTGGGCGCCCCCACCGCCCCGGAGTTCGTGGCCCGGCTGCGGGACTCCGGCGTGGCGGTCAAGAAGGAGCTGACCATCGATGCGGTCATGTCCCGGGTTTTCCCCACCCTGAGGCCCGACAGTACGGTGAAAAACGCCGCGGACCTTTTCTACAAAAACAAGACCAGCTATCTCCCCGTCCTGGACGAAGAGGGGCGGCTTCTGGGGGAACTGACGGTGCTGGACCTGTTCCGCATCGGGATCCCGGACTACGCCGAAAAGGTGGGGTCCATGAGGTTCCTGAAAAGTTTCGGTCCCTTCGACGATCTTCTGTCCCGGGAGGACCGGATCCCGGTGGGCAGCGTCATGAAACCCCCGCCCGCCACGCTGGAAGAGGATTCTCCGGTGATCGAGGCGATTCTCACGTTCGCCCGGACCAACAGAAGGTACATCCCGGTTCTGCGGGAGGGCCGTCTGACCGGGATAGTCAGTTACATGGACATTCTGCACAAGGTATTAAGGGCCTGAAAAAATAATGACCGGTTTAACCTGGATCGCGCTGGGAATTTTTCTCACCGTGTATGTTTTTATATCCGTCGAGATCGTCAACAAGACCGTGGCGGCACTGCTGGGGGCGTCCTTCTTCATCGTTCTGCATGTGATCGGGCAGGAGGAGGCCTTTCGGGTGGTGGATTGGAACGTGATTTTCCTTCTGGTGAGCATGATGATCATCGTGGGCATCACCAAAACCACCGGCCTTTTTCAGTATGTGGCCATCAAGGCCGCCAAAATCGCCCGGGGCGACCCGGTGCGGATCCTCCTCCTTCTTTCGCTGGTGACCGCCCTGTTTTCCGCTTTTCTGGACAACGTCACCACCATCCTGATCCTGACTCCGGTGACCATCCTCATCGCCGTGGAATTGGGCATTACCCCTGTTCCCTTCATCATCTCCCAGGCGGTGGCCTCCAACATCGGGGGGACCGCCACCCTCATCGGAGACCCGCCGAACATCATGATCGGAAGCGCCGCCGGGATCGATTTCGCCACCTTTCTTCTCCACCTGGGGCCGGTAATCGCCCTCAATCTGGCCATCTTCTCCGGGATGACCTACCTGTTCTTCCGTCGGAACCTTCAGGTGACCACCGAACGCAAGGCCCGGATCATGGAGTTCGACGAATCCAGATCCATCGAAAACGTCCCTCTCCTGATAAAGTGCCTTTCGGTCCTGGCCCTGGTGGTTGCGGGCTTTCTGTTCCATGGCCCCCTGGGGCTGGAGGCCTCGTCCATCGCCCTTCTGGGGGCGGCGGCGCTGCTTCTTCTGTCGGGAAAACGCGAACCCGACGAGTATTACCGGGAGGTGGAATGGGGCACCATCTTCTTTTTCATCGGTCTCTTCATCCTGGTGGGGGGGATGGTGGAACTGGGGGTCATCAAGCTCCTCGCCCGGAAAGTGATGGGACTGACCCGGGGGGACCTGCGCCTGACCTCGGTGGTGGTTCTCTGGGTCTCCGGCGTTTTCTCCGCGGTGGTGGACAACATTCCCTACGTGGCCACCATGATCCCGCTGCTGCAGGACATCCTGTCTTCGACGGGCCATGAAGCGGCCTTGCCCCTCTGGTGGTCTCTCTCCCTGGGGGCCTGTCTGGGGGGAAACGGAACCCTGGTGGGAGCCTCCGCCAACGTGGTGGCCGCGGGGCTCTCCACGAAGAGCGGCTACCGGATAAGCTTTCTGGAGTTTACCCGCTACGGGGCGCTGTACACCCTGGTCAGCATGGCGCTGTCCACGGTCTACATCCTCCTGCGCTACTACTAGCGCTTCCGGAACAGGATCTCCCGGATCTCCCTTCCCGCCTCCCGGCCTTTGCTCTCGAAGGCGGTCCGGGGCCGCCAGGACTGGGGGGGGGCGTAGCCCCGATGGGGGTTGTCCAGGCTCTCCACGCCTCCCAGGACGGACAGAATGGTTTCGGCGTAGTCCTCCCAGTCGGTGACCACCAGTATGTAGGCCCCGGCCCGGAGCTTCGCCGCTGCCGTCGCCGCGAACCCGGGGGAGATGAGCCGTCTCTTGTGGTGACGTTTCTTGGGCCAGGGGTCGGGGAAAAAGATGTGGATCCCGTCCAGGGAGGAATCGGGAATCCGGCTCTCCAGGGCGACGGCCGCGTCCTCCTCCAGGATGACGAGGTTGCGGAGTCCCCGACGGCGGATCTCCCAGAGCAGTTTTCCCACCCCCGGGGGGTGAACCTCCATGCCGATGTAGCCCGTGTCCGGGTTCGCCTCCGCCATGGCCGCCGTGGCCTCCCCCATGCCGAAACCGATTTCCAGAATCCTCCGGGGGCGGCCGGGGAAGAGCCGGTCCAGATCCAGCCGCCCCCCGCCGGGGATCACGAAATCGGTCCGAAGGTCCTCGTAGGCCCTCCTCTGGGCGGGAGTCATCTTGCCCCCCCGGAGGACGAAGCTTCGTATGTGGCCGGACCCGCCCATTCCCCCTCCTACAGAAGGACCGACAGACGGTCCCGGATGAACTCGCTTTTTTCCTTCAGCCCCACCGTGGCGGTGTCCATGACGAGGACCTGAGGCCGTTTGGAGTCCAGCCTGATCCGGCCCCCGCCGTCCCGGATCAGAGCCAGGACCCGGTTTACCTGGATCCGGGCCACCTTCCCGAACTCCACCTCCAGCACCCCCTTCCTTTCCCGGAGGGAGACGATGTGGAGCTTGCCGCAGAGAACCCGGATCTCCGCCAGATGGAGCAGGCTGGCCACCTCCCCGGGGAGGGGGCCGTAGCGGTCCGCCAGTTCGGCGCTCACCCCCTCCAGCTCTTCGTCGGTGGCGATGGAGGCGATTTTCTTGTAGACCTCCATCTTTTCCTCCGCCTCCTGGATGTAGCCCTCGGGGATGAAACCGGTGTACTCCAGTTCCATGTAGACCTCCGGGGGGGCATCCTCCGAGCCGTTTTCCAGTTCCCGCACCGCCTCGTCCAGGAGCCGAAGATACATGTCGAAGCCCACGCTCATGATGTCGCCGCTCTGTTCCCGGCCCAGCAGATTTCCCGCCCCCCGGACCTCCAGGTCCTTCAGGGCGATCCGGAAGCCCGAGCCCAGTTCGGTGTTGTCGGAGATGATCTTCAGGCGTTTCATGGCGATCTCCGACAGGGCCCGGGCTTCGGGGTAAAAAAGGTAGGCGTAGGCGGGACGGTCGGACCTGCCCACCCGACCCCGGAGCTGATAGAGCTGGGAAATGCTGTAATTGTCCGCCCGGTCGATGATGATGGTGTTCACGTTGGGGATGTCGATGCCGTTTTCCACGATGGTGGTGGACACCAGAACCTGTATCCCCCCCAGGATGAAGCGGCGCATGATGTCCTCCAGGTCCTCCCCGGACATCCGCCCGTGGGCGGTCCCCACGACGGCCTCCGGGAGCAGCCTCTCCAGAAAAAGCCTGACCTGGTCCAGTGTCTCGATCCGGTTGTGCAGGTAGTATACCTGCCCTCCCCGGGCCAGTTCCCGGCGGACGGCCTGGGCCACGGTCTCCTCGGAGAACTCCAGGATGTGGGTTTCGATGGGAAGACGGTTGCTGGGGGGAGTCTTCAGCACCGACATGTCCCGGAGCTTCAGCAGGGACATGTGCAGGGTCCGGGGGATGGGCGTGGCGGTGAGGGTCAGGCAGTCCACACTGGTTTTCAGTTCCTTGAGCTTTTCCTTGTCCTTCACCCCGAAGCGCTGCTCCTCGTCCACGATGACCAGCCCTAGATCCCGGAAGGCCACATCCTTCTGCAAGAGGCGGTGGGTCCCCACCACCAGGTCCAGCTTCCCCTCCGCCAGGCCCCTGATGACACTCCGGCGCTCCCGGGGAGGGACGAAACGGGAAAGCATGCCGATGGTCAGCGGGAAGTTCCTGACCCGTTGGGAGAAGGTCTCGAAGTGCTGCTCCGCCAGGATGGTCGTGGGGGCCAGCAGGGCCACCTGTTTTCCCCCCAGGACGGCCTTGAAGGCCGCCCGGAGGGCGATTTCGGTTTTTCCGTAGCCCACATCCCCGCAGATCATCCGGTCCATGGGAACCGGTTTTTCCATGTCGGCCTTGACGTCGGCGATGCAGGCCAGCTGGTCCTCCGTCTCGTCGAAGGGAAAGGCCGCCTCAAACTCGATCTGCCACTCCCCGTCGGGGGGGAAGGCGAAGCCCCGGGCTTTTTTGCGCCGGGAGTACAGGACCAGGAGCCGGGAGGCTATGTCCTCCACCGATTTCTTCACCCGGCTCTTCCGGTTTTCCCATCCCTTGCCGCCGATCTTGTCCAGCCGGGGGGACACCCCCTGGCCGCCGATGTAGCGCTGGATCAGGTTGACCTGCTCGATGGGGAGGTAGATGTACTCCTGGTCCGCGTACTCCAGGTGGATGTAGTCCCGCTCGTAGCCACCGGCCTTGATTCTTTTTATCCCCTTGAAGCGCCCGATGCCGTAATTCACGTGGACCACCGGGTCCTCCGGAGAGAGCTCCACGAAGGTGTCGATGACACGGCTCTGGGCGGTCTTCACCGACCTGGGCATGCGGCTCCGGCGGCCGAAAATTTCGTGCTCATGGATCACCGCGATCTTCGCCCCGGGGAAGGTGAAGCCCCCGGTGAGGGGCTCGGGCAGCACCTCCAGCTCGAAGTCCTGCAGAATGTGGCGGATCCTCCGGGCCTGGGCCTCGGAGTCGGCGAAGATGTATACCCGGTAACCGTCCGCAGTCAGGGCCGCCAGTTCTTCCTTGAAGAAGACGAGGTTCCCGAAATAGGACCGGGGAGGCTCTGCGGACAGATCAATGACGGAGTCGTCCGTCGGGTCCTTCAGCAGTGATACATGCACCCCCCGGGCGGAGGCGGAGCGCAGGGCGGGCAGATCCAGAAGACAACGCTCCGGCTCCAGGACGGGGCGGCCCTCCTCCCGGGCCCGCCGGTAGAGGCCCTGGTACTCTTTCCGGATGCCCTGACAGGCGGAGTCGAGCCTCTCCTCCTCGACGAAAACCACCGGCGTGTCCCCGGGGAGGTAGTCCGTCAGCCGGTGGGTCCCGGCGAAGGCATGGGGAAAGAAGAGCTCCTCCCCGGAGATGGTCCTCTTTTCGATAAGTTCCTCGACGATGAGGGGCGCCTGGTCCCGGATCTCCGGGTAGCTGAGGAGGCGCTTCTCCAGGGCCTCGATCCGGTCGTCGGACCAGATGACTTCCTTCAGAGGGCCCAGCTGCAGCTCCTCCAGGGTCCCGGTGGAGGACTGGTCCGCCGGGGAGAAGAGGCGGATCTCCCCGATGCGGTCGAAATCGAAGACCACCCGCACCGCCTCCCCTCCCCCGGGAGGGACCAGATCCAGGACCTCCCCCCGGAGGGCGAACTCGCCGGGCACGGTGGCCCGGGGCGCCCGGAAGTAGCCGAAGCGTTGCAGGTCTCCCGCCAGCCGGACCGGGTCTGTCCGGTCCCCCCCCCGAAGGGTGAAAACCAGGCCCCGGAGATAGTCCGGGTCTGGAACGGGGGTCAGGAAGGAGCGGAGAGGGGCCACCAGCGCCGGGGACGCGGAGTCCAGCAGGGCCCCCAGTTCCCGGACCCGCCGTCCGAAGACCGGTGAATTGACAGGAGCCTCCCGGTAGGGGACCGAATCCCACCAGGGAAAGAGCCGGGCGTCCACCTGGAAAAGGCGCAGGTCCTCCACCAGGTCCTGGGCCTCCCGGTCCGAGGGGACCACCACCAGAAGAGGCCGGCCCGGCCAGCTTCGCCACATCTCCCGCAAAATCAGGGCGAGGAAACTCCCCTGGGGCCCGTGGAGGCGGATGGGATATCTGTCTTCCCGGATCCGCCGGAGGAGACTCCGGAAGCCGGGAACGCCGCGCAGGGCGGCGCTAATCTCATTTAAAAATAATGTTATCATAGAGCGTGCCGAAAATTATAGTGACCATGAACCGCTACAGGAAGTCGATCCGCCGCGGACTGATCCCGGCGGTGTTTCTGGCCTGCCTCGCGCCGGTCTTCGGAGATGTGGAGTTCGCCATCCGCTTCTTCGATAAAAAAATTTATTACCCCGAATCGGATATCCAGATCAAGGCGACCATCGTCAACAACTCGCCGTCGGTGTACCGTTTCCGCCTGTCCGACAACCGGGCCTACAGCCTGAACTTCGACGTCCGGGACATGGCGAACCGGCCCCTCAAGCCGGATCAGAAATTTACCATAGACCGGAACTCGAATCAACCGGTCTTCTTCCGGGAAGTGGCCCTGGCGGTGGGAGAGGAAATATCCTTCACGGTGAATCTCAAGGATTTCGTCATCATCGACTCCTCCGGCCAGTATCTGCTGAAGGCGCTGTTCTACCCCGACCTCTTTTCCCCCTCCGGCCAGGGGGCGCTGGAATCCAACCCCCTGCGGCTCTCGGTGCGCCCTTCGGTGGCGGGTATGGACGCTGTGAAGGACAGGATCGACTCCGAAACCGGTGAAATTCTGTCGGCCCAGGCCCTCCCCCCGGATGAGGTGGTCTCCTATCTCATCACCGCCCGCAGGCAGGGGCAGTGGGAGAAGTTTTTCCTGTACCTGGATCTGGACGGCCTGTACCAGCGCAGCCCCCAGGGAGCGCGGGTCTACAAGACCCTGTCGGAGGCCCGGAGAATCGACGAGATCCGGCGCTACAAAGAGACGCTGCGGAACGAGAAGATCGACAACGAAATACTGACCATCCCCCAGGATTTTGAGGTGATCAAGACCACCTACACTCCCCGGGAGGCCACCGTGCAGGTCATCCAGAAGTTCGCCCACACCGGCTACCGGGAGGTGAAGCTCTACACCTACTATCTGGCCAGGTTCGACGGGATCTGGAAAATCTACTCCTACGAGGTGCAGAACCGGGGGACCGAGGCGCCCTAGCGGAGGTCCCGGGCGCACAGGCCGGGCCGGAAAACCCCGGGCCGGAAAACCCCGGGCCGGTACCCGCGGGACGGCGCCCTTGACAGGCCGGTTTTCTCCTCATAGCATTAGGGCATGAAGGCGCAAAAATACCTGGAGAGTCTTCCGGCATTTGACGTGGCCCGGTACGACGCCACCCGGAACTACCGGAGCACCGCCGTGTGTTTCTCCGGCGCCCCGAGGAAGCACCCCTACGACCGGGAAAAGATCATACTGATCAAGTCCCCCTTCAGCTCCGAAACGGTGTTCTACGAGTTCCGCCTGTCGGACATAATTCACGCCGAGGACCTTCCCAGCATCGTCACGGAGAACGGGGAAAGCATCAGGATGGTGAACCTGTGGATCCGGAAAAAAAGCATGGCTCTGCGGTTTCAGGCCTTCGAGGTCCACGAGGGGGGAAGCAGGAAGCAGCATGAGGGTGACGCCCCGGTACATACAGCCCGCTGACGGCGGTCTGCGCTGCGACCTCTGCCCCCACCGCTGCCTCATCGCCGACGGCAGGTCGGGCTTCTGCGGGGTCAGGACAAACTCCGGCGGGAAGCCGGACCTCCCCTACGCCGGACTTCTCAGCACCGCCGCCCTGGACCCCATCGAGAAAAAGCCTCTGTACCATTACCACCCGGGGGAGATGATCTACAGCATCGGATTTTACGGCTGCAACCTCCGCTGCCCCTTCTGTCAGAATTACGCCATCTCCCAGGAGTTCATCCGCGGCGGGGAACGCCGGAGCCCGGAGGAGACGGCGGCGGAGGCCGCCGGGAGCGGCTCCTTCGGGATCGCCTACACCTACTCGGAGCCCCTGGTGCACTTCGAGTTTCTCATGGAAACCGCCGCCCTGGCCCGGGAGCGGGGACTGAAAAACATCCTGGTTTCCAACGGCTTCCTGAACCCGGAGCCCGCCGCGGAGATTCTGTCCCTGATGGATGCGGCCAACATCGATCTGAAGAGTTTCTCCGACGACTTCTACCGCCGGACCTTGAAGGGAAGCCTGGCTCCGGTTCTGGACTTCATCAGACTGGCGGCCCGGAAAACCCACCTGGAAGTGACCACCCTGGTCATCCCGGGGCAGAACGACTCGGTCCGGGAAATCGGGGAGATCGCCCGCTTCCTGGCAGGGCTTGACCCGGAGATTCCGCTGCACATGTCCTGCTACGTCCCCCGGTACAAGTACCGGGTCCGGGCCACCACCGGGTCGGACCTCCTCCCCCTTCTTCACGAAGCCCGAAGACATCTGGTCTATGTCTACCCCGGCAACATCGCCGGAGACGCCGATACCCGCTGCCCCCGCTGCGGGGCCCTTCTGATCCGGCGGAGCGGTTACCGGGTGGAAATCGTCCATGAGGCCGGCGGCTTCTGCGGAAACTGCGGGAAGGAGATACCCCTTCGGCGGGAATAGGACGGGCCGGAGCCCACGATGGGGGGCCGCAGTCCGGGGGCACGCCGGCGCCGCAGGCCCGAAGGACTGGCGCGGAACCGGGGCCTGGGCCGGTCGACGGACCTGATTCAACCCGTGACGGCGCCCGGACCGATGGAAGCACGCGGAGAACCCCCGCGCCGCAGGCCTGAAGGGCGAGCGCGGGACCGGGGCCTGGGCCGGTCGACGGACCTGATTCAACCCGTGACGGCGCCCGGACCGATGGAAGCACGCGGAGAACCCCCGCGCCGCAGGCCCGAAGGACTGGCGCGGAACCGGGCAGGTCGGCGGATCAGCTTCGACCCGAGGGGCCCTTCCGCTGCGGCGCATGACGGCAGGGCGCGAAAAACCCGGCCCTCCCCTATTGACGAAACCTCATTTTTCCGGTAACTTTCTGATTATCGCGCTGCGTTCCCCTGTAGCTCAGCCGGTAGAGCGGGTGGCTGTTAACCACCATGTCGCATGTTCGAGTCATGCCGGGGGAGCTTGGTTTTTTAAAAAGGCCGCCCTTTTGGGGCGGTTTTTTTTGTTAGGTCAAGCTGTTTTATATTGAAAACACCGGCTACAAATCCCCCATCAGCCTTTTCGCATCTCAAAATTTTCCCGGGTACGCCATTCCATGTCGGCCCTTGCCTGGCCCGACAGCCTGTCCAGGGATTTTTTCATCTCACCGTAGATCCGCCGGATGGTTTTCCTGTCCTTCCGGGAGACCACCTGCTCGATGACCAGCCTTCGGTATTCCGTCGTGTTGGCCAGGGATGTAAGGGTTTTTATATATTTTTCCTCCGCTGCGGGATCGATCTTTTTCAGTTCGAGGCCGAAGGCGGCATAGGGCTGAGTCCTGACAATGCTGTTGAGATCGGCGAGCTTCGCTTTCTTTACCATATCCCCGGGAAAGTGGGCGGCGGCGCGGCTGAGCCTGCCGTCCGAATCGATGACAAAAACCTTGTCCAGCCTTTCCCTCATTTCGGGGACTCCCTGCCGCAGGGCTGAGGCGTCCCAGCCCTGGAGGGGCTGGATGGTCATGGAGACCTCTGTCTCCGGGGACCCTGCGGGGACAAGCTGAATTTTCCAGCCCGACAGGGCGTAGGGGATCCTGCCCAGGTCGAAAATGGGGGAAAGGCGTTGTTCCCCGATGCGGTAGAGGTAAAGGGAGAGATTGTCGTAGAGGTATCGGCTGCGTCCCTCCACGGGCATGATGAACCAGAAGGGTTTTCCCTTTGTCCAGGCCGCCGTGTGGGCCACAAAATAGATGGCCGACGAGTCGGGAGAGTAAACGGCGCTGCTGTCAACCTCGATCCTCACATTGACATCCCGGGTGGAGCGGCAGGAGGACATAATGACAGCAGACAGCACAAGCAGTGCGGTACCGAGTTTCATTGCCGCAATTGCACAACCGCGCCGCCGGTGCGCATCAGGGTGAGGGTGCTCCCCTCCCGGTAGAAAAAGGAGAAAATTTCCTCCTCGCCATGGTCCCAGTCAACTTTCAGGAAGCCCCTTTCCAGGGACCAGCGGCCGCTGCCGAAGGGCCTTGTCCCGGAGTAGCTGAACACATAACC
>Ga0302238_1002438_pt1 | contig 13086 bp, 10 predicted proteins | sample AAG_UR_Asn_MG_FD_193527 | JGI IMG/M metagenome (GOLD analysis project Ga0302238, IMG submission 193527) | Enriched activated sludge microbial communities from anaerobic digester in WTTP, New Holstein, Wisconsin, United States - AAG_UR_Asn | ecosystem: Engineered > Bioreactor > Anaerobic >...
GCTCCGTTGCCGCAGATCATCTCACTGGTCAGCAGGCTGGTCACGGTCATGCGGTTCTGGGTCAGGGTGCCGGTCTTGTCGCTGCAGATCACCGTGACCGAACCGAGAGTCTCCACCGCCGGCAGGCGCCGGATCAGGGCCTGGCGTTTCAGCATCCGCTGGGCCCCCAGGGCCAGGGTGATGGTCACCACCGCCGGCAGCCCTTCGGGAATGGCCGCCACAGCCACGCTGACCGCCAAAAGCAGCATTTCTTGGACGCTCTCACCGCGCACAATGCCGACCACAAAGATCAGCGCGGCCACCGCCACCGAGACCGCGGCCAGCACCCTGCCCAACCGGTCCAGCCGCTTCTGCAGCGGGGTCCACTCCTGGTCCACCTGCTGCAGCAGCGCGGCAATCCTGCCCAGTTCGGTCTGCATGCCGGTGGCAATCACCACGGCCACGGCCCGGCCGGTTGCCACCAGGGTACCCATGAACAGCAGGTTGCGCCGGTCAGCCAACGGGATGGCGACATCGTCAAGCGGCTCCGTCTGTTTTTCCACCGCCTCGGACTCACCGGTTAAGAGCGCCTCTTGCAGCCGCAGCAGATGGGCCTCCAGCAGGCGGCAGTCCGCCGGCACCACGCTGCCCGACTCCAGCAGCACGATATCACCTACCACCAGCAGGTTGGCCGGCAGATCCTGCAGCACGTCATCGCGCCTGACCCGCACCAGCGGCACGGCCAGTTTCTTCAGCGCAGCAATGGCCCGCTCGGCCCGAAAATCCTGCGCAAACCCCAACAGGGCAAACAGCACCACAATCGCCAGGATGGTGACCGCATCCTTCAGTGAGCCGGCCAGACCGGAGACCACCGCCGCCGTAGTCAGGATCAACGCCATGGTGGAGGTGAACTGCTCCCACAGGATCTGCCAGGGAGTTCTGCCGGCCTGTTCCACCAGTTCGTTACGGCCATCCCGCTCAAGCCGACGTGCGGCCTCGGCCTGCGGCAGCCCGCCCTGCAAGTCTGTTTGCAACTGTCTGAGGACCTCTTCGCCACTCAGGGTATGCCATGCTGTTGTTTGCCGGCTGTTCATAGCTGACAGTATACCACCGATACTTCGCTTTCTCTAAGATGGTGGTTAAATGGGACAAGACAAAAGGGAAAACCGATACCGGTTCTCCCTTTTGTCAAATCCTCATTGTATAGCAAACCACTTGCATCTCTAGCTCAATGTACCAAGCCTGTGGTCATCAAAAGGAATACTGTGCGCTAACGACCGGCCCACCGCCCAGTCCCACCAGACTTTTGTCATGCCTGTCGCCGGCATTGGTATAGGCTGCCACCAGAGTCAGGTTTTTATTGATGAAATACCCGGCATGCACATTCCAGTAATCAGCATCTTGCCACGTCCCGTAGTCAGGCCCCTGCTTGTATTCAAAACCGACAGCCAGCCAATTTACTGGGATCACGTCAATGTTTCCAAAGAACACCTCTTTCCTTGTGTTGTCAAAACCCAAGATACCATTCACATATCCCTGTGTCGTGAGGACACCGGCTGAGAGTAGCACCGGCACCGGTGTTTGCGTGATGGTTTTAGAGACGACCAGATAGGCGTCAAAACCGTTCTTGTCGGAACCAGCAACCTGACCGGTGGTCTGCTTAAAGACGGAACCAACAGAGACCGCAGGTATCCAGGCCTGACCGAATGCATTTTCGTCCAGGACACATACCTTGGCGCCAACGTTGCTCTTGTGGATGTTCTTTACACCGCCGATTGCGATCAGCTCATAGCCATACGATACTTCAACCCTCTTGTTGATGGCCGTGGCAATGCCCATTGTGCCCCAGTCAATATCCGTATCGTTCAGGTTGACATAGAAAGCGCCGATCCTGGGCCTGGCAATCTCCACCACGGAACCTGCCTTGAATCCAGGTTCATCGGCCGGAGCCGCAACATATGCCAAGGGGTTGAAGGCAATGCCGCCATACCCCTCAAGGGCGACAAAAGGCGCCCCTGCGAATGCAACGCCGCTATATATCGTCGTCGCCAGAGCCGCAGCCATTGTCACTATGACTTTATTCATTTTTTTTATCATGGCTATGTTTCCCCCTCCTTCCGAATTTCAATTATCATTACTCAACCACATAGACGCGCAACTCATCCAAAAGCGCATTGATATCCCCGGTAAAACGGCTGGATTTGAGGAATTTCTCAATGGAGCCCCAGAACGGTTCGCCGCAGCGGAGGCAGCGAAAACCCTTTTCCAGAAAAAATTCATTGGCCTGCGGATACTGTTCCAATAGTTCTGCAACACTGGTCTGCGCCGTAATATCAGTATGATCCATACGGTCCCCTCTACAAAAAAGACGGCACGATGCCGAAAAACATCCGGCATCGTGCCGGGAATAACTTCCTAATACAACCCGACCTTGGTCTCAGTCATGCTGATAAAGATGTTCTTCATCTGGGTGTAGTGCTCAAGGATCACCTTATGGGTTTCACGTCCGATACCGGAGTTCTTGTAGCCGCCGAACGGTGCGTGGGCCGGCAGATTATTGTAGTTGTTGACCCACATCCTGCCAGTTTCAACCCCTCTGGCGACCCGCAGGGCACGATTGATATCCTTGGTCCAGACCGCGCCGCCAAGGCCGAACTCGCTGTCATTGGCCATGGCAATAACCTCTTCTTCGGTCTTGAACTTGATCACCACCGCCACCGGTCCAAAGATCTCTTCCTGGGCAACCCGCATGTTGTTGGTCACATTGGTCAGCAGGGTCGGCCGCATAAAGGCCCCTTTATCAAGACCGTTTTCAACCACCCGAACCCCACCGCAGGCCAGGGTTGCACCTTCGTTTACGCCGATTTCAACATAATTCAGGATATCCTTGAGCTGCTTTTCATCAACCTGGGTACCCATCATGGTATCTTTTTCCCACGGCAGCCCCACTTTTACCTTGTTAAAGGCAGCTACCGCTTCTTCCACAAAGCGGTCATAGATATCTTCATGCACAAAAACCCGGGAACCGGCGCAGCAGACCTGGCCCTGGTTAAACAGAATACCGATCTGCAGCCCTTCAATTGCCTTCTCCCAGGGACAATCAGGGAAATAGATGTTGGCTGATTTACCGCCCAGCTCCAGGGTTGCCGGGATCAGCTTCTGGGCGGCAGCCTCGGCAACCTGATAGCCGATGCCGGTGGAGCCGGTAAAAGCCAGTTTGCGGAATCCGGTATGTTCCAACATGTAGTTGCCGGCCCCTGAACCTTTGCCGGTAATGACGTTCACCACACCCGGCGGCAGGACCTGATCCAGCAACTTTGCCAGTTCCAGCAGACTCAGCGGGGTGGTGGAGGACGGCTTGATAACGGTGCAGTCGCCGGCTGCCAAAACCGGCGCAATCTTCCAGGCCGCCATCAGGAACGGGAAGTTCCAGGGGATGATCTGGCCCACAACACCGAGCGGCTCACGCAGGATGATGCTCATGGTCGAATCGTCGATCATGACCGCCTGCCCCTCTTCTGTCCTGATGGCGCCGGCAAAATAGCGGAAATGATCGGATGCCAGCGGCACATCCACCGCCATGGTCTCTCGGATCGGCTTGCCGTTGTCCATGGTCTCCACCATGGCGAGCTTTTCAGCATTGGCATCAATCAGATCGGCAATCTTCAGCAACATGGCTGAACGATCCTGGGGGCTGACCTTCTTCCAACTGTCCCAGGCCTTCCAGGCTGCCTTGACCGCCTTGTCCACATCTTCCTTGCTGGCATCAGCACAGGTGGCCAGCAGTTCACCGTTGGCTGGATTGTAGGTTGAGGTGGTCTTACCGGTGCTGGCATCCACCCACTGGCCATCGATATACAACTTGTAACGGTCATCCATCGGCTTCTGCATAACGTCCTCCCCATAAATACAGATCAGAATAACCTGCCTGCCCGGCAGGATGACCGACAGATGCCGGTCTGTATGAGGTGTCTTAGTGCAGAGGCCGTGCCAACCATAAAACCATGTTTTTAGCCCCCCAACCCGACAGAAACAAACGTATACACAACAGCAGGTTATTCAGATACAAGGCGACATTATCACCCAGTGCACTACGATAGCTGAAGATACCGCCAGAGCCGACAGGACTGTCATACCTGTTCCAAAATGGAACAACTGTTCAAAGTTGTTGTCACACTTCGGAGCAGCGGATACAATGAGACACGTTCAATAAAACCATTTTCTATCAATCTTCGGAGATGGTATGCAGCAGGTTTCTCAGACAGACGGCGCCATCATCCATCAGGCTCGCTCCCGCTTGCTGGCTCAGGGGATTGTGCCCAGCGAAATGCTACCGGAGACCATTGCCCGCTCCTGGCAACGCTCCCTCGCCTACGGAGTACCGGCGGACAACGGCACGAGCGCCTTGCCGCTCCTCTCATCCCGTGAACTGCATGACCTGACCTCCCATAACCGGCTCTTACTGGAAAACGCCCGGCCGGTCATGGATAACCTGTATGAACAGATTCAGAATTCCTCCAGCATGGTGATCCTCACCGATAAGACCGGCATTATCCTCCACACCATCGGCGATACTGATTTTGTTAACCGCGCTGACCTGGTAAGTCTGCGGCCCGGCGGTATCTGGTCGGAGAAGATGCAGGGAACCAACGCCATCGGCACGGCGCTGGAAGAACAGGCGCCGGTTAAAGTCACCGGCGGGGAACATTTTATCTCGTCAAACGGCTTTCTCTCCTGCACAGCCGCCCCGGTCTTTGACCCCTACGGCAATCTGATGGGCGCCCTGGATGTATCCGGCAACTGCCTGGCCGTACAGCAGCACACCATGGCACTGGTACGCATCTCAACACAGCAGATCGAAAATCAGATGTTCGCATCCGGCTTTACCGCAGATATTGTTCTTCATTTCCATCGCCGTCCCGAGTTTATCGGCAGTCTGTACGAGGCACTTGCGGTCTTCAGCCCGGACGGCAGGCTCAAGGCCGCCAACCGCAGTGCCCTGCTGCATCTGGGACTTGACCGCTATACCTGCCGGCAGGCCGTCTTTTCCGATCTGTTCGACCTCCGGTTCGGCAGTTTGTCGGACCGTACCGGCCAGTTGCTGACCCTGCGCACCAACACCGGCCTGAGTCTCTTTGCACGGGTGCGGGCTCCACTCTCTGCAGTACGGGGAAGCGGCTTACACCATGAGACACGAGAACAGACCGTTGACATAACAGCGCTGGAAGCGCTGCATCGCGGCGATACAACCATACGAGCGGCAATTGATCGGGTACGCAAGGTGTTGAAGCACGACATCCCGGTATTGCTGGAAGGAGAATCAGGAACCGGCAAGGAACTGTTTGCCCAAGCCATGCACGCCTGCGGACGGCGCAGCGGCAAGCCGTTCATTGCTCTTAACTGTGCGGCAATACCGGAAGGATTAATTGAATCGGAGCTGTTCGGATATCAGGAAGGCGCCTTTACCGGAGCCAGCCGAAAGGGCAATATCGGCAAGATTCGCCAGGCCAACGGCGGCACCCTGTTTCTGGACGAGATCGGCGACATGCCGCTGGCATTGCAGGCTCGATTGCTGCGGGTGCTGCAGGAGAGAACCGTCACCCCGCTGGGGGGCAGGGAGTCATTTTCGGTTGATATCGCCATCATCGCTGCAACCAACAGAAAGCTGCGGGATGAGATCTCAGCCGGTCATTTCCGCCAGGACCTGTACTACCGGCTCAACGGCCTGATTATTTCACTGCCGCGCCTGCGAGACCGGGAAGACCGCTTGCATCTGGCACAGGCACTTGTGGATGAGCTCACCGATCCCGAGCAACGGGTGAGCATCAGCCGGGAAGTTGTGGGGCTGTTTGAAAAACATCCCTGGCCGGGGAATATCCGTCAGATGCACAGCGTACTGAGGACGGCAATCGTACTGCTCGACAACGAGACTGAAATCACCAGTGCGCATCTACCGGAGGATTTCCTGGATTACTTCAATGAGCTGTCCCTGCAAGACAGTGCTGTACCTGCCGTAGAGCACGACACCCAACTTAGTCTGGACCAACTTGAGGTAGTGGCCATCCAAAAGGCGCTGCACGAGTGCGGCGGCAATATCTCGGCGGCAGCCCGCAGACTGGGAATCGCCAGAAACACCTTGTACCGCAAGCTACGGGAAGATAACCTCCGTTGATAACCGCTTGAATTCCAATCTTCATTGAACAGGAATCGCAACACACTCTCTCAACTGCCACTCCCTGCTTGTAATTCAGCGCCAATTAGCTACTATGGGCAAATGTCCAAGCCCCTCGCCTATTTCACGATCTGCTTTACCCTGGCAGTGCTGGTCTTCAGCACCTGGCAGCTGTTTTGCGGCAACTTCGGCGCAGCCTTCTCGGCCCTGCCGTTTTTGTTCATCATCTACCTGTTTGTTCGGGTCGGGCAGCGCCGTAGCAGTGGCGAACCATCCGCTACAGACCCTTGACCAGCCTTTCCGCCACCTCAAGCGCGCCGTCCATCAGGTAGGCCCGCTTGGTCACGTCACTACGCTCAGAGATCCCCAGACCGCGCAGCAAGGCGCCGGGACGATAGCCATACCAGTTAAAGAAGTACTCGTAACGCGCAAATACATCCGCAAACATCTGCTCATCCGGATGCCCCTGGATCAGGATCATGGCCATGCCCTTGCCCTCCCCCACCCGGCTGCGATCCGGCCGGGCATAGTACTCCGGCTTCAGATAGCAAAAGGTGCGGTCGATAAAGGTCTTCAACTGGCCGGTGATATCACCGTAGTAGACGGGTGAGGCCAGCACCACCGCATCGGCCTGACGCACGGTCTCCAGCACCGGTGCCAGGTCATCCTTGATCACGCAGGTTTCGCTCCCGTTTTTACAGGCATAACAGGCCTGGCAGCCCCGATAGCTCAGCCCGTTGAGGTAGATGGTTTCCACCTCGGCCCCCAGCTCTTTGGCCCGCCCCAGCAGATGGGCCGCCACCGTGGCACTGTTGCCATTTTTCCGCGGTGACCCCAGCAGACAGACGATCTTCATAACTCCCTCCCCTGCACACAATTCGGCACCCCGTAAGAGTAACGCAACTCGAGGAGTTTGTGAAGCGTACCCCGGAATTGACTTTTTGCGAACAGCGGAGTAAGCAGAACAGTTCATTTATATTCCGGAGATGCCATGATGTCACAGCCCACCCCAACCACGCGCTTTTTTGGCGCCTTGATCCGCAACCCCTGGCCGGTGCTGCTGGTAGCCCTGCTGCTGGCCATACTGTCAATAGTTTACACCACGCAAAAGCTGGAGTTTCTGACCGGTCGCGACGACCTGATGCCCAAGCATGCGCCGTTCCAGCAGGATTATCAGGCCTATCGGGCCGCCTTTGGCGACCAGGAGGAGATCGCCGTGGTGGTGGAAGGGGCCGACCCGGCCCTGGTCAGCCGTTTCAGCGATGCGCTTTATGCCCGGCTGATGCAGGAAAAACGGCAGTTTCTGGAGGTGCTGTATCCGGGCGGCATGCCCTATTTCCGTCAGAACGGCCTGCTGTTCATGCCGCTTGAGCAACTGCAGGCCATGGAGCACACCCTGGCCATGGCCGGGCCGGTCCTGCAGGCTATTGCGGCGGATCCCTCCATCCAGACCATGTTCACCTCCCTGACCAGCCAGATCGACGACTACCTGCTGCACCCTGCATCGGACAAGCTGCAGCGCCTCAACTTCATGCTGGGGATTCTGGACAAGGGCTTTAGCGGCTTTGACGGCAAAAACAGCGCCATCTCCATGGATGCCTTCCTGTCGGGCAGCAGCGACGGCAAGCCTTCCATGCTGGAAAACGCGGGCAGGCAGCAGGTGCTGGCCATCCGTCCGCTCAAGGAGGCCGACAGCTTTGTACCGGCTGAACAGGCTATCAAAAAGGTGCGCCAGGAACTGGCCATCCTGAAGCAGAAGCCCGAATTCAAGGGTATCACCGCCGGTATCACCGGCGTGCCGGTACTGGAATACGAAGAGATGGCCACCAGCATGTCGGACATGAAGATCGCCTCGGTGCTCTCGCTGGTCCTGACCGTGGTCCTGCTGCTGTTTGCCTTCCGCGGCCTCAAAAACACCATTGCCGCCATGACGGCCCTGCTGCTGGCCATTGCCATGGCCTTTGGCCTGGCCACCCTGCTGGTGGGGCACCTCAACATCCTCTCCATGGCCTTTGCCGTGATGCTGCTGGGGCTGGGGGTGGAGTACGGCATCCAGGTGGTGCTGCGCCACCAGGAGCTGCTGCTGCAGCAGCGCTTTGATCAGGCCCTGGCCGGCGCGCTGGCCTCCAACCTTAAACCGGTCTTCTGGGCCTTTTCCACCACGGCCCTGGCCTTTCTGACCTTTTTACTGACCGACTTCCGTGGCATTGCCGAGCTGGGGCTGATCGCCGCCATGGGGGTGCTGGTCTGTTTTCTGGCAACCTTCACCGTCTTACCGGCCATGCTGGTGCTGCTGCACCGCAAGCAGGCTGGTCAGCACAGCACCACTCCCCCCACCCCACGCAGTCTGTCCGTGGCACCGCTCTTCCGTTACCCCGGCCGGATCGTGATGTTCAGCGCGCTATTGGCCCTGGGTGGTGCTTTTGCCCTTACCCGCGTGCCGTTTGACTTCAACATGCTCAACCTGCAGGCCAAGGGGCTTGAGTCGGTCACCTATGCCTACAAGCTGATGAAGAGCAAGGAAAACTCCGGCTACTTCGGGGTTTCCATGGCAAAGGACCGCGCCGAGGCCCTGGCCTTGACCAAGCGGTTCGAGGCGCTGCCCAGTGTTGACCATGTAGTCTCCCTGCCGGCGATGGTGCCGGATCAACAGCCCGAAAAACTGGCCGTGCTGCAGCGGATCAATCAGATTATGTCACAGATCAAACCGGTGCCCTATGAGGAAAATCTGCGGGTGATGGAACTGCCTGCGGTGTTTGAAGGGTTCCGCACTGCGGTGGATAAACTGAAAAACAACCTGACCCAGGCCAAGGCTGCTGAAGCCAAGCCGGTTGGGGCCTTCCTGACCACCCTGGATAAATTCTTCGGCAGCCTGGAAAAGGAAAAGGATGGCAATGCTCTCCCGATGCTGCGCGACATGCAGGAGCAGATGTTTGCTCCCCTGCCGGAAAAGCTGAACCTGCTGAAGCAAAGCCTGCAGGCCAAGGCCGTGACCGAGGCCGATGTCCCCAAGGAACTGAAGCAACGTTTTGTGGGCAAGGATGGTCGCCTGCTGCTGCAGATCGCCCCCAAGAAAGAGATCTTTGATGAGCAGCCCCTGGCTGAGTTCGTGACCCAGCTCAAGTCCGTTGATCCCCATGCCACCGGCGAACCGGTCAGCGTGTATGAGTCCTTCAAAATCCTGAAGGTTTCCTATCTACAGGCCTTTTTGTACGCCCTGGCAGGGGTGGTGGTGATCCTGCTGATCTGCTTCCGCAACCTGCGCTCCACCCTGCTGGGCCTGGCACCGCTGGCCATGGGGCTGTTGCTGATGGTGGGGGGGATGTGGCTGTGCGGGCTAAAATTCAACGTAGCCAACATCATCGTCATGCCGCTTTTACTGGGGGTGGGGATCGATTCGGCCATCTACATCATCAGCCGTCACCTGCAGGGAGAAGAATCACCGGTTGAGGTGGCCACCAGCAGTGCCGGTAAAGGGGTGTTTCTGAATGCCCTGACCATCCTGTTCAGCTTTGGTGCCCTTATGGTGGCCCGTCACCAGGGGGTCTTCAGCATCGGCGCGGTCATGTCCCTGGGTATGACCGCCATTGTGCTGGCTTTTCTGGTGTTCTTACCGGCGCTGCTGCTGCTGTTTGTCAAGCGCTACCAAAACGAGCCGTAAAGTAAATACACAATGAGCCGAAGCATCAGGCCTTACAACCTTTAGCCAGCAGTTTTTGCTGGACAGCCCAGCCTGACTGCATTATACGAAGTTGTATCAAAGCAAACACAAGGATCGCCCATGCGAACCCGGCATATACAGCCAACAGATACTGTTGCATCCCAAGACCCCGCCCCACCAGGCGGGGTCTTCGTTTTTTCAGGGTGTAAAGAAACTTTACAGTTTTTTGTAACCAGTAGAAACAATTGATCATTTTTCACTTAAAAATGGGGCAGACGGTTCGATTCTGCTCAAGAACAAGGTGACGTTCATGCCTAAGGATAAGGACGGTCATTACAGCTCGCCCCTGATGGGCAAGCTGTATGGGAAGGTTTTGGTCAGAAAGTAATGAGCAAACGTACGGTGAGTACGGCATGAGGCATATAATATTAGATACCTCATGCTTCACCAGAAACACAATAAAAGCATCTAATACTATATACCAGCATATAATATTAGATGCCGCTAAGCTGGTGATTAACGAGTTGAACATCAAACACAACTTTAAAGGAGTTACAGATGAAAGGTAAAGAATGGATGCTTGCAATAGTGACCATGGTGATATCGCTGGGATTCGCGATCGGTGGGTATTTTTCTACTGGTTACTGGCAATCATTGTTTATTAATCTAGCTACTACCACATTAGGTCTTACATTAGCGCTTGTAGTCATTAATGTTTATCTCGATCTGAACACTCGTAAAGATGCTATTAAGCCTTTGCTAAAGTTGGTTAAGCCAACTATTCAAGAACACCACAACGCCCTTCTTAACAAAGCTTGGGCAAGCTTCGGAAAACCGCAATTTGCTGAACTGATTGATCGATATTCCGAAAACAATGGAGATCCAAGATCACTCGCACCGCAAGAGCGTGAAACATTGTACAAAATGATCAAAGAAGATAAGGACGCACTTTTTGCCCGAATTTCAACATTAGAGGCAGAGCTGAAGGAGTTGGCATTGTTACTTGGTTGGTCTTTCAAACCAGGGATCCTTCGCGCTTCATTCTCCTGTAGATATGCTATTGTCCGCCTCAAAACTGTTAATTTTGACGACTCAGACCAAAGTAAACTCGACGCTTGTGAACATTTCCTAGATCTCGACATTGCCGCCCACTCAGTATTCCATCAACTTGTCGAATTTCTTGGCATGAAAAAGAGTGACGTTTACGGAAACTAATTTCAGCTTCACAAAGTTAATAAACGATATTTTACACGCGAAACATAGAGAAAACTTTTTTCCAATTTTAACTGCAATTAAAACCCGTAACCTAAATTGAATCGTAGATTGAGCAAAGTCCAACCAGCGCCAAGACCGGCCCAAAAGCAGGCCGGTCAGGCTTATGAACGTTGGTCTGAAGGAGAGAAATTAATGGAGAAAACATTGGATGTCATAGCAGGCGGATTAAAAGCAATAATGCCAAACAAGATTGCAGATGAGCTGACGAACCTAAGAAAGCTGAACCAGTATGACAAATGTCTACCGCTTCTTACTTCGTTGAGGACTATACGTAGTGTGATCGGAGCTGCTTCTGAAGATGATCTCCAGAAAATCGGCGAAGACTTTGTAAGCAAAATAAAATTGAGTGAACCTCTGCTTTCAAAAGGCACATACAAATATCTTTACAAGCTAATAGACGCTCTTTGGGATGCAATAAATGAGATCAAGGGACCTAAAAAACATATTCCAGGAGGGACAATCCCGGCTTCCAAGGAAAAGGTTTCTGCATTCGAAAGCTTGGTCCTTGATGCATGGCAAAAGCTTATGAAAGAACTCACCATTAAAGGTTGATGCACCTTTAAAAACAGCACTTGGACAGATAATGGAGGAGACCTTGCCAGCAGATGATGAGGGGAATACAACGGGGATTACGGAATCAGCGGATAATCCAGAAGGAAGAATAGAAAAACTTGATCTCAGCAAGTGGCAAGAAAAAGAGCGCCAGTTCGTCTTGGATCTTGCTGATGTGTTGACAAATCCGTCTCCTGAGCGAATACAAGAACATGTGGATCTCGCTCGCCGTGCGCCCTCCGGAGTTTATGATGATTGGTACCTCGAAATGCCAAGTATGTATTCATTGGTCCGATATGGAGAGACTGGAATCCAAGCACTTATGGAGCTGGGGTTAGACGGTGAGTACTGGGTTCCGCATATCCTAGTGTCGGTAACTTTGTCCCGTTGGAATGAAATTCGCAAAACACTTAAATTCACTCAAGCTTACCTCGAAGATGAAGCATATGAGAACCTTCAAAATAGCATCGCCAACCTAAGTGAGCAGCATCACCTTCCTGCTTATGCAGAAAGTGCGCTAACTACCATTGTACACGCTTTTCTTGCCGACCCAGAGCAACGGCATAAACTTGTTGGCATTTTCATGAGTTCAGAAATGGCTAAGAGGAGAGATAGTGGGCCATCAGGCATTGACATAGTTCTCAAGGCCATTTCCAGAGGAACGCTAAGGATCAGCGAACCGATATGCGACGAGCTTGAAAGTCTGATAACCGAAGACAAACCCGAGAGTGAATACCAAAAGTTTTTCGAGAAAAACCCAGCACTGATCGATCCACTTGCTTCTTCGATAGTAGATCGCCAATATCTTGGAGCCGAGTGGAAAACTGACTTTGTGATACGTCGTCTTGATGACGAGTACATCTTCGTCGAAATAGAAAAACCACAGGATCAGCCATGCACTGGATACCCTCATCCATCAGGCAGCTTATCACATGCAATTGGGCAAATACTGAATTGGTTTGTGTGGATCGAAGACAATATTGCCTATGCACAATCTCACGGATTTCCGGGAATTCACGCGCCAAAGGGTGTAGTGGTAATTGGCAGAAAAGCAGGAATGAGTAGTGCGCAGCTGAGAGTTCTTAAATCATTCAACGACAATCTTCACCCTCGTATTAATATTCTAACATACGATGATGTTCTGCTTAATGCTAGGAATATTCTACACAATCTTACGGACGGTCTATAAGTCATTTGTCGGGAACACGACCTGATGTCCAACACTCGGGTGCTGCTGTTTCCGCTGCGCTACACAGCAGACCCTCAAGCCGTTGAACCAGGGAAGAAAAAAGTTTCTTATGACCTGTTATTTTACCCACTAGCAGGCTGTTGAAAATCGGCTCGATTTGAGCCCATTTCAACCAGCGGGTTGATTTTTTGAGTTTGTCGTGCTGTTCAGATGTTGCTGTTTTCGGTTTTTTGCTCTTTTTCAACTTTGTTTGCCTGT
>Ga0302238_1002439_pt1 | contig 13082 bp, 9 predicted proteins | sample AAG_UR_Asn_MG_FD_193527 | JGI IMG/M metagenome (GOLD analysis project Ga0302238, IMG submission 193527) | Enriched activated sludge microbial communities from anaerobic digester in WTTP, New Holstein, Wisconsin, United States - AAG_UR_Asn | ecosystem: Engineered > Bioreactor > Anaerobic >...
TAGTTGAGCCCCCCCATGGTGGTTCCCCCACAGCAGACCACCTATATGACGGTGAAGTTCAAGCCCGAGAACGAGGATCCTGCCTCGGCCGAGCTGAAGCTTATGAGCAACGATCCTACCAAGGCTGAAGGCCTCATTATCGCCATTGCCGGCAATGAGGGGCTTCCCTGCATCCGGGTCGAGCCCGACCCCGTGCACTTCGGCGCCAAGAAGATAAACCAGACCGCAGTCTTCCCCGTGGAGATCGGGCCCTGCCTCAACAGCGAGACCGCCCTTGAGATCACCGGCCTCAAGATCACCGCCGGCCAGGACCTCTACGGCATCGACTTCGCCATGTCGGGCATCGCCGAGCCCACTGCGGAAGCTCCCCTTATCGTGCCCGCCGGTGAGGCCATTACCCTGCAGTTGACCTTCACCCCGGTGGAAGTCTCCGCCAAGGATGTCAACGATCAGATCATTCTGAGCGAGGGGACGCTGCTCATCGAGAACAACTCCTTCGAGAACAACAAGGAAGTGCTCATGGACGGCGCCGGCGTTGAGATCGAGTGCCCCACTGCCGTCATCAAGTGCGCAGAAGGCTCCGACGTCATTCCCCAGACGGTGTTGCACCTCGTAGGCACCCAGAGCTTCGCCTCCTCGGGCGTCATCAACAAGTGGGAGTGGAGCGTCGTTCAGCCTCCGCTGTCGGCCTCGGTCTTCGTACCCTCCTACAGCTTCCCCGACCCCTCCTTCGAGGCCAACGTGGCCGGTATCTATGAGTTCTCGCTGGATGTCTGGGACAGCAACGGCAACAAGTCCTGCATGCCTGGCAGATATGACGTCATGGTAACCCCCGACGAGGCCATCCACGTCGAGGCGCTCTGGCACACCCCCGGCGATGCCGACGAGACCGACACCGGCCCCGACGCCGGCGCCGACCTCGACCTTCACTTCGCCCACCCCTGGGCCAACCAGCCCGACGTGGACAAGGACGGCTTCCCAGACCCCTGGTTCGACAATCTCTTCGATTGCTTCTGGTTCAACCCCAACCCCAACTGGGGCAGCTACCAGGCCGACATCAACGACAATCCCGGCCTCGACCGAGATGACACCGACGGCGCCGGCCCCGAGAACATGAACCTCGCTATCCCCGAGAACGTGGTCTATCGCGTGGGCATGCACTACTGGAACGACCATGGTTACGGCCCCTCCTATGCCACGATCCGCGTGTACATCTACGGTGTGCTCGTCTTTGAAATCAAGGACGTGCTTATGGTGGACCAGGACATGTGGGACGCCGCTACGGTTGAGTGGCCAAGCGGCAAGGTTACCCAGGTGCAGGGCACGGGCGGTAGCACATACAAGATCACTCCCGACTATCAGAACCCCTACTTCTTCAACCCATAGTTTCCCTCCCTTCCGGAGGCCACGGCCTCCGGAGGCCCCCTCCAAAAAAAAGCTGCCCCCATAAGCAAAATGTCAGTGGCTGAAACTATTGCGTTAGCCTGTTGTTTCTAGTACCCTTGCGGCGGTTTGGGCTGGGTTAGGCGCTGGCGCCGTCGCTGTGGTTCCGTCGCTTGGTCAGCCGCAAGAATTCCGCATGGGCGATGACGCATCGCGTTACCGTTGCCGGGTGGAATGAGCTTTTATGGCACAGGGGGTATCAATGAGAGGTCTTCTTAGTTCGGCTCTTCTTCTTGTGGGCACTGTAGCGGTGCTGGCTATCGGCTGCGGAAGCGATGGCGGCGGCATTACGGCTGACACGCTGCCCGAGATCGAAGTGGCTCCCAGTTCGCTGGTCTTCCCGGCGTCGACACCGGGTGCTACCCAGACACTTCAGGTCAGCATCAAGAACGTCGGAACGGCAGAACTGGTAATCGACAGAGTCTACCTCCGCGACGAGGGGACGCCATTTACCTTTGGAGAACCCACCTTCACCACCATCCCGGTGGGCGGAAAATCCTCCCTGTCGGTCTCCTACCTGGCCACGGAAGAAGACCCCCTGCCCACCTCCCTGCTCATCGAGAGCAACGCTGCTAATAGCCCCATCGTTGAGATTCCCATTTCGGTGACCACGGCTGGCAGTGGCTTGGTCGTCTTCCCTAACCCCGTGGACTTCGGCGAGGTTCTGGGCGGCGAAACCAAGGTCATTAAGGTAACCATTAACAACGCCAGCGTCTCCGAGACCACGCTGGTCAACGCCTATATTCAGGTCGGCAGCAGCACCGACTTCTCCATTTTCGACAAACCAACGTTCCCCATCGTGGTTCCGGCGCAGGAAGCTGCGTTCCTGGATATCGGATACACCCCCACGGGTGGCGATGAGGACACGGGCACCCTCGTTGTGGCATTCAACGAAGCTGGCGTGCAGCAGCTCATTACGGTGAGCATGCTCGGCAAAGAGGTTGGTCCCGAGATTAACGTTAATCCCCCGACCCTGGACTTCGGCTGGGTAGCCGTGGACGATTCAGCCACCCTGGATCTCACCGTATTCAACATGGGTGAACATCAGCTCAAGATCAGCGATGCCTTCTTCCTTGAGGGCGCCAACGCCGATCTGCGCGTTGACAACCCCCCGGAGACCACAATCGTTCTCAAGCCCGGCGAAAACCATGTCTTCAAGGTTACCTTCGCTCCCAAGAGCTTCTTCCCCACCACGGCGGAGCCCATCGGAACCCTGATTATCGCCAACAACGACAACGACGAGTCGGAAGTTCCTGTGCTGGTCTACGGCAATATCGATGCCCCCTTCATCAGGCTGGAGCCCTCGGACAAAGTGGACTTCGGCATCGTGGCCCAGAATTGGACCATCGAACGCACGGTTACCGTAACCAACGTCGGCCACGCTCCACTGGTGCTCTCCGGAGTTGAGATCCCTGTGAATACGCCCGACGAAGAGTTTGAGGTAATCGCCGGCACTGCCGAAAACGGCGAGTTCGTCGACACCGTGACCATCGAAGCCGATCAGTCGGTAATCGTCCGCTTCGCTTTCACCAACGACGGACCGGCCAGCGGCATGATGCTTGGCAAGAGCAAGTTCCTCTCCAACGATCCTATCAATCCCGAAGTGCTGCTCGATCTGGTGGCCACCCGCGGCGGGCAGCCCGAGTGCAAGCTGGGCTTCGTACCGGGCCTGCTGGACTTTGGCACCGTTGCCCACGGAGCGTCAAAATCGAGCACCATGTTCATCAAGAACGTCGGCTCCGGCTACTGCACCTGGAAGGGCGCCGTCATTCGTGACTGCACCAGCTTCATGGGGCTCATGACCCAGTGCACTGACACAACAGGCCCCTCTGCCCTCTTCAAGATGCAGGCACAACCCATAGCCGTGAAGGATGGCATGGCCCCGGGCACCTCTGCGGCAATCCCCATTCTCTACACGCCTCCGGCAACAGTGCCCTTCATTCCAATCTTTGAAGAGTACAATGCGTGGATGCAGGTCAACTACGAAGAGCCTTACTCTACTGGCAATTACGTCGCCCACAAGATGCCCGAGCCCAACGCCCAGGGCACAGTGAACCGCAACATTCGCGGTAGCTCCGGCGTGGCCGATATCGCAGTGCTGCCCCCCGAGATTGACTTCGGCCTGACCACCATCGGTTGTTACTCGCAGACCATCTCGGTGAAGGTCTACAACGCCGGTACCGCACCTCTGCAGATCACCGATATCTACCTCGACGGCTGCGGCCCCGAGTTCGCCCTCAAGAACTATCCCCCGCTTCCTGTGGACGTGAACCCCTCCTCCTTCAAAGAGGTGTCGGCTGTTTACCTGCCCCAGAACCCCGGCGTGGATAAGTGCTACATGATAATCGAGTCCAGCGACCTCGACTCTCCCCAGGTGAAGGTCCCCCTCACCGGCGAAGGCACCTGGGACACCGAGCACACCGACTACTTCACCCAGATCTCGGGTAAGAAGGTCGACATCCTCTTCGTCATCGACGAGTCGGGCTCCATGTGCGACGAGCAGGACAGCCTGGCTCAGAACATCTCAGCCCTTACCAATTACGCATTGCAGTGGGATAACGACTTCCAGATTGGTATAACGCTCACAAATATTGATGCTGACTATGACAAGGTCGGTCATCTCCTTGGTACGTCAATGCGCTACCTGACAAATACCACTATCGCTGCCTTCCCCGGGCTGGTCGACACCATCGGCTGCGGTGGGTCGGGCAAGCAGGAAGCCGGCCTTGAAGGTGGACGTCGTGCCATCAGCCCGCCGCTCATCACCGACACCGACATCCCCTGCACCTGCGGCGATGACCAGCCCTGCCCCGGCGTCTGCGCCGACGAGTTGCGCTGCGTCAAGGGCAAGTGCGGCGGCTACAACCGTGGCTTCCTCCGTCCCGACGCAACCCTCGAAGTGGTCTTCCTCTCCGACGAAGAGGACCAGTCCCCCGGCTCGGTGCCCTTCTACATCGACTTCTACAAGTCTATTAAGGGCTTCCTCAACACCTCCCTCTTCCACGCCCACGCCATCTGCGGACCCTCGGGTGGTTGCGGCTCGTCTCAGCAGAGTGGCAACGACGGCGCTGACCACGGCGAACGTTACATCGCCGTCCAGGAAGCCACGGGCGGCAAGTTCGGCTCAATCTGTGACGACGACTACGCCTCGACCCTCGCCGAAATCGGTGAGATCGCCTTCGGTCTCCAGGTCCAGTTCTTCCTGACGGCCAATGCCGACCCGTCGCCGGGCAGCATCAAGGTCTGGCTTGATAGAGGCACCGGTTATCAAGAGTGCACCACGGGCTGGGAGTTCAATCAGCCTACCAACTCGGTGGTGTTCAACGAGACCGGCACCTGCATGCCCGTCGAAGGCGACAAGATCAAGATCTGGTACAAGATGGTCTGCTTCTCTGAGTAGTACTCGTTCAAGTGGGGCGCCTCTCCGGCGCCCCACGGACGAGACTCGACAAACAATAACATGGTGGGAAAGCAATGAAATGTACGGTCACATGGGTGCTGGCAGCGACGGTGCTGTTGGGAGCAGCTTGCGGTAACGATTATGGCGTGGTCGATATGCAGCAGATCTACGTCAAGATCGGTGAAGTCGGAGACCCCGACGAGTACAACTTCCAGAAGATCCGGGCCAAAGACCCGGCGCTCAAGATCTGGGTAACGGTGTCGAACACAGGCAGCAAGACGCTCACTGTGTCGGACATATACCTGGAAGAGGGGGGGAACCCGCACATCTCCCTGGACTTCACCGATGGCGCCTACGACCCCGAGGCCGGAACAGGTTTCCCCGTCGTCATGGACCCGGAATCGGACAAGATGATCACCTTCAAGGTCGTCTACGACCCCGAAGATGGCGTGGTCGAATCCGACAAGGCTACCCTGGTCATCGTCTCCGACGACCCAAGATTCGGTGGCTCCGACGAAGGCAAGCGCAAGATTGTCCTGGGCGTGGAGAACGTTGGACCCAAGCTGGCTTTCAACAGAAGCAGCATCATCTACTCGTGCGCGACAGGCTGCGTAAACGAATCTATCACCATCGACAACGAGGGCACCGACCTTCTGGAGATCAACTCCATCGAGTTCGGCTCTACCAGTGTCGAATTTGCGCTCCCCAACCCCCCCAAGATGCCCATGGTCATCCCTGTCAAGAGCGACGCCGACTACTTCTCCCTCACCTTCGATATTCGCTACTGCCCTGAGGACAGCGACTTCACCGACAGCAATTCCCTGGTGGTCCGCTCTAACGAAGGCGTGGCGGAAGTGCCCATTTCCGTCGAGCAGGCCCCTGCCGTCCTGGTCTGGACCACCGACTCACCCGTGACCTACTTCGATTTCGGCGGCGAGGGCGGTACGCATACTCTCAACCTCTACAACAAGACCTCCGACGAGTGCAAAGGCACCTGTATCGGCGGTCAGAAGTGCTGTGGGTGCCCCGTGCAGGTCCAGAGAGTGGACCTCACCGTTGAAGGCACCGTCAACGATACCGAAGCCGCAGCTTGGTACGAGTGGAAGGTACTTGATACCAACACCGGCAACAGCCTCAATCTGCCGCGGGCCGTGAAGGGCGGAGGCTCCTTGGGCTTCGAGGTGGTCTACCATCGCCCAGCAGGCCAGACCACCGACCGTAACGGCAAGATCTGCGTTGCCTACCTCAGCCCCATATCGGGCTCGGGCACCCGCTGCGTTGACCTCATCGCTGCCAGCTCTTGTGACCTCGAGGTGGCCCCGGTGAACCAGTTGCTCTACTTCAATACCGAGAACCCCGCCGTGGCCAAGCAGAAGTCCGTGGTGCTCATCAACAGCGGCGCCGGCGCCTGCAATATCCCCGAGATCGCCATTACAGATAAATGGGATGCCGCTACCCCCGACTTCAGCCTTGTGAACGCCCCGGCTCTCCCACTGGTCATTCCTCCCTTCGGAATCAGCCTCCTGGACGTGGAGTTCGCTCCCAAGTCCGCCACCTCAGGCAGCTTCGACGGCCTGGTTAAGATGCAGTACGAAGACACCATGGCTGGCATGGTCCCCTTCTCGGTCATCCTCAAGGGCGCCATGCAGCAGGATTGTGCGGCTCCCACGGCCAACCCAGGCAGCAAGAATGACTACGGTACTATTGCCGTGGGCTCATCGGTCACCCTCAACGGCTGTGGCTCGGCGGCAGGCACCTGCGGCTCCTCGATCTATGAAACCGGCTACGTCTGGTTCATCATGGCCAGGCCCGAAGGAAGCTCGGCCAAGCTCAACGTCGAAGATGACTGCTTCGTTGAGTTCTCCCCGGACAAGGCAGGCGACTACCAGATTGGACTCGTTGTCTACGAAGGCACCACTTTCCTTCAGAGCGACCTTGCCACGGTAACCATTACCGCTGAATAAGAACGAAACCCGCTCATTCAATCCACGATTCCGCTCGTTTATCAGATTGGCGTAGCCCAACATTGAAGTCTGTCAAGCGGTACTCACACTAAATGGCGAATTGTGGTCATATATTATCTGGCCATTGAAAACCCGCGCGGTAGAAGACCGCCGGGCGCCCCACCGGAGCGTCAACCCCGATACTCAGGCCCTCCTTGCCCGCCTCGTGAAGAGTAGAACTCCAGGCGTGAATCCAGCGCCCCTCGGGGAGATAGAGCTCTCGTCGGCACTTCTCGTCAGCGCACGGAGCAAGGGTGGGTGCTACCAGAATCTGGTCGCCCAGCATGAACTGGTCAACTATCGTCCAGGCCTTTTCGTCGTCGGGATAGTGCAGAGCCATGGGGCGAACCAGGGGCCAGCCTCGTTGTGAGGAGTGCTCCATCAACTCCTGCCGGTAGGGCGCCAAGGCTGCGTAGAGCCGAGCAAACTCTGCGAAATGGGCCATGGCCTCGGGGTCCGAGTAGACCTGAACATTGCCCGATGGTGAGTTGCCCTCGTGAGTCCTGAGAATGGCCGTGAAGGCGTTCATCTCCGTCCAGCGCTGGTGAAGCTCCAGGGTTCTGCTGTACTCCGGGCCAACCAGTGGCACCGTAGTGTAGCCGCCAACGTCGCTGTGGTTTATGGCGATGCCCGAGTAGGCCCCGTTGAGAAGCCCGTGCAACGCACTCTGCATGCCGTCGAAACGATCCCACGACGTCACCTGGTCGCCCTGCCAGACTGCAATAGCGGCCCCCGGGGTTTGGGTGAGCCCCGACCGGGAGAAGACCAGCACCTCGCCAAGGGTAGCGCTCTCCTCAAGCAGTTCCCGCTGCAATTTGATCCACTCCACGGCGAAACGATTGTGGTACTGCTCGCCGCTCTCCCCCAAGTGCATTACCGCATCAAAAGGCAGGGCCTCGGCGTAGTCCGCCATCCAGCCATCACAGCCTGCCCTCTCCATCATTTCTGTCTTTATTACTCCTTTGAGCCACTCTCTTGCGGCTGGATAGCTCAGGTCCACGGTGGCTACGTCGAATGCCGTGTGCGTCGAAATAAGCGTCTTTCCCTGGGCATCCTTCACAAAGTAGCCCCCAGCCTCTCCCTCTTCGAAGAGGCGCCGCAGGCCCGTCTCATCCTCGGGAAGCTGCACCACCATGGGGTTGATGTAGCAGAGGTTCTTCACGCCTTTACTGCGCAGGTATGCCTTGTATTCATCCCATTTCGGGTGGTAGTTATTGTTGTATGCCCAATTCCATAATACCTGCTCTCCTACAAAAGTCTTCACCCCACCACACCAGCGCTGATTCCACACCGCTGCTACTGGCACTCCAGCCTCCACCAGCTTCTCATAGTTAGCTATTGCCTCCATTGTATTCTGGGCCATAGCCACTATTGCACCGATGCCTACCCACTCAGGCAGCTTGGGCATACGTCCGGTGTACTCTGTGAACCGTTCGATGTGCTCCAGGGGCCCGGTAGCGTGAAACAGTCGCCCCACCATCTCGTGAGAGTAGACCCTCAACTCAACGCTCTCGTCGGCGGAGAAGTCGAAGAAGGAGATCTCCTGGTTCTCTAGAGCCAGCGACCTGTTTCTGTCCGTGAGAAAGTGGGCCATAGGAAAGTAAGTGCTAAGCTCTGTGCCCGATGTCCCTGGGGAGATGGTCTCCATTACCTTGGAGACCTTCTCATCACCACGGCCGATGCCGCCCTCCTGGGCCAAAACGGGCACCACCTTGCCCTTGAGGTTCAGAGTGTCGTGCAGGAACTGGTGCCCCATGCCGTAGAAACCTTCGTCGACAGGGCACCGAAACTTGAAGAATGTGGCAGCATCAGCCTGGCCTTTCTGCGAGCCGATTCGGAATTGCAGGTGCCCCTCCTGCGGCTCACAAAAAGAGACGTGCATCTCCTTTCCACTGCACGCTCCTTGCTCCCATCGGGCCACCAGCTTCAGGCCGGCGCCGGAGTAATAGACTCGCTCGATGCGGGCCCCGGCACATTCAGCATCGATCTTCTCGGTAATGTCGTATGAGCCTTGAGCGTGTGACCCCTCAAGCAGTGCCTGGGCCAAGGTCATGTGCTCACCAACCGAGGTGGAAATGAGCACGTTGTTCATGTCATCGCTGTGCACCACCGATAGCTCTCCATCCGCTGCCAGGGCCAAACGAAATCCGCCCACGGAGAACTGCACCGGTGCCCCCTCACCGCTCCAGGCGAAGGGGTGCTCTACGGAGAAATCGCAGGCCACACCATCGGGTACGGTAAGGTCGGCCCTTACCTCGGGGCCATGTGCCAGGTCGGTAGCGAGCCAATCGTTCCTCTCATTTGTGTCAAGGTCGCTCACTGCCTGGGAGGAACCGCAACCCACCAGCACAACCAGGAGGAGCACTCCTGGAGCCAATCGAGGAAATCGAATCATGAATTTCCCTCACCCATATGAAGCAAAGCGTACGCATGGAACCTATCAGCCATCCCCCACGCCGTCAATGTCGCTCCGCGTGCAAGAGGCATGGGAGAACATTCGGACAGGCGCAAGTTGTGTCGAGCCGGGCTGCGGGGCAGCGCCGATAGCCCCTTCCTGTTTGACACCAAGGGGCATTACGCCATAGAGTCGCGTCAGGAAGGAGACGTAGGCACATGTTGCCACTTGACGATATGGCAGAAGGCTCTTTGTTCCACGGTGCTCCTTGGGTTCTCTCCCATGTGTGCTTTCTGAGTTGCAGCGGTGGGGACTCTGGGGGGGGCAGTTGGCAGGACCACTACGATCTTGGGCTGGCCTCCGAGCGGGCCGAGGTTGACGGGGTGCCCGTGGAGCAGTTGCTGGCCAGGGTTGCGGCGGGCCGGGTGGGGCGCTACTACACCATCTGGTACTCCATTGCTCAAAGGGCGTCGCCGAAGGAGGCCCTGCCGGTGCTTGTCGATTCTCTGTGGGCCCTCGATGATAAGCTTGATCAGTTCCATTGTGCCGTGGCCATTCTGCACCTGCTTGGAGACGAGCCGCTGGTTTCAGGAAGCTACTCTCAAGGTACCTCGGCATCGAAGTACGTTTCATCGGCACTGGAAAGCGACCATTCACGAACTGAACTGCGGAGGCGAGTCTCGCATTTGCTTGGGGACGGCGACAGGAGGTGACGGCGTGTCCATGGGAGTACACGAAGGCGATGTGACTTTGATCCGACGGGTGACCTGGATTGGCATGGCCCTGAACGTTCTGCTTGCTGCGCTGAAGTTCCTGGTGGGTATCCTGGGCTCCAGCCATGCGGTGGTGGCCGATGCCGTACACAGCCTCTCGGACATGGTCACCGATGTTGCCGTCATTCTTGGGGTGCGCTTCTGGTCGGCTCCGGCAGACTCTGATCATCCATATGGCCACCAGCGCATTGAGGCACTCATAACCGCCCTTGTGGGGTTGATTCTGGCCTCGGTGGCGGTGGGGCTCGTTTACAACGCCCTTGGTGCCGTGGGGGAGGAGCGCAGCCTGGAAGTGGGTTGGATAGCACTTGTAGGACCGGCTCTCTCCCTTTTTGTCAAAGAGGCCCTCTACCGGTGGACGGTGAAGGTTGGGGCGAGGGTCAGGTCGTCGGCTGTGGTTGCTAACGCATGGCACCACCGCTCGGACGCATTGAGCTCTATTCCGGCCCTGGTGGCGGTAGTCATGGCGCTCATATATCCTGAGTGGGCCTTTGTGGACCAGATCGGTGCGGTCATTGTGGCGATGTTCATTCTGAAAGTATCGTGGGACATCATCAGACCGGCGTTGCATGAGTTGACCGATGGAGGGGCCTGCGAAGAGAGCCGAAGGAAGATTGGCGTTCTGGCCATGACGGTTGAGGGAGTGAAAGGTGTTCACGCTATCAGGACAAGAAGATATGGTTCTGATATATATGTAGACCTCCATGTTCTTGTTGAACCTGAGTTGTCAGTCCGCTCTGGACATGCTATAGCTGGCGCGGTGAAGGCCAAGCTCATCGACCAGGGCCCCGGGGTGGTCGACGTGGTGGTTCATGTTGAGCCCGATGACCCGGAGATGAGGCGGGATTGAGGTTGGTGGCCCGTGTGGGCCTGGGCGGGGGGCTCGAGGCTGGCCCCTGAGGAGATTGTAATGGCGTGGTTGGTGTTGTTCCTGGCCGGTTTGTGCGAAGTGGCCTGGGCCATCGGGCTCAAGTATTCTCAGGGGTTCACCAAGCTCTGGCCCACTCTGGGTACCATCGCTGCCATGGTGGTGAGCTTTCTGCTTCTTGGTGTTGCAATGAAGAGTCTGCCCGTGGGCACTGCCTATGCCGTGTGGGTCGGTGTTGGGGCAGTGGGCACGGTGATTCTGGGCATCATCCTCTTTGGTGATCCGGCGGACCTGGGGCGTATTGTCAGTCTTGGGCTCATAGTTGCCGGAATAGTGGGTTTGAAGCTGGCTTCGGCGCAGTGAGCAGTGGGCAACGATGCGGAGGCGAAGATGAACGACGGGCACATGCAGTGGTTCCCTTCAAAGGTGGATTGGTGGCTGGGGCTGGCACTGGCGGTGCCGCCTGTTGCCTCTGTGGTTGCGGCCTTTGCTGCCTACCTCACGGAGGAGCGGGGCGAGTGGCTCTTGGCTCTGATTCCATTGGTCATCGTCGCTGTTGTTTACGTGGGTTTGGTCTTTCCCATGCGGTACGGGGTGGGGAGTTCTCACCTGGTGATTCGGTCGGGGCTGGTCCGGCAGAGGATTCCCTTGGCCAACGTCTCGGAAGTGGTCCCAACCAGGAACCCGCTCAGTTCCCCGGCCCTCTCTATCAAGCGGCTGCGGGTTGACTTCGGCGAGGGGTTCTTCAAGTCCGTGATGATCTCACCGGCCGACCGCGAAGGTTTTCTAAAGGCTATCGCTGCCCGAACCAACCTGAAACGGGAAGGGGAGCGGCTCTTCCGCAATTGAGCTGCGGGGTTCGAACTTTTGGGTGATGCGGCCCTGGGGCGCAAAGGTGGTGTGGTGCGAGTAATCGCCTTGGGCCAATCCCATGGCGACTTGGTTGCTTGGCAATTTGCTGACGGTGGAGGGGGTCGATGAAGGTGGCACTCTGTTCGAGCGATGGGGTTGGGTTTGCCTGGGGCAGGGGTGTTGTGGCCATGGCGCTTCTGTTGCTGATGGCCGGATGTGGTGGTGGCGGTGGAAGTGATGGTGGCGGTGGTGCCGATCTGGGCCTACCTGACCTGGATGAGGTTGGCTCCGAGGTAACCGATGCCCTTGGTGAGACTCTGCTTCCGGACTCTGCCGAGGGTGATTCCGGCGGTGATGTTGCTCACGAAGTGGTGCCTGATTGGGGCCCATACACGGGCATGGTGCAGAGTGGGGTTCTGCTCCAGTCGTTTCTTGGGATAGCCAGCCATCTGCCTCAGGCCCTGGAGTCCAATTTCAAGCGGGAGTTCGAACTGGACAAGCTGCAGCAGGCGGGGTTCTCGCAGTTTCGAAAGACCTTCCGTTGGGAGCATATGGAGCCCGAGAATGATGCTTACTGGTTTGATGAATACAATATGGTAATCAACGAAACCGGGAATCACGGGCTTAACGTGATGGTCGGCTTCAGGGGAAAGCCTTCGTGGGCCACCAGTGACGGAACCCACGACGGTCTTGACGTTGCCCAGTGGAGCGAGTTTCTTGGCCAGTTCGCCTTGGAGGTAGCCGACAGGGTTCGGTTATACGAGATTTGGAACGAGCCGAATCTTAAGGTCTTCTATAGTCCAAAGCCAAATCCAGAGAAATATACAGAGCTTCTGAGCGCTGCTCACAAGGTGATTCACGAGCATGACGACGATGCGGTTGTTCTGCTTGGCGGATTGAGTCCTTTCGATTTCAACCCGGCGGGGGTCTGGGGGTTTATGGACGATCTCTTCGCCGTACAGCCCGACCTTTGCGACCACTTCGATGCGCTGGCGATTCATCCCTACACCTTCTTTCAGCGTCTTGCGCCCGAGGAGGGGTCGGACCTGCTGGGTGTGTACCATCCTGGAGTGGCTGGGATGGTATCCGAGGCGAGGCGGGTGCTGGCGGCCTATGGGTGTGGGGAGAAGGAGATCTATCTTACCGAGGCAGGTTGGCCCGACCTCAAGATCGGGTTGGAGAGCCAGGCAGCTTATACGGCCCGGGGGATTCTGCTGGCGCTGAGCCAGGGGGCTATGGCTTGGTACCACTATACCTTCTGGGACGGAGAGATAACGCCGGAGACCACGATTCCTACCGAGGAGAGATTCGGCCTCTACACCTGGCCCAACGACGAGACGACGCAGGT
>Ga0302238_1002443_pt1 | contig 13051 bp, 6 predicted proteins | sample AAG_UR_Asn_MG_FD_193527 | JGI IMG/M metagenome (GOLD analysis project Ga0302238, IMG submission 193527) | Enriched activated sludge microbial communities from anaerobic digester in WTTP, New Holstein, Wisconsin, United States - AAG_UR_Asn | ecosystem: Engineered > Bioreactor > Anaerobic >...
TGGTGGAGGGGCGTTGGCGTACCACCTTCCGCCGGCGGACCCGGAGCTTGAGATGCACTACTGGCGTCCCGACGGGCGCACCGTTGAGCTGCTGGAGATGCAGTCGAAGCAGCGTCTGGCCGCTGTCCAGGTTGCTGACGAGGAGGTTCTGGAGCTCATGGAGGCCTTTGCGGAGATGCAGGGGGCTTATGTGGCCAATCTTGGGGTGCAGGAGACCAGGGCCAAGGAGATGGTTTTCGCCAATGCGGTGCGGGCGCATGTGGAGCGACGGGGTCCCGACTCCTATATAGCTGTTGGGGAGATGATGCTGCTCTCGTTCTTGAAGCACCTACGCTCTCTGCAGGAGTTGTGGGCCGTGTACGAGGGCACGTTAGCGGACTGGATGAGGGAGAATCCCGATAACCCCCACGTAGGGGCACTGAGGCGGGTCTCTGGTGTGATGCTTGAGCGTGTGGCGGCGGCGGGGCTGGTCGGGCCTGGGGTGGCGATGGATGGTGACCGTTTGCGTGTGGCCGGGGCGCTCTGGAGGGGCTTCTGGCTTGAGGGGCTGGGACTTGGGGCATCGCAGAAGCTACTCAGCATGGAGGAGCAGCTCTTGATAGCCCGCTACAAGGTGGAAGTGGCTCCTGAGTTGACCGACAAGCGCAAGGTGGAACTGCTTTCGGCGCCGGACGTTGGAGACGGCTACCCCCATGCACTGGTGAAGGGAATCCTGCTGGCGAGGGTTGGCGACATAGATGAGAGCCTTTCTGCCTTTGGTGAGGCTTGGGTGCAGCGAGTAAGGCCGTGGGAGGCCAGGGCCTGGTGGGTTGCCCTCTACGTGCGCACGGGTGAGTTCTTCAAGTTGACCAGGGCCGAATAGCGGCGTGCCGCACCATCAGCGAAACAACTGCTCCTGACTTCAGAACTGAGCCTGGCGGGGTCGTTGCACCGCACGACAGTGTCATGCCGGCGGGCCCTTGCACCTGCTTACATCTCCTCAAGAGTCTCGATTCCCAGCAGTCCCAGGGCGCTGCGCACCGTGATTCCCACGGCCTGGGCCAGCATGAGGCGTGCCTGGCGTAGTTCGGCATCGGGGCATGAGAGGATGGGATAGCCCTCTTTGTCGGTGAACATCTTTGCGAACTGAGCAGCGAGGTCGTAGACGTACTCGGCGATTCTAGAGGGGTCGTAGTTGGCAGCGCTCCAGGCTACCACCTTGGGGAAGTGGAGAATTTTGCGCACGATAGCGGCCTCGGAGGGATCTTGGAGAAGGTCGACCAGGGATGGGTCGAACTGTGTGGAGAGGGCCCCCTTGCGGATGAGGGAGCGTGTACGGGCGTAGTTGTAAAGGCAGTACGGGCCTGTCTGTCCGTTGAAATCGATTGAGGCCGAGGGGTTGTACTCGAAGCTCTTCTTGGGGGTGAACTTGAAGACGAAGAACTTGAGGGCCGCCTGGGCGATGCGTTCGGCTCTCAGGGCCAGCTCTTGCGTGGAGAGGCCCTCGTGGTGAGTGCCGCCGCCCGAGACTCTGGCCGAGAGCTCCTGGCGTGCCATTTCGTGCAGTTCGTCCATGAGGTCGTCGGCGTCAACGACCTTGCCTTCTCTACTCTTCATTCGTCCTTCGGGGAGGCGGACCATGCCGTAGGAGAGGTGGTTGCAACGGGAGCCAACGCCGGGCCTGAGGCGGTCCATAATCCCGAACAGCACTTGGAAGTGGTAGAGTTGCTCATCTCCAACGACGTAGAGAATCTGGTCCGGCGTCCAGGTATCGTATCGCTGCAGAGCCGTCCCGAGGTCTTGGGTCATATAGACGCTGGTGCCGTCGGGTCTCAGCAGCACCTTCTCACCTTCGAGGCCCAGGCGCTCAAGGGGGAAGACAACGGCGCCATCCTCCCTAGTGCGTAGGATGCCCTTGGCCAGCCCCTCCTGGACCAGGGCCTTGCCGGCCTGGTAGGTCTGGCTTTCGTACTGCATCTGGTCAAAGGTGCAGCCCATTCGTTTGTAGGTTACGTCGAAGCCTTCGTAGACCCAGGAGTTCATGGTTGCCCAGAGGCTTCTGGTGTCGGGGTCGCCGCTCTCCCAGAGCAGCAGCAGTTCTCGGGCCTCGGCGCCAAGTTTCGAGGGCCCGTTGAAGAAGGACTCCTCCTCCATGGCCCCGTTAGCCTCGACCCATGCTTTGTACTCTGCCCTCAGCGCATTCTCAAACCTTACATAAAGGCTGCCTACATAGTGATCACCCTTTATATTTAGCGATGTGGGAGTTTGCCCCTCGCCCCACTTCTTGTAGGCAATCATCGTCTTGCATATATGGATTCCGCGGTCATTAATCAAGTTGACCCGAATCATCTCGTGGCCGAAGTAGCTCAGAATATTGCTTATTCCCAGGCCAAGCAGATTGTTTCTGATGTGTCCAAGGTGCAGTGGCTTGTTGGTGTTGGGTGAGCTGTATTCGAGCAGGTAGCGGCGGGCCTGTGAGGCCGCACCGCGGGAGGCGAACTGGTCTCCCTCCTGGAGGACGCAGGCAAGCACTCTCCGGGAGAGTTCGAGCTCGTCCAGGAAGAGGTTAACGTAGCCACCCACGGGCAGCACCTTGCGGACAAGGGACTCTATGGGGATGTGCGATGCGACCTCGTTAGCAATCAGTTGGGGCGCTTTGCGAAGTGTCTTAGCGAAGGACATCACGGGGAATCCCAGGTGTCCCATCTCGGGGTTAGGGGGCTCGACCATCTCTACGGGTTCGTTTATGCCCACTGCTGCCAGAGCTTCGGCGATGACGGTGCGCAGCTCGTTCCATATGTCATGAATTCGTTCCTGGGCCATTTCCTCTTCCTCCATCCCTGCCTCAGCAAGGCAGCGCAGCATAGCAGGCGGGCTCGTGGGAGACAAGGAACTTGACTTATGTGCAGGAAAGGTTAGAGCATAAAAGATTGTGCTGCAGGCTCAGGGGGCAGCACTTCAAGGGGAGGGTGCAATGTCGGGCAGGTTTCGGGCCTCAGTCAGGAAGCGTGTGGTGGGCATGCGGGACTGGCTCAGCTTCAGCAACTCAGTCCGTGAACTCGTTGACGCGCTGAATCGTGAGATCGAGTCTCCTGACAAGCTGCGACATAGATTGCAGTCCCACCCCTCCGGATTCATTCGGGCCATCACCTGGCGCCGTCTGACCATGGCCGAGGCCTACCTGAAGCTGGTCGCTTCCAAAGGTGCTGCCAACTATGAAGAGCGACTGGATGCTCTCACCGTGCTCATGCACCAGGCGTGGCACGCCAAGACCCTCTCCATGCCTATCAATACGGCCCGTTGCCAGATAGCACTTATGAAGGAGTGTGTGCAGTCGCAAGGAGAGCTTCGGCGTCAGTTGGAGCTCATGTCGGACTTCACCAGGGCATCCTATGGTCAAGAGACCGTTATCAGGCGCCTGCTGCGGGAGCTTGACCTGATAGAGGTGCCCGAGGAGGGCAAGCCGCTGAAGGATTTGGGCCTGGGTTTCGACGACCATGTTCACGACATGATGTCGCAGGGGACCAAGACTCCAAGCCAACTCTGCGTCGACGCGTTTATCAAGGGCATGAGCCGATTGACGGTGGCCTACTACGACTTGGAAGACCCTCGAATGTACACCGAGGCGCTGGAGGCGGGCAGGATCCTCGGCATTCAGGTAGAAATCGGGCTGGAGTTCTCTGTGGGGGAACGAGGCAAGCGGCTGCATTTCATGTATGTTCCCCCTCAGGACGGTTCTGCCAGCTCCATAAGCTCTTTGGTGGAGCGCAACGCCGACCTCTTCAAACCCTTTGTCGACGGACTGGCACACAATGCTCGTGGGCGCCACCAGGCCATATGCGCCCTGCTTGATGTCTTCAATTCGTCGCACCTTCCTGAACTCAACTCACGGTTCAGAAACGCCCAGTTCTTGCGCATCAAGCCTCTGACTTGGGCCGATGTGGAAGAGACCATCCATGGTGGACAGGCCTCGCATATTCACCTGGGGCAGCTTCTTGCGGAGCGGTTGAAGCCTATCTTCCATAAGCGGGTGCTCTATCTCAAAAACCAGTACGAGCACTCCAGAAACCGACTCCTGCGTGGCGAGGTGTCGAGTTGGGAAGTTGAGAGCATCCACAGCGAGTATCTCAAGGCCCGAGACGACTACGAGCACTGCCGCCCTGAGACCATGACCGAGCGTTACGTCACCCCATCCAGGCGACTTGCGGATTACGACTCGGCCTTTCCCAGTCTCGATGTCGTAGAGCCCCTTATGACCCAGGTTGGGGGCCGCCTGGTCTTCATTCATCCCCTCTCCCAGGGCCCCAAGAGGGCCGTGAACAAGCTGCTGCGAGCCCATCACCTCATCACCGACATCGAAACCTTCAATATGTCGGACTCGCTCTTCCGAGACCCTGCGGACCTCAGGCGCCTTAATCACCTGGTTGAGCTCATGAACAGGGGCGATGAGAAGGAGGTGCGACGCCTTCTGGCTGACTGGGGCCTGCCCGACATCGACGTTGCCCAGGTGGGCCGTGCAGTCTCCCACTACCGAGTCAGCAATCTGCGCCCAAGGTGCGGCAGTGACTACATAGGCAGCATCGCATCATTGCCTGGCATGGGGTTCATAGACTCCAGGGCCATTCCAAAGAGGGCATTGAAGCAACTGGAATCCCACGGCCACGCCTCCATACCGGTTCCAGTGGCGAAACTGCTGCTGCAAGGCGGAGACCCCGACGCCGAGGTGGAAGCCGAGGGGCAGGTGGTCGCCCTCTCAATCCCCAAGGTGCCCAAGCCGAACCCTGTGGGCGATGAAGTAGGAGGCACCAGCATCGGGCCCATGAGGTTCTGGCGCTTCCTCAACCCAAGCCTAAAGGGCCTGCTCAAGACCATGATTGCCTACACACCGGCCTTCTTCGTAGTGGGCCCGTGGTACGCCGCATTATGGATTGGTATCACCGGCTTCAGGAACCTCCTGGCAGACCTCATCTCGGCATCGGGCTTCATGCTCAAAGCCTGGCGTTGGGACAACGTAGACAAAGAGAACCTTGCCAACTCCATGTTCTGGACCGGGTTCTCGGTGCCCATTCTGGGCGGGGCAAAGGCCGGATTTGACTACTTGTGGCCACATATCTCCGGTGATGCAACGGGTTTTGTCTATACGCTCGTTCAATTTTGGGTTATTGCATTTGCAAATGGTCTATATATTACATCGCATAATAGGATAAGGGGATTCGACCGGAGAGTGATAAGAGCGAACTTTTTCAGGACCGTACTTTCTTGGCCCCTGGCCACGGCAGGTTCATACTTGCTCAACCTCCTTATGATACCACCCATCGTGCAGTCAAAGATATGGTCCGACACCGTTGCCGGGATCATCGAAGGCACAGGGAAGTTCATGAGCCGAATGCGTCTGAGGCAGAGGGACTTCCTTGAGCTCTTCACCAATCTTCTGTCGGCCGACCGCGACGGAAGCGTGGTGGCGACATCGGACATCATGTATGTCTGGGCCCGACGGGACAGGGGAAGAAGCGCATTGGCCAACCTGCTAAAAGGCCGGATTCCACCCTCCGTGAACGTTCCTGCCAGCAGCGAATACACGGCTCATGAAGTGGTTGTCGATTCACACCAACTCTTGCTTCGCACTCTTGGTGCCGAGGGAAGCATGGAGATGCTGACATCCAAGGTGCTCAGGAACTACAGTGGCAGAGAGGCTGTGATTCTGACGCAGTTCATCGGCGACATGCACGAACCCTTCGAGGCCTGGCTGGAGCGTCACCCACCATCGGAGCGGCTTGTGAAAACCGTTGAGCAGCAGAGAAGAGAGCGACAGCAAGTCTCGGAAGAAGGGGCGACCGCTGCAGCTAGTTAGAAGGCCCAACCCCGGCCCGTTCGGAAGGCCGGCCCCCTCGTTTTTCCGGCCAACAGCCTACCTATTCATGGTCCAGCAGCGCCCTGACCGTCTCGGGGCTGACGCCCTCCAGCGTAGTCCAGACCGCCACGGCCATTGAAAAATCGTGGGCCGCCGTGAACTTGTGCGGCACGGCGACGCAGCGGATTCCGGCGCTCACAGCCGCCTGGACTCCGGGCCCGGCGTCTTCAAAGGCCACACACCTTCCCACGGGGATCCCAAGCCTTTGTGCCGCAAGAAGATAGAGGTCCGGGGCTGGCTTCGTGCGCTGCACATCATCGGCCGTGACAACGTGCTCCATATATTCGAAGAGCCCCACCGAGCGCAGCGATGCACGAACGTCATCACCCACAGAAGAGGAGGCCACGGCCATGGGCACCCCCTCTGCGGCAAGCCTCTTCACAAGCTGCACCGCACCCGGGCGGGGTTGCAGTCTGCTCCATATAAGCTCACTATATGCCCTATTCTTTGCTGCCATTAACTCATCTAAAGATTGTAGAATACCGTACTGATCTTTAATGTCCCGGAAATTCTGGATGGTAGCGATTCCAACCAGCCCCTCGAAGACCTCATCGGAGAGCCTGATGCCCAGCGGCTCCAGAGCGATGTTGAACGACTCGGCCTGCAAGGGCTCGCTGTCCACCAGCAGCCCGTCAAGGTCGAAGATGACACCGAATTGATTCGCGGCCATTTTCATGTCCATCCTGCTATTGGGAACGGTAGTGCGGTGGGGCGACTATCTGTGAATCGAGTGGAAGAACTCTTCAACCTCGGGAATGCCCCCCTGGTAGATGAGGTAGCCATCGATGGGCTCTCGCTCCGTAAGCTCACCGCTCACGGGGGTCAACATGATGCGCTGGACCTCTTCCCGGTCGTGGCTGTGGCCAAGGGCCCAGCAGAGCTTCATGTAGGCGGTCTCCGGGAGCATGTTGCCAGCCGGCACAACGCCAAGGTCCATGATCTCACGCCCGGTCTCGTAGACGTACATCTGAACATAGCCCCAGAGCGTCTGCACCGTCATGTACATGTGCACGCCAGCATCCGTGGCCCGCTGCAGAGCCTGATAGAGCGGTCGATTCACGTGGCCCAGGCCTGTCCCTGCGATTATTATGCCCTTGTATCCCTTATCTACCAGGGCGTCAAATATGTCAGGATTCATGCCAGGGTAATAGTACTGAATTGTAACACGATCGTCGAACACTGGATCAATTATGACATCCTTGTCCTCTCGCCTGTGTTTGTAATCCTCTCTGAAGGTGGTGACCCCCTTTGGAGTAACCATGCCCAGCGGGATGTCGCCCACGGTGCGGAAGGTGGATCGGTACGAAGAGTGCATCTTGCGCACCCGGGTACCACGGTGGATGAGGCAGTACTCGTCCGACGTGGGACCAAACATTGAGACCACCACCTCGGCTATGTCGCTGGTAGCCGCAATGGTGGCAGCATTAATCAGGTTCAAAGCAGCGTCGGAGCTGGGCCGGTCAGATGAGCGCTGACTGCCAACCATCACGATGGGAATGGGCGAATTCTGGACCATGAACGAGAGCACCGCTGCGGTGTGGCTCATAGTATCGGTGCCATGGCCCACCACGATGCCACGCTTGCCGTCGGCAACGGCTTGGCCGATTGCAAGCGCCAGTCCGATGTACTGCTCCTTTGCCATATTTTCAGAAAAGACACCGTAGAGCTTCTTGGTTTCAAGATTACAAACGTCTGCCAGCTCTGGCACGGAGCCGTAGAGTTCGCCCGGAGAGAATGCCGGAATCACGGCCCCGGTCCGGTAGTCCAGTCGGCTTGCGATGGTTCCGCCCGTGCCCAGCAGTATAACGTTGGGCTTGTCGGGAGAGTAGGGGAACTCCTTCTCGGGGATCTTGTAGTTGGCTTCCCTGTAGCCGCACGCAGTGATGTTCTCGATGGTGGAGTAGTGCAGGCCGACGTTGTAGCCGGAGTCCATTTTCAGCACCAGGTGGAAGGCATCGGCGGTCTCGGACCTGGGCAGGATGATGCCCCTGAAAGAGCCCTCGGTGGTCTTCACATCCACATCGAACCAGACGCCCACGTCGAAGCGCAGCATGACCTCCAGGGTTGGTCCCCGGTAACCCTTACATTTTGCATTTGTGCCAGCCGTGATCATTACTTCCCTCCATCCTGCATGAACGCCCTGACTATCTCGCCAACGGCAGCGCCTCTGACCCTGCCTCGGTAGGGGGGAGCGACCCTGCCCATGAGAATGGTGTACTCTTTGCGGAGGTCTCCGCCTCGACGCCATTCTGGTTCGGGGATGGCCCGAAGCTGGTCGGTGACAACCTGAGCAAGAGGCGGCTGGGCAGGCACCACGGGGAACAACTCGTCCACCAGGGCAGTGAGGTCTGCGTCGGGCTTCTTGGCCAACGCAGCAATGAGCACCGGGAAGGCCGAAGAGGTGATCCGTGCCTCAGCCAGAAGCTGGAACAGGCCCAGCATTGTGCCATCGGAGACCCTCTCCACGCCCACGCGCTTCCTCCGGAGGTGGCGCACGGTCTGCCCCATGATTCTGGCCACCACGCAGCCATCCAGTCCAGGGATGTCCAGAGCCTGGTCAAACACCTTCCGCCTCGGGTCCAGCAGCATGGAGTGGGCAAGATCCAGCGGTACGTTTCTGGAGCGGTACTTCTCCACGGACTCCCACGGGGGCGTGGGCAACTGGGCCCTTATTCGCTCTACCCGCTCGGGGGCCAGAGCAATGGGTGGCAGGTCGGTGTCGGGATACATCCTGTTGGGGCCGGGGAGAATGCGCTCGAAGACCGTCGAGCCATCCTTCAGCGCCTTTCTTGTCTCCGAGGGTACACCAAGCAGCGCCTCTCTGGCCCTGTCGGCAATCTCGTCGGCCGCCAGGCGTACATCCCGCGGCTGTCCCCAGACCAGCACCACGGTGTCCTCTTCAGTGGCCCCTACCTCACGATTCACACGCTCCCAGAGGCGGAACGCCAGAGTCACGTTGGGGCAGTCGCTCCAGATTATGTTCGGCATTGCATCGATACAGGCTACCACCTTAACACGCCCGGAGAACTCCCGAGCAAAGGTTGCCTCGGGCGCCGTCTCCACGTTGAGCACGTTGCGGAACCCGGGAAGGCGCACGGCCATCACGGGCAAGCCCAACTCAACGGCACTACGCACTGGACCAAAGTGGGTTTGCTTCACCACGGAGCTGACTTCGTGGATGGTAGGTTTGAAGGTCTCAGGCGTCACTCCCCTTGACAGGAGGCCGTCTCTGATGTCCAGCAGCGCCCTTTGACGCAGCGCTTCATAGTGCGTCAAAGCAACGAAAGTGGGAATCCTGGGGACGCCCTTAATCTCCACCCGGGTGCCTCCGGTTACGCTCACGTTCACGTCCTGTCTCGCCGCACCGATGCCCGTGCGCACCTTGCCGGTACACCGGGTCAGCGCCCGAATCACCTGCCCCACCGCCGCTGCTTCTTCGGGGGTGCGAATCTCCGCCTCGGTTACCGTCTCGATGAGCGGAATGGAGAGCCGGTCGGTGATGTAGGTCCTGTTGTGGCCCACGTCGGAGACCTCTCTACACGAGTCCTCTTCAAGGCCAAGCTGCCTTATGCCAATCTTTCGCCCCCGGAATGGTATCCATCCGTTGACGCCAAGAATCGTGGTGCGCTGAAACCCCGTGGGAATCGAGCCATCCAGGTACTGCTTCCTGGCAATATGAACCTCCTGAACCATGTTGAGGTTCAGCAGCATCGAGACCTCAAGGGCTATGTCCAGCGCCTCTGGGTTGAGCCGGAACGGAGGCGTGTCGTCCATCTCATATGTGCAGACCGTATCCCGGTTAATCCGGCACGTGATCTCCTTCTTCGTCTTGAACTCCATGAGCGCCGTAGGATCGTACTCGCCCAATTCAGAGAGGGTAGGCCGCATGTGCCGCAGGATCTCGGCGTCGTAGGCATCGGAGTAGGTGGTGTTGGGGCAGTGGCAGAATAGCTTCTTCTTTGTCCGAAGCTGCTGGTGCACCTCTAGCCCGCACTTGAACCCGAGACTGGCGTAGTCGCGGGGCGTCATTTGCTCTGGGGTTTTCACAAGTTCCTCCATGCGGATGTAAGGTGGACCCAACCCGGTCCTCAACCCGCAATTCCAGGAGAACCTAGCACATGAAGGGGGCCTCCCGTCAAGGAGAGTTAATGGGATTTCGCGCACCGTGGCTCATGCCCCCCTCCGTGACCGCTTCTTATGCTGCCTCTTCAACAATTAGTAATGGTAAAGTTGTAATGAGAATGGGGCGGCCCTTTGGGCCATCGCCGGCGCCCAACCGAGGCCGATTTAGGCCCTTCCACAGCTGTTAGTCGATTGCATCGAGGTTACTCAGCGGTTAGAATCCGTCGTCCGCAAAGGGGACCGGTGCCGCACGGGTACGGCATGTAGTTCACCGGAGCAACGCAATGAGAACAATGGTCAGGACGGGTGCGCCTTGGAAGATGCGGCCTCTCAACGCCGCTGCTACCATCCCGGAAACCAGCGACACCGGTCAGCTCAACGGTCAGTGGCATGCTCCCCACAAGTTTGCTGCCTGGCTCGCACGCAGGCTCAGAGACAGAGGACTGGGAATCGATGTCTCCGTTGGCTTCAGGCCCGATGGGGTCCTGGTGCTGCTCTACAACTTCCGGGGTACCCGGATTCCCCTCTTCCTCACCGTGGGTCGCTTCCACGAGGGCCTGGCCAGTACTTCGTCGGGAAGCCTCATCCTTCCTGCTTCCGTTGACCCCAAGGTAGCCAAAGTCCTTGTGTCACACACACAGACCATCTTCCACGACCTCTTTGGTGACAAGCCCGCTCAGTGGCTCAGCAAGCTCCCCATGGACGAACTTGAACTGCTCTGGGGCCCGGAATTCTTGAGCGAGTTCTGTGAGGATCTGCTGGCGCCAGGAGTAACCCACTGGGGAGCCACCATGCTCCTCGAGGATAGCTTCGACGCAGACACAGTGCACCTCTACTTCGGGGGAGAGTGGAACTTCAGACTCTCCCTGGGCCTCACCCCACCAGCCGACCCTGCCCTGCTCATGGGCCGCTACGGCATCCTCTACCTCTGCGCCCAAGAGCCCCAGTGGACCAGAAACCCCCTGGCGAACTATGTGGGATATGTCTTCTCGCTTCGAGTTCCAGGAGATGCCTTCTTCTTTCGAAAAGATCCCTACGAAAAAGATAAACGCCAGTTTAGAGGCTTCACACCATTTGAAGACGATTTCATGATGGGATATTTTCTGGCCATGGAATTCGAGATAGCAACTATTACATATTCTATGGGAAACGTTGCGATAGTTACCAATGGTGAGCGTGAATGCGCCACATGCTTCCGAACCATGCTGGGACCCACGGAAGAGTACACCGCCGACCTCTGGCACAGCCCCGCTCGCCGAGGCGGCCTGCGGCAGTACCAGTTCGTGGACTACTCCAGCGCCGATGTGGCCTCGGGTGACTCCACCCAGGGCGTCACGAGACTGCTTCGTGATGTCATTGCCCAGAAGCCCGACGTGGTCTTCCTGGTTAACCCCTGCTCCGGGGTCATCATGGGAGATAGCTGCGAGGCCATTCTCCGAGAGTCCTTCGGTCCCGACGGCCCACCGGTGCTGACTCTGGCCATGGACATTCCCCTGGAGGAGAACGTCGAAGGCCGGGCCTCACTTTGGGAGAAGATCTTCATCTCCAGCAAGGCCCGAAACAGCTCCCCACTGCCCGGCGTCGTCACCCTTGTGGGGTACGGCACCCAGCACACCCCGGCGGTGCAAGAACTGCCGGAATTACTAACCATTGCAGGCTGTTCGGAGCACCAGTTCCTGGTGCCCTACTTCGACGCCGACCGAATCAAGTCCTGCGCAGCGGCAGAACTCACCCTGGCATACCCAAGCAAGCTCATCCACGATTCGGCCTATCTCGCCCTTCGTCACTGCATCGGAGAGGTGGCCCACTTGGCTCCCCCCTGGGGAATCTCAGCCACAGACCGCTGGCTGAGCGCCATCCGCTCAAAGCTCACGACGCCCGATGCTATACCTCCCCTGGACTTGGATGAACTCCACCGACGCTTCATACCCAAGGAGTGGGATGCCCTCAGAGGTCGTGCAACGAAACACAGGGTGGGCATCCCCATGTCCATGTCCTTCATGATCAGCCCCGACTCGCACCTGCGCCACGGTGTGAACCTTGTCGAACTCCTCACCGAGATGGGCTTCGGTGTCGACCTCATTCTGCTGCCACCCAAGGGACGAGCACCCACCCCGGTGCCAACCGCCACCAAGGAACGCTGGGCCGTGGATGAGTCTGGCGCCGACACCGTTCGAGTCATCTTTGGCCAAGAGGGGCAGTCCGTGGGTGACCTTCTGCTCAGTTCCCCGGCCCGCCTGGTCTACTCGGAAGTTAAGGGCGACGAGCGGCTGCTGGCCGCCGGCAAGCAGAGCTTCTCCAACGAAGACCTGGCCATGGGATACGCCGGTGCCCTTCGCAACCTCAAACGACTGCTTGGCCTCTGCGAAACACCCTTCAACGGACTCTGGGACAGAGTCTTCCTGGGGGAGGGACGTCCATGAGCCACTCCATGCCCACCACCTCCACCTATCTCGACGGCGTCATCCTCGTGGTGAACGTGGTGCCAGACCTCGCCATCGTCATCGACAGCCCCGGATGCGGCCTCGAAAGAACCGACAAGATTGGCCTGCGCCATGATGTCTACTCCACAGTGACTCTGCCCGGCATGAACGCACGACTCATCAACTCCATGGTGCGCTTCCCCGACATTACCCTGGGCACCGAGCCCAAAGTTGTCGCCGCAGCAAAAGAGATAAATACTAATAATAACCCTTCGGCAATAATGGTGACCGCTAACAGCACTATCGAACTGACCGGCGAGTACCACGAAATGACCTGCCGTCGCCTCTCCGCCGAGTTTGGGAAACCCGTCTTCTCGTTTCCCTCACGCTCCATCTCCGGTGACTTCCTTGACGGCATCAGCGATGCGCTCAAGGCCGTGGCCGGCCACGTGCCCCTGTCGCCAGCCCCCATCCCCGGAAACGTGGCCATAGTCGGTGCCCCTTTCGAGCGCAACGAGATGGATTGCCACGCCAACCTCAACGAACTCAAACGCATGCTCGCAGGCCTGGGACTCACCACCTGCGCCACTCTGCCATCGGGCGTCCCCTTCAACGA
>Ga0302238_1002444_pt1 | contig 13048 bp, 7 predicted proteins | sample AAG_UR_Asn_MG_FD_193527 | JGI IMG/M metagenome (GOLD analysis project Ga0302238, IMG submission 193527) | Enriched activated sludge microbial communities from anaerobic digester in WTTP, New Holstein, Wisconsin, United States - AAG_UR_Asn | ecosystem: Engineered > Bioreactor > Anaerobic >...
ATCATATGCCTTGTCTATTTCATGATCCTGCTTTGTAAGGAAACGTACCGGCATATTGTTTTCATACGGTCTTGCAAATATCGCAGAAAAGTCAAGGTTTTTGGATTTCCAAAAATTTATCGCCTCATTCATTTCAAGCAGATCGCTTCTTCCTATGATATCTTCCAGCTTCCTAAATCCAAGCTCTGCAAGATATTCCCTAATTTCTTCTGCAATCATCATGAAGAAATTTATGACATGTTCGGGCTTTCCGGTATATCTCTTCCTAAGTTCGGGATCCTGGGTTGCAATTCCTACAGGACAAGTATTCTTATGGCATTTTCTCATCATTACGCAGCCGCAGACAACAAGGGCAGCTGTGGCAAACCCAAACTCCTCGGCTCCGAGTATTGCACCTATGACAACATCTCTTCCCGTTTTCATCTGTCCGTCAGCCTGCACTCTTATCTTGTCCCTAAGATGGTTGAGTACAAGTGTCTGCTGTGTTTCAGCAAGCCCCAGTTCCCAAGGAAGTCCGGCATGTTTTATTGAAGATAAAGGAGATGCCCCTGTTCCACCGTCATGTCCGCTTATCAGCACCATATCCGCATGTGCCTTTGCAACACCGGCGGCAATCGTACCTACTCCTACTTCCGATACAAGTTTTACAGAAATTCTTGCTGATGGGTTTGAATTCTTGAGATCATATATCAGCTGCTTCAGATCTTCAATTGAATATATGTCATGGTGCGGGGGAGGAGATATGAGAGTCACTCCTGGTGTAGAATGCCTTACTCTGGCTATCACCTTGTTGACCTTATGTCCTGGGAGTTGACCTCCTTCCCCGGGCTTGGCACCCTGTGCAATCTTGATTTGAAGTTCTCTTGCATTGGACAAATACTCAATCGTAACTCCAAATCTCCCGCTTGCAATCTGCTTGATTGCACTGCAAAGGCTATCTCCATTCGGAAGCGGCTTATACCTAGCTGGATCCTCTCCTCCTTCTCCGCTGTTACTCATACCTCCAAGCCTGTTCATGGCTATTGCAAGTGTCTCATGGGCTTCTTTGCTTATTGAACCGAAAGACATTGCTCCAGTCACAAATCTTTTTACTATCTCCGAAGCCGGTTCAACTTCTTTTATAGCTATTGGTTTTCCCTTCTTGAACCTGAACAATCCCCTAAGGGTACAGAGATGTTTCTCCTGATTATTGATCAGAGATGCATAATTCTTGTATAGTTGGAAATCGTTCGCCTTTGTGGCCTGCTGGAGTTTGGTTATAGTATCAGGCGTCCAGAGATGCTTTTCTTCTCCCAGTCTGAACTGGTACTGCCCTCCGGCATCAAGTATTCTCATAGATCCCATTATCGGCTGATATGCTTTCTTATATCTTGAATTAGCTTCCTTGGCAATGACATCCAATCCTATTCCACTTATTCTGGAAGATGTGGCCGTGAAATATTTGTCTATCAGTTTCTTCTCAATTCCCACTGCCTCGAATATCTGGGCTCCTCGATAGCTTCTGAGAGTGGATATCCCCATCTTTGACATTACCTTCAGTAACCCTTTGCAGATGGAATTTATGTAATTCTCCATCGCACTGGTTACATCCACATTCTCAATAAGCCCCTTGTTGACCATGTTTCCGATAACTTCAAGGGCAAGGTATGGATTCACTGCAGTGGCACCATATCCAAGAAGCAGGGCAAAATGCATAACTTCCCTGGCTTCACCGGTCTCTATGACTATGCTTGTATTCGTGCGAAGTCCGCATCGTATGAGATGATGGTTCACTGCTGATACTGCAAGAAGAGACGGCATTGGGATCTTGTCCTTGGAAAGATCCTTGTCACTAAGGACAAGCAGGGCTTTTCCATCCTTCACAGAATTTTCCGCATCAACGCAAAGCTTGTCCAAGGATTCTTCAAGTTCTTTTTCATTTCCTCCAATAGGGAAGGCAATCTTGAGTGTTACTGATCTGAATGAAGGCTCCTGGGACATCCTGAGCCTTTCAAGATCCTCATTCGTAAGGATTGGATTCTTAAGTTTTACTAGATGAGCATGCTGTGGTGTTTCCTTGAGAATGTTCCCGCAGTTTCCTAAAAATGTCGTCAGGCTCATCACAAGCTCTTCACGGATTGAATCTATGGGGGGATTCGTGACTTGTGCAAAAAGCTGCTTGAAATAAGAGAAAAGAAGCTGGGGTTTTTCCGAAAGCACTGCCAGAGAGGCATCATTTCCCATTGATCCTACGGGTTCATGGCCTGTTTCTGCCATCTCCTTGAGGATAATGCCGATATCCTCGCGGGTATATCCAAAAAGCATCTCTCTTTCGAGAATGGTAGTTTCGTCAACCTTAACCGGTACAATGGAGTCAAAAAGACCATGAAGGAGAATCTTATTTTCCTCTACCCACCTACGATATGGCTGACGCCTTGCCACATGTGCCTTAATCTCCGGATCAAACATTACCCTTTTCCTGTCCAGATCAACGAATATCATCTGACCAGGACGCAGGCGCCCTTTTTTCTGTATCTTTGCATTGGGAATATCCAGTACCCCGGTCTCAGATGCAAGTACTATGAAATTATCGGTGGTAATAGTATATCTTGCAGGACGGAGTCCGTTCCTGTCGAGCATGGCTCCTATGGATTTCCCATCGGAAAAGGCTACTGCTGCAGGACCATCCCATGGTTCCATAAGTCCGGCATGAAATTCGTAGAATCCCTTTAAATCGTGGCTAAGCCTGTATTTTTCTCCCCATGCCTGAGGTATCAGCATCATCATTGAGTGAGGAAGGGAACGGCCGCATGAATAAAAAAGCTCTAGGGCGTTATCAAGACAAGCTGAATCGCTCTGGTTCTCCTGAATCACTGGTATCAGCTTCTTTATGTCATTTCCATATAGTTCAGTCTCAAAATTATTCTCCCTTGCCCTCATCTGATTTATATTTCCCCTCAGGGTATTTATCTCACCATTATGGGCTAAATACCTGAATGGCTGGGCAAGCGGCCATGTGGGAAATGTATTTGTACTGTAGCGCTGATGGACTAAGGCTACTGCACTCTTGAAATCCTTTTCTGTCAGATCAGGATAGTACTTTGGCAGTTGACTACCAACAAGAAGTCCCTTGTAGACAATAGTCCTACAGGACATGCTGGTGATATAAAAAGGTTCCTGAGCACTATTTCCTTCTGAACATAATTTCCCGGCCTGCCGACGTATTACTAAGAGTTTCCGTTCAAACGCATCAATATCGATAGTATCTTTTTTTTTCCCTATGAAAACCTGTTTTACTACGGGCTGGGTATCTTTAGCGAGTTTTCCAAGTGAACTGTCATCGGTAGGAACATCCCTCCATCCCAATACCTCGAAGCCTTCGCTCTTGATGCTTTTATCTATGGCACCAATGCATTTTTTGGAGATTTTCTGATCAGTTGGAAGGAAGACCATTCCTATCCCATATTGACCGACAGGGGGAAGTTCAATGCCCTGCTCCCCCATCTTCCTTCTGAACAAGTCATCAGGTATCTGTGTTAGTATTCCTGCTCCATCCCCCGTATTTGCATCTCCCCCAACCGCTCCCCTATGCAACAGTTTCACCAGGACCTCTATACCTTGCTCCACTATCTTATGGGTTTTTGTTCCATCTATGTTCGCGACAAAACCGACCCCACATGAATCATGTTCATTCGCAAAGTCATAAAGCCCTGTCCTTGCAGGATAACAAGAATTTATATTTTCTTTCAAAGGCATTGAATCAATTGTCCATTTGGATGTTTTTGTTGAAGTCCGTTAGCTTACACTCGAGGCAGATTTTATCAAGTTTTCCCGTCAATAAAATTCAAGTAAAATGATAAGTGCATCTTTCTGTTGAATATTTGCCATTTTAAAAGTAGTTTTAAATTTAAATACAATTCAATTTTCCGGAGCATGATCATGAAAAATAACGATTTGAGATTCAGTTCGGGACTTCAATCGCTGGATCATATTCTTCAGGGTATTCTTGCAGGAGATAATGTTGTCTGGCAGGCTGATTCCGTTGATGATTATATTTCCTTCGTCCTCCCATTCTGCAAGATATCTGTAGCTGAAGGAAAGGATCTCGTCTATCTAAGGTTTGCACAGCACAAGAGACTGTTGCCGAAGGACTTCAAGGCTACATGCTATGAATTGAATCCTCAACTCGGCTTTGAGCAGTTCATTTCCGAGATATTTAGGATAGTAGAAAAGCATGGAAGGGGTGCATGCTATGTCTTCGACTGCCTCTCAGATTTGGCAGTAGACTGGTACAGCGACCAGATGCTGGGTAATTTCTTCATGTTGACATGTCCTTACCTGTATGATCTGGAAACAGTCGCATATTTCCTTCTGTTGAGGAACCATCAGACCCTGGTTGCAATTGAAGCCATTCATAAGACTGCCCAGGTAGTCATTGATGTCTTCAAAAGCGACAAAAAACTATATATACTTCCCATAAAGGTCTGGCAGCGCTATTCCCCTACCCTCTACATGCTCCATGAGATGGAGTCTGAAAATTTCATCCCCGTCAACAAGAGTTTCATAGTATCACATATCCTTACAAAAGTTCCCCAGCCCTGGCTTGCTTCGAATATAGACAGGCAGGATGTCTGGACAAACACACTTATACAGGCAAGGAAGATCCAGAAGAAGATAGAGAATTCCAAAAAGGAACCCCCGGAAGCCGATACATTCAAAAGACAGCTCATAAGAATGATAATAACTCGCGATGAATCTCTGTCAGAGCTCTGCAGGAAGTATTTTGACATTTCAGACCTAATTTCAATTTCCAAGAGGATGATAGGAACTGGACTTATAGGTGGAAAGTCCGTTGGGATGCTTTTGGCCCAATCTATCCTCCTGAAAACAAGCGGTAAATGGAATAAACGTCTGGAACCACACGACTCTTTCTTCATTGGCTCCGATCTTTTTTATACATACGTGATAGAGAATGAATGTTGGTGGCAAAGAAGGCAGATACATATGAATCCATCAGGCAGCAAGCTGGATAAAACGGAAGAACTCCAGGAGAAACTCTTAAATGGAAGATTCCCTCCTGAAATTATAGACCAATTCCGGGAAATACTGAACTATTTTGGACAGTCGCCGATAATTGTCCGTTCAAGCAGTCTCCTTGAAGACGCGTATGGAAACGCATTTTCCGGAAAATATGAAAGCATATTCTGCGCGAATCATGGAACTCCGGAACAACGGCTGAAGGACTTCTTAGATGCAGTGAGGAAGGTATATTCAAGTACGATGAGCAGGGATGCTCTTTCATACAGGCATCATAGGGGTCTTCTAAATAAGGACGAACAGATGGCCCTGCTCGTACAGCGGGTTTCCGGAGAATATTACGGCGACTATTATTTCCCGCAGATAGCAGGAGTCGGTTATTCCTTCAATCCCTTTGTCTGGAACAGCAAGATAGATCCGGCTGAAGGAGTGCTTAGGCTTGTGTTCGGTCTTGGTACCAGGGCGGTAGAACAACATGGGAACGACTATACCAGGATAGTGGCTATAAATGCCCCCCTTCTCCGTCCTGAAGCAACATTTGAGGAAGTAAGGAAGCATACCCAGAAGATCGTAGATGTCCTTGATCTTAAAAACAATTCCCATACTTCGATAAATTTCGAAGATCTCGCCAGATCTGCTGCAAAACTTCCCATGGATGTTTTCGCTTCAAACGATTCTGAAACAGAGGAAAGGGCTAAATCCATGAATTTGAAAAATGTATTCACATGGATATTGACCTTCGACAAGCTTCTGTCCAGCACCAGTTTCATCGAAGACATGAGGAAGATCATGAAGACCCTTGAGAATGCGTATCAGCATCCTGTGGATATTGAATTTACTGGAAACTTTGTGGATGAAGACAATTATAGGATAAACGTAGTTCAGTGCCGTCCATTCCAATTCACACGTGAAGTCCGTGAAATACAAAGTCCCAAGAACGTAAAAAAAGAAAATATACTCTTAAAAACATGTGGTCCGATAATCGGACAAAGCATTTCCAAGAACATAGACAGGATAATCTACATATTCCCATCCAAGTATGGTGAAATGTCCATGCAGGATCGTTATTCTGTGGCACGCATAATAGGGGATATTACTAATCTGGAAAATACCAGAGGGGAAAAACTCAACATACTTTTGATCGGGCCGGGCCGATGGGGAACCAAGATGCCTGCACTTGGAATACCTGTCTCCTTTGCACAAATCAAGAACGCATCAATCCTGTGCGAAATTGTCGCTATGCATGAAGGTCTTACTCCAGATATTTCACTGGGAACCCATTTCTTCAACGATCTTGTCGAAATGGAGATATTGTATATGGCGGTATATCCCAAAAACAGCGATTATGTCCTGAATGAGAAACTTTTAATATCCTCTCCAAACAAGCTATCCTTGATACTTCCCGATTCAAAGCAATGGGAAAGTTCAATATATGTAGCCGATGCTTCAGACATGAAAAAAGATTGTTCCATTACAATGCATGTCAATGCTCTTGTCCAGAAGGGAATAGTCTTCATCTCAGAGAAGAAGTAGGTTCTTATGAACTCTTCATGCCTTGCTCATAAGGAGGAAAAAATAAAAAACAGGGGCATTGATTATCAGACTGTCAAGGAGGTCAAGCACACCTCCAATCCCTGGAATAATGACACCTGAATCCTTTACTCCTGCAATCCTCTTGAGCGATGATTCGGCAAGGTCTCCTGTAAATCCACCGATGAAAAGTATAATTCCGACGAAAACCGCATAAGTTTCACTGAACTTATATTGCAATGGAAGTATCTTAATCAGGAAAATAGCAGCTGCAACACTAAAAATAATCCCTCCAATCGTTCCCTCCCATGATTTCTTGGGACTAATTGACGGAGCAATCTTGTGATTACCTCCTGGCATCAATTTGGAACTTGTTACTCCTATTAAATACGCTCCTATATCTCCCATTTTTGTTACTGCTATCAGATAAAGGAGCAGTTTGCGACCGTTACATTCCTTGTTTACATCATCTATCAGATATATCAGAACCATGAAACAGAGGGGAATAGTAACCAGTACAAACGCTGAAACCGAATTAATGACTTTTCCCATGACATCTTCCCTTTGTCTTGAAAAAAGAATAAGAATCCAGCAGAACAAGATCATAATAACTCCGGTTTCAGCAATAATCAGGAATCTTGAAACTGATGGTCGAATGAAAATCAGCAGCAAAACAAGGATTGTGCTTAGGAGGGAAGTTGAAAAAATATAAGATCTTCTGCCAGTTTTAGAGATGATATCAAGAAATTCCATTACTGCAAAAAAGGAGAAAATGACCGCCGCGAATGTAAATACTGCCTTTCCCATACCGCCTTGAAGGTATATTCCTGCCAGGATTAATCCTGCCAGGATTATTGCACTCAATAGTCTGAGAATAAACACTATCTCCCTCCATAACGTCTTTTACGGGAACAATATGAGTCAATTGCTTCCTTGAATTCATCTTTTGAGAAGTCCGGCCACAGGGTATCGGTTATCCATATTTCAGAATATGATATCTGCCATAGCAGGAAATTGCTTATCCTCAGTTCACCGCTTGTCCTAATTAACAGGTCTGGATCCGGTATGTCAGGTAAATACAAGTACTTCCTGAAGAGTTCCTCGTCAATTTGGGTATGTCTTATTTTCCCTTTAACCGCATCTTCGGCAATTTTTCTGGTAGCATCAATTATCTCTGCCCTTCCCCCGTAGCTTAAGGCAAGTATAAGGTTCCCTTTACTGTTATTTGAAGTTTTATCTATGGCATCTAGTAGGATATTCCTGGTCTTCCCAGGAATCATATCAATTCTCCCCATCGCCCTTAGTCTAAGTCCTTCCTTGTTTATCTTTTCCAGGTTTTCTCTTATAAAAAATTCAAGCAGGGACATCAATCCTTCAACTTCATATTTGGATCTCTTCCAGTTTTCGGTGCTGAAAGCATATAAGGTCAGGTATTTGATCCCAAATTCCTTTGAAACCTTGATTATCTCCTGTGCTGTTTCAGCACCCTTCCTATGTCCTTCAAGCGCTGTAAGTCCTTTTTTCTCGGCCCATCTCTTGTTTCCATCCATGATTATTGCCACGTGGGTCGGATTCTTCCTGGAAATATCCTTATTACCCATAGAATTCTTCCTCCAGCATGGCACATAGGGCATGATAAATTGGAAGATGATATTCCTGCACCTTGTATGTTTCGCTGGCTGGAACCCTTATGGACAGGTCAGCTATCTTGGAACACTCCCCCCCTAATGACCCTGTAAGGAGTATGCTCCTTATTCCTTTTATTTTTGATATCTTGAGGGCATTGAGTACATTGATGGCGTTTCCAGAAGTTGAAATTGCAACAAGCGTGTCCCCTCTTCTTCCCAAAACATGCAATTGCTGGGCGAATACCATGGAGGGAGAACGATCATTTGAAAAAGCAGTGGAAAAAGAGGGATGACCATTAAGTGAGATCGATCTTATTCCATCTTCAAGACCGTCACATATCTTATTTCCATCAATCTTTCCAATAACCTTCTTGGCTTTAATTCTAAACTTGCTGGAAGTACTTCTTCTAATCAGGAAACTTTTCAGCAGTTCTCCTGCTATGTGTTCAGCATCAGAGGCACTGCCACCGTTTCCACAAGTGAAAATTATACCATCATCCAAAATAGTCCTTTTCAACATTGAAAAAGCCTTGGATATACTATAGTCTATTTTTTTTAGTTCCGGATATCTTTCATAGAGATTGGATATTTTATAGGACATAGAGAACTCCTGGGAGTTTAAATTATTATGAAAAACGTGTGAATAACTGTTAAAAATTCCAATTAATTTACATTAATTCAATTGATAAACACAAGTTGTTAATATATAAATTTTGAATATTTTCACCTTATTTTCAACTTTATTAACATAATTAACAGGATATAATAAGAATCTTAATTTAAACTTTACAATATATAAATATATGAAATACCTTATAAGGAAAGGACCTTCTTAAAATGAAAATCATGATTTCAAGAGAAAAATTTCTTGATGCGTTGCAGAAGGTTGCAAGCATTATAGGTTCAAGATCCACCCTTCCTGTGCTTTCAAACGTGCTTATTGAGGCCGTTGGAGAGAAGATAGTGCTTACCACCACTGATCTTGAAATTAGAATGACAACTGAGATTGAATGCAAGGTAGAAGAGGGAGGTAAGACCACACTACCGGCAAAGAAGCTTCTTTCAATAGTAAGATCCCTGCCTGTGGAGGAAAAGGATTTGAGTCTCAAAGGTGATGATAACCACCATATTTCAATTCAATGTGGAAAACCACAATTCAAGCTGCTTGGTCTTGCTCCGGATGATTTTCCTCAGCCGGTTCCTATGACCCCAGTAAGGACAATAAAACTTTCACAGGTTGAACTTTCCAGGATTTTTGGACAAATATCATATGCTGTAAGCATAGATGACTCAAGAAAGGTACTTAATGGAATATTGTTGAGTGTCAAGGAAAATACTTTTACTGCAGTTGCGACTGATGGTAAAAGATTGGCCCTGGTGGAAAAGGTAATAGAAAAATATGAAGGAGAGGAAGGAGATTCAATAGTTCCTTCAAGAAGTGCAAATGAATTGACAAGAGTACTTCAGAAGGAAGGGGAGGTAACGATCGAAATAGGAGAAAACCAAGCCTCATTCAAAGTCGGAAATACTGTCATGATGACCAAGCTTGTAGAAGGTAACTATCCCAATTACAGGCAAGTTATCCCAACATCCTTCAGTAAAAAGGTTCAGATACCTTCAGCTGCGTTCTCCTCTGCACTGCTCAGGGTTTCTCTTGTTGTATCAGAAAGCAGTTCTTTTGTAAAAATGACATTCAACAAGACAACTCTACTTTTACATGCTTCCAGCTCCGAATTTGGGGAAAGCAAGGAATCCATTGATATAGAATATGGGGGTCCTGAACTCAACATATCATTCAATCCAATATTCCTTTCAGATCCTTTCAAAAACATTGATGCTGATAAGGTTGAATTCCAGATGAATGATGGATACAGCCCAGTAGCAATATCAGGAGGAGAGGGTTTCCTATACGTGATTATGCCGGTCCGCAGCAAGTAGTTATTACGCGGAAGAATGCATGATAAAAGGCCTTTATCTCAGGAATTTCCGTAATTACGGGGATCTCCATCTCAAGAGCCTGGGAAGGATAAATATCTTCATAGGAAAAAATGGACAGGGAAAGACGAATCTCCTCGAAGGAATATTCTTTCTCAGCCTTCTAAGATCTTTCAGGACCAGCCAGATAGATGATCTCAGAAAAATTGAAACTGGAGGATTCTACCTTGGCTCCGAGATTATCCTGGATTCCGGTTCATCGAAATATATCGAAGTTGATCATTCCGATAGAAGAATACTGAAAATAGACAGAAATCCTGTAAGCCGTGCAAGTGAATTCATACACAACTTCCGGACAGTGATATTCTCTCCTCATGACATCCAGATTGTCACTGGAAGTTCATCTATCAGAAGAAAATTTCTGGACATGTATATCTCATCCGTGAAACCCGAATATATGCCTTTGCTCCAAAACTATATTGTTGCCCTGCAGAAAAGGAACGCCTACTTAAGGATGGGAGATGCAAGGAATAAATTGAAGGAAATAAAGGCATTTGAGCCGATTCTTGCTGAAAATGGCTCTTTGATTGTCAAATATAGAGGTGAAATCATTCTAAATCTTTCTCAGCATATATTCCAGACATTGGCTGAAATAACCGGGACAGAAAAGGATTTTTCCATAAAATATGTTCCTCAGAAAGGAACAAGGGACAAGGAGGAATATATCTCTAGGTTCGAACAGGAGAGAAACAGGGATTTTACTAGGCAGTTCACTACATTTGGTCCTCATCTTGACGATTTTGAATTCATTTTTGAAAATAAGCCTATGAAAAGTCATGCTTCTACCGGGCAATGCAGGCTTGTCTCATTATGCCTGAAGCTTTCATCTGTCAAGATCATGCACGAATACGGGATGAAGAATTCTGAAATTGTGGCTTTAGTGGACGATGTTACTGGTGAATTGGACATAGAAACCAAGAGATCATTTTACAATATCCTGAAAAACGCAAACCAGGTTTTCTTTACTTTCACCGAAAAACCTTTCATGGACGATTTCCTCATAGGATCAAGGATTTTCGAGGTATCGGATGGGAAGGTACTCGAAATAGCCTGATTTCCCGCTTCAAAACGTGATTTTCGCATGATATGAGCTATCTTATTGGTCCCTCATTTATGGGATGAAAAGGCTTATGCCATGGAAAAGAAAGTCATAATGATAATGGTCGATGGATTTGGAATTCCTGAAAAAGGATGGATGAATTCCATATATTCCGAATTCTGTGATACCAGATTTGTAAAACTACTGTCCGAATTCTCTGTACCAGTGAGAACTGATATGGGTATTGATGGAATTCCACAAAGCGCTACAGGGCAGACGGCCCTTTTTACGGGTTATAATGCTGCCAAGATAATGGGTATGCATATGCAGGGTTTTCCAGGTCCAAAGCTGAGAGAGGTGATATGCAGCAGAAACCTCTTTTCCAATCTCATGGAAAAAGGTAAAAAAGTGGCATTTGCAAATGCATATGTTCAATACACTCTGGAAGAGCTTGCTAGCATGAGACTTAGATCAGTCACTACCACCATGGTTGAATCTTCAATTGGATGGGTAAGAAATATGGAAGATCTACTCTCAGGTAAAGCAGTTTATCATGACCTCACAAGGAAAACAATATTAGGAAAGCAATCTGTCCAGGAAATATCTCCACAGCAGGCGGCAAAAGATCTTTTAAATATTTCCAATGATCATGACTTTACTCTCTTTGAATATTTCCTTACTGACAGGGCTGGGCACAAACCAAATTCAGGTACATTAAAGGAAGTTCTGGGAGACTTGAGTACCTTTGTCTGTGAACTTGTGGATTCAGTTACTGGAAACACTCTAATAATACTCACAGGAGATCATGGCAACTGTGAGGATATTTCAACAAAAAAACATACAAAAAATCCAGTACCGCTTTTTGTCTATGGACACCCTCTCCCCAGTAAAATAGCCTCGATTGAGGAGATTTATGATTTTATTCTCGAAGATGTGTTTAAGGTGCAAAAATCCAGTATAGGAGTTATTTGATGGCTAAGGTTATGCCTTTTAATGGGTTACTCCCAATCCCCGAAAAAGCATCAAAAGTCGCGGCTGTGCCCTACGATGTTGTCAATTCAGATGAAGCATTTAAGATTGCTGAAGGTAATCCACTCAGTTTTTTAAGAGTTTCAAAACCTGAAATTGAATTGGAGAAAGGGGTGGATCTTTATGATGACAAAGTCTATATCAAAGCCGTAGAAAATTTTAGAAGACTATGTAAAAATGCCCCTCTTCAACTTGATAAGGAAAAGCATCTTTATGTATATTCCCTTAAAATGGGGGAGCATATTCAAACCGGTATAGTTGCAGCTGTATCAGTTGAAGATTATGACAAGAATATAATTAAAAAACATGAAAAGACACGAAAAGATAAGGAAGATGACCGGACAAAACACATATATTTGACGAAATCTCATTCTGGTCCAGTATTCCTTACTTATAAAGATGTTGCAAATATTGACGAATTGGTGACGAAAGCAATGACGGATAGTCCTTTGTTTGATTTTACTGCTTCTGATGGCATTTCTCATAAACTTTGGAGATTGTCCATTGAGCAAAGTGAAAAAATTTCTGAAATATTTGATAAAGTTCCATTTCTTTATATAGCTGATGGACATCACAGGGCGGCATCTGCATCAAGGGTCGGAGCCAAATGCAAATCCGATAATTCAAAGCATATAGGTAAGGAAGATTATAATTTTTTTCTTGCAGTAGTATTTCCTTCGTCACAGCTTAGGATTTTACCATATAACCGTGTGGTCAAGGATTTGAACGGATTAACGGTTGATGAGTTTAAAAAGAAGGTTTCTGAGAAATTTGAGGTTTCCCATTCCAAGTCCCCCTCCCCCGAGAAACA
>Ga0302238_1002451_pt1 | contig 13032 bp, 9 predicted proteins | sample AAG_UR_Asn_MG_FD_193527 | JGI IMG/M metagenome (GOLD analysis project Ga0302238, IMG submission 193527) | Enriched activated sludge microbial communities from anaerobic digester in WTTP, New Holstein, Wisconsin, United States - AAG_UR_Asn | ecosystem: Engineered > Bioreactor > Anaerobic >...
CTTCTGGACCGCGTTCTGGAAGGCCCTGGGCTTTAAAACGGTGATTTCCACCCGCAGCAGCCGCGCCCTTTTCGAACGGGGGCTCCCCTTCGTCTCCTCCGACACGGTCTGCTTTCCCGCCAAGCTGGTGCACGGCCACATCCGGGACCTGGTGGACCGGCGGGTGGACCGGATCTTCATGCCCATGCTCATCCGGATGCCCTCGGAAAACACCGAAACCGTCAGCGACCATGTCTGCGCCGTGGTGAAGGGCTACCCCCTGGTGGTGAAACATAGCGACGACCCGGAGCGGCGCTGGAACACCCCCATGGACACGCCCATCTTCCACTGGTTCGACCTGCGGTCCCGGAACCGGCAGATAGAGGACTACATGGCCGCCGGCTTTGCCGGTTTCGGCATCTCCGGCGGAGTCGTCCTGCAGGCCATCGAAGAGGCGGACCGGGCCCAGGCGGCCTTTCAGGAGGAACTCCACCGGGAGGGCGCCCGGGTCATCGGGGAAACCGAAAAAAGCGGCGGTTTCGCCGTAGTCCTGGCGGGACGGCCCTACCACGGGGACCGGCTGGTGAACCATGACCTGTCCGGCCATTTCACCCGTCTGGGCATCCCGGTCCTCACCGTGGATTCCCTCCCGGGGGTGAACGATGTGGACCTGTCGAAAACCCGGATCGAGATCACCAACAATTTTCACGCCCGGATGATGACCGGCGCCATCTACGCCGCCCGGAACCCCGCCCTGGAGTTCGTCCAGATCGTCAGTTTCGGCTGCGGCCACGACGCCATCCTGTCCGACGAGGTGATCCGGCTGATGCGGGACATCGCCGGCAAGGACCCCCTGGTGCTGAAGCTGGACGAGGGGGACGCGGCGGGCCCCCTGAACATCCGGGTCAAATCCTTCATCGAAACCATCCGCACCCGCCGCGGAAAATCGGGAACCGGGGAGATCCGGGAGCTGGAGGAGCCCTACCCGGTCAAGTTCACCAGAAAAGACTGGAAGCGGAAAACCCTGCTGATTCCCAATGTCTCCCGGGCCTTCTGCAAGATCGCCACCGCCGCCATCCGCCGCCAGGGCTTCCGGGTGGAGCCCCTGCCCCTGGGGGGCCGGGACGCCATCAAACTGGGCAAGAAGTACGTCCACAACGACATCTGTTTTCCCGCCCAGATGAACATCGGCGAGGCCCTGACGGTCCTGGAAAGCGGCCAGTACGATCCTGACGATGTGGTCCTCGCCCTGGCCAAGTACCAGTGCGACTGCCGGCTGGCCCACTATGCCAGCCTGGCCCGGAAGGCCCTGGACGAGGCGGGCTTTCCCCAGATCCCCATCGCCACCACCGACACTCTGGATACGAAGAACATGTACCCCGGCTTCAACCTGGGGCTGGGCTTCCAGCTCCGGATGCTCTGGGGCATCGTCATGATCGACATCCTGGAGGACCTCTTGCGGAAGATCCGGCCCTACGAGGCGGTCCCCGGCGAAACCGACAGGGCTTTCACCGCCGCCGTAGACGCAGTGGCGGCGGGGCTGGAATCGGGAGTGCGGAAGGCCATCCGGGAGTTCGAAAAGGGCGTCGACGGGCTGTGTCGGGTGGTCTACAGGCGGGAAGAACGAAAGCCCCGGGTCTTCATCATCGGCGAGTATCTGCTGAATTATCACCCCGGGTCCAACTTCCAAGTGGAAGAATACCTGGAAAAGAACGGCATGGAGGTGGTGATGCCCCGGATGATCGATGTGTTCCGCCGGGACTACCTCCGGAAGATTTCGGAAATGAAGGACTTCCATGTCCGTTATCCCTTCATGGAAACCATCTCCACCTACGGGGGGGAGGTGATCTTCGACTTCGCCATCACCCGGCTCGAAAAGATCGCCCTTCGCCACCCCCTCTACGAGGCCTGCACCCGGCTGCCCGATCTGGCGGAGGCCACCGACCCCATCATGCACCGGACCTTCACCTCCGGCGAGGGCTGGCTGATCCCCGGCGAGATCCTGCACCACGCCGCCTTGGGAGTCCATTCCTTCGTGATCCTCCAGCCCTTCGGCTGCCTGCCCAACCATATCTGCGGCAGGGGGGTCGTCAAACGGCTCAAGGAAGAGCACCCCAACATCCAGGTGCTGCCCCTGGACTACGACCCGGACACCAGCTTCGCCAACATCGAAAACCGCCTGCAGATGCTGATCATGAACGCCCGGGAGCTGGACAGGCTGGGGGCCGGAAAGGCGGAGGAAATCCCGGCATCTGACATGGCCGGAGCGGCGGATCTCTCCCGGGACACCGCCCGGGACACCACGCCGCGCCTCTCCCGGGACACCGCCCGGGAATCCACTCCGGCGGAGGCCGCCACCCCGGGCGCCGCCGGTGATGAGGCGGAGCGGACGGACCGGCTTCCCGCCCACACCGGAGGCTCGTGATTTCCGGCGCCCCGGGGACATGGCGGGCATTGCCGCCGGGGCGGCCGGACACGGAACCGAAGGTATCGGTGATCCCCTCCGGCGGGGCCTCCGCTTCACTGCGGCCATCGGACCCCCGACAGCCCGCCGGACCGCCGGAATACGGGCAAATCCCATGCCGCATGAGCCGGCGACCTTGACGGGGGACGGAGCCTCCCGTATCATTGAATTGGGATGAGGCAAACCGAAATAGCCAAGCTCAAGAAGATCATCGCGCTGGATTCCGAGCTTCATAAAATTCAGGACCTGGACATCCTTCTGGAACGGATCCTCTACGAAGCCCGGAAGGTGGTGCACGCCGACGCCGGTTCCATCTACATCAGGGAAGAGGACAAGCTCGTCATCCACTACGCGCAGAACGACACCAAACAGCGGACCCTGCCGCCGGGCCAGAAACTGATATACAAGGTCTTCAAGGTGGATATCAACAAGAAGACCATTTCCGGTTATGTGGCCGCCACCGGAGAGGCGCTGAACATCGAGGATGTGTACTCCATTCCCGAAGGCGCGCCCTACGGCTTCGATCCCAGTTTCGACCGCATCTCCGGCTATCGCACCGTGTCGAACCTCACCATTCCCATCCGCACCAACACCGGGGAAATTCTGGGGGTCCTGCAGATCCTGAACGCCCTGAACGCGGAGGGGAAGACCGTCCCCTTTTCCCAGGACGACCAGCTCATCGTCTCCCATTTCGCCGCCAACGTCACCGTGGCCCTGCAACGGGCCCAGATGACCCGGGCCATTCTGCTGCGGATGATCCGCATGGCGGAGCTCCGGGACCCCAAGGAAACGGGCCCCCACGTCAACCGGGTTGCGGGCTACGCCGTGGAAATCTACGAAAGATGGGCCAACAGGAAAGGGCTTCCTTCCCGGGAAATCGAACGGACCCGGGACAACCTCAGAATGGCGGCCATGCTGCACGATGTGGGAAAGGTGGCGATTTCCGACCTGATTCTGAAAAAGCCCGCCCGGTTCACCCCGGATGAATACGAAATCATGAAATCCCACACCATCATGGGAGCGCGGCTTTTCATCGACAAGCAGTCGGACTTTGACGAAATCGCCCAGCTCGTGGCCCTGTCCCATCACGAGAACTGGGACGGGACCGGCTACCCCGGCATGGTCGACATCGAAACCGGGACGCCTCTGGAAACCAACCCCGACGGCGCCGCCCGGGGCCGCAGGGGAGAGGAGATCCCGCTTTTCGGCCGGATCGTGGCCATCGCGGATGTCTTCGACGCCCTCTGCTCCGCCAGGGCGTATAAAGAGGCCTGGTCCGAAAAAGACGTCCTGGCGGAAATCCGGGGCCTGGTCGGGACAAAATTCGATCCTGAACTGGTGGATGTCTTTTTCGAGGTGCTGCCCAATATCCAGGTCATCGCCGGAAAGTACCCGGATAACGATGAGTCCTGCGTCCCCGGGTCGGTCTCCTAGAGGCCGCGCTCCGTGGAGGAGGAGAGGCGGGGCGTGCGGCCCCGCGCCGCCGGCGGCGCAGTAGTAAAAACTGAACGATATGGTATGATAAAACAGACACTATTCCGGCCTCGGGAAAAACTTTCAGGTTCAGCGAAGAGCAAAGTCTTTTCTAAACGATATTTAAAAAACGCCGACGATATTATGGGCAAAGGCATGCTTTTTGCTGAATTCCTGTGTAACCGTCTCGAAAAGGATCGCTGATGTCGTCGCCGGTGTATGTCGAATCCCTGGTCCGAACCCGAATCGATGTCTCGGAAATCCGCACGGAGATTCTCCGTAAATCCCTCCACATGCTCATCGCTTTTGTTCCGCTGCTGGCAACCATCGTCGGGCGGGGACCGTCTCTGGCGCTTCTGGCCGCCGGCATTCTCCTCTACACCAACGCCGAGGTGATGCGCCACCGGGGAAAGACCATCCCCGTCATCACCCGCATCACCCGGGCCGCCACCCGCAGCGCGGAAAACCCGAACGGAATCATTCTCGGGCCCATCACCCTCGGCCTGGGCGCCATGGCATCCCTTCTTCTATACCCGGAGACTGCGGCAGCCGTCGCGGTCTACGCTCTCGCCTTCGGGGACGGAGTCTCCAGCCTGGTGGGCAAGGCGCTGGGACGCATCCGGCTGCCCCTGCTGCGGGGTAAAAGTCTGGAAGGCAGCCTGGCCTGCTTCGTCGTCGTCTTCGGCATCGCTTTCAGGATCATCGACTCCCTGTTCGCGGCGGGGCTCGTCGCTTTGACGGCCACGGTTCTGGAGGCGGTCCCTCTGAAGGACATGGACAACATCCTCATGCCCGTGGGCGCGGGGTTCGTCGCCGGATTGTTCCTCGTCTAAATCCACAGGTGCTTGGCGTAACTGAATCGGCTGAACAGGACGGCTCCCCCCACCAACAGAGCGCTTCCCATCAGGATGAAAAGCGGGGATGAGAGGAAGAAGAGCAGTTCCCGCCCGACGATCACCATCACCGCGGCGCCCAGAATGCCCCTCTGCTCCGTCGTTCCGGAGAGAAACGCGGATCGGGCGAAACCGAAGAGAGTCAGTATCTCCAGCCCGAAACGCACCAGCAGGATGAGCGCTTCGCCGCTCACCCGGTACAGAAGATTGGCCTGGAAAACGGTGGAGTCGATGGGCAGGCTGTAGGACAGGGAAAAGGAGAAGGCCAGGATCGTCCCCAGGATGGTTCCCATCTTGCGGAAATGGGAATCCCCGGAAAAGAGGCTGCTGGCAAACAGGGACAGAAGCCCCAGAAAATACCCGAAGTACACGGTCCGGGTAACGAGCATTCCGTAATGGGGCGCCGCATTGCGGGCGATGAAAACCAGGTTCAGAATCTTCAGGGCATCGAAGGACAGGGACACGATGAAGGCGAGGAAAAAGAATATCTCCAGCGACGCCATTCTCCGGAAGAGCCGCCGAAAACCGAATCCTCCCACCACGGAAAATAAAGCGGTGACGGCGACTCCCGCCAGTGTCCAGATCAGGGACGCGCTCAAAGTCGCGGCGAAGAGGCGGTCGGAGTTCCGGACGAGGGTGACGATTCCCGCGCAGAAAACCAGGAAAAAGACCAGACCGAGGACCGCTCCGGAGGTCAGGAATATTTTTCGCAAAGCCGGGGTCATGGGCCTAGTATCGGCAAAAACCGCTTCAGAATCTCCCCAATTTATCGATATTCATAGAGAGATGGGAGGACGATCCATGAGAACCCGCCTTGCGGTCTGCTCCATTATCTTTACGCTCTGTTCCGTTGTGATGATGAACGCCGGGGATGTGGCATCCTTCGTCAATCTCGGATTCTCCAATGACTCCCGCCACTTCATGTTCGGTTTCCACGGAGCCGAGGAGGAGTCGGGGCGCCCTTACGCCGAGATTTTCACCATCGATGTCCGGGCCAACAGCTTCGCGCCTGGGGGGGTCAAAAAGGAAGTTTTCTCCCAGATTCTTCAGCCCGGCCAGGGATCGGAAGGCGCCTTCTTCACCCTGCTGGAACGAAGCGGTCCCGCCTCCGCGAAAGCGGGGATCAATCATCTCAAACAGGGGCGGATCCTCTACATCCTGGTAAACAGCGCCGAGGCGAAGGACAACCTGGAGTTCCGGGACTTCAACACCGGGAATCATTATAAAGTGAAACTGGCGCAGAAGACCCAGGGCAAGGGCGCTCAGGCCAGGGCGGCCTTCCATATCGAACTGGAGGTGACCCTGAAAGACGGCAGGAAGGTGGCCCGGACGCTGGGGAACCCCGATCGGTACCGGGAAAACGTCCTTGCTTACCGGATCTCGTCCATCATCGCCTCCCCCGACGAAAGCCACCTGGTTTTCGTGATGGAAAAGGACCACGCCGCCCGGGACGGGAAATCCATCCGCTACATGGTCGAGACGACGCCCCTTCTTCCGGCCTCATCGCCTTGACAGGAAAAATTCCGCCAATTACAATCAGCCCCATCGTCTAACCCACAGAGAGGAACCATGGCGAAACGAATCACCCCGAGAAGTGAAAACTATTCGGAATGGTATATCAATATCGTCGTCGAGGCGCAGCTGGCGGATTACAGTCCCGTCAAGGGATGCATGGTCATCCGGCCCCGGGGCTACGCCATCTGGGAGCGCATTCAGGAAACGCTGGACCGGATGTTCAAGGAAACCGGCCACCGGAACGCCTATTTCCCGCTGCTGATCCCCGAGAGCTTCATCAAAAAAGAAGCCGAACATGTGGAAGGCTTCTCTCCCGAACTCGCCGTGGTGACCCATGCCGGGGGAGAGGAGCTGGAAGAGCCCCTGGTGATCCGTCCTACCTCGGAAACCATCATCTGGAGCATGTACAAGAAGTGGATCCAGTCCTATCGGGACCTGCCTCTTCTGATCAACCAGTGGGCCAATGTCCTGCGCTGGGAGAAGAGGACCCGGCTCTTCCTGAGAACCACCGAGTTCCTCTGGCAGGAGGGGCACACCGCCCACGCCACGGCGGAGGAGGCCCAGGAGGAGACCCTGAGGATGCTGGAGGTCTATCGCCGCTTCGCCGAGGATTACCTGGCCCTCCCGGTCCTGACGGGAACGAAAAGCCAGTCCGAAAAGTTCGCCGGGGCGGTGAACACCTACGCCATCGAAGCCATGATGCAGGACAGAAAGGCCCTGCAGGCGGGGACATCCCATAACCTGGGGCAGAACTTCGCAAAGGCTTTCGATGTCACCTTCCAGGACAAGGACGGCAACCTCTCCCATGTCTGGGCCACCTCCTGGGGGGCTTCCACCCGGCTCATCGGGGCGGTGATCATGGCCCACTCGGACGACAAGGGCCTGGTCCTCCCTCCCCGCATCGCCCCCACCCAAGCGGTGGTGATCCCCATCTTCAAGACCGCCAACCGGGACCAGGTCCTGGCCTACGCGGAGAAGCTGCTGAACGGCCTGCGGGGGCGGTTCCGGGTGGAATACGACCCGGACGACAACAACTCCCCGGGCTGGAAGTTCGCCCAGTGGGAGCTTCTGGGCGTGCCCATCCGGATCGAAACGGGTCCCAAGGACATGGAGGCCGGCAAGGCGGTCCTGGTGCGCCGGGACACGGGAGAGAAGATCTCCGTCGCCCTCCCGGAACTGCCCGACAGGGTGGAGGCCCTGCTGGAGGAGATCCAGCAATCCCTGTACCGGAGGGCCCTGGAGTTCCGCCGAAGCAACACGGCGTCCATATCCTCCTACGGGGAACTCGCGGCCTTTTTCGAGGCCGACGGAGGCTTCGCGGAATCGGGCTGGTGCGGCGACCCCGCCTGCGAGGCGCGGGTGAAGGAAGAGACCAAGGCCACAATCCGGGTCCTCCCCTTCGACGGCGGGGAGCGGGCCTCCGGAGGCTGTGTGGTCTGCGGCAAACCCGCGACGACCCTGGCCGTTTTCGCCAGGAGCTACTGAGGCCCGGCGCGGAATCCGAAACCTCGGAAAAACTCTTTGGAAAGGTTTTCCGGCGTGATACAATTGTATCTGTATGAGCGGTTCAGCCAGACGGAAAATCCTCCTCCCCGCGATTCTCGTCCTTCTCGTCGCATCGGCGTCCTTCGCCCAGGAGACCCGTCGTTTCCGGGGGGTCGAGTTTTTCCGGGACACTCTGTGGCTCGGCAACTCCGACGGCGACAGCGCCCCCAGCCCCATACTGGGCGTCTGGGGGGCGGGCGCCTCCTTCAGTCTGGGCCGGGATTTTTTCCTTCTGCCTGAAATGGGTTTTTACGGCCTCGACTATTTTTACCGGGACGGAAAGGCCCTGCCGGCGGAAATCGAATACGCCGATGCGGCGGGGACCCTGGTCGTCCTGGTGGACTCCCTGGCGGCCCGCAGTTTTTCCATCACCCCTGACACGCTTTCAGTCACGCTGGGGACGGGACCGGCCTTCTCGTTCAAAATCCCCATCGTCCGCCACGGCGACTCACCCGCCGGCGAGGTGGGCTCCTACTTCATTCAGAAGATGCGGTTTCTGCACTGGGAAATAAAAGCCGCTCTGGAGTGGAACCTGACGCGGTCCCTGGGCCTGTCCATCCGCCTCCGGACCCTGCTGCCGGTTTACCGGATCTGGGACCCGGCTCCCTTTTACGACGGCCTCATGGCCGGCGCGGGCCTGGGGCTGCGGTTGCGGATATAGACCTCAGATCGTCTCCCGGTTTTCCATATCCCGGGTGAGTTTCGCGTTGTCCGATACCAGAGTGGACACGAAGGCCGCGGACACCGCATCGAGGAAGGCCCCCAGACCGACAAGAATCGGGGCGATGGGCCGGAGAATGAGAAAACCTTCCTCCATCCCCCGGCCGTACAGCGAAGAAATGACCCCGATCCCCACCAGCGTTCCCGCCCCCGGCACGGCCCCCAGCAGAAAGGAGATGCCGAAACTCACCATAACCACCCAGAGGATCTGGGACAGCCCTATTTCCAGGCTGGAGTAGGAATGCAGAATGACGATGAAGGAGATCGCCGTCACCATGGCGCTGCCTCCCCGGCCGAAAAGAACGGCGAAGGGGTAGGTCACCACTCCGGCCCGGCGGGGAATGCCCAGGGTTTCCTTCCCGTGGCGGAGCAGGAGCCCCAGGCTGAAGTACACGTCTCCGGAGAGAAAGGCCGTCAGGGCGGGGGCCAGCTGGGCCTGCATCCAGCGGAAGGGAGCCTTCTTTCCCCCCAGGAGATACAGGATCCCGGGAAAAACCGCGAAGGCCACCACCAGGGAAAACAGGCCCAGGACGATGAAAAGCTCGACGAAGAGACCGATTTCGGTGATCCTCCGGATGTTCATCACCAGGGAGCCCGCCAGAGCGATGCAGCCGATGAAGATGAACTCGGTGATGAAGCTGTTCATGTGATAGAAGACCCGGGACAGGGAATCGGCGATCTCCACCAGGGGGCGGCTGATCTGCCGGTCGAAGGTCAGATGGACGCCCAGGAAGACGGCGAAGAACAGGAGAGGCAAAAGGAAATCGCCGGATCCGGAGAAGAGGGAAAAAAGGTTGTCCGGAAACACCTGCAGCAGCAGCCCGCCGATATCCGGCCTCTCCGAGGGGATATGGTTTTCGATGATGATGGGGATCCTGCCCGGGGACAGCAGCGAAATCAGCACGATTCCGACGATGATCATGCCCAGGCTCGTGGCGGCGGCGTAGAGAAGGGTTTTTCCGTACATTCCCAGGAGTTTGCGCTGCCCCCGCAATTCGTAGGCGGCGACGGTAAGCCCGAAAAACAGAAGGGGAAGGAGCGCGTAGCGTCCGATCCGTACGGCCAGACCGGAAAAATAGGCGAAAGCCTTGAAGGTCTCTCCGGTGTACTCCGGCAGATACAGCCCCAGCACGGTTCCCAGCGCTGTTCCGGCCAGGAGCTTGAACCAGATTTTCATGATCATTTTCTCCCGAAAGATAAAAGACCGGTCAATCCGGAAAATTTCAGCCATTTTCCCGCCGTTTTGTCCGGCCGGTCCGCGAAGCTCAGGATGTACCGTCGAAAGTCTTCCGACTCCGGCAGGGCGGAATAAAAACCCCGAATCACCACCGGTTCGTTGCGGTATTGGGCGAAGAGGCTCTCCGCGAGGAATCTGAAGGCCCCCCCCGCGGCGGACTGCAGCGGCGGCAGAGCGGTGACGCCGCCGTCGTAGCGGACGAAGGTCAGGACCCCCGCCCCCCGTTTCTGGAAGAGCCCCAGAATTTCCCGTAAAAAATAGGCGTACCCCTTGATGGCTCCGTCCACCGCGCCTTCTATCTCCGCGGAGGACAGTTCGTGGAAGGCTCCCTCCTCTCCCCCGGGGGCGTAAACCATGACGGCCTCATCGATGCCGTCAAAGGCCCTCAGGGTTTCCAGAACCAGATTGCGGGCCGACAGGGGCGAGCGGGGGTTCCAGGAAAGGGTTCGGAGCTCCCCCGGCGGGTCTGCCTCCAGGGGGGAACCCGCCGTCCGGGACATCGGAGCCGCCGCGACACGGTCGCCCCGGAGCAGAAAATCCCGAACCAGACCGGCCCCGAAGGAGCCGTCAGAGCCGGCGATGAGCAGAGCTTTCCCCATGGCGGGTATACTACCGTATACCCTTTTCCTTGACAACCACCGGACCGTTTTTTCCGGCGGCGCGGAGCGGAGGCCCGGGACCTGCCCCCGAGCCCCCCTCAGCGGTGGAGATCCGGCTTTCCCAGATCGGAGTCCGGGTCAAGGAGGTCGTAGAGTTCCTCCAGCCGGTACCCCGAGGGTTCGGCCCCGCCGACCCATCGTCCCGCCATGGCGATTTCCGGGGCCTTCCGCAGCGCCCCCGGGTCGAACCTTTCGTCCTCCAGGGCTCTCCGGGTGAGGGCCGCGGCGGTCATCCACCAGGCCAGGGCGAAGAAGCCTTCCCGGTTGAAATAGAGAACCTCCTGAAAGCTGTTGACCCCCGCGCAGATCGCCGCGTCCTGATCCCCCAGAAGACTCTCCAGGGCTATCCGCGCCCCCGCCCCGGGATCGTCGAATCTCCGGGCCCCGTCGAACCAGTCTTCCCGGAACAGCAGAACTTTCAGGAGAAGCCTGAGCCGTTCGCCGACCTCGGAGGCCCCGGAGCGGCCGAAGAATCTGGCCGCTTCCCGGTCCAGCGCCAGATCCTCCACCAGAAGGCGGGCCGTTTCGGTGGGCCTCTTTCCCCTCTCTCCCACCCCGAAGCCCAGGCCCCGGAGAAGGACCCAGCAGAAGGCCAGTTCCCGCGCAGCCGGAACCCCCGGCCCCCGGAGGGTCATGAACTCCCAGCCCGTTTCCGCCGGGTCCGGGATCTTCTTTTCCTTCCCGGCGCCCGGCTTCTTCCGGGACTTTCCGGGCTTCGGCTTTTCTTCCGTCGGGCCTCCATCCCGGCCCAGAACGGAGAAGACCCGGGAAAGGGCCCCCAGTCCCGCGACAGCCTCCCGGACTCCCCTGTCCGCGTCCCTCTCCTCCCCGCGGAAAGAGCCGACCCGGAGCAGGAACTCCCCATAGGCGGCCCGGAAACCGTCTTCCTCGTCCGCGGAGAGCCCCTCCCCGCCGTCGAAGATGGACGGGGAAAGCGCCGGGAACCAGTGGTCCACCAGAGGCCGGAAGGCGGAGTACACCGGGCTGAAGACCATCTCCCGCAGCGCCTCCTCCACGCTCTCCACCCCCGCCCCGTTCAGGGATTCCGCCAGCCGCCGCCAGGTTCCGGAGCGGTCGTCCTGCACCTCGTAGAGGTCCAGAAAGACCTGGGATTCGTAGCCCCGCAGATTGATAAAGAGGCCCTTCTCGTGAATTTCCCGGCTGGAGCGGATGTACCAGCGGTTCGATCTTTGCTCCCGGAGAATGCAGTACCAGTCCTCGCCGGAATGCAGATCCAGCCCCTGCCCCAGGGTCCTCTGAACCAGGAACTTTTCCCCCTCCGGGGTTTTTTCCGCAAAGGCCGAGGAGAGCCTGATCCAGCCCCAGGCGGAGGAGTAGGCGTTGTTGTACAGCACCAGGGTTCTTTCCCCCCCCTGCCGGTTGGAATAGGCGAAGACGTTTTCGTTGACCCCCCCGTGCTCGGTGTACAGATCGTAGAGCAGGAAGTTTTCCACCTCCGCGAAGAGATAGCGTTTTTTCACAAGTGGAAAGATCTCCCGTTCGTGCCGCTCCACCAGGCCGGGGTTCGGCTCCTCGTTCCGGTAGGCCCTCCGGAACTCCATGCCGTATTTTTCCTGAAAACCCTCGATCTGACCGTGGCCGAACATGGGAAGGCCCGGCATGGTCACCATCAGGGTGCAGACCCCGAAGTACTTGTCCCCGTCGCCGAACTGGGCGATGGCGGTTTCCTCGTCGGGGTTGTTCATGAAATTGACATGCCTCTTGAGGATGTCCCGATCGAACTCCTGGGTGTTCTTGATGGTGGCCCGGTACTTTTCGTTCTCCTCCATTTTGAGCATGTTCATGAAGGCGCTGTTGTAGACCCGGTGCATTCCCAGGGTCCGGACGAAGTACCCCTCCATCATCCAGAAGGCCTCCGCCAGAAGCAGGGTGTCCGGGCACTCCGCCGCGGCCCGGTCCACCACCTCCCTCCAGAACTCCTCCGGAAAGAGCCGGTTGAACTCGTCCCGGGAGAGGCCCCGTTCCGCCCGGGAGGGGATGTCCCCCCCGGAGCCGGGCTCGGGGTACCAGAGCCTCTGGTAGTGCCGCTTCGCCAGCGTCATGGCGGCATCGAAACGGATGATGGGGAAGTTCCGCGCCACATGCAGGATGGTCTGGATGACCGCCTCCCGGGTCTCCCTGATCAGGAAGTTCAGCTGGGCCGTGTCGTTCCAGGGCATGTGGGTCCCGTCGTTCCCGTGATAGATGTACCGGGTGTCGCCGCTGGGCCAGTGGACCCGCTTGAAGACCACCGCCGCGTCGCTGCGGTCGTAGTAATGGTCCTCCAGGAAAAGCCCCACGTCGGGGTGGTGGGAGAGATTTTCCCCGTTGAAGCTGTAGGACGGGAAGGGCGGATGGGAGGTCTGGATGAACCAGTCCGGATGCTGAATCATCCAGCGGGAGTCGATGCCGGTGTGGTTGGGCACCATGTCGCTGGCCAGCCGGATGCCCCGCTTCCAGCAGCGGCGCCGCAGTTCCGCCAGGGCTCCCCATCCCCCCAGTTCCTGGGCCACCTCGTAGTCGTCCAGCGAATAGGCGGAGGCCACT
>Ga0302238_1002458_pt1 | contig 13020 bp, 11 predicted proteins | sample AAG_UR_Asn_MG_FD_193527 | JGI IMG/M metagenome (GOLD analysis project Ga0302238, IMG submission 193527) | Enriched activated sludge microbial communities from anaerobic digester in WTTP, New Holstein, Wisconsin, United States - AAG_UR_Asn | ecosystem: Engineered > Bioreactor > Anaerobic >...
GAGGCAGCCGTGCCTCGATATGGCCGATCTCCTCGCCTTGATAGAAAAGCGGGTAGGGCAGGTACTCCGCAGAGGTGTCGGCGTGGGGCATGCGGGCGGTTGAGGCGGCGATGCGCTGTTGCATGACGGGGGAAAGGCGCTGGATGGCCTGCTCCCTGCTCAGCACCAGCCGCTCCTCGCGATCGTACAGCCGGATGTCGATGCCGGACAGCCAGGCCCAGACCAGATCGCTCTCGACCTGATCCCGCTGCCAGCGTCCGTTCTGGGCGTAATGACCTTCCAGCACCGCCTGGACCTGATAGAGGCGGTCCAGCATGCGTCCTTCGCCAAAGGCCTTGAAGTCCTGGATGATCAGGCTGCGCAGCAACAGGGCTGAGGAAAGCGCCAGCAGGGTGACCACGCCCAGCAGCACCAGCAGCTTGCGTTGCAGGCTAAAGCGCATCCCGCTCCCCGCAGAACAGATAGCCGACGCCGTAAACGGTCTTGATGAACTCCGGGGTGCGGCTGTCACGTTCGATCTTCTGGCGCAGATTCTTGATGTGGGCGTCAACGCTGCGCTCGTAGCCGTCAAAATGATAGCCCAGGGCCTTTGAGACCAGTTCGTCGCGGCTGAAGGTGCGTCCCGGCGAGGCGGCCAGGGTCTGCAGCAGCTTGAATTCCGTCGGGGTGACGGCACAGTTGGCATTGCGGCAGGTAACGGTGTGACGATGGCTGTCCAGGATCAGCGTGCCGTTGTTGAAGCTGATGGGGCGATCGGCTCCGTTTGTGCCGTCGTAGCGTTTGAGCACCGCCTTGACCCGGTAGACCAGCTCGCGGGGGGAGGCCGGTTTGACGACGTAATCATCGGCGCCCAGGGCAAAACCGGTAATCCGTTCTTCTTCCGCCGATTTGGCGGTCAGCATGATGATGGGAAAACCGCCCAGTTCCTTCAGCTCCTGGCAAAGCTCTTCGCCGGGCCGGTCCGGCAGGCCGAGATCGAGGATCACCGCCAGGGGTGAGTCGTTTTGGGCCCTGCTGAGCGCAGCGGCAGCGGTGTCAGCATGGACGACGCGAAAATCCGCCCCTTCAAGGTAGGCCTTGATGATACGGGCGATCTTCAGATCATCTTCAACGATCAGGATAGGGGGCTGCACGCGTGGTAACTCCGTTAGCGGATGGAGCGAATCCTGCCGATCCGTTTGTCGATGATGACCCGGTCGAACAGGGTGCCGTCCGGGTTCATGATGTCGGCAATATAGCCCATCCGCCGCTCTTTGAGCAGGATTATTTGTGCAGGGGGGCGGTTAAAGAAGCGGGCCAGCCGGTCCCTGGCGTCGTCAGCGGAGCGAACCGGCTGGCTGGCGCCGTAGAAATCGGCGTGCCGGCGCGGGCAGTAAGCCCCGAAAGGGGGGCGCGGGTCGCTTTCATCGGCGGCCCAACCCGCGCCGTGGCGTCCCCAGCCGCGTCCAGCGGGAGGTTCTTCCGCTGCCGACGGCTGGGCCGTCAGCAGCAGAAGAACCAGGGCTGCAAGATATGCAAGGTGAAACGGTCTCATCGCCTGCTTACTTGGCCGGTGCCGCTGCCGGCGGCGCGGTCAGCAGCGGGCAGTCCTGTTGCATCATACCCATGCCGCTCATCATACCGCCACGCATCCCTTTACCGCCCATCCGGCCCATTTTACCCATCCGGCCCATCGGCAGGCCGGCCTTGGTACGGGCGTCGATCATCTTTTTGCGGAGCTCACCGATCTCGGCCTGCAACTTCTTGATGACGTCGGCATCAGGCTTGTCCTTCAGATACTCCTTTTGCAGCTCAAAATGCTTGTTCATCATTTCCTGACGGATCGGCAGGGTTTCGCTGGCAAACTTTTTGTACTGCTCTGAATACTGCCCCTGTGCCATCATGCCCGGCCCCATACCGGCGCCTGCCCCGGGACCCATGCCGGGTACGGCAAAGGCCGAATAGGCCAGTGAGAGTGCTGCAACTACGGTGAGTGCGATAAGTGATTTTTTCATGATGTTCTTCCTCCTGTGCGTTGGTGTTCGTAACGAACCTCGTTCTGATGGTCCCACTCTACCAGGCGACTGAGAAGAGGTGATGAAGACATTATGAAGAATTATGAAGAGCCTCCTGCAAAACTACTGCGGAGGCCGTCTCAATAACCCGAATCTGCCTTCTCCTTCATCGGTGCTCCTTGCGTGCCGTGCGTACCAGCTCGGCCAGACAGCGTATGAAGGTGGGTGAGCAGTTGAGCGATGCAACCCGGCGAAAATCAGCAATACCAAGCCTTTTGGCCTCTGCGGCGTACTCAATATCAATCTCATGCAGTGTTTCAATATGATCCGACACAAAGGAGAGCGGCACCACCAGCAGGCTTTTGCATCCCTTTGTGGCGAGCTCCTGCAGTTTGTCATCGGTGGAGGGTTCAAGCCACTTGACCGGACCGGCGCGGGACTGGAAGGCCAGATGGTGGCGGATATTGCCGAACTGTTCCATTACCAGTCGTACCGTGGTCTGGATATGGGCCAGGTAGGGGTCGCCCTCGTCGATGAAGGATTGGGGCAGGGAATGGGCCGAGAAGAGCAGCTCCACCTGTTCCTGCTCAGGAAAACCGGACAGGCTGTCGCGGATTCTTTCCGCCAGAGCCTGGATATACAACGGGTGATCGTAGAAATGGGGGATGCGTACCACCTCAAAATCACCATCGAGGTCGGCCAGTTGGCGGGTCAGGTCGTTGAAGCTGGAGCCGCTGGTGGCGCGGGAATAGTGGGGATAGAGTGAAAGAACCACCAGCCTGGTGTGTCCGCTGTCACGCAGTGCCCGCAGGGTTTCGCTTGTGAAGGGGTGCCAGTAACGCATCCCGACATAGCAGGGGGTGTCGAGTTCCGCTGCCAGTGCCTCGGCCTGGGCCTGGGTCAGCTCCCTGAGGGGAGATTTCCCCCCGATCTCACGGTATTTCTCCTGCACGGCCGGGGCGCGGCGCGCCACAATCAGTCTGGCCAGCAGGGGTTGCAGCCAGCTCGGCCCGATCTTGATAATCTCGCGATCACTGAACAGGTTGAGCAAAAAAGGCCGCACCGCCTCCAGCGAATCGGGTCCACCCATCTGCAGCAAGAGCACGGCTGTTTTCGACATGGTGACCTCCGCAATAGAAAAAGGGCCGGGGAAATCCCGGCCCTTCTTTTGTAACAACTCTCGCGGTAAAGCTCAAGCGCGGCTTGTTCCGATTCCGCTTCAAGGATGATCTCAAGGCGGCGAGGAATTTGGCGACGCAGGCGTACACGCAGTACGTTGAGGAGCCAAAGACGAGCCAACGAAGAGAGCGCCTTGAACCGGCATTGGAATTAGTAGTCCATGCCACCCATACCGCCCATGCCGCCCATGCCGCCCGGCATAGCGGGCATACCGGCATCCTTCTTGGGCTTCTCGGCGATCATGCACTCGGTGGTCAGCATCAGACCGGCCACGGAGGAGGCGTTCTGCAGGGCGCAGCGTGAGACCTTGGTCGGGTCGATGATACCGGCCTGCAGCATGTCCACGTAGGTGTCGTCGGCAGCGTTGTAGCCGAAGGCATCCTTGCCGTTCTTGACCTTGTCCACCACGATGGAGGCGTCGATGCCGGCGTTGTCGGCGATCTGACGGATCGGGGCTTCCAGTGAGCTCTTGATGATGGTGACGCCGAACTGCTGCTCGGCAGCCAGTTGCAGGCTGTCCAGGGCAGCCAGGGCGCGGATGTAGGCCACGCCGCCACCGGGGACGATCCCTTCGTCAACGGCAGCGCGGGTAGCGTGCAGGGCGTCTTCCACGCGGGCCTTCTTCTCCTTCATCTCGGTCTCGGTGGCTGCGCCGACCTTGATCACGGCCACGCCGCCCACCAGCTTGGCCAGGCGCTCCTGCAGCTTCTCGCGGTCATAGTCGGAGGAGGTGTCTTCGATCTGGGCGCGGATCTGCTTGACGCGGCCCTGGATATCGGCCTCGGCGCCGTCGCCGTCGATGATGGTGGTATTGTCCTTGTCGACCACCACGCGCTTGGCGCGGCCCAGCATATCCATGGTGGCGTTCTCAAGACGGAAGCCCATGTCCTCGGAGATCACCTGGCCGCCGGTCAGGACAGCGATATCTTCCAGCATGGCCTTGCGGCGGTCGCCGAAGCCGGGGGCCTTGACGGCGCAGACGTTCAGCACGCCGCGCAACTTGTTGACCACCAGGGTGGCCAGTGCTTCACCTTCGATGTCTTCTGCAATGATCAGCAGCGGACGGCCGGACTTGGCGGTCTGCTCCAGGATCGGCAGCATATCCTTCATGCTGGAGATCTTCTTGTCGTAGATCAGGATGATGGCGTTCTCCAGGGTTGCCTCCATCCGCTCGGGGTCGGACACGAAGTAGGGGGAGAGGTAGCCGCGGTCGAACTGCATCCCTTCCACGGTCTCCAGGCTGGTCTCCATGGCCTTGGCTTCCTCAACGGTGATGACACCTTCCTTGCCGACCTTCTCCATCGCCTCGGCAATGATGTCGCCGATGGTCTTGTCGTTGTTGGCGGAGATGGTGCCGACCTGAGCGATTTCCTTGTGGTCCTTGATCGGCTTGGAGATCTTCTGCAGTTCGCTCACGATCACTTCCACGGCCTTGTCGATGCCGCGCTTCAGTTCCATCGGGTTGTGGCCGGCAGCAACCAGCTTGGCGCCCTGACGGTAGATGGCCTGGGCCAGCACGGTAGCGGTGGTGGTGCCGTCACCGGCAACGTCGGAGGTCTTGGAGGCAACTTCCTTTACCAGTTGTGCGCCCATGTTCTCGAACTTGTTCTCCAGTTCGACTTCCTTGGCAACGGATACACCGTCCTTGGTGATCAGGGGGGAACCGAAGGACTTCTCGATGATGACGTTGCGGCCTTTGGGGCCCAGGGTTACCTTGACGGCATCGGCCAGGGCGTTGACGCCCTTCAGGATGGCGTTACGGCCTTCCTCATTGAAGCGGATCTCTTTTGCAGACATGTACTATTCCTCCAGATTGATTAGTGTAGTTGGTCGGTATTATTTTTCGATAACGGCCAGGACATCGTCCTCACGCATCATCAGGTACTCTTCGCCATCAACCTTGACTTCGGTACCGGCATACTTGCCGAACAGGATGGAGTCGCCCACCTTGACATCCAGAGGGGCGCACTTGCCTTCATCGTTTTTCTTGCCGTTACCAACAGCCACAACCTCACCCTTCTGGGGCTTTTCCTTGGCGGTGTCGGGGATGAACAGGCCACCTGCGGTCTTTTCTTCGCCATCCAGGCGCTTGACAATGATGCGGTCATGCAACGGTCTCAGTTTCATACGGTACTTCTCCTTTCTTATGGTGTGTGATGGTTTCTTGGGGAGGTTGCTAGCACTCTATGGTGGTGAGTGCTAACGTGAGGGAATATAGCGAGGCACCCTCTAAAAATCAAGGGGGGGATTTTATTTTTTTGCTAGAGTCACCCGGTCGAGTTTGTTACAAAGGTCAGCCATGGAGCAACTTTCCCTTCTCGATACGCCGGTTACCGATCTTCAGGCACAACGTGCCACCGAACTGCGGCAGCTGGTGCAGTACCATAACCGGCGCTACTATGAACTGGATGACCCCGAGATCACGGACGCCGAGTATGATGTCCTTTTCCGTGAACTGCAGGCCATTGAGACCGACCGCCCCGACCTTGCGACTCCGGATTCTCCGACCCGGCGGGTCGGCGGCGCCCCGCTGGAGCGTTTTACCCAGGTACGGCATCGCCTGCCGATGCTTTCTCTGGAAAACGCCTTGCAGGAAGAAGAGATCCGGGCCTTTGAGCAGCGCATCAGAACAGCGCTCGCCTTGCCGGGACATGATACCGTTTCCTACCAGTGCGAGCCGAAGATGGATGGCCTGGCGCTTGAGCTGGTGTACGAGCACGGACTCCTGACCCAGGCCTCCACCCGCGGCGACGGTGAGGTGGGTGAGGAGGTGACCGCCAATGTCCGTACGGTCCGTTCAATCCCCTTGCGGCTCACCGGCGAACAAATCCCGGCCTTGCTGGAGGTGCGGGGTGAGGTCTACCTGCCCTTGGCCGGGTTTCAGCGTCTGAACCGGGAGCGTGAGGAAAACGGGGAGGCCGCGTTTGCCAATCCGCGCAACGCCGCCGCAGGTTCGATCCGTCAGCTCGACCCGAAGGTGGCGGCCCGCCGTCCCCTGGCGATGGTCTGCTATGGGGTCGGGGTGATTGACTCATCCTGGCCTCTGCCAACCACGCAGGCCGCCATGATGCAGCAGTTGGCTGCCTGGGGGTTGCCGGTCAGCCAGCAGGCCCGCCAGGTGAGCGGAATTGAGGCGGCGATCGCCTGTTTTCGGGAGCTGCAGGAACAACGGGACAGCCTGCCCTATGAGATTGACGGCATGGTCATCAAGGTGGATGACCTGCGCCTGCAGCAGGAGTTGGGGGAAAAGAGCCGCTCACCACGCTGGGCCGTGGCCTGCAAGTTCCCCCCCCGTCAGGCTGTCACCAGGATCAACGATATCCTGCTTTCTGTCGGCCGGACCGGCGTCATCACGCCGGTGGCGCTGCTGGAGCCGGTGGAGCTGTCCGGAGTGACGGTTGCGCGGGCAACCCTGCATAATTGGGATGAACTGTATCGTAAGGATATCCGGGTGGGCGACACCGTGCTGGTGGAGCGGGCCGGTGACGTGATCCCCGCCGTGGTGAAGGTGGTGACGGAGCAGCGTAACGGCACGGAGCAGCAGGTGCCGGAACCGGTCCGTTGCCCGGTCTGCGGGTCTGCCGCGCAGCGGCAGGAGGGGGAGGCGGCGGTGCGCTGCCAGGGGGGGATTGCCTGCCCGCCGCAGTTGAGTGAGGCGGTCATCCACTTTGCGGCCCGGGATGCCATGGACATCGACGGACTGGGCAACAAGTATATTGAACAGTTGATCGCGCTCGGGCTGGTCAAGGATGTGGCCGACCTCTACCACCTGACCCGTGAGGACTTCATGCAGTTCGAGCGGATGGGGGACAAGCTGGCCGATAACCTGCTGAGTGCCATAAGCGCCAGCAAGAGCCGAGCGTTGTCCCGCTTTATCTTTGCCCTGGGCATCCGGCATGTGGGAGAACGAACCGCCAAGCTGCTGGCTGACCGTTTCGGCAGTATCGAACGCTTGCAGGCCGCCACACAGGAGGAGTTGACCGCCATCCGTGATGTCGGCCCGGTGGTGGCGGACAGCATCTGCGCCTTCTTCAGTGCGCCGGCCAACCTGGCGGTATTGCAGCGGCTCAAGAATGCCGGTCTCCAGCCGACAAGTGAGGAAAGGCGCGGTGATGACCGCTTAAGCGGCAAAACCTTTGTCTTTACCGGCAGCCTGGTCCGTTTTTCCCGCGACGAGGCCAAACGGTTGGTGGAACAGCACGGTGGCAACGTGACCGGCTCGGTTTCCAAAAAGACCGATTACGTTGTGGCCGGCAGCGAGGCGGGCAGCAAACTGGACAAGGCCCGCAGCCTCGGGATAACGGTTCTGAGCGAAGAGGAGTTGATGCAACTGCTGGCAGGGTGACGGGAGGGGGCATGGGGACAAAAGGGATGGGCTTGGCCGGCTCCGGCAGGGATGATGAGTTGCTGCATGCCTGTCGCCTGTTGTTCGGGCCGGAAGTGGCGCTGAGCCATGACTTTCTCTGGTATCTGCAGCCCCAGGGGGCCCAAAAGGCGTACCGCCAACGGGTCCGTGAGCAGCATCCCGACTGCTACCCCGGCGCAAGCCTTGAGCAGCAAACACGCCTGCACCATGATTTCATCCACCTGACCACGGCCTATGAACTGCTGCGCAGCTACCTGGCTGAGCGGAGAACGTCTACACGAGGGTGCTCGGGTGAGTGCGCTGCTGCGTCCACTGCGGCGCAACAGCCCCGCCCATCCGGCACGGACCGGCGCAGCGCTGCCACATCTGCGGAAACCTACTATCGGGGCGCTGTCCCGGCGGTCGAATTGAAGATCGGCAGATACCTCTATTTTTGCGGCAAGGTTTCCTACCAGTCGGTCCTGCAGGCGTTGCAGTGGCAGCGGGCGCAACGTCCTTCGATCGGACTGCTGGCACGGCAATGGGGCTGGCTGGACGAGCCCGAGGTGCATCGGATCCTGCGCAGCGAAACGGTTGGAGGGCGATTTGGCGAACGGGCCCGTGGGCTGGGGCTGCTCTCCGGCGACCAGGTGCGTGAGCTGCTTGCCGGGCAGCAGGCCCTTCAGCAACGTCTGGGCCGCTACTATGTGGACCAGGGCCGCTTTACGGAGCTGCAACTTTTGATGCTTGAACATGAACGCCGCATGCACAACAGCCGGCTTTTCGGCGGCTGTTGCTGAAGGCAGGCGCGTCCTGCATGTGTGCGTTGCTCAGATGGCCCCGATTTCCCGCACCTTGTCGAGCAGCTGGCCTTTTTCGAGCGGTTTCATGATATAGCCGTCGCAGAGCGAGTGGAAGGATGTCATGATGACCTTCATCTCGTCCAGGGCCGTAACCATCAGGATCTTGGCGCGCTTATGACGGCCAAGCGCGCGTTTGTCCTCTTCCTCGCGGATCTTTTGCAGGACCACCTGCCCATCCATTTCCGGCATCATGATGTCCAGGCAGATCAACTGGTAGGGGTTGCCTTCATCGGCTGCATCGAGAAACGCCTCCCAGGCCTCAAGACCGTTGGCGGCAACATCGCAGTCACCCAGCGGGGTCAGATAGGCCAACATCAGCTTGCGGCTATAAAAATCGTCCTCTGCAATCAGAATTCTCATGATCATACCTCATCTGTTTGATGGTGGCGCCTGGCTGGTGTGTTGAGGTCCCGCAGCGGCAGCACAAAAGAGAAGGTGCTGCCTGGCAGGCTCTGATTCGGTTCGGCCCAGATCCTGCCGCCGTGCAGTTCAACCAGCATACGGCTCAGGTACAGCCCCAGCCCGGTCCCCTCGTGCTGGCGCGTTGATGAACTGTCCGCTTGTTCAAACGGCTTGAAAATCTTGAGCAGGTCTTCCGGTTTGATGCCGATACCGGTGTCTGCAAGCTGTATGAGCAGATAGCTGCCCTCTACAATACCGCTACAGGCCGGGATCGACTGCAGTGCGCTTGTCGTTGCCGGTTGGGCGGTTACGGTGATGATGCCGCCCTGCGGGGTAAACTTAACAGCATTGGAGAGTAAATTATAGAGGATTTGCTTAAGCTTGACCGCATCAGCTGCAAAAGAGCCCGGAACGTCCGGGCTGACCCAGCTGCTGAGTTTGATGCGGTTGCTGGCAGCCCGTTCCTTGATGACGATCAGGCTGTTTTCCAGGGCAGTGCGAATGTCCACCTCGTCTAGGTGCAACTCCATCTTGCCGGCTTCAATCTTGGTCAGATCCAGGATGTCGTTGATCAGGGCCAGCAGGTGCTTGCTACTCTCAAGCACGTAGCCCAGAAACTCCTCCTGCTCCTGGTTCAGGGCGCCGCAGCTTTTGGTGTGGATCAGGTCGGTAAAGCCGATGATGGCGTTGAGCGGGGTGCGCAGTTCATGGCTCATGGTTGCCAGAAAGGCGCTTTTGGCGCGGTTTGAGGCCAGGGCCGCATCCTTGCTGAGACGCAGTTCCGTGATGTCGCGCACCGATTCGATGGCGCCGGTCACCGTGCCGTTGGCGTCGTACAGGCGTGCCGCCTTCCACCAGAGGAAACGGGCGCCCGGCAACAAGGCCTTGGCCGATTCCGCCAGGATACTGCCGCCTTCAACGTGAAACTCGCTGTATTCATGGAGATACGCTGCAAGCAGGTCGTCGGCGGGGTGCAGTACCTGGTCGATCAGCATGGGGCGGGCCTCACCCCAGAACGGCACCGCGTACTGGTAGTCGCCCCGGCCCACCATGGCGCTGGCCGGTACGCCGGTCAACTCTTCGCAGGCCTTGTTCCAGGCGATCACCGTGCCGTTTACGTCAATAGCCCAGGTGGCATCGGGCAGGAAATCAAAGATGGCGGTTAAACGTTGTTCACTCTTGAGATGTGCCAGCTCGGCTTCTTTGCGTTTGCTTATGTCGCGATTGCTGCCGCGGATACCGAGGTACGCGCCCTGGGGATCAAAAACGGAGCGGCAGTTGTGGTGAATCCAGCGAATGGCGCCATCGGGACGGATGATGCGAAATTCAAGGATGCTGCAGTCGTTCTGCTGCGGAGGGTCCTGGCGGTGCTGGCGGAACAACTCCTGATCGTCCGGATGGACAATGCGGTATAACAGCGTGGGATCGGCCATGAACTCGTCTGCAGAACGTCCGCTGATACGCTGGCATGAGGGGGAACAGTAGATGAACTGGCGATCCGGCGCCAGCCAGAACTCCCAGCTATGGGTGTTGTCGGCCACAATCCGGTATTTGGTGGCTGCTTCCCGGACCTCCGCGGTCCTTTGGTGGACCAGCTCCTCCAGATGCTCCTGGTAGGTGGCGTTGTCTTCAATCAGCTGTTCAAGGTTCTTGCGGTAGCGCGTATTGTCACGCAGCAGGCGCGCCCGTTCCAGCACCCGTTGCACCACGATGGTCAGTTCATCCAGTTTGAGGATCGGTTTGGTAATGTAATCCCAGGCCCCCAGCCGGATGGCGGTAATCACGTCACTCAGGCTGCCCTGGCCGGATACCACAACGATCGGCAGTTCGGGCAACTCCTGCTTCAAACGCTCGATTACGCCAAAACCATCCATGACCGGCATGCGCAGGTCGGTCAGCACCAGGTCGGGACGCTCCCGCAGGCAGACTTCGATCCCTTCGACGCCATTGGCCGCTTCCAGCACGATGCAGTTTTCGTCTTCGAAAAAATTTCGCAGACTCATCCTGAGCATCGCTTCGTCGTCAATAATCAGTATCTTAACGGTTTCAGGCGGCATACTGCCCTCTCAGACTGCCGGCTTACAGGGCCTCAAGGATATGGCGGGGGATCTGCGACAGCGGCAGCACCCGGTCCACCGCGTCCATTTCAATGGCCCGCTTGGGCATGCCGAACACCACACAACTGGCCTCATCCTGGGCAAAGGTCTGGGCGCCGTGTTCGCGCATCTCCCTCAGGCCGCGGGCGCCGTCTTCCCCCATCCCGGTCAGGATCACCCCAACGGCATTTTTGCCGGCAAAACGCGCAACCGAGCGAAACAGGACGTCCACCGCCGGCCTGACATAGTTGACCGGAGGGCCGTCCGACAGCTCCAGGTAGTACATGGCGCCGTCCCGCCGGATGGACATATGTCGACCACCGGGGGCAATGAAGGCCGTGCCGCGCAGGATCCGGTCACCGTGCTCGGCCTCCTTGACGTTGATGCGCGCCATGGTGTTCAGGCGTTCCGCATAGGACTTGGTAAAGACCGGCGGCATGTGCTGAACAATCACGATGCCGGGCACCGAAGCGGGGAGCTGAGTGATGACATCGGTGATGGCCTGGGTACCGCCGGTTGAGGCGCCGATGGCGATCAGTTTGTCGGTGGTGGCCATCCTGGTCGTATCGAGCGCCGATACCTTGGGGCCTGCCGGCGCCGGCGTGATGCCGACAGAGCGACCGGGCAGACGGATACGGGCCTTGGCCGCAATCCTGACCTTGGCGATTATCTCGGTTGCCAACTGCTCGACCCCGCTGGTGATATCGATGGAGGGCTTTGAAACATAATCAATGGCCCCCAGTTCAAGGGCGCGCAGGGTGGTGTCGCAGGCCCGCTGGGTCAGGGAACTGATCATCAGGACCGGGGTTGGGTTGGTTTGCATCAACTCCTGCAGAAAGGTCAGGCCATCCATCCTCGGCATCTCGACATCCAGGGTGATGACGTCGGGCTGCAGGCTGGTGAGCTTGCTTTTGGCAAATACGGGGTCCTGGGCCGTGCCGATTACCTCAATGTCGCCGGCGCTGTTGAGGATTTCTGTTAAAAGCGTCCTGATAACGGCGGAATCATCGATCACCAGAACCTTGATCTTACCACTCATAGTGTCTCCTTCGGATAGTCATGGTGCAGTTTTCCTATACCTTGCGGTAGATCGCCGGGGCCACCTGCTCAAACGGCATGCTGTCGGGCAACTGCATCCTCTGGCCCAGTATCAGGTAGCCGGCTGGAGCCAACTGGCGCTGCAGGCGCTGCAACACGTCCTGCCGGGCCGTGTCGTCCAGCGCGCGCAGACCGTCGTGGCAAAAGATCAGGTCAAACTGCTTTTTAAACGGATAGTCAGGGGCCTTCAGGTTTAATTGACGAAACCGGATTGTCTCCCGCAGGCAGGGTTTGATGCGGATATGCCCGGCATGGACGCCGCTGCCTTTCAGAAAAAAACGTGATTTGACGCTGTCCGGCAACCGCTCCGGCAGCTGTTCAATGCCGTAGGTGGCGGCCGTGGCCGTGGCAAGCGCCTTGACCGAGGTGTCCGTTGCCAGGATCCTGGTGTCCCAGCCGCCAAACGGTTCAGCGGGGTCGCCGAGCGGAGGCATGGCGGCAAGCGTTTCCCAGAAGCTGATGGCAAGTGAATAGGCTGCTTCGCCGGTCGTACAACCGGCACACCAGATCCTCAGTTCCTTGAGATATCGCTTGCGCCGGGCCAGATCCGGAATGGCCTCGTCCTCAAGGTAGTGGAACTGCTGCGCCTCTTTGAAAAAACCGGCCGCATGGGTGGAGTTGAAGGCCAGTTCCCGTTTGCTGTCGGCCAGGTGCTGGAAGTAATCCTGGTAGCGCCTGCCCGACTCCTGGTCGAAGCAGGTGACCGCCACGGCGCCGTTACTGGTCTTGAAGCTGATCCTGATGCCGCATTCCGCGCCGACAAAGTCCTGGATGACCGGAATGCCGTACTCGGCCAGGATCTCGCGCGCGATCTGCACGTTGGCGGCCCCAATGGTGAAGATATCCTCCAGCGACTTCATGATGGAACCACCGCCGAAGATGCGCGCCTGCAGGCTGCGGATGTCCGCACCGACCCGCAGGGTCTGCTCGATCAGGCTCCTGACCGAGTTGATGCCGTACAGGTTGGGCTGCTCTGCTGCGCCCCGCCCGGTCGGCACCAGGTAGTGATTCAGGCCGCCGATGTGATGGCTGGTGTCCCAGAG
>Ga0302238_1002461_pt1 | contig 13017 bp, 9 predicted proteins | sample AAG_UR_Asn_MG_FD_193527 | JGI IMG/M metagenome (GOLD analysis project Ga0302238, IMG submission 193527) | Enriched activated sludge microbial communities from anaerobic digester in WTTP, New Holstein, Wisconsin, United States - AAG_UR_Asn | ecosystem: Engineered > Bioreactor > Anaerobic >...
ATTCGCCCAGGGAAATCCTGGGGCGCCCAACCCCACCGGCGGCGTCATGCTCAACATCGGGTATTCGCTCTTCGCCCCCATCGGGGTGAGTGTGGAAATTTTTCCCACCTCCCACATCGGAATCGGAGGCATGCTGAACGGCTTCTTCTTCGCTGCCGGAGGGGGCGTCATCTGGTCGGTGAATCCCGGGGGCTTCATCAGGGTCTATTTCGGCGACCCCGAAGGGACCCTGTACCTCAACGGCGGCATGAGTTACCTCACCCTCGGAGCCGCCGGCGGCGGCTCTTCCGGCTGGGTCGAAGGGGGGCTCCTGCAGTTCCGGGGAGGCCTGGGGTTCAGCTCCATTTTCGGAAAACGGAACCAGACCCGCCTGGCCCTCGAACTGGGGGTGGTCTACCAGAATCTGATATCCAAATACGGCGACAGCGACGACTTTTTCCCGATCCTGCCCTACTTCGGCCTCAGCGTGGGCCGGGCGTTCTAATCCGACGGGACGGCAGGGCGGGAAGCCCGCCGCGTTGACAAAGCTCCCCTCTCCCGGTAGTCTTTCTCCGCTATGATAGGCATCAGACTGGCTGACGGGGGGTTTCACCCCCTGTTGGGGGAAGACGGCCCGGGCCTGAAAAGGGTCACCCTCACCACGGTCCGGAACGACCAGGAAGAGGCGCGCATCGCCATCTACCGGGGGACGCCGGGACAGCCTGCCCGTCGGGGTGCTCTCCTGGCTGAACTGGCCTTGACGGACCTTCCCCCCGAGAACAGCGGAAGGGCGGACATCGAGCTTCGTCTATCCCTGGACGAACCGGGCTACCTCCGGGCCTTCGCCCGAAGCCCCCGCTCCGGAGATTTCAAGAGCCTGTATCTCCCTCCGGACAGAGTATGGAGCGCCGGCGTCGCCCCCTGGACTGCCGGACGGTCCCGCCGGAAAGGAGGGAGCGCTCACAGAGGCATCGCGGCGGCGGTCTTCGTGGTGTTCGGGCTTCTTCTGTTAACGGCCCTGGGTTACGCCGTATTCCGGTTGTTTTTCGGCGGATGATGCGGCCCCCGACGGCGATGCCGCTCCTCGCCGCCGCCCTCCTGCTGATCTTCTCCTGCCAGGGCCCGGACTCCGGCGGCGCCGTCGCGGCGCGGGTGCTCGAAAAGGCCCTGGCGGGGGACGAAGAGTTCCTGAAAAAAACTTCCGTCACCCCTGCCCTGGCGGACGAACTGATCCTGAGGAGGCCCGGCTCCGCTTTTTATCTGGCCCTGCGCTACACGGACTGGTCCATACCCGAAAACGCGGAAACGCTGCTGATCCGGACCTTCGTCAAAGATCGCGACCCCTGGCGGAAGGAGGCGGGCCGGGAACTGATGAGGCGGTCCGACCGGAGGGAAAACGGGGAGGCCCGCCCCGGGGACGCGTCTTTCGGGACTCCAATCTCCGGGGACGCCCGCATCGGGGACGCCCGGCGCTTTCGGGAGCTGTATCCGGACGATCCGGAGGGGAGGGTTTTTCTTCTCCAGGCCCTGCTGCGGGCCGGATTGCACCAGGACATGATAGAGGAAGTCCGCAGGTTCCCCGGGGAGCCGGGAGAGGAGGAGATCTTCCTCGCCGCCGGGGCGTACCGGAAACTCGGCAGGCCCGAATGGGTGCATGAGATCCGGACGCTTTTCCTCCACCGGCCCGCCCACCCGGTCCATATCCGGTCCGCCGGCGACGGGGATTTCCCGGAGGCCGCCTTTGCCGCCGCATTCCCGAAGGAGGAAATCGCCTTCTTCCGGGCCAAAGCCTTCTTCGCCGCGGGGTCCTACGCCGCGGCGCTGCCGGGTTACCGGAATGCCCCCGCTTCTTTCCGGAGAGGAGCGGTTTTTCTCCGGGAGTACGGGGAAATCCATCTGAAGACCGCCCGACACCGGGACGGAATCCGTGACCTGGAAAGGATGCTTCCCGGACTGGAGGGCGAGGCCCTCCTGGCGGCCCGGGAACAGCTGGGGAAGCTCTACCGCCAGGCCGGGAAGTACGAGGCCGCCGTCTCGGTCCTGAAAAAGGCCAGGGAACAGTGGGAGAAGGAAACCGGCCCGGGGATCCGGCCCGGCGGCGAGGCCGGCCCGGACACGATGGGGGCCGCCCCCGGCGGCCGGGGCATCCCGGCGCGGCTCCCGGAGGACGGGGACAGGCTGCTCTGGTACATCCTCAGTTCCTCTCTCCGCCGTTCCCCGGAGGCTTTTCTCACGGAGTATTCCCTTCTCCGGAGGAAGATCCACGACCCCCGCTACTTCTCCGACCTTTTCGAACCCCTGGCCGCGGAGCTTCTCCGCCGGGGCCGCTGGAACGGACTTCGGGAGGCTTTCGAATCCACGAAAGACTCCCCCGGAGTGGACCACGCCCGGTTCGCTTTTCTGCTGGCGGAAGGGATACGCCGGAGGCTCTACCGAAACCTCCGGGGGCTGCCGCCGGTGCGCGACCTGCTGGAAACGGCCCATGCCCGGGGGAATTCCTTTCACTCCCTGCTGGCCGGAATCGCCCTGGGAAAACCCTTCTCTCCCGCCGGACCCGGGGCGGAGCCGGATGACAGCCCGGGTGAAAATCCGGGATCGGACATCGCAGAGGTCCCCGGAAAGGCTCCCGGCCCCGGTACTCGCCCCGGGGAAACTCCCGTTGGCAGCCCCCTCGGCGGCCTTGGTGGAAGCCCCGTTGACGGCCCCGTTGGCGGCCCTGTTGGCAGCCCCGTTGGCGGCCCTGTTGGCAGCCCCGTTGGCGGCCCCGTTGGCGGCCTCGTTGGAGACCCCGGGGTTGACCCGTATCTCCGGGGCTTCGCCGATTTCGGTCTGTCCCGCCGGGGAATCCTGGCCGCCCGGAGCCTCCCGGAGCCTCCGGATCTCGACACCGCGGCCCTCCTGACGGAGATGGAAGCGGCGCAGGGTCGGCACATCGAAGGTTTAAGGCTCCTGGCGAGGGCGGCCCGACGGAGCCCGGAACCCCTGAATCGCCGGGTCCTGGAGATCCTGTATCCCCGGGCCTTTCGGGAGGAGACCGACGGGGCGATCCGGGAGTTTTCCCTGTCTCCGGCGGTGTATTACAGCCTCGTCCGGGAGGAGAGCCACTTCGAACCCGCCATCCGGTCCAGCGCCGGGGCGGTGGGACTCGCGCAGCTCATGCCCGCCACCGCCCGGGACATGGCCCGGAAATTGAAGGTCGATCAGCCGGACCTGACGGACCCCCGGACCAACCTGCAGCTGGGAGCCCGGCACCTCGCAGATCTGAAGAGGCGCTTCGGCCCCGGGGTCCACTATCTGGCGGCCTACAACGCCGGGGGAGGCCGGGTGAACCAGTGGAAAAGACAGTTCCGCGGTCTTTCACAGGTCCTCTTCGCCGAAGCCCTCCCCTTCGCCGAGACCCGGGAATACATCCGCAAGGTGCTTGTGGCGGCGGTCCATTACGGGTATCTTTACGACGGCAAGACCCCCGCCGAAACGGTCTCGGAGCTGTTGTCCGATTTCGTTCCACTCCCGGGAAGACAGGAGAAACCATGACCTACCTTCAAGCCCTCACCTTCGGCCTTCTTCAGGGGATAACGGAATTCCTCCCCGTATCCAGCTCCGGGCATCTGGTTCTGCTCCGAACGCTCTTCCGGCTTCGGGACGTTCCCCGCCTCTTCGACGTGATCCTCCATGGAGCGACGCTTCTGGTGGTTTTCACCGTTTTTCGCCGGCGGATCGGGGAGCTTCTGGCGGCCCTTTTCCGCTTCCTGGTCCGCCAGGGGCGGCCCGAGGACGGGCCGCGGCTGCGCCTGGTGGGAGTGATTCTTCTGGCCACGATTCTCACCGGCGTCATCGGCCTGTCCATAAAAGACATCGGGGCGGAGAATCACCCGAAACTGGTGTCCGCCTTCTTTCTGGTGTCTGCAGCCTTCCTGGTTTTTTCCGGGAGAAGGCCCACCGCCGGAGGGGAGAGCCCCCGGGGGGAAAACCGCGGAGAGGCGCCCGGTCCCGGTGTGAAGGAAGCGATCGTGGTGGGGGTGGCCCAGGGGATCGGGGTCCTGCCGGGGATCTCCCGCTCCGGGGCCACCATTTCCGCGGCGCTGCTGACGGGGATGGACCGGAGGGAAGCGGGGGAGTTCTCCTTTCTTCTTTCCATCCCCGCAGTTCTGGGGGCCCTGATTCTGGAATCCCGGAAGCTGGGGGAACTGACGGCGGCGGTGTCCCCGGGGCCCCTGGCGGCGGGCTTTGCCGCGGCTTTCATCACCGGATTCCTCGCCCTTCGGCTCCTCCTGGGTCTGGTCCGCAGGGGACGGCTGGGCTGGTTCGCCCTGTATCTGGTTCCCCTGGGCATCGGGGGGCTGTTTTTCCTGTGATTTCCGCCGATATAGAAAGGAAAGGACATCCCATTTGAAAGCGTCTGGTGCATCGGTCCCCATCGCGACGGGACTCGTCATTTTCGGACTCCTCCTGGCTTTTCTGCTCGTCTTTCACCTTCCGCCGCCCCCGGGAGGATCCTCCGGTTTCGCCGCCTTCATACCGGATTTTCTTTTCCGGAGCTTTCACTATGCCGCCTTCTTCGCCCCCCTGTATTTCATCAGCTGCGGACTCCTGCTTCTGATGAAGCCCTTCCGGCTGGAGCTCCTGATCCTGCTGAACTATCTGATCCTGCCTTTCTTCACCCTGGGGCTGGCCCTGCGCCTGTTCCTGGGTTACCACGTCGACGACTCACCGGCCACCTCCTTCTTCGCCTCCTCCTTCACCCCCACCGGAGGGGCCCTGCTGGCCTCCCTGTTCGTCGCCCTGGAACTCGTCCTGGTTCCGGGCCTTTTCTCCCGCCTCTCCCGATACGGCCGCCGGCTCCGGGATGAAACGAAGGACTCCGGGACCCCACCGGAAAAGACCCGGGATTTCCTTCCCCTCTTTCCCCGGGATTCCCGCCTCGCCGCCCGGCCCGGAGCCCTGTCTTCCGTCGCCCGGTCCGGCGCGGAGGCTCCCCGGGAAACTCCGCCCTTTCCCGGACCCCCGGACGAAGATGAGGAGGACATCCCGGTTCTGGGGGACCACCCCCGGAAACCCTCTCCCCCGAAGCACGAACCGGCGGAAGATCCGGCGGCTTCTCCATTCGGCGGGGCCGGCGGAGAAACGACGGACGCGGACGGCCTGGAACCATCACCGGAGCCCCCGCCCGAGGCCGGAGGGCCGGAGGAGGGAGAGGAGACGGAATCACTGGAGGAGCTCTTCGAAGACGCCGACCCGGAAGAAGGGGAGCCCGTTCCCGAGGCCGCCGGCCCGCCGCCCGTTCCCGCCCCTCCGGCGCACCCCGCTCCCGGCGGACGCCGGAGCGGAAAATACGCCGTCCCCGTGGAGGGGCTCCTGTCGGTCTACGCCGACGGACGCTACTGGGAAATCGACGATGAAACCCGGCGGGCCGGCGACGTCCTGCGCTCCACCCTGGAGGAGTTCAAGATCCAGGCGGAGGTGGTGGGCATCCGCAAGGGCCCGGTGATCACCATGTTCGAGATCCTTCCCTCCCCGGGGGTCAAGCTGTCGAAGATCGTCAACCTGTCGGACAACATCGCCCTGCGCCTGGCTGCGTCCAGCGTGCGGATCGTCGCCCCCATACCGGGGAAACACGCGGTGGGGATCGAAATCCCCAACAAGCACCGGGCCATCGTCTCCTTCGCCGAAATGATCGAATCGGAAAAATTCACCACCGCCAAAATGGAGATCCCCCTGGCCCTGGGGAAGGACATCGCCGGGGAGGCCCAGATCATCGATCTGGTGAACACCCCCCATCTCCTCATCGCCGGGGCCACCGGGTCGGGGAAATCCGTCTGCGTCAACTCCATCATCTGCTCCATCCTGTACCGGCGCTCCCCGGAGGAGGTGAAGCTCCTCCTCATCGACCCGAAGATCGTGGAGCTGAAGTTTTACAACGACGTCCCCCATCTTCTGACCCCGGTGGTCACCGAGCCGAAACGGGCCTTTCAGGCCCTGCAGTACGCCATCTACGAGATGGAGCGGCGCTATTCGCTTCTGGACGGCCTGGGGGTCCGGGACATCCGCTCCTACAACCGGAAAATCAGGGCCAAGGCCATCGCCACCACTCCCATGCCGTACCTGGTCATCGTGGTGGACGAGTTCGCCGACCTCATGGCCACCACCGGCAAGGAGCTGGAGACGACACTGGCCCGGCTGGCGGCCATGAGCCGTGCGGTGGGCATTCATCTGGTTCTGGCCACCCAGAGGCCCTCCATCGATGTCATCACCGGCCTCATCAAGGCCAACATCCCCTCCCGGATAGCCTTCATGGTGGCGGGAAAGTTCGACTCCCGGATCATCATCGACGCGGTGGGGGCGGAGAAGCTCCTGGGCCGGGGGGACATGCTCTTCACCGCCTCCTGGGACCCCTTTCCGGTGCGGATGCAGGGGGCCTTCCTCGGGGAGGAGGAGCTGGAAAAAGTGGTGGCCTACGTCAAGACCCTGGGGCCTCCGGAGTACATCGACGACGAAATCTTCATCGACGACGACGAGGAGGACGGCTTCTTCGAGGAGGACGAGGAGGACCCGCTGATGGACAAGGCCCTGGAGATCGTCACCGTGGCGGGAAAGGCCTCCGCCTCCTATCTGCAGCGGCGTCTGAAGATCGGCTACAACCGGGCCGCCCGTCTGGTGGAGACCATGGAACGCCGGGGCATCGTGGGCCCCCAGGACGGGAGCAAACCCCGCCGGGTTCTGTCGGCCCCGGAGTGAGAGCTCCCCCTCCTCTTCCGATGCACCCTTTCCTGAATCCCGGCCAGGAGGCTCCATGACCGGCAGAGAACGCACCATCCGCGCCATCCGCTTTCAGGACCCGGACCGGATCCCGCTGAACCTGTGGGTCCACAAGGCCGCCGCCCTCCGTTACGGCCCGGCGCTGGAGGAGCTTCTGGCGCGCCATCCCCAGGACATCGTCCGGATCCACGGTCCCATGGACCGGGTTTTCTATGCCGATGTCTACAAACCCGGAATGTACACCGATCAGTGGGGGAGCGCCTGGCAGGTTTTACAGGAGGGGATGATCGGGGAGGTCAAGGTTCCCGCCCTTCCCGACCCGGCCGGGGTCAGGGATTATGTCCTGCCGGTGGACCTCCTGGCGCCGGAGTGGAAGGCCGGGGGTCGGGTCGTCGGGGAGAAGATCGCCGACGCCCGCCGGTCGGGGCAGTTCATAGCCGCCGGGCAGATCGAAGTCTTTCAGCGGATGCAGTTCATCCGGGGGACGGAGAACCTTTTTTACGACCTGGGGGAGCAAAATGAAAACCTCCTCCTGTTGCGGGACAAGGTGGTGGAGTACTTCCACCGATACCTGGACTTCTGGCTGCCCCTGGATGTGGACGCCCTGACCTTCTACGACGACTGGGGATCCCAGCTGTCGCTGCTGATTTCCCCCATCATGTGGCGGGAGCTTTTCAAACCCGTCTACCGGAAGTTCGTGGACCGGATCAAACAGGCGGGAAAGTTCGTCTTCTTCCACAGCGACGGCCATATCCTGGAGCTGTACGAGGACTTCATCGGACTGGGGGTGGACGCGGTGAACTCCCAGGTCTGGTGCATTGGCCTGGAGAAGGCGGCGCCCTACGCGGGGCGCATGACCTTCTGGGGGGAGATCGACCGCCAGAACATCCTGGCCTTCGGCGGCCCCGGAGATGTCCGGGACGCGGCCCGGCGGATGCGGGACGCCTTCCACCGCCGGGGGGGGCTCATCGGACAGAGCGTCGCCGGCGTGGATGTCCCGCTGGAGAATATCCGGGCCATTCTGGAAGGCTGGAACGAATAGAACCGGGGAACCCGCCCCGGAGGGCGGACGCCGGGCGGGGGAAAGGACGCTCAGCCCTTCCGGATGAGCTTTGAGAACTTCCGCGCCGCCTCGGCCCGGAGCGTAACCATCTCGGACCGCCAGCGGACCAGGTCCCCCACATCCACCAGGGAGCCGAAGCTCCGGCGGCAGTTGGTGAGGACCGGCAGCTCCGCATCGGCGGCGGCCCGGCAGGCCTCGGCCAGATAGGGCCCCACTTCCGGGGGGATCACCACCACCCCGTGCTTGTCGGCGAAGACCAGGTCGCCGGGGTTCACCGTCAATCCCCCCACGGTGACGGGGACATCCACCTCCACCAGGTGAATGTAGGCATGGGACACCAGGATGCAGGAGGAGTAGTACTCGAAACCGATCTCCCGCACCTCGTCCAGATCCCGGACGCCGCCGGAGGTGACCACCCCGTCGCAGCCCAGAGAGCGGTGGATGCTGCCCTGCACCTCGCCCCAGAAGGAGCCCATGGGGGCGGGGTCCAGATCCTGGATGACGGTGATCGAGGGTTTGGGGGAGGCGTGAAGCTTCCGGTAATACAGATCGTTCAGTTTCTTCTGCTCTTCCGTCGGCGGGTGCATGGCGGAGATCTTCGCGGTGACGGCGTAGCCCACGGTGCGGGTGTCGTTGGCGAAGACCTTTTTGATCGACGGATTCATGAAGCCGGCGGTCCGGGGCCTGAGTTCGAAAAACTCGATGGCGTTGCAGATCGTGGGGGCGTCGAACTTCTTCAGTTCCTCCAGCTGGGACATGTGGAGCATCCTGTACCTCCTGAGATGCGCGTGTCGGCACTATACTGATATATCAGTATAGTGCTGCACCAATCCCGTGTCAATGGAAGCCGCCGCAAACGGACGCGGTCCGGGGATGCCCCGGAAGGGGCGCCGGTCACCCCTGGGCGTAGGCCGCGAACTTCAGGAGCCCTTCCCGGATGTCCTCCACCCCTATCCCCGAGTAGGCCAGCCGGAGGTGCCTGCGGGTCTCGCCGGGAAGGGCCTTGCCGAAATGCAGCCGGGTGCAGAAGGAAACTCCGGTCTTCCGGAGAACATCCTTCCGGAAGGATTCGTAATCGGAGAAGCCTTTGGCTTCCATCAGTCCCGTCACATCCGGGTAGAGATAAAAGGTGGCCTCCGGAACGTAGCAGGAGACCCCGGGGATGGCGCGGAGGATTTCCGCCGCCGCATCCCGCCTCTCCTTCAGAACGTCGATGATTCTCCGGGAGCCGCTCTGGTCCCCCGTCAGGGCCTCCACCCCCGCAATCTGGACGAAATGATTGGTGCAGGACTCGTCGTTCAGGTTCAGTTTGGCGATGACACCGATGATCTGTCGGGGCCCCACCGCCGCGCCGAGGCGCCACCCGGTCATGGCGTACTTCTTCGAAAAGGTGTAGAGAATGACGCACCTCTCCTCCATGCCCGGAAAGGAGGCCAGGCTCCGGGACCGGCCCCGGTAGCGGATGTCGAAGTAGGCCTCGTCGCAGAGGACCCTCAGGTCGTGCCGCAGGGCGAACTCGGCGATCTGCTCCAGCTCCTCGTCGGGGGACACCGCTCCGGTGGGATTCTGCAGATCGTTGACGATGAGGAGCTTCGTCCTGGGGCTCACCTGGCGCCGCAGGGCGTCCATGTCCAGATGGAAATTTTCCTTCCCCGGCAGAAACCCGTAGGGCAGCCCCCGCCCGCCGTGGAACTCAATCTGGGACTCGTAGATCGGGTAACCCGGGTTCGGGTACAGAACCTCGTCGCCGGGGTTCATCAGGGCCAGGATGAACTTCCCGATGACCGGCTTCCCCCCGGGCTGCACCGCCACCGAGTCGGCGGTGTAGTGCGTTCCCCGGCTCCGGTTGATATCCGCCGCCAGGGCGTCCCTCAGTTCCGGGATGCCCGCGTTGGGGGCGTAGCCGGTTTTTCCGTCCCTCATGGCCCTGTGCGCCGCATGGATGATGTTCTCCGGGGTCGGCAGGTCCATATCCCCCAGATGAAAGGGATAGACCCGGTTTCCTGCGGCGGCGAAGGCCCTGGCCTCTTCCGAAACCGCGAAGGCAGTCTCGGATCCCAGACGGACGATCCTTTCGGCGGTAATCATCTCTTTCTCCCTCCCCTGTCACCTACAATATCATATTTCGGGCCGCTACAATCAATGGGGATTTTGCCGATAATCGGGGTATCGTCCGTCAATTTCCCGATGGATCTGCCGATTCTGGTATAGGGTGACGAGGGTATGGGTTTAAAAAAACTGGTCCTGCTTCTTCTGGGGGGGGCCGCCCTGGCCTACGGGGAGGTCACGTTTTCACATCCGAAACTATCAAATGAAGACAGGATTCTTTTCCAGGCCACTGCGGAGGGTCCGGGCCACCGGGAGTTCCGCACTCTTTTTCTCGCCGATATCGGGAAAGACACCCGGAAGCAGCTGACCTTCTACCCCGAAAGTCTTCTTTATCTGCCCGAAACCGGGGGGCTGCAGATCCAGAACCGTTTCGGCCTGTTCCGCAGCGACGCCAACCAGGAAAACATGCGCCCCGTTCCCGGCTTTCCCTCCTTTCTCACGGGAAAGAAAGCCGAGAACGGCAAGATCCTGCCGGTCCTGACCTCTCCGAACGGGCGGTACATACTCAGGGTGGAGCCGGTCTCGGCGGCCCATGGGGATCTCGTCCTCTTCGACACCCTCAGCGGGGCCGGAGCGCCGGTTTCCCGCCGGGTGGAGCTGGCCATGACAGGCCCCGAGGCGGTCTGGTCACCCAACTCCCGCTACTTCGTGTACACGAAGGCCGGGACCATCTATTATTTTTCCATGGAGCAGTACCGGGACTCCCGGCTGGTGGCGGAGAGCTATCGCCGCCTCGGAGAGGGCGGCCTGTCCAGCCTCCGCTGGACCCCCGACGGCGACCTTTTTTATCTGTCCCGGAATCTGGTTTACCGGATAACCGGAGCCGAGCTTTTCGCCCGCAGCCTCTATCATGACACCCTTCCCATCGGCCGGGTCGCCGGGCGGCTTCCCTTTCCCTTCGATGTGGATTTCGACACCTACTGGGTCGCCCCCGACGGAGGGTCCCTTCTGCTGAATGCCGGGGGAGGCCACATTTTTCACTGTCCCCTGGGGGACGGCACGAGCCGCTCCCTCCCCTATCTGTACCTTTCCCGGGGGCTGAGGGCGGCGGATCTTCTGTGGGACAGAAACAATCTCGTCACCCTGCTGGTCCGGGGAACGAGAAACGGGGCCGCAGTGTCCGATGTGTACCGGATCGACCTGGGCTCTCCCACGCCCCGGTTCCTCCGGACCGCCGACTCCGGGATAACCGGGATGAGACTGTCTCCCGACGGCGGGAAGGCGGCGCTGATGACCCCGTCGGGAATCGATGTCCGGGAATACAGGACCTGGGCATCCTCCGCCTTCATCCCCCACGACAGACCTCTGGACGCCGTATGGGCGGGAAAGGACACCCTGGTGGTGGGCGGGGAGCACCTGGTGGAAGCCTACACCCTGGGGTCCCCTTCCCCCCGCTTCGTCTGTTTTTCCCAGCCTGAAGGATACGGCTTTCAGGAGGGGGCCGCGGCGGTGTGGAGCCGGAACCTCCGGCGTCTGTACGATCCCGTCTCCGACGGCTGGCGGATCGCCCCGGCGTCGTCCTCCGAAAGCCCCCCCACTGCAAACCCCCGGTACCGGGTGTATCTCCAGGAGCTCCCCTCGGGCCCCTTGCGGAACATCCCCATGGTTCGGGGGGTGAAGGACCCGGGAACCCGCCCTCTTTTCCCCCACCCCGCCGCGGCCTACTCCCCCCTTCCCGCCGCGGATGACACGGTGGATTTCGAAAACTTCACCCATGGATCCCGGACCCGGGGACGGGAGATAGCCCTGACCTTCGATCTGGCGGGTTCCGCCGAGGGGCTCGATGTGGTTCTGTCGGTCCTGGCGGACTACAACATCCGGGCCACCTTCTTCGTGGGAGGGGATTTCATCCGCACCGACCCGGAGGCAGCCCGGGATCTCGCCGCCTCCGGCCACGAAACGGCATCCCTTTTCTACACTCATTTCAACATGACCGACCCCCGATTCGGGGTGACTCCGGATTTCATACAGAGAGGCCTTGCCCGAAACGAGGACGAGTACCATGCCGCCACCGGAAAGGAGCTTTCCCTGCTCTGGCATGCCCCCTACTACGCCGTGCAGAGCGACATGCTCCGGGCCGCGGCGCAGGTGGGCTACAGCCATATCGGCAGGGATGTGGACAGCCTGGACTGGGCTGCGGCGGAAAGGTCCCCCGAAACCTCCCGTCTCCAGCGGACAGCCGCAGATCTGGTGGAGAGGATCATGGCGAAGAAAAAACCCGGGTCCATCATCTCCTTTCGAATCGGCGCCCCGGAGGATACCGGTCCCGGAGATCACCTGTTCCGGAAATTGGACCTCCTGATCAATCAGCTTCTCTCCCAGGGTTACAGGATCGTTCCCGTTTCGACGCTGAAAGACAACGCGAAATAGGGCGGCAGGGCATGGTAAACAATTGCGTATTTTGATATATTTGGTAGGGAGGATAGAGCCTTGACGTCATACACGAATCCCTTGAATGCCTACAAGGAAACGAAGGTGCGTACCGCGGGCCAGGGGAAGCTCATCGTGATGCTCTACGATGAGGCACTGAAACAGATCGACACCTGCCTCGCCCAGCTGGAGGGACAGTCCAGACAACTGGATTCCATCCACAACAGCATCGCCAAGGCTCAGGACATCATCACCGAACTCACCGTTTCCCTCGACTTCGAGCGGGGAGGGGAGATCGCGAAAAACCTCTTCAATCTCTACATGTTCTTCAATCGGCAGCTCATGGAAGGCAATGTCCGGAAGGACCCCGAGCCCATCCGGCACATCAGGACCTTCCTGACCCAGCTCCGGGATGCCTGGGTTCAGATCGCCCACACGCAGGTGGAGGGGGCGCCGGCGAATTCCGGAGTGGATATCGCGGGCTGACCATGACCTTTTCGAACCTCGCCGCATCCCTGGAGGAGCGGCTCCTGCTGTACGCCCGGGTGACAGACCTCTTGGGCGAGGCGGCCCTCGCCGGGGACGAGGAGAAGCTGCGGAGCTACGCCGCCATGGAGGAGGAAGCGGCCGCGGGGATCGCCGCTCTTGCCCGCTGCTATCGTGCCCGGGAGGGGGAAGCCGCCATTTCCGGGCAGCCGGAAGCGCTGAGGCCGCGGTCCGCGGCTTCGCCTGGCCGGCCT
>Ga0302238_1002462_pt1 | contig 13011 bp, 6 predicted proteins | sample AAG_UR_Asn_MG_FD_193527 | JGI IMG/M metagenome (GOLD analysis project Ga0302238, IMG submission 193527) | Enriched activated sludge microbial communities from anaerobic digester in WTTP, New Holstein, Wisconsin, United States - AAG_UR_Asn | ecosystem: Engineered > Bioreactor > Anaerobic >...
GGGGGAGGCGACAACACATTTGCCGTGGCGGGTTTTTCGCGGTATGGTCCCGCTGTGCTCACACCGGAGGGATCTATGGCCGGATTTAGAGGGTTCTTGTTACAGTACAAGCGGGTCATATTTATTGCCATTATAGCGCTTTTTTTGATTGCGGCGATCATTGGCATTACGGTGGTGAAAGGGGAACAATTCCCTGACTGGTACATGCATTTGGGCATGTGGGGCATCCTCGGGGCCTACCTTCTCATCGTGCTCAAGGGACTCAACGGCGGCCGAAAGGCGGGACCGGTGGCGAATCTTGTGCTCATGGGTCTCTTTGGCGGCTACTGGATATACATCCTCAAGTCCGTAATACCCCAAGCCCAGGCGATGATCGGTACAACCTGGAAGCTGCGGCCCGAGCTGGACATTCTCTGGGCTCCTATCGTGCTGCTGGCTCTGGTCTGGGTTCTGGTGCTTGTGATGACCGTGGGCCTGTGGGGCGCTGACTCAGCCCCCCTGGCGCCCAAAGCAGCGGCCCCGGCCCAGAAGCTTGAAGAGCCACAGCAGGAAGAGCCAAAGCAAGAAGAGCCCAAGCAAGAAGAGCCCAAGCAAGAAGAGCCCAAGCAAGAAGAGCCCAAGCCCGGCATCGAGTAACCCGCAGCAGCGGCACCGGAGGGACCTGCCCGGGGTCAGGAAGAGAGCAGGAAGACCTGGGGGTAGAAGGGAGTGTTTGGGAATTACTGAAGCTGGCCAATCACCGCTTCTTCGTCCGCCAGATCCTTCGCCCTGAGAACAACCACTTTCCAGCCCATATTGCCACCAGCCAAGCGTTCCCTGATGCGAGCGTCGCGGGGGATACGGCGGCCCTTATGGAAGGCAGCGCCGTCGACGTAGACCAAGGTTTTTGTGTTGGCCACCTGGAAATCGGCCTGACTGATTGGTGCCTCGCCCTGGTTGGCCTCCACGCATACCTGCTTCAACACCGGGATGCCGTGCTTCTCGAAGAGCCTTAGGAACTTCAGCTCCAACGGTGAGCCCACACCTGCCTCGTAAGCGTCCAGCCATGGTCTTGGGTCGTCCAGTTCCATGACGCCTCGGTGCAACCCCACCGGCGGCGACGTCGCCAACGACTCCAGGTCGCCCATTATGTGAGGCCACGAGAGTAGATGGTGATGCCGCTGATTCGTGTAGGATTTGAGGCATCGATAGCAGGCCGATTCGCAGCGGGGATGATCCAGGTGCTTTGCAGCCTGACGGGCCACTAAATGGAATTGCTCAGCCGCACGGTCCAAGAACCCGCTGCCTCCAATTGCTGCATCAATGAATGTCAGGGCCCCGTACCGGACACTCTGGCCCCCCTTGTCCGATTGTGTCCACATGGGCTCCAACTCGAACTCAATCTCGTTGCCGTCCAACATGTAGACCTGGCGCATGCCGATACGCAGAGAGTACCCCAACGAGTAGCCCCACCGAAGATACTCGTCGGGACCAAACTCGTCCGGCAGCACAACCTGAATCCTGAGTGTAGTGGTTGAAGAACGGGCCGCAAGGGCCAACGGGAAGGGCCGTTTCCCCTGATCGGCACAGCCAGGAGCGTGGCCAAAGGGATCGGCAGCGCTGCCCTTTCGAGCCTTCTTGCGGCCCTTGCCTCCAGGCACATCCTCCTCGGAGACGTGAAGTGCGTTTCCACACTTTGGGCAAAGGTAGAAGCCGCGTGCGCCGCTGTGCAAACTCGGCGCTGCGATCTCCTTCGTTGGCCCGGCACCCTGACGCGGTCCCTCATTCACCCAGCGCACCTCCTCTTCGGCACACAAGGTCATTGTCCAGTCTGTGGCCAGCCGATACCTCTTGAGCAACCGGCCATTGCGCTGGGGGTGACACGTAACATTGGCCCCGGCACCGAAACGGTCCTCCTCCTCAAGCACCGGACGATCATCCCGAAAGGCCAGGAACCCGCCGAATTCGAATCCAGGATAGGCAGCGCCGCCCCCTGTTGCCTCGTCGCTCTGGCATCGGGGGCACTGTGGCTTGGCGTGGTCATATCGTAGTTCACACTGCTTGCAGCGGGCATACTTCCATCCCGGCTCATCGCTCTTGGGATTCCAAGGGGAACTGATGTCCAACCCCCTTACCCGCCACCGATGTCCGCGGGCGTGAACCACAGCCGAGGGCTGGTACTGCGACAGCCCGAACCGCCGTGCAACCGACACCGGCTCCTCTTCGTGACCATCCTTGACCAATCTGAGTGTGGATGGCTCTGAGGGGAACTCATAGCCCGGCAGAATTCCAAATTCAGCGAATCGCCGCATAGGGTGCCCACTGCCACGATCGTCGGCCTCCCCATCGCCGCTCTTGCCCGACCGCACGCCAAGCAGACGAAGCTTCAGCTCCTGCGCACTTATCGATTGCCGTCCCGTGGAGGGCAGTTCATTCCAGCGCTCGAACACATGCTGCAACTCTCTGATTTGTCGACTGACTCTATCAAACAGATCCTCAACCGCCTTGGGCAACTCGCTTAGAGCTCCAAGAATCGCCGTCTTGTCCCCCAAGCCCGCTGCCTCAAGAATTGCCGGCTCCCACGCCTGCAGCGCCAGTTCGGCGGCAGGCCCGAATTGATCCATCAGCGATACGATCAGCTCTTCTACCTTCTCCCCCTTCAAGGCCCCGTTGGTCTCGATGTAGTGGACCATACGTCCAGCCAAACCGGGCTCTGCTGCCCCGAAAACCAGAGCGTGCAGGTGCCGAAGCACAACATCCCGATTACCCAGGCCCACCGCCGGTGCTGCCACCTCGCCAGCGATCATCTCCTCGGGTCGGTCAAAGAAGTAGGCATCATGGGGGGTGCTTCTGGCGTATCCCACAACCACGCCGATCCTCGACCGTCTGCCTGCGCGCCCACCCCGCTGTGCGTAGTTGTCCGGCCTCGGCGGCACGTTGCGCATCACCACAGCATCTAAGCCGCCAACGTCGATGCCCATCTCCAAAGTGGGAGAGCACGCCAGAACGTTCAGCGCCGACCGCCGCTCAGTGCCCCTCCAATCCGATGGAGCCTGGAAAAGCGGTGAGGGAGCCTTGAACTCCTCCTCAAGTACCATGCGTGCGTCGCCCGTCACTTGTGCCGTATGTTCCCCTGCGTTCAGTTCCGACACTCTTGACTGCCGGATGCGGGCCACATACCTGTTACGTTCAATTTCAGCGGGATCCCAATAATGCATCTCGCCGCGGCATTTAGGGCAAGGACTTCCTATGGCTACAAACGGTATTCTAACATTACAAATAGTGCAGCAGAATCGTTCCTCAGGCAGCAATAACTTTAATAGCACCTTCTTATCATTGACTTGGAGCAACTTCCGGCCCTTTCTGGTCCCCACCAGGTCCGCCGCCACCACAAACCCCTCGTCCTTCATAAGAAGGGCCAGCAGCGACAGAAGTCCCTCTTCCGAGGCATCAGAGCCACCCATTCGATCCAACAGATGGCGGAATGTGCGCTCCAGGCCGGGACCTCGCCCTCCGGCACGTTCTTTGCGCCAGATGTTCCGGCACGTAAGCCCCTCAGGTAACTCTGAGGAATCTAGATATGGAAGGGGGTTCCCCTGCTCATCACAGCTATACCCTGCGGGGCTCTTGATCTTTCGCTCCCAGTCCGCTGCGTAGTTTATCTCCTGAGGACATGAACTGCTGCCAGGATGATACCGCAGCATTTCTCTGGCCAGGGCACCCCTTCGGCGCATCTCGTCAAGCAGGCAGCGGCTCAAATAGACCAACTGCCCGTTCGTGAGCCCAAGGGTGTGGGCCAGATTGGCACCTCTGTCGGCCAGATACTCCTCCAACCTATCGTAGACCACACCCACCAGACCGAGGTTGAACAGTGTGGCTCGATAGCCAGGGCTCACAGCAAGGTCATCAAGCAGTGGGGCCTCCTCCCAAACTGAGACCTCGGCCTTCAGTTGTTGCGAGGCGTATCTGATATCAACCCTCTTCTGAACTCGGGGGTTATCGGCCAGCGACAACCCCTGGGCCATCAGTCGTTCCACGGCCTTCTGAAGAGATAGCGTCTTGTCCGGTTCCGCCTCAAGCGCAGAGACGATTCGCCGTCGCATCCGGTCGTAGCGCGCCGCATATGTAATGAATCGAGCCTGATGGGCCGCATCCTGGCGGCTGTCTGCGAAGATGAGCAGCCTCTCTTTGCCATCGTGGCTCTTCTTGTCTTTGTTCTGCTCTGCAAGGTTTTGCACCAGGCCCTCGGACAGAACCCGCACAGCCGCACTGGTGCCAAGACTGACCTCAGTCAGCACATCACGAGAACCGGCAGTACCGCCACAGACCAAACATCTGATGGCCTCGGGGGCCAAAACCACCTTCATCCCATAGGCCGTCTCATCGCTTGAGAACAGCAACGTTGCCGGGTCAAGGCTGCCCTTACAAACTGGGCGCTGCCGCATCTGCTTCTCTGCACCCACAATGCCGTCGTCCCCTTCCAGTGCGTCGGTGCGATCGTAAACCAACCACTCAGGCAAAGGGCCGCCCTGCACCGTCAGCATCTCTGGGGGTTCTGCCTCCGTGCAGGCCCTTAGTCTCAGAGCGTGCGCTCCACAAGAGCGGCACAACAAGAGGGCAGCGGCCGGATATCCGCACTCGCTGCACTTCTCCTCGCCCATGGGATGCAGAGCACCACATTCGGGGTTCAAACAGCGTGTGAAGCGCCAGCCCCCCCGAATGAACCGATGGACTCTCAGGCGCAGTGCTCCTTCTCCGTCGGGGCGTTCAACGCCAATCTTCAAAGCCTGCCAAACAGTTGCCAGCAGCTCGCCCTCGGGTATCAAACCCAGGTCGGACTCTCGAGCCTTGAGTGCCTGCACCAGTTGGCTTACCGACATAGGCTTATGCGAGAGCAAATCGTTTAGGGTGTAAATGAGTCGCTCCTGGAACGGCAGTCCAGCGGGGACATGCAGATCCTTCAACTCCTCGCCCAACACCCGAAACGTTGACGCAGCAAAGCCCGTGAGGCGGCCCAGAAACTCCTGCACGGCCTCGTCACGAAGCTGACGTCGCTCCGCTGCGCTCCTGCCCGCCTCATCCACGCTCTTGATGGTGGCAGACGTCCCAACGGGAATCAGCTTGGGAAAACGCCTACTTCCCAGTTCAAACTGGTTGTTCCAATCCTGTCGTGCATTCTGGAGGTGGGCCACAAGGCGGCGAAACAGTAGGGCAATATTGGCGCCAAGGCTGCCCCGATACGAGTGAACCTCGTCCAGAACCACGAACCGGCAACGGTGGTTGGCGAAGATTGCGTTTCTGTCAGCGGGACGCACCAGCAGGTACTCTAACATCATATAGTTGGTCAGCAGGATGTGCGGGGGCCGGTCACGAAGTTGGCGCCGCTCTTCTTCTTTTGTAGAGCGGTCGTAGCGGGCCACGGTGACGTGAGTGTGGCCTGATTCAGAGAGGTACTCTCGAATTCGTTCCTCCTGGTCGTTGGCCAGGGCATTCATGGGGTAGACAAGCAGGGCGGTCAGGCCGCTGCGATTGAACTGCGTTGAGTCCTCAATGGCATTCTGGATGACGGGAAGCAGGAAGCACTCGGTCTTGCCCGAGCCGGTACCCGTGGTAACAACCAGAGGACCGGCCTGGGGCCCCAGCAGGTGCGCTATTGCCTCACTCTGATGCAGCCACCCAGTGGCCGACCCGCTACGTTTCTCCATGACCGAGGCCAGCCGAGGGTCCAGGCCCAAGTCTCTCCACAGACGCCCATCCTTGAACGGCCTGTGCGCCTGGAAGAAGGGCTCTTGAGCAAGAAACTGCGGGTCATCCAGCGCCTTCTCCAGCGCTTCCCGCAGCCTGACGTCACTGGCCTGAAACTCTGTGGCCAGATAGCTCCGGTACTCTTTGAGCACCTCCTCAACAACGGCAATTGGATTCAGGGGCATGCGCAATCCTCATAAGGCTCTTTGACCAGTTCTGTATATACCGCCTTGCGGTGGGATTACCATAGGGAATGTAGGAGAAAGGGGATGTCCACATCAACGCGAGGGCCCGGGAAGATGGGGCCTGGCTGGGACACATCAAGAATTCAGGAAGTCTGTCTTGTCTACCCCGGCCGCCTTCAGAATGGCGCGAAGAGTTCCCTCAGGCAGGTCGCCCGGATGGCGAGGTACGGTAGTCTTTCGTCCGTCGGTGTGTCGCCAAATCTCGTGGCGGCCTTTAGCACTGCGGTCAAAACGAAATCATAGTCGGCGCAGCCGCGCCACAATGTCTCTGTAGGAAAACCCAGCGAGTTCGCCCATCAGGGAAGCGCCACAGGGATATCGAGCGTCGATGGCAAGGACTTTCGTTGCAAACTCTCGGGAAGGGGTTCGCCATGCTCAATGCAACTCTCGGCTATCTTTCGGACCACGTCCCTGGCAATCTCCAGCGTCTCTTCTACGGTGCGGCCGGTAGCCACCAGCCCTGGGACGTCCGCGCTGGTAGCCACATACCCTCCCTCGGGCAGTTGCTCCAATTCCAGTCTGATAAATGATTCCAAGGTAACCCTCCGTATCGTAGCCAGAGTGAATATACGGGGGGCCACCCCACAGGTCAATGGCCACCATCCGCACATCCGCACTGGTCCAAACAAACGGCATCAACTCCCAGGTCAAGGGCGCCGACGGCAACGCAATGAATTGCCAACCGGGGCAGGCGCCAATGAGCCGGCTCTAAGCATTCACCCCACCTTGCCCCTAGGGCCTGATTCCTCACTCCTCGATTCTGCCAACTCACTTATCATCCCAGGCTTCCCCGCCGCTTCCCAGGCAGCGACGAAAACCTGGGGATGAATGGGCCCTCGCTCTTCACCTTGGTACTCGTAGGGCACCACCGTGATGTCCTTGCCGCAGGCCTTCCCCAAACGGACCATGGTTCTAAGAGTCAGGTTGCCGGGCGCAGAAAGGATCTGCGAGATGCGCCCGTTGCTGACGTCCAAAATGGTCCTCAGTTCTTCACGTGAGAGCTTCCCCTGCTCCAGCGCCTCCTCGACGATAGAAGTCAGGTCCATCGCCAGCGCATTCACAAGCGCCGCCTCACTCTCTCTGGTCCAATGCATCTTGCCCTCTCTGCGTTCAGAGCGTCTCCATGACTTGCAATGCCGCCCCAATACACATAGCAGTTGTTCCGGTACCGGCGCATCGCCCACAAGAGGAAGCACCATCCAGGCCGGGGGCCGAAGCTGCCTGGCCAGAACCAGCGCCACAACAACCCTTCCTCCATTCGCAAAGAATTTAGTTATAGCTAAACCGACTGTCAAGGGGTTTCTTCGGGGCCCCCGTCCCCTTATCACCCGCCCCCATCTCAGCTCTTACCCCTGAACAGCGGGCCGTTGTCCAGCGGCGCTTTGGGTCGCTGTTTCCCCTTCTTCGATGCCTTTCCAGTCAAAAGACTGTCGTCCTTGCCGCCAGGCAGGGGGAGGTCGATTGCCGGCTTCGGTAGGTTCATGTTCAGCGGCACGTCCCAATAAGGGTCATGCTTCCTGGAGAAGGCCTCCAGACCCACCTCCTTCAGTTCGTCGAAGGCAGCAAGGCAGCGCTCTGGCGCAGCGGGATAGCTCTTGTGGCTGAACGAGGCCAGTACATGCGCATACTGCTCCCGGGTCAGACCGTACGCTTCTGCCACCACCGCATCGATAGCGGCCCTCACCCCCCAACGCTCATCATCGCTGCCCAAAACCGGCCAAGTATGCCTGGGCGAACTCTCCCGCCACTCCGCCCCAACCTGGTCATGCCACAACGCAGCATAACCCTCATGGTTGCAGGACAGGCGCAGGGCGGCGTGGGAGAGGAAGCTATTCGTGACGCCAGTGGACCCTACCACAGGAATTGCATCCATGACATACTTAGAAATAGTAAGCCCAGCCGTCCGTAGCCTTAGTGCCCAATCAAAAATAAAACTATTGCCAATTCCCAGCAAACCAAGAGCTGTACAGTACGGTCTGGTGGAAGGCGTACCCTCCAATAGCAATTTATTAGTTGCCGTAGTTCCCCAGGAAAGCAATGCGAAGATACCTGTTCGCTCGTCCGTGGCCCTAGCTTGAACTCGATATGCGACTCGGTAGAAACGAGACAGGTCTAAAATGTTCTCTTTACCATCAAGTAGCCTTTCATAAGGAACCAATGCTGTAGCCGATCCGCACCATAAATCGGTATATTGATGAATAGTTCCTGGCTTATGATGAATCAGGCCGAAACTCTTGACTTCAGTAGGCATTCGAGGTTGAGTTGAATGATCAAGGCGCCAGCCATCATCAGTGGCATGTAGTTCTCTACGTATGTGGATTCCCATACGGCAAGTTGTTTCTTTAAAAGGTCTAGCTGAACCATACATAAGTTCTGCCACAAGGGCATCAGCCGGATCGACAAATTCCTGAAACACAAGGCTGTCTGGATCCATCGCAATAATTGTGGCCTTAGATATTTGCAATTCAGGCGGACACGATCTGTCATCAAAAAGCCAATCCATCCGCCTGAGATAAAACTGAGCTGTAAAGTTATCGCTTTCGCATTTCTGTCCCAGTGCAGATAAGACAAGGGTGGTGAATTTCCAGCTTGCATGAATATCGGCAAATATGCGTTGGCCCTTATTCTCAAAGCAGAAGTAGGCTTCGATATTGGTCTTCTCCAGAAGGCGACGTCGGAGAGGCGTCAGTGTCTTGCTTGAGTGAATAGCGCTGGGAACCACCACGCCCACTCTTCCCACCCCGCCCGCCCACGGCCAACACCGCGACAAGAAGGCGGCAGCGATGTCCAAATCACCACCTCCAAAGGCACCTCCAGTGAAGTCAAAGGTGTCTGGTGTCAGCGCTTCTACGGTGCCAACATATCGGCTCTCTGCTGCATTTGCCTCCTCCCAGAGTGTCCATGGTGTACTTCCTTGTAGGCGCCGCCGAATTGCGCTGCGGTCCGCCCCTGCCGAATCGAAAGCCTCCACATCGAACGAACCCAAGAACGCTGCCTCTTCCAGGTTCAGCTTTTTCCACGGCGGATTCCCGACCACGGCGTGGAAGCCTTGGCGGGTTTCTGAGCCGTCGGGGTAGAAGACTTCGGGGAAGGTCAGTTCGTAGGGCACGGCGTCTTGGCCCAGGGTTAGCATCTCTTGCAGGCGGGGGCGGGCCGCCAGCAGAGTTTGGATTGCCGAATCGGAGGTTGTCGGGTCGGTGGTGGAGACTACCGCCAGGGCCAGTTGCTTGTAGCCCTCGTCGTCGCTCTGCTTGCCCAACATCACACCGCCGGTCCAGGCGCTGGCAAGCAGCTTGAAGGCGGCCAGACCTTCGTCCAGGCGGGATTTGGCAGCACGCTTCAGTTCAAGGTCGGCCACATCTTTGCCTACGCTGGCCTCAAGGTCGGCAACGTGCTGCATGGCGTCGGAGAAGGCAGCATCAAGGCTCTTCTTCAGGCCCGTGGCCAGCATCTCCATGGGCTTCCCGTTGCTTGGGAAAGTGGCCAGATGCTCGGCAAACGGCCCCGTCAGCGAGTCGCCCGCTATCAGACGGTGGTCGAGGAAGGTCAACGGAAGACCCTCTGCAAAACTCTCAAGCCACAACGAGAGCTTCGCCAACTCAACGGCCAACGGATTCTTGTCCACACCGTACAGGCAATGAACCGCCACCAGACGTCTGCACAACGCCTCGGCCTTCTTCTGCGAAAGGCCGCTCTCTTCGCCCTCCACCACCCTGCTGGGCAGATAGGCCACCAACTCATCGTCGGGATCGGGCAAATCGGCCACTCGCTGCCGGTACTGCCCTGCAAGTTCCAGAAGCCGGCCCTGCTCTGTGGAATCTGTGCTCTTCTCAGCCTTCAGTTCCGCCTCAACAGCCAACCCGTCACACAATCGGCAGGCCTCATACAGCGCATCCCCCAAATACCGGCACGCCTCTACTAGAAAATGACCGCTGCCCATAGCAGGGTCCAACACCTTCAACTGCAATAGCTTCGCAGGCCACGGGTCCTCCTTCGGGCTGCGCTGAGTCACCTGCGGTCCCAATGTCTCTTGAACCAGAAATCGTACAAACGGGTGCGGGGTGTAATAACTGCCGGTAGCCTTTCTTCCAAGCCCTACCCGCAAGAAGAAGCGATTGGCCGGAATCTCCTCGATGAACAGAACCTTCGTCTTGGAATCCTTGCCCTTACCCGATTTTGGCGATTCAGATTCCTCTTCCTCGCCATCTTCAGCATCGGTATCGTCGTCGTCGGGCTCTGCTATGTCTGCCACCTCACAGAGATCCGGCTTCCCTTCCTGGCCGGCGGCCCCGATGGACTCTGAGGAGGGACGATAGGCGTCGCCTTGCTCAAGAGGAACGACTACCTCAAGTTTGGCGCGCCGTAGACGACACATTGGGGCCGTGGTGATGCCCGGGTCCAGTTCCAACAGGGCTTCATAAACCCGGCCCAAATCCTCAACATCAAGCGAGCCGTAGTGAACACGCTCTCGTTCACTTTTCCCCTCACGAGGAGTCCACAGCAGGGCATCCAGCAGCCGGGCCACCGCAAGCTCGCCCCACGAAAGCTGATCCAGCAGTGGCGTCGCATCCTTGCCGAACAGCATGCCACCCAAGGCCTTGATCTCCAGTTCGCTGGAACTCATGCCCTCAGAGAACATGCGCCACAACGAGCGCAGGGCATCCTCCAGAAACCGCCCCGTGTCCGCCCCGCCGTCAAGAACCTGACGCACAACCTGCGCCAAGGCCGTGTTTGGCGAATAGGTGTTCCGCCACAAGCTCTGGGTCGCAAAGCTGAAAGCCCTGGCTGGGTCGGCAGATGACTCCAACTTGAACACGAACAGCAGGCGGTAAACCGAAACCAGCCCCTCGGCCCACAGCCGCCGTGCTAACTCTTGCCGGTCCGGGTAGTGGTGCCAAACATGCGAATTCGCCGGATGATCCAGAAGCTGCTGAACGAAGCCCTCTACGGCCTTTCGGGCCTGCAATCGCAGCTTCTTGGTTACCGTGGCCTGGGCCAATCGGGCCGCATCAGTCAGTTCGGGAATGGCCTGAACGCCCCCGGGAGATGCCAAAGAGACCAGCAGTCGATAAGAATCGGGGAGGGCACGGCTTGCTCTCCAGCCCCCGGCGCTGCACAACAGGATGGCAATGTGGCTGTCGGGGCGGGCGGGGTCCACAAGCAGCAGGCGCAGTTCTTCGCCGTCGGTGAGCAGACCAACACGTTCTCCCTTCGCCTGCAAAACCCGCTGTGCCACACGGCTGGGACTGAATCGGTAGGCTCGTCCGGCGCGGTTGGGCGCATCCAGGTCCACGCCATATCCCACAGCCCAGCACCGCAGGCTTCGCCCATCGGCACAGCTCATGAGCCAGCCGCCATCCTCCGGGCCTTCTCGAGTGATGGTCTCTGCCTGCCGCTTGAACTGCTCATAGCCAAGGTGGAGCGTCAGTGGCTCGAGGATATGGCTGGCCACCCGCCGTTCAAGACCCTGCTCGCCAAGCTCACGCAGCTTGCGACGCAGCACTTCCCATCGGTCTTGAAGGCGCCTGCCCTCCTCACCAACGGATTTTGGAAGCAGCCTTCGCCGAACAAGCTCTGCATCCAGATGGTATTTTACGAAGGGCTCGGGAAGGGCCGGGCCGAAAAAGGCGCAGTCTCTAAGGTCAAGGCTCATCCTAGAAACCTCCCCGTTCCAGTGGCAGGATCATGAGAAGCCCCAAGGGCAACGGGGGCAGCACCCGCACTTGTTGGCGCTGCTGAAGCTGGGCCAGCCGCCGATGGTATAATCGCAACACTCCATCCGCCTCCTTGCGGGCCACCGAACTATTGGTGGCGTCGGTAGCAAACGCTGCCAACCGCTCACCGGGCGAGGTCAACACCTGCCATCGAGGCAACTCTGTGGCTCGTTGGCCACTGCCCACCAAGCTGAAAAGGTCGCCCGTGACGGCCGCTTGACGAACCGGGCCGCACAGGTTCTGCGCCCTCACAGCCAGCCACGATTCAAGACTGGCCAGTTCCTCGTCCACCTGAGTCAGGTGCGACTTCACCACGGCCTCACTGACGAGCGTGAACCCATCTCCAGCCCGTACCAGTGCCCTCTTGGCTGCCTGGTCTGCCCAGGAGAGGAACAACTCCTTCCATTTGCCGGTGCTGTCGCAAGCCTGTCCCGCCTCGGCGTACGTCAGCCACTGCTCTGGCTGCTCGTGAAGGGTTGTTTGGCCGGCCTGATTGACCTCAACAGCCAGCACACGTTCGTATTCATGGCCCAAGGGACTCTCCACAACCCCAAGGTAGGTGAACAGCAAGGCAGGTTCTTGTACAGGCAGCATTACCGTGCTGACGCGACGGTCGACCCAGGAATCGGCCTCTCCGAATCTGATGCTGCGGACTCGGTCGATGGCCCTGCGAACGATGGGGTGGGCCCGGCCAAGGTAGCCCAGCGGCTGGCCAGCCCCGTTGAGCGTCGCACCCTTGTCCGTGGTGACCCGCAGAACCCTGCTGGAGTGATCGAAGCCGGGCATCTCCTCCATTCCGTGGGCCCACAGTGGCAAGAGTTCCAGTTCAATGTTGGCGTGGAAGTGACGCACGCACTCATCGTTCCCTGTGTCTGCAACCACCGCCTCCTTAACAAAGCGAAGCAGGTCAACGGCACCAAGCTGCTGCCCTGTACTCAAAGCCTTTGTGGCCTCCTTCAGCAGCTGCTCCTCGGCATTCAAGCCGCTTTCCGCCAGCCAGGACTGAGTCTTTGCGGTCTTCTCGAAGCTGGCCATGGAGTGCTCTATCTCGTCAAGGAGGTCCTTGTAAGCACCCGATGATACGTCCTCGTCGTGTTCTTCGATTCTGAGCAGCGGTGCAGGTGATCGCTTGAACAGTGACTGCTGCTCTTCACACAGCCCTTGCAGCAACCGGGCTGTCTGGGCGTCATCTGAAGTGATGCCGCCTAAGGTATCGGGCACGAAGGTCAGTCTGGCCCGCTGCCTTTCATATTTCGCAACCAGCCTAATGAGTAGCCGCTCTTCGAAGGTGCCAGCAAGGTAGAGGTACTTGACCATTGGGGTCTCGG
>Ga0302238_1002472_pt1 | contig 12936 bp, 8 predicted proteins | sample AAG_UR_Asn_MG_FD_193527 | JGI IMG/M metagenome (GOLD analysis project Ga0302238, IMG submission 193527) | Enriched activated sludge microbial communities from anaerobic digester in WTTP, New Holstein, Wisconsin, United States - AAG_UR_Asn | ecosystem: Engineered > Bioreactor > Anaerobic >...
TGTTTTGGTATCAGCGTCCGGACACGTGCCCCGGCCCTTCCGAGGGCGATGTCATATGGAATTCTTCGCAATTGCAGCCTGTCGGGCCAGGCATCCGACACAGCAAGACCTATGAGCGGTTTTCGGGATGATCTACTGAGCCTCGGAACAACCGCATGTGGAAAGACTGCATACAATGCCCTGATAATTTTCTGAAGGCTGTTCACTTCTTCTGTGTCCCGTTTTCACCCATATGAAACTTGACAGCTCCAACGAGGAGCTGTGGTGAAACAGATCCGTGTTTAAGAAAGATGAAAAGGGGATAGAGGAGTCCGAGAACAGGCATCGGATCGTCTGCATAGAAGAACTCATTCAACGATCCGCTGCTTTTTTTAATGACATCCATCACAGCCTCCAGCCTATCCACGGGATCAAGTTTGTTCTCAATCCCTTCGACAAGCTGTTTTATGGCATCGAACTGCCTTTTCTTGTGTTCAGGATGAAGCTTGTCGTAAACCGTGGCGACAGCATGTCCATCCTTGCCGGCATCAATGAATTCCTCAAGCGCCAGAAGGAGCACCAATCCTGGATTCCATGTCTTCACATAACGCCTTACCGGCTTCACTTCCCCGATGTGCCCATCCACGGCAAGCTGGAAAAGCCAGTATGGATACTCCCAGCCAGATTCTATGGACTGTACAAGTCCACCCCAGAACCGAGGATTGATCTCGATGATATAAGGTTCTGATTTTTTGTCCCAGCGAAAATCGATCTCGGCAACGCCATGCCATCCAAGAAGCTCTAGGGTTCTCCTGCCCAAGGCCTCGATCTCCGGAACTTCGGCCGTCTCCCTGACGGCACCCATGCCGTTCCTTGGAGGGTAGCAGAGGATGTTGTGGTAGGTCATGGATGCTCGAAATTCCCCATGATCAAAAAGATATGTGGCACAATAATCCTCACCATCCACCGATTCCTGCAGGATGGGAAAATTCTCATTGTCGCAGACATCATATTTACTGCAGAAATCAGTAAATGTTCTTACTGCCTCTTCGGCGCTCCAGACTTTCTTCAGACCAATCGATGCCGCCCCCTCCGGAAGTTTTACAAACGCCGGATAGTTTACAGAAGCGGCAACTGCGGAAATCTTCTCTATGCTGTCAAGATGTATAGTTTTTGGGACATGCAGGCCATGTTCCTCGCAGAAGCTGGCGAGCATGCGCTTGTTCCCCGCCAGCTCGAACTGTTCCGGTGTCGGCAACGCCATTTTTGCCAGGCCTTCGAAACGGTCCCGGTATTCGGCGACTTTGAAGGCATCGCTGTGCAATGGCATCAGGACCAGATCTGTATCAGGGGAAGCATGACGTTTTGCCACCTGTACGAGCTTGTCGATGAAACCTTCGGCATCGGAGTCAGGATCCGGATAGACGAAATGCTCCTTGGTGAATTTAGAGAAGCTCGCGGCGGCAACATCGAGAACGTCACCGGAGATGACCTCGATCCCGTGGTGTCCGAGGCAGCGTGCGGCAGCAAGCCCGTTCCATGCACGTGCATAGGTGATAATACATTTTTTCTTCAGTTTCATAACAGTGACATTCTCTCCCGGTTAAGGCAATTGGATTGCAGATTTGTCAGCAATGAGCACCGGTGAATCATACAGCGGCATTGCCAGGAATTTTACTGTGTTCCCGTCCTGCGACCAGTTTGAAGGAGGAAATTCATAGACTTCCCCGGTCCTCAGATCGACATACACGGGATTTTCAAATTTAGCATCCTTGAAGACCAAATCAACCGGAACAAGTTCATTACTTTCCCCACATGGCGCGCCCCCGAACCAGATCGCGGCAACGGACATCTGTGAATTCCGCTTGCGCCAGCTGTAAACCGTCGGAGTCCTCTTTGTTCCGCTGAAGGAAAATTCCATCTTCTTCTCCAGCACAAGAGTGTCGTCGAATATCGAATACACGTTCTGGGCTGCGAAATACGCAGGCTTGAGGTGATCAAAGGATTTGTCCTCCTTGATGGCGATCAGCCCTTTGGCGTTTAGCCCTCTCCTTCTCGCATCATCGTAGATAAACTCGCAACAGGAGAAAAGGTTCACAGGAATTCCGTTTCCGTAATGGACCATCATCCTCCTCAAGTCCCATTTTGCCTGAGTAAGCTCGGTCCATTCACGGTCCCTGAGCGCACCTGTCGTCTTCCCTGATGGTGCGCCGGTCTCACCCTGGACAAGGGCGATCCTGGAAGAATATTTTTCGACGAGAGATTTCAGCTGGACGTATAATCCCATGTGATCCGGATTATATGGATAGCCATGGAAGGAAATTGCGTCAACCAGATCAAGCTTGTCCTGCTCCTTCAATGCCTTGAGAAATCCATCGGCGTAATCAATTTTCCCAGCGAGAGAAAGAGCATAAATCCTGCTGTCAGGCTGTTCAGACTTTATCATCGTCGCAGTCCTGATATAGAGGTTCACATATTCCAAAACGGATACTTCCTTCGTCACCTCGGGCTCGTTCCATACCGCCCAGGTCGACACACGGTCCTTGTAGCGTTGGACAAGCGCCTTTGCCCACCTATCCCACGCCTTCAAAGCCTCCTCGGAGCGGGGCATTCCATCTCCAAGTGTCGCTCCTCCGCCATCCTTGTAGATCGGATTGCCATATGACAGCTCAATCCACGGTCTAACGCCCTGGGAAATCATGTCATTGACAATATCATCCTGCCATTTGAAGTCGTAGACACCCGCTTTCCTTTCGGTCTTCGCCCAACCGCCCTGCAGGCGTGCGTTCTTGACTCCCAGTTTGCCTAGATAGTTTTTATATGAATCATAATTGGCTAAATCACGGTCCAGCGTCTCACACCCAATGGACCAGCTCGAGGATTCGATCTCCTTGGAAGTCCTAGGAACTACCTTGCCTATCTTCTTAAAAGGCACCGATGAAATTGATTTCTCCTTTATTTCCGGAGCCTGATTGGCCGTATCATCGGAATCATGCCCGATATCCTGTGCATGTGATGTGATAAAGACCGCTGAAGCTAAGATGATCATATATAAAGCTCCCCGTGATTTGAAAGAATCATTGAATCTCATAATGGTTTGGAAAATAATCCGGAGCCCTTGAAGAATCAAGGTGCATCATCATTTATAAATTTTCCTGTCTTAGGAAAATTTCTCTTTCAACGCCCAGAGTCCGAGTCCGGGATTGCTTATGAAGAATATCTCCTCGCCGTCCGGCATCTTGTTGAAGCCGTCCTTGAGTTTGGAGTGGTCATATATGTTTGACATCTTGTCGTGAGGTTCGGCATTGAATCCGACACTACGGATGTTCTCGAGGCTCATGCCCGGTCCCGGACAGTATGTGACCTTGAATCTTCCTTCGCTCGAACCGTGGATCAGGTGCGCTGCGGCGCTGAGGTTGTTCTGAAGTTCGAGGTTCTTCTTCACTGCATCAAGGGTGGCCGGTGTTCCACGATAGCCGTACTTCCTTATCAGCCTGTCGATCTCCGGATCCTCTCCGAACTCCTTGAGACCGGGAGCTAAAACTATCAGCTCCCCATCGTCCGCCATTGCCATTCGAGTCCTGTAGATGGACTTGTTGCCAAGCCAGGTGCTCTTGAATTCCTCATGATCGAGATAGACGACTACCTTTTTAAGCGGCTTATCGAGCAGATCGAGGTTAACCTTCTGGCTGAGCTTCGCACCTTCAGAGAATGTCTCCATGTCGTTGCCGACATACATTCCACGCATCTCCATCTTTCCGCTCTTCTGGTTCTTCTGCATCACAGTCAGGATGTAATTGATCGGCAGGTCGTGCATGAAGTTCTGAACGCCATAGTTGAAGAGTTTTCTCACCGGGGTGTCGATTCTTCCCATTATCCTCTCCATGCCGTAAACAGCACCAAGGAAATGAGACTTGTTTATCGTGTCCTGTCCACCAACGCCGACGCAGATGTTCTTCGTATAGTTCGCCATTCCTACGACCTCGTGCGGAACTATCTGGCCAATGGAGAGGATGAGGTCATAACCTTCGAAGAGGATCTTGTTGACCTCGATGTTGACGGTATAGTCGAGTTTTCCCTCGGACCACTCGCTTATGAGCGGACTGGAAACCTGTCCGAGCCGCCTGAGACTGTTCCGCCAGTCGTGCACAAGGAAACGCTCGAGAGGTATCTTGGAGCCGAACATTGCGCGGATCTCTCTTTCCGTCATCGCAAAATGCGTACCGAGCGCAGGCATGATGTCGATCTTCACGCCTTTCGGCGAAAGCATTTCGTAGATTATCTCGGTGATCTCTCCTGCATTGGAATTGAAACGTGTGAGATCCGGGGGAAGCAGAAGTATCTTTCTGGGAGCCCCGATCTTCTGGAAGAACTCAGACACGATCCCTTCCTTGGTTTTCCTGTCAATGCACAAGTCCGGTGAACCTTTTCCACAAACGAACGACATGATTGGATTCTCCTAAAGGATTCAATTAAGGGCATCTTAAATTATTTTCCGGCAAGGAACGGAAAGATAAATGCCGTAAGGACAAGCAATATGACAATAATTATCAGCAATTCAAGTAGTGCAAAATATTTTGTTTTCTGCAACATCTCTAATTCATCTCCCATCCCTTAAAAATAATATATCCTGTCAAGAGACAGATTACGACGGTAATCAATCAATTATACTAGAAATAAGTTCTGATGTCAACAGGAAATATGCACTGTGTCATTATGTCGCCATCGAGGTGGTATTATTATCGCAGTTTCAAGTGTCACTGTGGCACTGTTCGAATTTATATTCTTTTTATATTACTTTGTATTGCAACTGGTTACGCACATCATAATGAATCTGGCAATGCTCTTGCTATAAAGAATAGGCTTTAAGATTACCAAGGAAAGGGAAAAATTATATGAACATTGAAAAATTCACAAATAAGTCGAAGGAGGTCCTGCAGTCGGCACACCACTTCGCCGTCGAACATAAGCACCAGGAACTCCGACCGCTACATCTTTTTGCCGCAATATGCGGACAGAAAGACGGAATCATTCCATCCATTTTTGAGAAGCTGAAAGTCGACACGTCTTCGCTTTCAGAGGACATTGAAAAGAAACTCCGGAAGATCCCTTCCGTAGACGGTCCCGGCGCACAGGAAGTTTATACTTCCAGGGATTTCAGCTCAATTCTGATAAATGCGGAAAAGAAATCTGCGGAATTCAAGGACGAATTCATAAGTGTTGAAATCCTCCTTCTTGCACTGATCGAAACCGACAAGGAGTCAGCTACAATCGCCTCGAAGCATAATATCACCCCTGACAAGCTCATGTCCATCTTCAAGGAGCTAAGGGGAAACACCAGAGTTTCGTCTCCTGATCCCGAAAGCACCTTTCAGGCCCTGGAAAAATACGGCAAGGATCTTACGGATCTCGCTCGTAAGGACAAACTCGATCCCGTCATCGGCCGCGACGAGGAGATCCGCAGGGTGATCCAGATACTGTCGAGAAGGACAAAGAACAATCCTGTCCTCATCGGCGAACCGGGTGTCGGCAAGACCGCCATAGTCGAAGGTCTTGCGATAAGGATCGTCCGTGGTGATGTTCCCGAAGGACTCAAGAACCGCAAAGTCGTCACTCTCGACATGGGCGCCCTCATAGCCGGCGCTAAATTTCGCGGAGAATTCGAGGAAAGATTGAAAGCCGTCCTTAAGGAGATCACTGAAAAGGACGGGGAGATAATCCTTTTCATCGACGAACTCCATACCGTTGTTGGCGCAGGAGCCGCCGAGGGCGCGGTAGACGCCAGCAACCTGCTCAAGCCCATGCTCGCTCGAGGTGAACTCCATTGCATAGGCGCGACAACTCTAAACGAATACAGGAAATACATAGAGAAGGACGCCGCCCTCGAACGCAGATTCCAGACAGTTATGGTCTCGCAGCCAAGCGTAGAGGAGACCATATCCATACTTCGCGGGCTCCGTGAAAGATACGAGATCCACCATGGCGTCAAGATCAAGGACAGCGCACTTGTCACAGCCGCAGTCCTCTCGGACCGCTACATCTCCGACCGTTTCCTGCCAGACAAGGCGATCGACCTCATTGACGAGGCGGCCGCAAAACTACGCACCGAGATCGACAGCTCCCCTACGGAGATCGACGAGGTTGAACGCAGGAAGATGCAACTTGAGATCGAGGTTGCCGGACTAAAGAAGGAAAAGGATCCGTCTTCAGCTTCACGTCTTAAGAATATCGAAGCCGAACTCGGTGAGCTCAAGGCGAAAAACCGCGAACTTCGCAGCCGCTGGGACAACGAAAAGAAGGCCGTCTCCGAACTCAGGACTCTCCGTGAAAGCCTCGAACTCGCAAAACAGTCACTTGAAAAGGCTGAACGCGACTACAACCTCGAGAAGGCTGCTGAGATTCGTTTCGGGACCATCCCAGGCCTTGAGAAACAGATAAAGTCCGCAGAAGAGAAGTTCAGGAAGAAGAATTCCGGGACCGCATCCCTTCTGAAAGAAGAGGTGACCGATGAGGACATCGCTGAGATCATCAGCCGCTGGACACGAATACCGGTAAAGAAACTCGTTGAGAGCGAGAAGGAGAAGATCCTAGGCCTTGCAAAGAACCTCCACAAGAGGGTGATTTCTCAGAACGAGGCCGTTGATTCGGTCTCCGATGCTGTCCTCAGGGCGCGTGCCGGGCTCAAGGATCCTAACCGGCCAATCGCGTCGTTCATCTTCCTCGGACCGACCGGCGTCGGCAAGACAGAGCTTGCACGTGCCCTTGCAGCCGAACTTTTCGACGATGAAAGAGCGATGGTAAGGATCGACATGTCCGAATACATGGAGAAACACACTGTCTCCAGGCTCATCGGCGCTCCTCCGGGATATATTGGTTATGATGAAGGTGGACAGCTGACAGAAGCAGTCAGGCGCCGTCCCTACTCCGTGATCCTCTTCGATGAGATTGAAAAGGCGCATCCCGATGTGTTCAATGTGTTCCTGCAGATACTTGACGACGGGCGAGTCACCGATTCGCACGGACGCACGGTCAACTTCAAGAACACGATCATAATAATGACCTCGAACATCGGAAGCCATCTCATCCAGGAGAATAAGGGCGATTCCGACAAAATCAAGGACAAGCTCCTCGAGGAGATAAGGCATCATTTCCGTCCTGAGTTCCTGAACAGGATCGACGAGGTGCTTGTGTTCCATCCTCTGACCGAGGACGATCTCCTGCAGATAGTCGAGATACAGCTTGCGAATTTCGCAGACAGGCTGAAGGTCCGAGAAATCACCATGACCGTCTCAAAGGACGCAAAGAAGCATCTTGCTAAATGCGGATTCGACCCGGTCTACGGGGCGCGTCCGTTGAAGAGGGTCATTGTCAGGGAGATTGAGACCCCTGTCTCCAGGATGCTGGTTTCCGGGGAGCTTTCCGACAAGCAGGCCTTGAAGATAGATTCCGGGAAGGATGGTCTGAAGTTTACGGTATCATAAGGAAAAGGCACAGAGCAACAGAAGCACATAGTCAATTAACCGCAAATATCATCAAAGAATCCCTTAATAAAGGATTCCAGCCTGAAAATGCAAACTGGTATCACTTGGCTATTAGGGAGTTATGCCCCACTCCCCCTCTGCCTTGTGCCTATGAGCCTTTATCACTCATTGTTTCAATTTTTAGTTCATTTTTCTGGACTTTCCCCTCTTTTGCATTATATTAAAAATCTGCAATTATATACGTTGGAAAGAATCATACAGAGGAAGGCGAGTTTTTCATGAAAAAGAAGGCTAGCAATGCTGAAGTCCTGAAGCAGGTTCTTTATGAGATGCTTACACTTGCCTACATTGTCGATCTTCTGGCAAGGACCAAGTGGCAGAAGGGTCAGAGCCACATAGATCCAAGCGAAGCGCTCCAGACTACGGCAATCATAAAAATAAAACTTCTATACGATTTCTTTTACAGTCCGGAAGGATCGACCAAGGCTGAAGATGCTGAGGATGTTTTTTCGGCCATCGACGACTTTAAGGTCAAGACCAAGAAGCCTTTCTTCATAGGGTGTGGCCCAAAGGGGATGTTCAGCAGGAAATCCCTTGACAAATACTTTCTTCATTTCACTGAGGAACGCGCTTTGAAGCCTAAGGAACTTCCGGAACCAAGGTTCAAGGGAGGAGTAGAGTCGATCATAAAGAATTCGGCCCTGATCCTGGCATCTGCTGAGAAATTCATGGACGCAAAGATCAAGGAATCCTTCATGAACCTCAACCAGGAAAGCGAGAACTATTTCAAGGACTTCAAGCAGGTCGTGATAAAGCTGAAGGAACTGCCCGCTTTCAAGGCAAGCTATCACTAGTTCCTGGAGCATCCCTCCTGTTCCACCTTCAAATCTATAACCAACCGAAGGATTTCAAAATGCAATCTGAAATCATCAATATTATTCCTAAACCATCCAAGATCGATCTTAAGCCCGGCTCTTTCCCCATCTCCGGAAAAACTACTATTTCCGGTCCGGAAACCCTCGCACCATTGAAAAACCATCTCCAGGAAACGATATCTCATTGTCTTGTAGACAGGAAGACCGCCGGCAAAGCTTCAGAGATTTCCATGGCCCTTGACAAATCGCTGAAAAAGATCGGTGAGGAAGGATATGCCCTGGACGTTTCAGCAGACAGGATAACAATAGAATCTTGTTCGCCAAAGGGAATTTTTTACGGCATACAGAGCCTGAAACAGCTCATTTTCTCCTCGCAGGAAGGAAAAATCCCCTGCCTGAGGATTGAGGACAGTCCCCGTTTCGGTTGGCGTGGCATGATGCTTGACGAGGGAAGACACTTCTTCGGAAAGGTATTTGTGAAGAAATTCCTGGACATAATGGCTCTCTACAAGATGAACTCTTTCCACTGGCATCTCACCGAGGACCAGGGCTGGAGGATTGAAATCAAAAAGTATCCCAAACTTATCTCCATCGGTTCGAAAAGGGCTGAATCCCCTGTTGAAGGCGACAGGAAGAACGGCGACGGCAAGCCTTACGAGGGATTCTACACGCAGGACGACATCCGCGAAATAGTGAAATACGCCACCGACAGGTTCATAAACGTTGTTCCAGAGATTGAAATGCCCGGACACGCCGCAGCCGCTATAGCATCCTATCCTGAATTCGGCAACTCCGATATCATGGACTACAAACCGGAAGTTAAGACACGATGGGGTGTTCACCATTACACTTATTCACCTACTGAAAAGACATTCAAGTTCCTGGAAGATATCATTGAAGAGGTCGTCTCTCTCTTCCCCGGCAAATATTTCCACATCGGTGGAGATGAAGCCCCAAAGGACCAGTGGAAGAATTCACCCACCGCACAGAGGATCATGCTTGACAACAAACTCAAGGATGAACATGAGCTCCAGAGCTTTTTCATCAAGCGCATAGAGAAAATCCTCAAGAAAAATGACCGCATCCTAATCGGCTGGGACGAGATCCAGGAGGGTGGACTTTCACCCACTGCCGTCATGATGGTATGGCGTGATTGGAAATGGGCGATGATGGCGTTGAACAATGGTAACCGTATCGTCATGGCACCCAACTCCCACAGCTATTTCGACCATTACCAGGCTGATCCCAAGGAATACAAGGAACCTGAGGCAATAGGCGGGAACCTTCCTCTCGACAAGGTATACGTCTTCAATCCAGTTCCAGAGGGCATCACCCCTGAACAGGAGAAACTTATCCTGGGCACACAGGCCCAGCTCTGGTCGGAATATCTCTTCAATACCGACAAGGTGGAATACATGACCTTCCCGAGGTTCTTCGCGCTTGCCGAGGTCGCATGGACGATGCCTGAGAACAAGAACTATGCCGATTTCCAGTCAAGGCTCAAGGGCGCACTCAAGCTCCTCGACCATATGAAGGTAAAATACAGGAATCCGTTCTGAGGGATTCTTAAGTAGGACGGGTTTAAACCCGTCAACGGTCTTGTGAATTTGTAAATATTACAAACGTCGGGTTAAAACCCGACATACTTAGGCACTTCACCACATGAGCAAGGGATTTCTACACAGGTTAAGCAGGCATACCGACGACTCGCCTATAAATTTCGCGGGCTGGCTGGCGCTTCTACTTATCACTCTCATGCTCTGCATCATCACATACTTCTTCATAGATTCATATCCGAAGGATGACAGGCCGTTGGATATTGAGCTGCCGCAAGTTCCTACGCGTTTGAGTAATATGAATTTATTTTTCTGCGATCCGCGCAGTATTAAAATTGAACTTACTCAAAATGGCAATTATAGGATCTGCAAAGCAATCCTCTCTCCTGAACTAATGAAAATAATATTGAAGAAATCTGTAGACGAATATGGTGTCGATTCTCCCATCTTAATCTGTGCCGATAAAAAACTTCCCTTCAGGGAAATATGTCAAGTTCTTGAAATATTGACAAGCTTAAATATTTACAAGCCATATTTTGCCGTAATCTTATCAGATACCAATCAAATATGTTACTTAAGTTTTCGCTATAATTTAGGTGTTATTAATTATAACTTGCTTCCCATGGAATATCGGAAGAAAATAGAGATAGATCTTCTGGTTAAAGTAGGTAAAGAGCAAATCTTTATGAACAATAAGCCTGTCGAATTTGTTGATCTTTCAAGAATTCTGAGGGATTCTGTTTCTAAAAATCCTGATTTGAAATGCATCATAATTCCAGATCCCGACATAAGCGTCCAAAGGTTGCTGGACGTAATCTATGAGTTTGAACGGCAAAAAGTCAACCGTGTATCTGTAGAAGAAAATGCTGATATATTCAAGATAAAATGACCAATATCCACCCTTATTTCTGCAGCCACCTTGTCTCTGCATCATGTTTGTAGTCAAGTCATTTTTGGCTGTGATTCAAATTCAAGAACACGCAGAATGTTTACCCGCCTCTGGCGGCGCCTAAGGCGACCAGGGCATTAACTACGAACATATTCAATATTACAATAGAATCCTTCGTGCGCTTCGCCTGCCCTGAGTTTGTCGAAGGGTGGTGAAAAATCCCATCCAAATAAAAAAAGCCGGCGGACTTTGCAGTCCGCCGGCTGGAAATTCTTTCAACGAAAGAATTGATTACACTCCGAGATCGATCATGGAGTCGGCAACCTTCTTGAATCCGGCGATGTTCGCGCCGTTCACGTAGTTTCCGGGTGTTCCATATTCTTCGGCTGCCTCATAGGCGGCCTTGTGAATGTTGATCATGATCTGGTGCAGCCTCTCGTCGACTTCCTTGGTTTCCCATTTCAGTCTCATAGAGTTCTGTGACATCTCAAGTCCGGATGTCGCAACGCCACCGGCGTTTGCGGCTTTTCCGGGACCGTACATGACCTTGTTCTTGAGGAAGACTTCGATGGCTTCAGGTGTTGAAGGCATGTTGGCGCCTTCGGACACGCAGATACAGCCGTTCTTCACGAGAGCCTTGGCGTCTTCACCACTTATTTCGTTCTGGGTGGCTGACGGGAAGGCTGCCTCGGCGGAAACGAGTCCCCATGGTCTCTTGCCTTCGTAGAATTTGGCTCCCTTGAACTTCTTCACGTATTCGCTGATGCGTCCACGCTTGATGTTCTTGAGCTCCATTACGTATTGGAGTTTTTCCTCGTCGATTCCGTCCTTGTCTATGATCGTGCCTGCGGAGTCGGAAAGCGAAACGACCTTTCCACCGAGCTGGCTGACTTTTTCAACAGTGTATTGCGCAACATTTCCGGATCCTGAAACAAGGGCCGTCATATTCTTGAGGGACTTGTTGCGGGTCTTGAGCATCTCATCGGCGAAATAGGTAGCACCGTATCCGGTTGCTTCCGGACGTATGAGACTGCCGCCCCAGTTGAGGGCCTTGCCGGTAAGAACGCACTCGTTGCTGTTCACGATGCGCTTGTACTGGCCTTCGAGGTATCCGATCTCACGGCCGCCGACTCCGATGTCACCAGCGGGGACATCCGTGTCTGCGCCGATATGGCGGTAGAGCTCGGTCATGAAACTCTTACAGAAGCTCATCACTTCGTTGTCTGATTTTCCCTTAGGATCGAAGTTGCTTCCGCCTTTTCCTCCTCCCATCGGGAGTCCGGTAAGGCTGTTCTTGAAAATCTGTTCGAAGCCGAGGAACTTGAGGATTCCAAGGTTCACGGACGGATGGAACCTGAGCCCACCCTTGTACGGGCCGATGGCGCTGTTGAACTGCACCCTGTAGCCCCTGTTGACCTGGACCTTGCCCTTGTCGTCCACCCACGGGACTCTGAAGCAGATCGTTCTTTCAGGTTCTGTGATCCTCTCGAGGATCGCATGCTTCTCGTACTTCGGTTCCTTGTCCATCAGGAGACTGAGGGATTCAAGGACCTCTTTCGCGGCCTGGAGAAATTCCTTTTCCCAAGGATAGGTCTCCTGCAACTGGTTCAACACTCTTACAACATAAGAGTTCATTTAAACCTCCAAATTGTTTCTTCCTCGGTGCATCCCTTCCGTCAACCCTACGGAATACCAAGACATCGCCGAGTGCGGGGGATAAAATGGAGGTTTTTGGTCAAAATACAAAGATTTTTGTGAAAAAAGACAGAAAACCATCCTCCGTTGGAGAACGGTTTTTGTTTTTTCCGTCTTTTTATAATCAACCGGCCGCAGCCGAACTGCGGCCGGTTACTTCCATCAACTTATTCAGTAAACGAACAGCATCTCACCATATTTCGGGAGAGGCCAGAGGTCGTCGTCAACTTCCTGCTCAAGCTTGTCAACCGACTTCCTGAGTCCTGCTGTCTCCTTAAGTACGACATCGATCTTGTGGTCTTCGATGGCCTTCTCAAGCTTTCCGACTGTTTCACTGAGATCTGCGATAAGCTCGCCGATCTCTGTTGCCTTTTCCTTCTGCTCAGCTGCACCGGCTGAAACACCAATCTCCTTGAGCTTGATCACGTTGCCGGCTATCGCACCCTGCTGCTTGATCGCAG
>Ga0302238_1002474_pt1 | contig 12926 bp, 11 predicted proteins | sample AAG_UR_Asn_MG_FD_193527 | JGI IMG/M metagenome (GOLD analysis project Ga0302238, IMG submission 193527) | Enriched activated sludge microbial communities from anaerobic digester in WTTP, New Holstein, Wisconsin, United States - AAG_UR_Asn | ecosystem: Engineered > Bioreactor > Anaerobic >...
CTGCCGAGCGCTGTGGTACATGGGCGTACACGACCACTGGCGGGAGGTGCGCGACGCCGTGGACCTGTTCGTACCCGAGATCTACCTCAACTACAGCGGCAACCATCTGGGCAAGATCGACGCCTACGTGCGGCGTGCGCGGCAGGTGGGCTGCCTGGACCGGACGATTCCGGGGCTGGGAATCAACGTGATCGAAGACCAAGAAAAAAAGCAGCCTACGGTGGTTCCGACCCGCGAGGACGTGCTCCGCCAAATCCGGCACCTCAAGACCATCGCTCCCGAACTGCCCGGCGTGGGCTTCTTTACGAGCAACGCGGCGCCCGGCGTGGCGGAGTACGCCGACGGGTTGTGCGGCGAGTACTACGTCAATCCGGTGCTGACGCTCGTGCCGGGTTCGCTGCAGGCGCGGGTGAAGGGCCAGGCGTTGGAGTTGAGCGCCGTTCTGCGGAACGACGGCGGCATGACGGCCCGTGCGGTCCCGGTGCAATTCGGCCAGGGCCACGGCTCGGACTTCCGTGTGACGACGCAGCAGACTGTGGCCACGCTGGCACCGGAAGGCGAGGTCACGGTGACGGCTCGACTGCCCCTGCAGGGCGGCGTGCATGCGTATGGCTTGCGGCTTGTTCCCCCACTGGGTCTCGCCGTGCTTAATACCGACTTGTGGACCATGGCCGCGCGGGGCTTGCCAGCGGGGGCCTGTGTCGTTTACCAGCCGCCCACGGAAACGCCCGGCGGCGGTCTGCCGCTGTTTGCGGATGCCCCGGTGGGCACGGAGATTTGCGTGGCTTCCGTCTTGGGCCCTGACGGGCGCGCCGCGGAAGCCGTGGCGGCGACCGTCCTGCCGGGTTTGCCCGACGACTCCGCTGACGTTCTGACCTGGACGCCCAAGTCACGGCCATCGGACCAGCCCGTCGCGTTCCGGCTGAACAGCAGTCCCGCGCAGAACGTGGCCGCCCTAAAGGCCACACGCAGCGGAGATTGGCTGACAGTCACCGGCTCCGGCTACGTCGCCACCTTGGACTTGTCGAAGGATCAGGTCCGATCGCTCAAGGTGCAGACCGATGGGCCCGAACTCCTGGGCTCGCCCTGGGCCTTCTCCAGCACCGGCTACACCGGGGCGCAGCCGGCTCAGTTGAAGGAACTCCCCGGCGGCCTGCTTGTCACGATCCCCTTCGGCAACCCGCAGGCTGAGGGCTTCAGTCGATATTTCTGCTATGCTTCGGTTCCGGTCATCCGCATCGAGCGGTTCTTCCGACCCCGTGCCGAGATGAGGGTGACGGCCTCCGCCGAGGGCTGCCGGATGCTGCAGCGCGGCGGAGTGTATGCCTTGCAGCCCGGCGTAGGCGGACCGGTCCGGCGGGGAACCTTGCGCGACGGTTCAGACTACTCAGACCTGTTGTTCGGCTACCTCGGGTCGGGCCCAAGTCCTGATAACGCCCGGTTGGCCGGATGGTTCGACTGCGCTTTCACCCGGGACGGCGGCGGTGGGTTGGGCGTAGTCATCGAGCGTCGCTGGGAAGCGGCACATTCCGACGTAGGCTATGACGTGACTCGCTACTATGATGGCGGCGATTGGTTGTCGGTGCTGAACCTGTGGGGCAAGGAGCTTTCGGTCAGCACGCCCCAAACGCAGATTGTCTACCTACTGCCGCATGGTCCATTGGCGCTCGACCAGGCCGCCGTGGTCGGCCCGGCTCAGAGGCTATGGAATCACCTGCAAATGCGGGCTCATCCTGCGTTGGTTGCGCGATAACTCCCTACAACGGCAGGTACTCCACGCGATTCTCCATGTCCACCGGCTCGTAGACGGAGGCCAGCAGGTCGAGGTCGCGGATGGCTTGTCCGACGGTAATCCGCAGCTGATGCGAATACACCACGCCGCTGAAGCGTTCACCGGCGGCCTGTCGGCGGGCCGCTTCCTGCAGTAAGTCGTCATCTTGACTGACAAGGACCCGGCCCAACTGCGTTGCTCGATCCAGCAGGGCTGGATCTTCGAATCGGGCGGCCCCGTCTTCCTGCGCGGTCAGCACATCCACGCCGCGTCGTCGAAGCCCTGCGGTGATCGCCCAGCGGATATGCACATCCATGTACAGGGCAACGCTCACGGCAGTCTCCCCAAGGCCCGCAGTCGCTGTCGCCCAGGCGAATCCAGCGAGGCCCGGCGGTGCCGATCAGACTCCGCGAGCTGTTGGTCGATCTCCTGGTCCAAGGCGGCTCGATTGTCGTGGTAGTACGTCAGCGCCGCGTGGATTTGAGCCAGCGACAGGTATCCCCGGTGCTGCTCATAGATCTCTTCCGCAGACGACCCATGAGCCAGCTGTTCCATCGCAACCTCTAGCACCTTGATGTTTGTGTCGTCCAGCCACGCCGCGCCGCGTTCGTCCAGCCATACATGGCTCGTGATTACTGCTGTTGACATACCGCTTCCCTTGCTGAATTCCAGGATCTCACCCAACGTATTCTAGCACGGTCAGCGGTCGGGGATAGGACCCAACTCGTCGCCATGAGGCCGCTGGCGCGAGCGAAATAGGCGGCGGGGCAAGCTGCCCAGCGGCGTCGGCAAAACGGCCGCCGCCTGGGCGCTGGCCAACGAGCTGGGCCGTGACCCGGACTGGGGCGGCGTGGTCGAGATCCCCAGCGGCACGCAGGATGGCCGCGCCGTCGAAGACCTGCTGCGGCGGATGCACCTGCGGTCGATTGCAGCGGCAGCGGCTGCAAACTCGTCATCATCAACGAAGCCGACCGCATGACCCCGCTGGCCGAAGGGATATGGCTCGACGGCCTTCGTATGGAAAAGGCTCCCGGCCAAGACGGTCGTCGTGTTCACCACCAACAACCTTCACAAGCTGACCGACCGCTTCATCCGCCGCTGCGACGTCCAGCGGTTCGACGCGACCAGCGACGACTTCCGCGACGGCATGGTGGACGTCGTTCGCCAAGTCTGGAAGCTGGAGACCGGCAGCGACCTGGACACGATCCCGCAGGACCTCGGCAAGTTCGAGCTGGGCAGCGACGAATACTCGATCGGTTTGGCCCTGCAGCAAATCGCCCCGTATCTCCGGACTGGCGATCCGCTGCCCGCCCGCTTCGTGGTGCCGATCGTTCGCGAGGAATCCGAGGCAAAACTGGTCGCGTCGTACGGCAGCACGAAGGTTGCAGAGTTTGCCCGCGGCGGAAACGGCAGTCGAAAGCGGGGTTAAACCTTCCCGCCGACGCGGAACGCAATCAGTTATGCCACAGTTCGAGAGAATGGAACGGCTGAGTCGCCCGAACAGCAGTCTCCGGGCGGCGCGGCCGGCGGCGCGGTGGACGTCGACGGGAACCCCAGGGGGGCTGAGTTTCTTGGGGGGCTGCGGAGTGTAGGCCGCCTGCCCCTCGATTCCACCTTGCGCGCGATTTTTTGGGGTGGGGGGTGGAGTCGCTCCGGACCTTGTTTTCCGAAAAACACCACCCTTGAACGGCGGCCGGTCGGAGGGGTCCTTTCTCGCAATGCGAGTACTTGCGGGTTAGGTATGCCGAGATTCCCGCATAGCCCCCCGGCGCGAATTGACCCCATGAACTGACGCCCCCCAGTGGGTCCTTGCTGACCCGAGGCCACGGCGCGCGGACCCTTGGCAGGGCGCCCCGTGAACACCTCCCGAACCGGGCTTGTCGTCGTCGTATTTGCCCCGCGGCCGGGACCCGGTGACCAGCACTACGGCGGCCGGGTTTCCGCGGAAACGTCCCCGGCGAGCAAGCGGCGACGATCCGCGAGGGCTCCCGAGAGTCTCGGGATTTTCGTGGTTCTTCCGGCGGCGCTTGCGACGGGACCTACTCCACCGTATCCTAGGGTGGTGTCGCTGAGAGGAATAGGTGTTCTTGTGAGGTCGTTTGAGCCTGGCTTGGTTCGACGTCAACGGTAGGTAAAGGTGCCAAATGCCGCCAGACGCGACAGAAGAGTTATGGGAATGTGTAGCGTGCTGGACAAAAAATGGTTCTAGCCGCAAGGAATGCAAAGAGTGCGGCATCCCACGAATCCAACGGCCGCCTGTCATTTTTGCGGGGGTGATGACAGTTGTCTTTCCCCTGCTTGGGATCCCAGCTTTGGTTTACGCCGTCCTTGCTGAAGTCTGCGTTATCAGACGCGATTTCGCTAGGGCGGATCGGTACGCCGACAAAGCGAGCTGGCTGGCAATGAGCGGTGTAATCAGTTTAGTTATGCTAGTTCTGATCTGCTTCGTGTACTTCAGTCGGTAGCCCAAGGACTGTCCCGGACGCAACCTCGGATGCACGGTGCGGCACGGAAGGACAATCGCGCGACGGCGGCCGGGCTCGATGCTTCAGACCTCGCTTCCCGAATTGGAGGGAGATACATGTCTTTAGACGAAGCTAACGCGGATGCCCACGCGGCTTACGAGGAACTCGCCCAATACGTACAGATGTCTCCCCGTGAGCTTCAACGCGAACTCGACGAGTTGCGAATACAAAGATATTGCCCACGATCAGCGAAAGCCAAGTCACCGGGAACGAAGCCGCAACGGCGGAATGACCCAAAGGCAATTCAGCGAAGAATAGACGCGGCGGAACGGGCACAGAGGATACAGCGTGACGAAGAAAGAATGCCTCCCGAACCCGAGATCGACTTCAAAGCGATCGCGGGAGGATGACCGACTGCACTAGTGACCGTCACCGCGGCGGCCGGGACCCGGTGACCAGCACCACCCGCGCACCCTGCGCCCACGTTCGACGATCAGCACCCAGGGCCTGCAGGTCCAACGGAAACGAGCCTGTCAGCGTTGGTCGCCGCCCCCCATTCCAACGCCTTCATCTTCGCCGGCTCCAGCGGCGTCGGCAAAACGGCCGCCGCCTGGGCGCTGGCCAAAGATCTGGGCTGCGATCCCGACTGGGGCGGCGTGGTCGAGATCCCCAGCGGGACGCAGGACGGCCGCGCGGTCGAAGATCTGTTGCGGCGCATGCACCTGCGGCCGATGGGCGGCAGCGGCTGGAAAGTCGTCATCATCAACGAAGCCGACCGCATGACTCCGCAGGCCGAAGTAATGTGGCTGGACGGCCTCGAAAAGCTCCCGTCCAAGACGGTGGTCGTGTTCACGACGAACAATCTCCACAAACTGACCGACCGCTTCATCCGCCGCTGCGAAGTCCAGCGGTTCGACGATGCCCGGAATTGTCGTCCGCGCTGGCTTGGTCCGATTCCTGTTTGGCTCAGTTTGCGTTACGACGCGGCATCCTCAAACCATGGTCGCGTTGCACGTCGAACAAGTTTTTCTCCCTCAAAATCAGTTGGGAAGCTGGATTCCGATTGATGCGCCACATCCAACAGGACTCACCCGCCGATTGTACATACGAAGCAACTCCGGCACTGCTCGTCCACACGGCCAGCCTTGGTCGACCGTCGCCGAAAACGTTCTCCAAGAGATGAACGAATCCAACGTCCAAACGTTCGGTGCCCTTCCGCCAAGAACCGACGTCAGCAGTTCCCGTTTCACGAATCCGTGCGTGCCATACCTGAACTTTCGCAGATTTTTCGAAGGATTTTGGCCATGCAAAGAGGGCGGGGTTCCTTGTAGACTTCGCGTCGTTAGAAGCGTCGGGGACGCACGCGAAGGACAAGGAGGTCCCGGTCCATGTTTACGAGCATACCCTCTCTCGACTCGATCTTTCAATGCCTGCTGCCAGCGTTTACCCATCCCTCGTTCCAGACGCACATCGAGGTGTTGCTCGGTTGGGTGATGTGCTTGGGCAAGCGAACGGAGTACGGCGTATTCCAGGCCACCCAGGCCGATACCGCCGCTTCCCGGAAAGAGCGACATCCCTTCGACCGCTTCTACAACTTCTTCAGTCGCTCCGCCTGGACCGTGCACGACTTGGCCCACCAAGTCGCTGTGGCGATCGTCGTCGCGCTCAATCCGCGTGGGGTCTTGTACCTGGTCGTCGACGATACCTTGCTGCACAAACGCGGCAAGCATGTCTACGGTTTGGGTTGGTTCCGCGATGCCGTGGCCTCGACGGCCAAACGGGTCGCGACCGCCAGCGGCAACCACTGGGTCGTGGTGGGCTTGGCGATTCGCATTCCCAGCACCAGCAAGATCTACTGCCTGCCGATCCACGCCATGCTTCATCTGGCGGGCAAGAAGAACAAGAGCGAAGCCACCCTGGCCAAGGAGATGCTCCACGACATTCTGCGGTGGTTCCCCGATCGAAAGCTGGTTTTGGTTGGCGACGGGGCCTATTCGGTAAACAACCTGCTGGGGGACCTGAACGATCGGGTGACGTACGTAGGGGTCATGCGTGCCGATGCAGCCATTTACGATGTGATCGTGCCGAAGCAATCCAAGAGCAAACGTGGACCGAAGCCACGAAAGGGGCCTCGTCTTCCAAACCCCAAGGAGGCGGTCAAGAAGGCAGATGGCAACCGACGCGGATCGGGACCGTGGACATGGCAAACGGTCAAAGCCGAGGCCTACGGCGTGCCCCGCAAGTTGAAGGTGCTTTCCTTTCAGGCGATCTGGCCCGAAGTCCGTGGATTGGTGCCGATTCTCGTGGTGTTGGTCCGCGACCCGTTGGGCAAGTTCGACGACAAGTATCTGTTCACCACCGACGTGAACGCCTCGTTGAGCTGGGTGAACACCACGTTTTCCTGGAGATGGTCGATTGAGGTGGCTTTCAAAGCCAGCAAGCAGGTGATGAAGATCCAAGCCCCACAACACTGGTGCCGAGAGAGCATCCAAAAGCTCGCGCCGTGGGTATGGCTGATGCAAAGCGTCATCAGCTTGTGGTATTTCACCGAGGGCCACAAACTCCCGCAAGCTCGGGCCGCACGTCGTCGCTTTGGTGACTGGGACACGGAATGGTCGCTGGCTCATATGCTCCGCATGCTGCGTGCGGAAATCCTGGCCAATACAATTACACCGAAGTCGGCCACCAAGGCCGACCTGCTTCAATTACTCAGTGCCCTGGAGAACTACCTAAACCTCGCCGCTTGACAGGCCTGAAATCTGCGAAAGTTCAGATACACGACAACCGTCAATTCCGTGGATCGTCCGAGTTCAATGCATCTGGCAAGGGCAGCGTCATCGTTCTCGGCGAGGAACGTGTAGTACAGCCTTGATATCCGCCATGTCGCGATCGAAACCGTCTCGATCAGCAAAGGCGGACGCTCGCCCCTCGGCCAAGTGGCGACGAGGAGATCCAGTGACGCCGCGACCAAGTGGCATGCAGCTTCCTGCCGCAGGTTGTCACGGTGAATTTGGGCGAGCAGATCAACGGCGACTGCCCCGCCCAGAACGGTTCGCCAGTCTTCGCGGAGGGTTAGCATACGATTGTACCGATTTTGGGCGCATTCTAGCACGTTCCGATAATGGAAGCAATGGAAAAGTCGGTTCATACGTCTGAGTACCGGGCGCTCCGCGTGGAACTGCGGAGAGTCCGATCGGAAGCGGGTTTCTCGCAGCGCGAATTGGCTGCGCGCCTACGCGTTCCTCACAGTTGGATCGCGAAGGTTGAGAACGGGGAACGGAGAATTGACCTGATCGAATTCTGCTGGTTCGCCTCCGCGTGCGGTGTTGATCCTGTCGCAATTCTGGAAGGGTTGTTGCGACGGACTCGAAAGATTGCGGACCCACGGAACCGGAAGGAGCCGCGATCGTAATGGCCGCCGCTGACGACACTCGCGACCGTTTGTTGACGGCCGCATTCCGGATGCCATCAATTCAGACGATGACCTCGCGCAAGACGAGCATCACAAACGCTTTCGTCAGCGCGATCATTCCGAGCGTCCGTCCCTCGGCTGAAGAAATCGGCCAAGCGCTGTCCATTCTCGGGATGGATCCCGCGGATGTTCGTTGCGCTTACTGTGGCGACAAAGCAAGCGAGTGGGACCACCTTCGCCCGCTGGTCGTGAAGCGTCGTCCGACCGGGTTGATTTCGGAGATCGCCAACCTCGTCCCGGCTTGTGGAAAGTGTAACCAAAGCAAGGGCAATAGCCCGTGGCAGGAATGGATGCTCAGAAAGGCAAAGTTGTCTCCGACCGGGCGAGGCGTCCCGAATATCCCCGAGCGGGTTTCTCGTCTCGAAGGCTACGAACGTTGGCGTGCGCCAACACGGGTTGAATTCGAGTCAATCGTCCCGCGAGAGGCCTGGGATCGTTACTGGGCGCTCTGCGAGCAAGTCATTGAAGACATGCGTCGCTGTCAGGAAGTTGCGGACGCGCTGCGTACCCAGGTGATCGAGTGCGTCCGCCATACGTAGGTGAGTTGCCGACGGTGAGCCCCCTGAGGGTGGACGATACAACTCGCCGGCCCATTGCCGTTCTCGTTTCTTCGGAGGTTTGATCTGTGGAACGGCGGGGCCCGTTAGACGCCCGGCCGTCTCGGACGTCCGCTACTCACCGCCGGCGTCCTGCACCCACTGGAGCAGCTTGCGTTGGAGTTCCTCTTTGCTGGGCAGGTACAGCCGGTACTCCCGCGCGTGGATCTTGGCGTCTTTCGGCAGCGTGATTTCGACCAGGGCCTCGTTCTTCTTCTTGCACAGGATGATGCCGATGGTGTCGTTTTCGTCGTCGGTCTTGACGAACCGGTCGAAGTAGTTGACGTACATCTGCATCTGGCCCAGGTTCTCGTGGGTCAGCTTGCCGAGCTTGAGGTCGATCAGCACGTAGCACCGCAACAGGCGGTTGTAGAACACCAGATCGACGAAGAAGTGCTCACCGTCAAAGGTGAACCGCTTCTGCCGGGCCTCGAATAAGAAGCCTTTGCCCAGTTCCAGCAGGAATCGCTCGAGCTGGTCGATGATGGCCGCTTCCAGGTCGGACTCGGAATAGCGTGCCTGTTCGGACAGGCCCAGGAACTCCAGCACCAGCGGCTCCTTGAGCAGGTCCTGGGGCTGGCTCACGATCTGCCCTTCCCGCGCCAAGCGCCGAACGCCCTCCTTGTCGCGGCTCAGGGCCAGACGCTCGTACAGGCCGCTGTCGAACTGGCGCCGCAGTTCGCGCAGGTTCCAGTTCAGGTCGGCGGATTCGATTTCGTAGAGGCTGCGCTCGTCCGGATTCTTGATGCCCAGCAGGAACACGTAATGGGTCCAACTCAGGCGGAAGGGGCGGGCGTTTGAAGCGGGGACGACCAATTGCCCAGTTTGCGACTGGGCAATCTCGGCCTCACTGCGCAGGACGGTCAGTGATTGCCCAGTTTCTGATTGGGCAATCGGCAACCGGTCTTGATAGGCCAGAAAGAACCGGCGCATGTACTCCAGATTGCTCTTGGAGAAGCCTCGACCGAACTCCGCCGTCAGCTTCTCGGCCAGTCGCTTGAGCACTTCCTTGCCGTACTTGGCCCTGGTTGCCCCCTGCTGTTCGTGGGCCACAATGTGCCGTCCGATTTCAAAGTTCGTATGCACCTGTACCAGGTCGATGCCGCGGGCCACGGTCCGGCGGGCGTTGACGACCAGTTCCCGAATGCGTTCGTACAGCGCCCTCTCGTTGTCGCGTTCGACGGTCTGCGGAGTGCGTCCAGTCTTGCGCTTCATGGCAGCCTCCTGATCCTCCCCAACTTCTCTGCGTTCTGGATCTTGCTGTTGATCTCCCCGAAGAACTCAGTACTCGATCGTCAGTGGCCCGCTGGCCCGCTGCTTGAAGGGCACGCAATGGGAGTCATCCACAGATTTTGGCGCTGCGCACCATCGCGCTCCGCGACGGCACCAGAACGTCGCTCGGGGGGCCAGCGCGACGTAACTGGCCCGGCTGGTCCGCGTGGGGTGGCGACGAGCGGAGCGGACGGGCCTGAGGTCCCGGAGGCCCGGAGGCGTCCAGGCGGCGTCGTACTGCAGTACAACCAGGTACAGGCCACACGGGACTCACCTCGTGTGCACAGGTCAGCCCGCCACTGTGCACCGTTGGCGAAACGCTGGCGACGGTGCTATTCTGGTAGGCAATACCAACGACGGTCAAGTCGGCAACAAGAAATTACGAACTTCATCTCCTCACACGATAGGAGACCCACGATGCACCGAACGCTCTTGTTATCCGTCGTCGTAGCCGCCGTCGCCTGGGGACCGCTAGCCGGGGCAGAAGAACTGAATCGGCACTATCCCACCAACCGGCCACCCCTGCAGCCCACGAAGTTCGTCGCACTGCCGATGGGGTCCGTGAAGCCTCAAGGCTGGCTCAAGGACCAACTGACGATCCAGGCCAACGGACTGACCGGGCACTTGGACGAGTTTTGGCCGCCGCTGGTGAAGACCGGCTGGAAGGGCGGCGAGGGGGAAAGTTGGGAACGCGGGCCGTACTATCTGGACGGACTGGTGCCGCTGGCCTACCTGCTCGACGATCCGCGGCTGATTGCCAAGACCAGGCCCTGGCTCGAAGGCATCCTGGCCAGCGGGCAGCCAGACGGCTGGTTTGGTCCGGCCAAGAACAAGGACCGCTGGCCGCTGGCCGTGGCCCTGAAGGTGCTCACGCAATACCACGAGGCGACGGGGGACCCGCGTGGGCTGGAGCTGCTCAACAACTACTTCGCCTATTTGCACAAAGCCCCACCCGACTGGCCCGACAAGGACTGGCGGGGCGTCCGAGCGATGGAGAACGCGGTCGCGGCTTACTGGCTGTATCGGCGGACGGGAAATCGGCAGGTCGTGGAGGTCGCGGAGTCGATCCAGAAGAACAGCCGCGACTGGATCAGCTACTTCAGCGACTTTCCTTGGACCACCGCAGCACTGAACTCCGGCAAGGTCCCTTACGACTGGAAAGACGTCGGAATGACCGCTCACGTGGTCAACGTCGCCATGGCGACCAAGTACCCCGGCCTGTGGTGGCAGCAGTCCGGCGACCCACGGCACAGGGAGGCGGTCCACGAGGGATGGGCGAGTCTCGACGAGCACCACGGCCAGGTCGGCGGCCGGTTCTCGGGCGACGAGCACCTTTCGGGCAAGCGGCCGACCCAGGGGACGGAACTGTGCGCCGTGGTCGAGTCGATGTTCTCCCTGGAGAACCTGATCGAGATCTTCGGCGATACGGTCTTTGCCGATCGGCTGGAGATGCTGGCTTACAACGCCAATCCCGGAGCTTGCACTCCCGACTATTGGGCGCACCAGTACGACCAGCAGGCCAACCAGGTGCTGTGCTCGGTGGCCAAGCGGCAGTGGAGCACCAACAGCGACATGTCGAACCTCTACGGCCTGGAGCCGCACTACGGCTGCTGTACGGCGAACATGCACCAAGGCTGGCCCAAATTCGTCTCTCATCTCTGGATGGCCACACACGACCAGGGCTTGGCCGCGGTGGCCTACGGTCCCACCATCGTGCGCGCGAAAGTTGGTGGTGGAGCCGAAGTGACGATCGAGGAGATTACCGATTATCCGTTCGACGAGACCATTCGGTTCAAAGTGACCACCGCAGAACCCGTCGAGTTCTCGCTGCACCTTCGCGTCCCCGGTTGGGCCGAGGGCGCTGTGCTCACCGACGGCGACGAGTGTGTGCCCGCCAAACCGGGGCGATTCTTGGTCGTCCGCCATCGCTGGTCGTCCGGCGACGAAGTCGCGCTTAAGCTGCCAATGAAGGTTCGGATCGAAACCCGGTACAAAGGTGCGGTAGCGATTCACCGGGGGCCCCTGGTCTACTCGTTGAAGATCGGAGAACGTTTTGAGGAACTCAAACGGCACCACCCGGCGTTGCCTGTGATCGACTGGGCGGTCCACCCCAAGACGCCCTGGAACTTCGGCTTGCTTGTGGATCGGCAGAACCCGGAGAAGTCGATTCAAGTGCTGCGGGTCGCGGAACCCGGCCCGCAACCGTTCGCGCAGGAGACGGCCGCAGTCATGCTGCGTGCCAGGGGTCGTGTCGTCCCGGCGTGGAAGCTGGAGGCCAATTCTGCCGGGGAAACGCCTGTCAGCCCCGTGAGATCTCGCGAGCCGCTGGTGGATCTGGAGTTGGTTCCGTACGGATGCACGCGCCTGCGGATTTCGGAGTTCCCGGTGCTCGCCGAGTAGTCACGCCGGAGAACTCAGGTTGGCCCGCTTGCGGTTTGCCTGCTCTCCGGGCAAACTCAAGGTCAGACCTGGGGCCCATTCGTGAAGGCGAGGAGGCGAGGGAAATAGAAACCAGGAGCCAGCGCCGTGAGACGGAACGCGGGCTGCCAATCCAAGCGACGAAAGGTCAACCGCGATGAGGATGTGGACCATGATTCTGATGTTGCTCGCCAGCTCTCCCACTTTGGCGGGCGACGAGCACGTCGAGGGGTTCAAGCCGGCCATCGAGAAACCTCGGATGCACTTTGCCGATACGGCCTCCGGGAGGCCCTTCTCGAAAGACCCGGCGGTGGTCCGATTTCAGGGCCGCTATTGGCTCTACTACTCCCTGCCGCCCTATGAAAGGAAACCGACGAAGGGCTGGAACATCGGCATCGCCCAGAGCCACAATCTGGTGGATTGGAAGAAGGTCGGCGAGCTAACGAACGCCGGCGAGGTGGAGCAAAACGGGTTCTGCGCCCCTGGGGCCGTCGTACTCGGCGGCAAGGTGCATCTGTTCTACCAGACCTACGGAAACAGGACACGGGACGCCATCTGCCATGCCTGGTCGGACGACGGCCTTCGCTTCACCCGCAACCCGACGAACCCCGTTTTCCGGCCGGCGGGAGAATGGACCTGCGGCCGGGCGATCGACGCGGATGTAATCCAGCACCAGGAACGGTTGCTCCTGTACTGGGCCACGCGGGACCCGGCGTTCAAGGTCCAGATGCAGGGCGTGGCAGCAGCCCCGCTCGATAGCGACTTTGCCCGCGACAAGTGGACCCAACTCAACCCGGACGGTCCCATCCTCAGGCCGGAGCTTCCCTGGGAATGCGACTGCATCGAGGCAGCGGCGCTGGCCCGGCACGATGGCCGTCTTTTCATGTTCTACGCTGGCGGCTACAACAACGAACCGCAGCAGATCGGCGTGG
>Ga0302238_1002479_pt1 | contig 12914 bp, 16 predicted proteins | sample AAG_UR_Asn_MG_FD_193527 | JGI IMG/M metagenome (GOLD analysis project Ga0302238, IMG submission 193527) | Enriched activated sludge microbial communities from anaerobic digester in WTTP, New Holstein, Wisconsin, United States - AAG_UR_Asn | ecosystem: Engineered > Bioreactor > Anaerobic >...
TTCTGACGGTGGTGGTGGATATGGTGGACGCGGAGGTGACGGAGCTGTTATAATCAGACCAGGACCTAACGGTGCGTTTGGAATACCCGGTGATGAGTGGAGACCGCTATGAGGCGAGTAGAAATATTATTCAACGATAAATGGACGGAGGAAGATAAGTGGCAAATAAAATTTTTTATCACGGCAGCCCGACTAAACTGACTACTTTAGGCGGGGAGTCTGGATTATTTGTGACCCCTAAAAAGGGAATAGCCAGTTTGTTTACCCTGGATAAAAAAGAGCTGCTTAGACTGTTGGGAAGTCCAAAGTCTACCTCATGGGGGTATCCCGCATGGAATATGCCAGAAGACCAGCTTGACGATCTGCTGAAAGAGATAATAGCTAAACACTCCGTAAAAGGTGCTCCTAAATTAACTGGAGTTACTGACGGCTGGATATACAAATTAGAGCTGGACGATTCTAAATTAAAACAATTTGGAAAATCTCCCTTAAGTAGAGAAGCCATATATACAGGTGAGCAGCTATCTCCGCTAGAAGCCACTAATGTGAAGATACCGTACAGCGCAGAATTTGACCCAGAAGAGCTGCGAAGGCTGGATAAAGTACTCAGGACTAAGCATGCGTCTGTGAAAAAAGAGGGGAGGAGCCCCCGTGGTATATACAAACTCCCAGATGAAGAACTCTCTTTCACTATAGGGGATTCGTTCCCGGCGTTATACGCTAAAGCAGGACTTACTGATAAAATAAGGCGATATCCATATAGCGACGATTTAATGCGCCTGGAAGAGATAATGGCTGAGAACGAAAAAGGAAGATTGGCGCGTCGTTTGGACAGAATATATAGAAATAGAAAGCGTAAGGGAAGTTCCCCAGATGATTACGTTGAAGCGCAGATTTGGGATACGCCAGAGAACATTGCTAAGTTGGTAAAGACTGGATCAGCAGTAGAGAAATTGGCCGAAGACGTTACTGAGACGGCTATACTTAAAACTAAACTGCTCAACCATCAACGCAGGGTAGTTGACAAAATTAAATCCGCGGATAGGGATGGACTTCTTGTATATCACGGGCTTGGATCCGGAAAAACATTGACTTCTATCGCCGCGGCCACTGAGCTGAATATGCCTGTTACTGTAATAGCTCCGGCGTCCCTGCAAAGTAACTACGCAAAAGAGCTGCACAAACATTTAGGTGGAATTCCGGATAATGTAAATATTATTAGTTACAACAAAGCGCTGGCTAACCCAAGTTTAATTGGCACTGGTCTGGTTGTAATAGACGAAGTGCACAACTTAGGGAAGAAAGAATCGAAACGAAGCAAATTGCTAGAGCGTGCTAGTATGGCTAAAAAGCGGCTATTTTTAACTGGAACTCCGGTTAGAAATGACCCCTCAGAAATAGCTCCGATAATAAACGCAATTGCGGGGGAAGATCTCCTTCCGGAAAATAAAGCAGATTTTTATACTCAATACGTGGCACAAAAACAGGTAGATCCTGGCTTTGTACATAGACTGCGCGGGGTAACCCCAGGCGTAGATTACAAACTTAAGAACAAACAACAACTCGCTGAGCTTGTTCGTGGCTTAATAGACTACGAAGCCGCAAAGGGGGATGAATTTCCAGGGGTCAAGGAAAAGCACATATACGTCCCCATGAGTGAAAAGCAACAAAAGGTATATGATTTTGTCGCTGGAAATATTCCGTTCAGTATTCGTTATAAAATGGAAAACATGTTACCGCCCAGCAAAGCAGAGTCCAGAGGATTGAATAATTTCCTGCAGGCAGTAAGACAGGTAGCAAATACCCCTGCGGCATATGATGGGGGCGGATTTGGAACTACTCCTGCCGATGCTGCCAAACTGGTTGTGGCCAAGGACAACTTGATAAAGCATCTTAATAGCACCCCACATGGGAAAGCGCTAATATATTCTAATTACCTGGACAGCGGCGTACGCCCGTATTCCGATATGCTGAAGGACGAAGACATCGCATATGGAATGCTAACTGGAGATATACCTATGGACCAGCGTGCCAAAATGGTGGATGACTATAATAAAGATGTTATAAAGGCACTTCTTATAAGCTCTGCTGGAGGAGAAGGCTTAGATTTAAAAGGTACTAGCCTGATACAGGTATTAGAACCCCACTGGAACGACGAAAAGCTGAACCAGATAAAAGGCAGAGGCGTAAGATACCAGTCGCACTCTCACCTTCCAGAAGATGCTCAAAATGTGACAGTCGAAAATTATATTTCCGTACGCCCGCAGACATACATCCAGAAGTTGTTGGGCCGAAAGGCAGACGCATCCGTAGATGAGTATTTAAGATCCTTGAGTAGCAGAAAAGATCTGCTAAACAAAGAATTGCTCGAGGTATTGAAATCGGCATGATAAAAGAACAAAACGGAAAATACTTGATTTACTCTAAAGATGGCAGTAAATTATTAGGTACACACTCCACGAAAGAAAAGGCTCTCAAGCAGGAGCGTGCTATACATATGTCAAAGCAAAATAAGTCGTCCACAAATACTAAGACTTTTAGAAAATTATCGTGGCTAAAAACCTCGAAGTTAACTGAGATGGAAGAAGCTGAACTGTTCAATCTTCTTAATAAATTAGAAGTTAAGCAGGAGTCTATGGACTACTTCCCTATGGGAGTAGGATTGGGGACGTCTTTTGGATTTGTGACCGCCCCGGAACTAATGAAGTCAAAGGTTAAAGGTGGAGTCGTCGGGGCCACTATCGGTGGAGGACTGGGAGCCATTTTAAACAAGCTTACCCAACCAGAGCTGTCCGAGGCTTTAGAAAAGACTTCCAATATTAAGTTGTCAAAACTAATTAATAGTTAAAAAAGAGGACTCTAGGAGTCCTCTTTTATTTTAGTTCACGGCGCTGGATTCTGCGCCATGGGTGCTAAGGGCACTCTCTGTGGCGCTCCTGCCTGCCTCTGCCAGTCTAGACAGCATCTGCATTATTGCAGATGAGTGGAGATCTCTCTCCTCTCTAGACATTCTGTCTATGACTCTGTACGTGGCTCGTCGCCACACAAACACCGCCATAGCCGCTAGTTTTATTTCCCTGTTTTCGACTTCGGCCAGAATATTTTTAATAAACTGAGCAGCCCCCTCAGAGGACAGGGAATTGCCCTTATTGGCTTTGGTCAGTGAGTCTTCTATCCACTGTTCCGTTTCAGTCAGCGTGCTCGCTGCAATGTTGGTCAGGTGAGACACGATTGTGACAAGCTGGTCGGGCATTGAAGGCATTAATGCCGAGCACAGACCCGCCTTTTCCGGGTATTTCAACCCGCTGAAATCTTCTATGAGCTTTTCGGCCCATTCAAGCACGGGCTTGACCTTAATGGCCAGCATGCCGGAGCTTATATACGCCCTGAGCACTGTCGGAAAGATCATCCAGAACTTTTCCGGAGTATTTTCTGACAGCGCTTTAAGGATATTTTCACGCTGCCAGGCGTCTACTTCGGATAGGATCTGCTCAGTGCTTTCTCCTACCTCCATGAGTTTGTCATGGAGTGCTTTGTCGTCGATAGTAGGGTGTATGGTTACCAGTTTGTGTGATACTTCCGGGTAGTCAAGCGGAATACTCCAGAAGATGTCTGTAACTTCATTGTGGACAGCAACGCCCTGTTTCTTTACCAAGAGCCACAGGGGATTTTTCATCCCCAGCAGTGCTCTAAGTTCATCTGAGTTCATTTTCATAGTCTGCTCCTTATACGCTGAGTCCAGTGAGGAGTTCGAGTAGTTCCATCCAACAATGTTCATCTGTTGGACAGAACGAAACTTCGTCCCCGTTCAGAATAGCGGTGATGGAGCCATCGTCTTCTGGAGTTTTAGGGCCGAACTTGTTCCCCGTAGCCATGATGCAGGTAACCTGGACTTCTTCCTTTTCCAGCTCTGCTTCTGCTACATTCTGGAGGACCCCGGCAACAACAAGCCAGGATCCGGTCACCACACTAAGGGTGTACTTTGGATCATTTTCAGCGCTTCTGGCATGCCGCTTGATAATGTCAGTGACGAAGTCTTTTACTTCGCCATCGCGTACGGGAAGTCCGTGGTTAGGGTCATAGGTCAGATTAATCATTGATAGTCTCCTTATTTGTTTATTATAGTAAGCTTGTCGTCTTTTACGAGAATGGATGCAACAGTGGCTTCGTCCACGCGGAATGTTGGAACTTCTCCTGTTTGGAGAATTACAGACAGGAACGACAGCCCGCTCACTCTTGATGAGAGTGTGGCCGCGTGGTGACGGATCACGCCCGCTCTTATGGCTTCGAGAAACGCCAGGACCATAGGAAGAGTTTTGGCGGTAAGCTTGAGATAGTACTCAGGAGATTCTGAGTATTTTCTGTGGCGCTCAACTGCTTCGGCTACCCATACGTCAATAGCCGCTTCGGGCACTTCCAGTCCGTTGTTACTGTCGTACACCAATTCGATCATATTAAGCCTCCAATAGACTAAATTAACACCGAGGGGATAATGCCCCTCAGTGTTTGTTTCGTTACGCTCCGCCGTGTGGAATGACTGGAATATCAGTATCCCCAGTATCTGGGAGGAATCTTTTTACAATGTCGTCGAACAAGACGGGGGAATACGCAGTCTGTTCTAACGATACACAGACATAGTTCGCCCCCATTACTTGCTTAGAGTGGAGATGTCCATGTATATTCACATAGGGCATAGCCTCGTTCATGTACAGTGGGCCATGGCTGAGCATCCAAAACTTATCCAAGATTATTGGATAAGGGATGACCTGATCGAAGCCGACACTAAGATACCAATTACGACTTCGGGTATCGTGATTACCCAGAATCAGTATCTTTCGTCCGTTTAGCTTCTCCACGATCATCTTTGTGAGATTCTGGGGATAGAAAGACACATCCCCAAGGTGGTACACTACGTCCTGTGTCCGAACGAGGCCGTTCCATTTTTTGGTTATTTCCTCGGTCATGTGGTTAGAATTTGCAAACGGGCGCGACTCATATTTTATTATGTTATCGTGCCCGAAGTGCGTATCTGCGGTTACAAATCGTCTAGACATTGACTCCTCCTTATTAGATCCGTATAATCAGTCTTTTGACGGGTAGTCTGAGTACTCGTCTCCGTCGTATCCATCGTCAGAGAGCTCGTTCATATCGAACTCCTCGGTCTCCGGGAGCTCTCCATTTTCATCCTGAGGGCACTGGCAGCCCTGATCGTCGTCTTCAACTCGAAACAACCCGCACTGTGTACAAATTTTCATGATGCACCTCCTGTTAATCCCAGCAGAGCTAACCCGCTGGATATATCGACAACATCACCGTCTAACTGCGCCTCGTACGCCCGTTTAAGCATTTCTCCCATTTTCGGACCAGGCTTTACGCCCGCCGATATTAGATGCCGTCCCATAAGTATCGGGGCTGGGGCAGACGCTGTTACCTTCAATTCTTCCGCCACCCTCATTAGATCTGGAAACGGGTGCTCGTCGTCCAGTGGGGGACGCGAGGCATGGTCAGCCTGGATAACTGCATCCAGTTCTGCCACAGTTGCAGGGGACAGCCTGGCGGACAGCCTTCGTACAAGGGTGGGACGGATGTCCGCGCCTATCAGCACCATGTGCTCACGGATCAATGGAATAATTCTTTTTTGAAGTTCGGGAGGCATCCGCATCCTGTTCATAAGAGTTATTGCCGGAGAATGTTCGTTCTCTACTGCGACCTTGTCATGTTTAGTAGAGCGAATGTGCCCATCTTCATGCTTGGCAGTGACAAGAGGCTTGCCAATATCATGGAGTAGCGCAGCAGCAACCATGACTATTCTGTCTTGACCGGAGATCCCATTCTTATCACAGTAGTCAGCCATCCAGGATGCTGCGAGCTCAGAATGAATGTCGGCGCTTCCTTCCGGGTGCCATTCCGGGTCCTGTGGTAATCGGATAAGGGCAGCAAGCTCTGGATACTCGGACGTCAAGTGGAGTGCTTCCAGGCTTTGGAAAAATACACCAAAGTATTTTCCCTTCGAGAACAACTTCCTCCACTCAGTCCAAATTCTTTCATCGGACAACGCATGGAAATCGTTCATAGCAATCCCGAATACCCGTTTATCAGGGAGGGAGGAGCTTATTTCGAATCCGAAACGGACGGCCTGCTGCAGGCCTATAAGGTTTCTAAGGGCATCTTCGTGGTAATGAGATACGCACACGGGCCGGAGTATCCCTCGGATAACGTCCCTGGAAGCTCCATAGAAATCGAAGAGCTCTCCAGTATGCGCATTTATCATCGCGGAGTTAACAGTAAAATTTCGCCTTCTGGCAGCGTCTTTTGGATCCATATGGGGGTCGTAATCCACTACGAATCCCTTGTGCCCCTCCGCTACCTTGGAATCTTTTCGAGGAAGCGAGAAGTCAATAACTTCACCCTTAATATCGAGCTTCATTACGGCGAACGACTGCCCGCATTCTGACAGTGTCCCGTAGTTGCTGAGAACAGTCTTAAGTTGCTCAGCGGGAAGACCGTACACTTCGACGTCCAAATCTTTGGACTCAGCGTTGATGTAAGGATGATGTAAAGATATGAGTCTGTCTCTGACTGATCCGCCTACAAAGTAAGCGGACCCTCCCATTGATTTTATAGCATCCAGTACTGGGAGGATTGGATGATCTTTCAACGAGTTCAGCATTAATTGCCTCCTATGAATTGATAATTTACTTATACCAATTTGGAGGTAAAAAAATAGGAGCAAGCTCCTATACTCGGGCTAATCTCCTTCTGATGCTCTCGGCATCGTGGAGATCTTTGTCCCTGCCCATAGTCAGCTTCCAGCTGAGCATATGCGACAGAGACATTACATTGACATTCCCAAATCGTATACTGTCTGCGTATACTTCTGAGAATGTCATTCCAGTCCCGAGGTAGTCAAAGAACTCGACATTCCCCAGGACTATTTTGTGTCCACCTTTTGCAGCGGACACCGGAATGTGGCCCTCTTCTAAAAGAGCCAGCCACAATGACTCACCGGCCAGGACATCTATGTCCGACTCAGCCGGCCTTATTCCGTGGTATTCCATTGCCTTTCCGGAGAATACCACGTGAGGATACTCCCACCATTTCATGGAGGTACCTCCTTTCTGTATATTATACTTATACCTGTTTGGGAGGAGCTTTTAGTTATAGATAAAAAATTGGGAGTATGAGCACTCCCAATTATACGCTGTTAAGCCCGTCTTTTAATAAGCTTTTCCATATATGCATACATTTTTATAGCATCGTCAGCCCAGTGAGGAGCCTTCTCACACGTAGCTAGCTTTATTAACTCCCTTTTTGCCAGCTTATACATGGATTTAATGCACTCATCAGTAATAAGACTCATGGGGATAGTCTTAAGATCTACTAATCTACTGGACTTCACCATAATTTTGGCGTGCTTATTAGCGGATCTTTTATCGTATATGCCTGCTTTTCCCATTTTAATTATGTATTGCTCGTCGTGCCAATCATACGCCCCTTCTATAATGTTGTCCCTCTCACTATAATTAAGCCGTTTTATGACGCGCTTAATAGTTGATAATGGGAGTACTTCCCAATACCTCCGTATTGCCATTGCACAGTCTTCTGATGTGAAGATGCCCTCTTCCATCATCTCGCAGTAGTCTTTTATACTTATCTTTATTGGCTCGGCGCTAACTACCCCATCGTGTAAGAATCCAAGTCCTGGTCTTGGGTCCTTCCTATTATCGTTATCGTGATACCCCATACAAACGTGGTATTCTTTATACTGTATAACTTTTTCCACCCGTCGCAGAGTCACGCGCCCAGTTCCTTCTCTGCCAAAATATGGAGCTAAGTCTGCCATCCTGTCTTTTGTATAAGCCAGGACCCCTTCCTCTGATTTAATCCTAAGTGTATCTCCCGTGTCTTCGATGGAGAAGTCAAGGTAATAGTCATCCTCGTTCTCTTCATGGCCGCACACCGCGTACATAACATTGTCTTCCAGTATTGCCATTGTAAAACCTCCTATTAAGATGTATTATCCTTATACCCATTTAGGCGTAGAATATTTATATATAAGTCCGCAGGATAAATAGCCAATTTATAGCTAAAAAAGGGCCGAAGCCCTATGACCTTGACGACACGAACGTAGTGCCGTTCAGTGTGTCATATGCTGAGAGCACTCCAGTTCTGAACGCTCCGGTGTCAACGTTTATCACCTTGTCCGACACCAGCACAGACCTTCGTGGAGTGTGGCCCACCACCAGGGTCTTACCCATATAGCCATACTGGTTTACCTCTCTTTCCCACAGGAGCATGTGTTTGTCCTGCTCCTTAACGGGCTGATTATCCAGCGCTCCAGCATGGACGAACAGATGCTTTTCTGTTTCGTAGGAATGGGGCAGAGAGCGGCAAAAATGCAGCAGCTGCATCATATCCGCGAATGTCCAGTAGATCTTTTCCTTGCAGCCATTCATTGCCCACAAGTCCAGATTATAATCGGTAGGGGAAGATATGGCATCTATGGCCATTTGCTCGTGATTACCGCGTAACAAAACTACCTTGCCGGGGGCTCTGGACGCTAGGTTGATTAGATAATTTAGCGTGTCCATTTCATCCTGTGCGTTAGCTCCGCGGTCAATGTAGTCCCCCATGAAAACATCCTCATCTGGGTTAAACCTGATCTTGTTTTCGATCAGGTCTTTCATGAGCAAGAATTGACCGTGAATATCGCCTATAGCAATACGGCGACGAGGAGTGAAAGAGTCATCGGGCCTTCGGTGTACTTTAAGTGCCTGTAACATATAGAAGCCTCCTTAATTAGATATTTAACTTATACCCGCTAATGGGTAATTATTGACTATTGTATGCACTAAAGATATAGTATATAAAGCACTCTATACGGAGGTAATCCATGTCCCTGGCGCACGATATACATCTGGCCGCACTGTCAAAGCTGGCGGCGCTTACTAATATAGGACCATACGAAAAGACAGCTGCTCGGAGAGTAATGAAATTAATTGGAGAGGGAAAGCTGTCGCGTAACGCTATAGAACGCGTAGTGGCGGGAATGACCCCGGGAGAAACTAGACAAGTAGGCAAAGATATGCTTGGATCTGGGTCAGAACACGCTGTGTTTAGAGGACTTACTGGCGGAAAGGGAAGATCCGCTATAAAAGTTCCGTGGGATGATGGAAGAAATGGCGCTGAAAAGACGTTGACTGGCGGGGGCAAAAAAGAACGTATTCCTTTCAACGAAGACAACTTACCCACCCTGGAAAAAGTAGACATAATGGATAGAGATCCTGCTATATTCGCTCGAAGCTACCCCCAAGCCCATAATTTCAACAAGGCGAAAAGACCGGATCAGCTGACACTAAAGGATCGCGGTGGACATGTGCAGCAGTACCTTAAGGAGACTCCAAAAAGACTTCCAAAGCTTTTATATAGACGGGATGTAGAGGGAGCTTCCGCCAAATTCACCCGTAGAGAGCAGATGCTATTGGATATGTATGATGACTTTGCTCGAACCGTAGTAGGAAGAAACCCAAAATCAAAGTTATATCCTCCGGAGATGCGTCCATCAAAGATAGATGATTTCAGATTTCCATTGGGTAACAAATATATGATGCTGGATGTAGCGCCTAGAGAGAGACATAATATTATGTTCGATCCAGAATCAATGTCCTTCAAAATATCCGACCCCATGTTTAGACGCACAAAAGATTACGAACGAGAGGCTGTAAATGCCTTGATGGATGCCCAGTTAGTCAGCCCAGGATTAGGCAAAAACTCCGGTAAAATAAAAATAAATGAGTATAGGCGTATGTCATTGGGCGAATTGCTGGGGAATGGCGTGACCCCGGCAAAAGAAGTAATACAGCGCAGGGCTAAAAAAGATCCATTATACGACGCCTATTACGAAAACTGGTAATTATGAGTTAAAAAAATACTGGGAAGCATATAGCTTCCCAGTTTAATTTAGGAGGTTCAATTACTAGTAATCTTATACCCTAATTGTTCCCAAATTATCAGGCATTTTCCCTCACTGGATGCAATTTTACGCTGTCGTGTCCAGAAAATATCTCGCTTTTAGGATCGAATACCTGATATTGAGTGCACGCCTCCTGGCTGGAGCATACGACTAAAGTAAGTTTAGACTCCTCACGACGATCCATAGTCTGCATATTTTCTCCGCAAACGCTACATTTCATCATATCATACCTCCACTATGAATTCTGGATTGAAATTTCGATTCTTGGCTTCGTAATACCCATGAGGATTCCCCACTACACGGGTGTCTCCTATCATAAGATCGATACTGTCATGAACGTGCCCGCAGATCCACAGATCCGGGTTTACCTTCTCTACGAAATTATCCATATCATTATGGAATAATCCGTTTATAGCACTCGCAGCGAAAGAGGGATGTCCACATCTGAACGAGGGTGTGTGGTGTGTTATGACCACAGTCTTATTACCCTTAATTTTGGCGGACATGACAGCCTCGTCTATAAATCGGGTCATCGCATGGTGCTCTTTTACCACTTCATCTGGATTAAGGCTTCCAGACGACAATTCCCACGCTCCACGCATACACGCCCCAAGGTGAGTTCCGCCCGCATAAGTCGACCAAAGTGTCGCCCCGATAAAAGTAACGTCATCTATGGTCATCGTAGAGCATTGTAATAGGGTATTTCTTTTATTGAACATCTCAAGTACTTTTCGATACGAAAAATGACCTGTGTTAAACTCCGTAAAAAAGTACTCATGATTTCCCAGTACTGCTATTATTGGAATAGCGTACTTAAATCGGCATAGAAATGCGTACATCATCTCTGGATTTGCTGCAGTATCTCCTGCCAGTATAAGAACATCCCCCACCGGCTTGATGGGGGAGTTCGCGTTACTTGGAAAATGATCGTAATGAATATCTGAGGCTATCTGAAGCTTCAATGTATACTCCCTGTTGGAAGATGAACGTAAGGGGTTATTTTCATACCTCTTACCCTCGGATTTTCGTAGTTAGTAACAGAGGTTTTTTCCGGGCTGTTTATGTCCACCCCGGAGTCTCTCCATTTTTTAGCATCCGGTCCACTGCATGCTATTAAGGACATGAAGGGGACCTCTGTATCTTTTGCAGCAAGCACGGTTATTTCAGTTTCTTCTTCTACGACGTCGGTTATGGCGTCTGGGTTAGAGAAGTCGTGAATCTTAGGACTTCCTGAAAGGAGTATGCTTACTACTGGAAGTGCATCGAACGTGCTATCTTTAGACTCTTTAAACATATTCACTATACCATTAAGAAAAGTAGAAAATTCTTCCACGGCATCGAACGTTTTAAAGTCGAGATCGGCACCTCCGACAATGTATATCTGCCCATCCACTTCTACAGAAACTATCTTCATGGTTAATCCTTGTATCCATTAGACGGCTTTAGTGGTTTAGGTAACTGCGAGAATTTCAAGCAAACCATTCCAGTAAGCTTTTTAGTCTTAGGATCTTCCTCGAATCCTTGGATTGTACTCCAGAAAGCGGGACTTTCTACTCCACAGGACATACCTGTTGATTGAATACACAGGTTCTTGCAATGGAAGCACGGGTCGGGGTAGTTGATTCCTCGCGGATCTTTCACTGGAGTGTCTTTGGATTTCTTTTTACCCATTGGTTAAAGGTCCCCTTTGTGTGTAATAGTACCTATAAATAAAATAACACGTAAATGGGTGAAGGTCAAATAGGTCTGGGATTTGACTCCCAGACCTATACGACATTACTTGGTGATCAGGTCTTTAACCAACATTACCACGTTTTCGTGCTCGCGGATAGCCTGGAGCATATTTCGCTTTGAGCGCATAAATTTCTCGATGGCCTCCTTTTTGGTTGTTCTTCCCGCATTAGGACGCGGAGTAGCTGGCTTTGGAGCGGTCTTGAGATCTAACATCAAGGCTTCTTTAGTCAGCTTGTTGACAGAAAACCCATCAGGAATTGGGTGCACCGTTGGCGGAGTGGTGTCTTTAGACACTGTAACACCTTCAGTTTTTCCCATGCGGGTAGATACCTTCATTTTTATTTCACTGGGAAGGGACGCCGCCGCTTTTAGGAGCTTGGGATCGACTTTTTCCGCCCGCCGCTTTCTGTCTTCGTAACTTGCGAGTGTCTGCGCGACAGCGGTTCTAACGTCCTTTGATCGAAGTGCGGGGAATGCGGCTACGCTGTCGATAGCAGCTACGGAGGCATTCTTCCACCCGATCAAGTTACTATCAGCTACGAGTGTGGCCACTACCGCAGGGAATGTCGGAGTCGTCCTTCGATTTTTCACTGACGCAAGCCACAGTTTGTAAATGTACGCAGAAGATATTTCCTGATAGGCCATAGATACAAGGTCTACCACGGTATCCGCATTTGGGAGCGCGTACACTTTAAGGGTGTTGTCCGCCATTCCGGTGTACATTCGTGCAAGATACGCGATAAGCGCATCTCTGTTCTTATAGAAGGAAGGGTCCACGATGATGAGTCTGGAGCTTCCCCCTTCCATTTTAAGGACGTGTCCAGGGAGTCTAAGTTCACTTCTGTCTGTAACCCGGGTCATTGTGAAATGCAGCCCGATATACCCGTATTCCGGGAGGTCTGCGGTTTTAAGACGCATACTGTTGATATATTTTCGATAGGTCGATGACCTCATGCCACTTCTCCTTTATTTATCCGTCATACCAGGCCTCAGAGTGGGTTTCATACACGAGAGAGTCTATTATCTCCTCATCCACTCCAGCCTCTTCCAGTGCTATTTTTACGCCATGCTTTACACGACGTTTGTCTTCCGCATCCCGAACAGATAGAACGAGTGTATGGGCGTAACTCACGAATGAAAAATGAGCTGCTGGAGCTATTCCCTACGAATCCGTTTCTAAGTTTCACAGGTTAATCCCCATCAATGA
>Ga0302238_1002480_pt1 | contig 12913 bp, 6 predicted proteins | sample AAG_UR_Asn_MG_FD_193527 | JGI IMG/M metagenome (GOLD analysis project Ga0302238, IMG submission 193527) | Enriched activated sludge microbial communities from anaerobic digester in WTTP, New Holstein, Wisconsin, United States - AAG_UR_Asn | ecosystem: Engineered > Bioreactor > Anaerobic >...
GTGTTGACCTGACGCTCGCCGGTTACCAGCAGCGGATCGCCGGCCGTGCCGTAGTACTGCAGGAAGACGCCGGCGCCGAAGCCGTCCTGCTGGTTGGACTCCCAGGCAACGGCAGAGTAGCCCGCCCGCTCACCGGTGAAGCCTCCCACCACGGGGTTACGCTGCGCATCGACGAAGTAGGTGTTGAGCATGAACTCCACTCCCACCTTGGTCATCGTCGAGTTGAAGTACTGCGCAATTGCGGCGTAGTTGTTTCCATCCTGATTAGCCGAGGACCAGACAGCAGCGAAGCCCGATGAGGCTCTGGTAGCCAGTTCGACGTTGGTCTGGAGGTTCGTCATGGTGGTGTTGAGGACGAACTCATCACCAAGGGGGACTCCGTTCTTATCGAACCGTCTGGCATAGACGCCATAGGAGTCCGTATCGGCCCCTGCCCCAGACTCCCAACCAACCACGAAGCTGCCATCCGCTGCCACGGTAACAGAGGGTCGCTTCTGGTCCAGCAGCGTTGTGGTGTTCACCAGGAACTCGTCGCCCACCTTTCCGCCGGTATCGTTGAACCGCTGGCCATAGACGCCCCACGAGTCTCCATCCTGGTCTAGGGATTCCCAGACAACGATGAACCCGCCGGTATCAGCGTAGCTTGCAGCAACGTCAGGCGCACCCTGGAAGCCGCCAGTGTCGCTGTTGACCAACACCTCACCGCCGACGGCCTGCATGTTGGCGTTGTAGAGTCTCATGACGATGTCCGTGGTGTCGCCTCCGGTAGCCCTGTCGGTCTCGTAGACAACCACGAAACCGCCCGTCTTCCTGCCGGCAACCTTGGGAGAGTTATCCATGGACTGCGTGGCGGCCGGCGTGGGCGAGACCAGGATCTCGGCATTGGTCACGCATACACCCTGGCCCAGGCAGACTTCGTTGGAGGTACAGGAGCCTTGGAGCACCCACTGAGAGCCGTCAGCACTGCACTTTGAGATGCTATTGCCGTCGCAGCGCTGCGTGTTGGGCACGCAGGTCTTGCACTGGCCCGCAAGGCATATGGGGGTCAGGCCGGAGCATTGAGGAATATTCCCATACCATGTGCCGGCGGCACACAAGTAGGGCTTCGTAGTAGTGCCGCACACCGTAGCTCCGTCGGCAGCGGTGGTGCAAAGGCCTGTGTAGGGGTCAACGTAGATGCAAGTAGAACTGCTGCTGCTGCAGAATTTCTTATCACCAAGAGGCGATGTATTGCAGACACCAGAAATGCAGTTTGTCATTGAACTGCACTGCTGACAAACATTACATGCTGCCTCATCCACCAAGCCGTCACAGTCGTTATCTTTCTGGTCGCATCGGTTCTCAGGGTCTGGCTGATAGTCAGGCAGCAGGGAGTAGAGGCACTGCCAGCCCGAGGCTCCCAGGCAAAGAGCTTCCAGCATCTCGGACTCGCACACGCCCTTGCGATTACAGGCCAGGCTCTGCACCCAGTCCAGTTCCTCGTCGGTCTCACCGTCGCAATCGTTATCCCTGCCGTCGCAGATGGTCTCTTTGCCATCCTGATAGTGCTGAACGCCATCATAGTAGCAGAGGTAGAGACCGTTCTGGCACGTTGCCGAGACGCCGGGGCCTGCGCAGACGCCTTTGTTCTTGCAGTTGGCTCCCGAGGGGCCTATCGCAGTAAGGTTCTCATCCACGAGACCATCGCAGTCATTGTCTTTGGTATCGCATTTAGTTTCTACCGATTCGTAGTCGATAACTGCTGTGGTGTCGCAGAACCAGCCACCATCCTGGCATCCCCACTTGATAGTATTTTGGCATACGCCCTTGAGTGGACATCCGCTCTTGAGCTTTGGATTGTGTTGACCTGCAGCTTCAAGGTCCACATCCAGCGCCTCGTCGACGAGGCCGTCGCAGTCGTTGTCTTTGCCATCGCAGGCCACTTCGACGTAGGTTTCAGAGAGGGCCGGTTTGAAGTTGTACCCTGCTCCGAAGAAGGGCACCTGGGAATAGTTGGCGATCCAGGCTCCTCCCTGGCATGCGCAAACCGTGCCTGTAGCGCAGACCCCCTTGTACATGCAGCCTATGGTATACTGCTCAATATCCGACGGATCGCTCGCAACTATCCCTTCATCAATCAAATCATCGCAATCATTGTCCTTCGAGTCGCATAACAGAAGGTTGCCGTCCTCCACAGGGGCATACAACGGAACGTCATCCAGGTCACAAACAAAGGCCCTCTCGCCGGGGCGCACGGTTACGCACTTGGTATCCAGCAACTCGGCGAGACAGACCCCCTTGCCCATAATGGGGCCACAGGCCGTTTCCACTTCCAGGCCCCGGCCATCGAGCAGTTCATCGCTCAGGCCGTCGCAGTCGTTGTCCAGGCCATCGCAAGCAAGCTCTTCCCAGAGGCAGCTGGAGCCATCGGGGTTGCACGTTTGGGGGACCTCTACGGTGCTCTTGCCGCCCACGTTGTACTCGCAGGTCCACTGGCCTGGTCGAACTCCTGCAGAGTTGCAGTAAGCAGCGGCGTTGTTTGCACACTCGCCGAGGAAGCGGCATGTGGTAACGGATAGGTCGTCGGTAACGATGATCTCGCCCGGGTCATCGATATCGCCATCGCAGTCGTTGTCCAGGCCGTCACAAATCCAGGCTTCGCCCGTGGCAGCATAGGACTCCTCGGGGACGTACCCGGGGACGTCGTCGTAGTTGCATTTCCAGGTGGTATCCACCACTTCGTCGCCCACAAGCACCGGGGTGCACTTGGTTCTAACCTTGGAGACTCCCGTGGTGCCGTCCCGAGCGCAGACGCCGGGCAGGAGGGGCAGGCCAAAGGCGTCCACCACAGCAAACTTAAGCTTCTGGCCCTTGATTATTTTCTCAACGGTCACGGGGCAGTCGGTGAAGACCGGGGGCTGTGAGCCTTGGCAGCTCTCGTGGTACTGGGCACACAACGGGTCCTCGCAGTCCTTGCTGCCGTTACCGTCGTTGTCGATTCCATCGGTGCAGTCGTCGGGGTAGTAGGGCCAGGAGAGCCCCTCGTCGGCCTTGCCATCGCAGTCATTATCGAGGCCATCGCACATAAGTTCGGCGCCACACAGCGGGTCGGGGTTGCCTACGCACTCGTCGGGCGCTACATATTGAAATGCTCCAAGTTTGAGCACATCCGTGTAGTCGCAGACCCACTCTCCCTCTATGCAGTGTGCCTTCACGACGTCCTTGCACACACCCTGGCTGAGGCAGGTGCTGTTCTCAGCGCCAAGGTCTTCGTCCACCTTGCCGTCACAGTCGTTGTCCAGCTTGTCGCAGGTCTGCTCCTTGGCCTCGTAGTCTTCAATCTGGTCCATGGAGCATTCGAAGACCCCCTCCTTGCAGCGGAACATGACGTCGCCGCTCACCGCCCACGGGACTTGGGGCTGACCCTCAACCTGGTCTATCAGGCATACGCCTTCGAAGGAGGGACAGGGGCCAAACTGGGCCGCCTCGAACTCGGCCACGGAGAGCCCGGCTCTGTATTCGTAGAATTCGTCGATTTCGTCATCACAGTCGTTGTCCAGACCGTCACAGTAGACATTCCCCGAGGCAGTCGAATATCTCTCGTCCTCAACGTAATCTAGAACTTTCGAATAGTCACACTGAAACTCGAACTTACCACCATCTTCTACACAAGCGACCTTGATGTCATTTTCGCCGGCTTCGGCGCAAACACCATATTTCGCTGCCTCACACATATCAGCAATGCTGACCTTGGAGAATGTTTCTTCCGTATCTGGGATCCCGTCGCAGTCATTATCTAGGCCATCGCATGTCTCGTCTTCTTCGGCATAGTCCTTGACAGCAGCAAATTCACATTTCCACGCACCGTCTTTGCACACCGGCAAGACTTTGCCTGCGCAGATGCCCTTGTTTGGACACTCCACGTTGATATCGCCGCAGGGGTTGGTGACGGTCTCTGTGAGATCCGTCTCCTGTGCATCTTCAACCTTGGTATCCTCTTCGGTGACCTTGGGCCTGGTCGCAGGGGGGCACCCTGCCATCATCAGCGCCACCAGCAAAGCGGCCAATCGGACGAGACGCGTTCTCATGGAACCCCCCAAAACAGATAGATTGTGAAAACAACAGCACCGAACCGGCGGCCGGCCCATTGGGCCAGCTTCCAAAACCAGTGACGTTCACTCCCGACCCTGCCACCGGACCGGGCGGCTGGCCGAGATATCGGGCCGGGCGTTTAAAACACCCAGGATGCGTCCACACCAAAGCCGCCCGGGATTCCCAGGGGCTGCATGGTGAGCAGTTCGATGGCGGCCGGTTCATCCTCGTCGCCATCGTCCAGCAGAACCATCAATAGCCCTCCCAGCACCAGCGCCCCGGCGGCGCCTCCGCTGATCATGCCATAGAGCCAATTGTCGTAGACTTTCTGCTCAAGGGCAGGAATCCCCGGGTCGCCTTCGGGCAGCAGCACCAGTTCGTCGTTCGTCGCGTACATATCATAGAAGAAATAGCCAGCAACGCCGCCACCGGCAACCCCAAGGCCCATAATAACCCAGCCGAAGACCGACATTGACGGCCCACCGCCCCCTTCCACCGTAAGATCGTAGCGGGGGAACTCGGGCACCCGCCCCTGGGCCTTGGCCAGGTTGGCCGCAACATCAACGACTTTGCCGGGAACGGCGTCAACAACGCCGGTCCACTCAATATGGTCGGGAGCCCAGACCTGAAAGAGGTGGTCGCCCCCCTCCACCAGCGCCTTGAATGGCACGGTACCAACTTCCACGCCGTCCATGCGAACCCTGGCGCCCTCAACGTTGGCGACGATGCGCACTTCGGCTTTGCCCTTCTCTCTGGCCAACTCCACGCGCACCGCCACGGGCTCGCCGGAGCCCAGGGAGACTTTTTGCTTCTGAGCCTGAAAACCAACTTTCGCATACTCGATGCTCCAGTCGCCTTCGGGAAGGTAGCGAATGTGCGGAGTTGTGGTGACAACCTCCTCCGACGGCTTACCGCCCTCGGGCAGGAGCTTCAGCATCCCCCCTGTGGGCACCACGTCCACGACGAATCGGGCCTTACCGCGGGCGAAGGTGTCACGCAGTTCGCCCACCATGGAGGCGACGTCGGGGTCCGGCTCCCCGGAGAGCCTCTCAAGATACATCTCTCCGAAGACCAGGGCTTTCTCAGAATTGCCCAATGCCTGATGCGAGAGGGCAAGCAGTGGCAGATACTTGTTGTCCGGCACAATGCTCCATGCCTTGCCAAGTGATTCTGCCGCCCTGGAATAGTCACGCATCTCGTAGAGCAACTTGCCCCGAGAGAACTCCATCTCCGCTTCTCTGAACCCCTGGCCCAGCACCGGATTCGACCAGAGAGCCAACAGCAGGAACAGCAACAGGTGGCGTTGGCGCATATGGGATCACCCTTTCATGTCGTGCAGCGTCGGCCCACGATGGCCGCAGTTCATCTCTGCGTATCCTACAATCGAAGGGTGCGAGGGGCAATTCTTTTGAAGGGCCAGCGCGCCTGCAGGGGGTTTGCGCCCGCAGGGGGGCAGGGCAAGCTTGAGCATTGGCGGCGTTTCGATGTAGGGTGAGTGGGATTCGTGCGTGCGGGAGGCTTCGTGCAACAACCTACCATAGATATTGAGCGGCTGGAGAACGAGGCGGCTGAGCTGCTTGAACAGCTTGTGCGCATCGACACGCGAAACCCACCGGGAAATGAACGGGTTGCAGCGCTCTTCGTGAAGGAGAAGCTGGGGCAAGTGGGGGTGGAGGCGCAGCTGCTGGAGAAGACCCCAGGTCGGACCAACCTGCTGGCACGCCTGGAGGGGGCCGGAAGAGCCCCTTCGCTCATGCTGGACTCTCACCTGGACACCGTAGGGGCTGATGAGAGCGGCTGGAAGATGCCGCCGCTCTCCGGGGCCGTGAAGGATGGCTTCATTTGGGGCCGTGGCGCTCTGGACATGAAAGCCATGACCGCCATGTCGCTGGCCCTTTTCCGGGCCTACGCTACTGCGGGGCTGAAGCCCGGCGGCAACTTGACCCTCTGCTGCACCGCCGACGAAGAGGCCGGCTCTGAGGCAGGCGCCCAGTGGCTGGCAAACGCCCACCCCCACTGGGTGAAGAACGACTATGCCCTGGGCGAGGTGGGCGGAATGACCTTCTGGGTCAATGGCCGGTGCGTCGTGCCGGTGCAGGTGGCCGAACGTGGCATCTGCTGGATGAAGGCCACGGTCAAAGGCAGGGCCGGCCACGGCAGCATGGCCGGTAGCCGCACCGTTGTGCACCAGACTGCAGAGTTGATAAACAAGGTGGCCTCCATGAGATTCCCCATCTGGGTCCATCCAGCAGCGGCTTCGACCCTGCGGGGCCTGGCCCAGAACGTCGGACCGCTGGCTTCTTTTGCTCTGAAGCGGGTGGCAAGCGGTGGCGTGGATGCTCCCTTCTGGCTCAGAATGATGGGGGATTCCCGGCACACCTTCGCCCCCATGGTGCGCCCCACCGTGCAGCCAACAACCATTCACTGCGGCTCGGCCGTCAACGTGGTGCCCGACTCGTCACAAGTGCTCATCGACGGCAGAGTTCTGCCGGGACAAGACCCCCAGGTCCTGCTGCAAGAGGTGCAGCGCTGGCTGGGCCCCGACGTTGTGGTTGAACCGCTGCTGCTGCGATACGGCCACTCGACCAGCCCGGACAACCCGCTCATGAAAAGCATCGAACGGGTTGTGGCTACCATGGCCCCCGAGTCCATTGTTGTTCCGACCCTTACACCAGGACACACAAACGGCTCGGTCTACAGCACCCTGGGCACCCGCTACCTGGGCTTCACCCCCATCCTCATGCCCCAGACCCTCCGCTACTTCGACCTCTTCCACGCCGCCAACGAACGCTGCCCCGTGGAGGGCCTGAAGTGGGGCGCCCAGACTCTGCACAAAGTGGTCGACGCCTTCTTTGCCGGCAAGTCCGGGCATTGAGGCCGCTTGCTTCACGAGAGGCTTGTGCTATCGTAGCCCCCCTGAGCCCGGGCGATCTTGACCCATGAACCCCTGAGAGGCCCTGTAGGAGAACTAATGACCCCCAGAACAGATAAAGTGGCAGTTGACGCCTTTACTCAGATACTCAATCTCTTCAAGCCCGGGACAATTCGTTATAGTCGGCAAGTGTTCTGCAATCGAAACCTGCGTATGTCGAAGACCCAGGCCGTCGGCTTCGACATGGACTACACCATCGCCGTCTACACCCAGGAGTTTGACCACCTGGCCTTCGATCTGGCTCTACAACGGCTGGTAGACTCCTTCGGCTTTCCGCCCACGGTGAAGCAGTTCACCTTCGACAACGACTTCGCCATCCGAGGCCTCGTTATTGATATGGTTAACGGGAACCTCTTTAAGATGGACAGACATCGCCATGTCTCCAGGGTCACCCACGGCACCAGGCTCATCGACATCGAAAAGCGCAACGAGACCTACCGCCAGAAGGTCATCCACCTCTCCCGCCCCTCCTACTTTCTCATCGATACCCTGTTTGCCCTGCCCGAAGCCAACACCTTCGCACAGATGGTCGACTTCCTGGATTCCGTGGGCAAGGGCACACCCAAGAACTATGAGACAGCCTTCCAGTCCATCAGGAACGCCATCGACCAGATTCACCGAGACAACAGCCTCAAGAGTGTTGTCATGTCTAACCCAGAACGGTACATCAAGAAAGATCCAGATATAATACTGACTTTCGAAAACTTTCTTGCAAACAACAAGAAACTATTTCTGGTGACAAATTCCGGGTGGGAATACACAAACTCTATTTTGTCATACCTACTAAACGGTCTCTCCGAGACCTACCCGCACTGGAGCGATTTCTTCGAGGTCATTGTGGTCGATGCGCAGAAGCCCCTCTTCTTCTCGGGCCGCAATCCTATGGTGCCCGAGAGCGATGCCCCCGAGGAGATTCGCCACAAGGTCTTCAGGAAAGGAAACCTCAAAGCCTTGCAGAAGATTCTGGGGACGCCCGGCGAGCGGACGCTCTACGTGGGAGACCATATCTACGGCGACATTCTGAGGTCCAAGCGCTCCAGCACGTGGCGCACCTGCATGATTATCCCGGAGATGGAGCCCGAGCTGGAGGCGCTGGAGGCGGTGCGGGAGGACATGAACAAGTACTACCGGTTGTTCAGGCGCCGTGAGTCACTGGAGATTCAGCTCAACTACCAGCAGAGGCTGCTGACCAGCCTCCTGAACTTCGACGACCTCTCCAAGAGCCCAAGCCTGAGCCCTCCCGAGAGGGTTCGGGCTTTGGCAGCGCTGGCAGAACGAAACGTGGCCGAACTGCGCAAGGAGCTGCGGCGTGCCGAGGACGCAATCCATGCCACGGACAATATAATCCGCAAGGCGACCAATGAAAGGTGGGGCTGGCTCTTCAAGGAGGGGACGATTCACAGCGTCTTCGGAGAGCAGGTGGAACAATACGCATGCACCTACACCAGTCGGGTCTCCAACTTCCTCTCCTACTCACCCTCGCACTACTTCCGTGCGGCCCAAGACAGGCTGCCCCACGAACAGGGTCTCACCTGAGGAGATCCCCGGCAGAGGCACATCATCCACGACAATGAGAGTGTTGTGGGTACACGCGGGACTGGCGGAACTCGCTGTCAGCGGCTCTTTCTTGCGCCCAGCAGCCACCAGGTCCCCGGCTCGGCTTCTTGAGGATCCTGCGAGTACTCTGTGGAGAGTCTCTGTCGCAATGAGCGCGCCTCGGCAGATGTGCAGTTGGCAAGGGCCAGCAGCGCCCCCTGCTTCACTGCGGGGTGAACGTCCTCAGCCAGGTCATCCAGCACAGAGACCGACTCTGGAGTACAGAGTGCCCCCGCCGCCCAGGCAGCATGGAGCCTCAGGACCGGCATAGGAGAGGCCGAGGCATCGGCGACGGCTGCGAAGCCCGAAGCCAGCGAAAGCTTTCCCGCCGAGATGCCTGCATGAATCGCCACGTCGCTTGACCCGCTGCCCATAGCCTCCTCCAAAAACTCTTGAGCACGAGGGCCTCCAAGCTTTCTGGCCAACACCAATGCGCCCTCAAGCTGGTCCGGCTCGGTTAAGGTTGGCCACCTCTGAAGCAGCAGTTCCCAGACGGAATCTTGCAGATCTGGACGTTGGGCTACCATCTCGCTGATGGATTCAGCCACCACGAGCCTCTGCCACCGCGCCCGGGCCCTGAAGAGCGAGACACACAGCCCCGGTTCTTCCGTGGCCCAGAGCACTGTGCTGCGGTCACACAGGTTCGTGTGACAGTCGCTGTTGGTCATGCACATGGTGGAACGCCCCTCCAGCCAACGCTTGGCCAGAAACTCAGGCGAGCCTTCCGGCACGGGGCTGGGAGCGAGCCTTCCGCTGCGGGCCCTACTGTCGCTCTCCTGCCCCGAACCGCACGAGAGAGCAGCAGGGAGCAGAAGCGTCAGCAGCACTGCCCGGGCAAGACTCCTACTGAGTATTGTGGCTGGGTCGGTGGTGACCTTCACTGGTTCATTCCTGGTTAAGGTCCAGTTTTTGTTCAAACACGCAGAAGTCTCCACACATAGAGCAGAACTTGTCTTCGATGAGGCTGGAGTTTCGCTCGCACTCCTCACGGCGGATGCGGGCGAAGTTGGCTGGGTCCAGCGACGCCTTCTGCATGCCGGGCCAGTCCACGGCAAGGCGGGCCCTGGCCATCTCAAGGTTTCGCTCGATTGCCCGCTTGTTGCCTCTGGCCACGTCAGCGATATGGGCCGCCAGCTTGGTCACGATGACGCCCTGGTAGACATCATCGGGGTCGGGCAGACCAATGTGCTCTTTGGGGGTCACGTAGCACAAGAAATCGGCGCCAGAGAAGGCAGCGAGAGCACCGCCAATGGCGCATGCGATGTGGTCATAGCCTGCAGCAATGTCCGTGGGCAGAGGTCCAAGAACGTAGAAGGGAGCATTGTTGCAAATAGTCTTTTCCAACTCTATGTTTTTCTGAATTTCATTATATGGAATATGGCCAGGTCCCTCTATCATTACTTGCACGCCCGCTTCCATGGCCCGAATCTGCAGTTCGCCAAGGGTGCGCAGTTCTTCAAGCTGTGCGCCGTCGGTAGCGTCGTGAAGGCAGCCCGGGCGCATGCCGTCGCCAAGGCTCAAGGTCATATCGTAGTGGCGGGCCAGGCCCAGCACTTCATCAAAGTTCTCGTAGAGGAAGTTCTCTTTGTTGTGATGGGTCATCCATGAGAGCAGCAGTGCTCCGCCACGGCTCACCGACTTCATGAGGCGACGCTCCAGGTGGGGCTTCACCCGTCTGGTAACGCCGGCGTGAATGGTGATGAAGTCAACCCCCTGCTCGCCCTGGCGTGTAAGCACATCCATGTATTTGGACATGGACATATTGAGCCTTCCACCAACCTCTTTAGCAACCTGATAGAGCGGCACCGTGCCCAGAGGCACCGGGCATTTGGCAAGGATCTCGCCCCGGATTGCGTCGATATCGCCGCCGGTGGAGAGGTCCATGACCGCATCGGCACCGCCTCGCAGCGACTCGGAGAGTTTGCGCTGCTCTACGGCCATATCGACTCTGAGCGGCGAGGTTCCGATGTTGGCGTTGACTTTGACGGTAGTACCTTTGCCCACAGCTTTGGGTGTCAGGCCAGGGTGGTTTCTGTTGGCAGGCACCACGAGGGTCCCGGCAACGAGCCCTGCAACCACTTCCTGTACGGGCATGCCCTCTTCAAGGGCAACGGCTTCCATTTCCGGCGTAACCTCGTTGCGCCGGGCGAATTCCAACTGGGTCATGGGTCTTCCTTTCCAGACAATACTGGCCCCGCGGGGCGTTGAAAAAATCAGATGCCGATGTTCAGTTGCATGAGCCTTCCGGTTGCCCGTCTTTTTTGGGCAGTTCTTTCTTGCAACCGGGCACATCAAAAGAGCGAGTGCATAGATACTGTGCCACCTCGGCGGCATCGACGCTGTTGAACTTCACCTTGCCGTGGACAATCCAGGTCGGGCTGGCGCTGATGTCCAGGGCATCGCAAGCCTCGGCTTCGGCGAACAGTGCCTGCTTGGTTTCGTCACTCTGGGCGCATTTGCTCACGGCTTCATAGTCGATGGCATTGCGCTTGGCACAGGCCTCGCCGCCGCCATCTTCGTTCTCGCCGTAGAGACACCAGAGGTAGTTGTAGAGTGCAGCAGGGTAATCCTTTGCGATGCACATCTGCCTGGCGTTCTCGAAGGTCTCTTCGTCGCCGTGCAGCGACCTGAGTGCGTCACCTTCACGCTGCATGACGTAACGAACCCGGATCTTGATGTCGTCCCCGAAGGCCTCTTTCAGCCGCTTCACTTCGTTTACGGCCAACGCTCCATAGGGGCAGTAGGACATGATGAACAGTTCGACGAGGCCGCGACTCTCTTCTCTGCACTCCAGGGATTTTGTGCAAGTGGGGTCGGCACAGTCAATGAGACCGTCGCCGTTGTCGTCCAGTTCGTTGTCGCAAAGCTCTTTGGTTGGGTCGTAGGTCTGGCCTGCGTTGAGGTAGAACCATGCGCCTGATGCCGTGGCCTTGAGGAAGCGGCTGATCTTGGCCATGACCTCGGTCTCATCCTCCACGGCCTTCTCCACCAGGAACGCAGGCAGCTTCTCGATTTTCTCTTTCTGGTAGGTGGAGCGCCCCTCGGGATCCGAGTAGTCAAGGCGCTGAAGCTCCATGCCGTCGGTGAAGATCTGCGATTCGAGGATGGTCAGGACCTCGTCGACGAACTCGGGATTGCAGTTGAGTTCCGGGGAGGTGCAGCGTTTGTCGCTCAGCAGCACCACCTTAATCGTTTTGGGTTTGGGGATGCGTGCGCAAACAGGGGCAGGCTTGGCCATCTTGGCGCATATCTGCCTGGCCACTTTAACACTGCGTGCCGGCAGCCGCACAGGCTCTTCGCCTATGATCACGGCAGGAACCGCAGAGAACCCGGCCTCATCGGCCAGTTTCACGGCCTGCTCGTGAAGCTTGTTGCCCTCTTCCCCGGAACGGCACTTCTCCACTGCGTCGACCACACCCTTCCCGGGCGCTACGGCCTCGTAGCAGATGGCCAGACCAACGTCGAAGCTGGTAGTCTCGCTGGAGAGGCAATTCACAAATCGCAGGAACAGTGCCGGCGATTTCATCTTGTCCAGAGCGCAAATGAGCAGCGTGTCGCCCCTCTTTCGGGCAGCGAGTACGGCCTCTGGCTCTTCACCGTAGGCCTCGCTGAGCAGCCCCATGGTCAAAGTGAGCTGCTTCGGAAAGAGCCCAACCACAGTCTCCAGGGTCCTGAACAGAGGCAGCGCCTCTTCGGTATCGCTGTTGACGAAGACGGTAATCCCCAAGGGCCCTTTTCCAGCTCCCCTACCCTGCGCCTCCACGGTGGAGGGCACACACATCAACGCAAGCAGCATCCAAACCAGTCTTACCGGTGCTCCAGAAACCATATGTTTCCTCCAAACGCCGACGGCGTAAAACGGGGCGACACAACGCGCCTGTGGCTGCGAACCCCAGTAACCCACGTTGGGGCACTCCCACAGCCGCGGCTCTTATACTCCTCCCGCGGGCGCCGTGCACCAATTCTTTACTCTCAGCCCTCAACGTGCTAGATCCAAAGTCGGACACAACGTGACTGACGACTCAGTGCCAACCCCGAACCGGGGACCACAAGGGGGCCTTCGATGGACACGCAACGAGGTGGGCGCCGCTTCGCCCGTATTGAAACCGATGCCTTGGTTGACTTCACCGGGTCTGAGGTGCTGCTCTTCCACCACATCGAGAACATCAGCCTGGGTGGAATCAGCATCAGAACGCCCACCATCGAAGAGGTTGGCACACCGGTCTTTCTTGCCATCAACTTCCCCGACTTCAACCAGTCCATCGAGATCGAAGGCGAGGTCGTCTGGATCCACGAGGAAGACCCCAAAGAGAT
>Ga0302238_1002486_pt1 | contig 12890 bp, 9 predicted proteins | sample AAG_UR_Asn_MG_FD_193527 | JGI IMG/M metagenome (GOLD analysis project Ga0302238, IMG submission 193527) | Enriched activated sludge microbial communities from anaerobic digester in WTTP, New Holstein, Wisconsin, United States - AAG_UR_Asn | ecosystem: Engineered > Bioreactor > Anaerobic >...
TCGAGGGCAACATGAACCTGGTAGGCTCGAACGAAGCCATGCAGCGCGTGCGGCAGCTGATCGCCAAGGTCGCCCCCACGAACTCCACGGTCCTGATCCTCGGCGAAACGGGAACCGGCAAGGAACTGGTGGCACGGGCGTTGCACGAGCAGAGCCTGCGGGCCGACAAACCCTTTGTGCCGGTCAACTGCGGCGCGCTGCCGGAGGCGCTGATCGAGAGCGAATTGTTCGGGCATCGCAAGGGCGCGTTTACCGGCGCGGAAGATCACCGCGTGGGCCTGTTCGAGGTCGCGCAAGGCGGGAGCATTTTCCTGGACGAGATCGGCGAACTGCCCAAAGCCATGCAGGCCAAACTGCTCCGCGTGCTGGAAAGCGGCGAGATCCGCCGGATCGGCGACAACGAGTCCCGCCACATCGACGTGCGCGTGATCTGCGCCACGCACCGCAACCTGACCGAGATGGTCGAGGACGCCGACTTCCGCGAGGATCTGATGTACCGCATCAACACCTTCGAGATCCAACTCCCGCCCTTGCGCCTGCGGATCGACGACATTCCGGAATTGGCCGAGCACCTGTACCGCCGCTTCCGGCCGGCCATGAGCGTTTTCCAGCAACTGTTCACGCCGGAAGCAATTCACTTGCTCAAGTCGCACTCCTGGCCCGGCAACGTCCGCGAGCTGGCCAACGTCATCGAGCACGCCACCATCCTGTGCGACGTCCCGCCGATCTCGGTCGAGCACCTCCCCCGCACCTTCAACGCCCGCGGCGTCCGCATGCCCGACTTGGGCCCGGTTTCGCTCCGCGACCTGGAAATGCACGCCATTCTCCAATCCCTCGACCGCCACGACGGCAACAAAGCCGTCGCCGCCGAAGAACTGGGCGTCAGCCTCAAGACGCTGTACAACAAGCTGAACCAGGCCCAGGAATTGGAACGTAAGTCGGCGTGACACGGGCCTTGATGTCCAGGATCGACAGCTTGTCGACAACCGTTTCAGGTGGCTTGCGGAGGAAATCAGCCCGATGCAGCACCCCGCCACAACTGGTCCGCCGAAATGCGCGAGGCCGGCCAGATGCTGGGGCTGGAGGTGGATGTGATCGCGTAGGCTCGCAAAATCGAGTCAGTAGGAATTTGTAACAGCGGCGACTCTGGGATGGCCGGGGCCAAGAGCACCCTAAGGATCGGCGAATCAATAGCTGTCGCAATTTCAAAGTAGCCATCACGCTCCGCGTGATGGTCGCCAACAAGAACTGGACAGTTATTGATTCGCCGATTCTAATCTTTCACCTGGTCTTTCACCTAATCTTCCTCCGGCTCGAAGGCCGTGGGAAAGGCGGCCTACGAGCCGAGTATTCTGGGCACCACGGGTGCGCTCGTCACGAAGCCGCTGCGCTGCGTGGGCCAGCCGTTGCAGATCGGCGCCGATGCGCAAGGCGGTTCGGTCCGCGTGTCCGTGCTCGACGATCACGACCGCGAAATCGCAGCCAGCGAACCGGTCGCAGCCGACGTCACGGGCGCCGAAGTGCGGTGCAATGGCGGCACGTCACCATCCAGACGGCCGCCGACTGATTGGGGTGAGGACATCGCAGGCCGCTCGCTCCGCGAGCGAGTTTCCGCCCGCAGAGCGAGCGGCCTTCGGTGGGGTCACCCGCGCGTGCTCGGCGACGTAGCGGTAGGCGTACAGCCAACCGTTGGCGACGTACCAGACGTCCCGGCGGTTGGCCACATGGGCCAGATGCTGCACGAGCGTCGAGCCCTGTTGGCCGTCGATGCCGGGACGGGGATCGTACACGACGCTGTTGCGGAAGCGATCGGGGTGCCAGAGCGCGTAGAAGATGCCGCCCGCCTGGCACACCTTGTCGAAGGCGTCATTCAGATCCTTGACATCGGCGGCATAGAACCGCCCTTTTGGCTCGCGTGTCTCCAGGATGCGGTCGTAGCCCGCGGTATTCAGGCCGCCGACGCCGTAGAAACCGAATTTCTCGTTCCACGGCGTGTACTCGGTGCTGGTCGGATTGTCCAGCCAATTAAAGCCCCGCACGAACAAGAACTCGCCCGTGCCCATGCCTAGGACCTGTTCGTCGTAGTAGCCGGTCGTGAGGATGTGCTCGAAAATGTGATTCCCGTAGGGGATGTTTTTCAGGCGTTGCAGGATGTCTTCGCGGCAGCCGAGGATCTCGTCGCGAATCCCGCGAACTGCGTACGTGGCGGCGTCCCTGGGATGCGTCTGGCCGTGGACCGCCGGCTCCCAACTGCGGTCGCCCCGATCCAATTCCTGTTGCATGATCTGCCAGGTTTCATCGCCGCCCGCCATGCGGCTGTTGATCGCAATCGACAATGGGAGGTGAAAGCTCCGGCAGACGTGCAGCGCCGCCTGGTAGTTGTCGGACTCGTCGTCGGTCGGTCCTTTCCACGGTGCGCCAGGGTGGGCCCACGCGTTGCAGCCCCAATTGTCGTTGGACAGCGTGTATGCCGCCCGGCGGCCGTCGTAGTACTTGGCCACGCCTTCGAATCGGACCGAACCGGCGCCGCGGAACTCCAGTTCGATGGTGGGACTCGTCCCGAAGCCGACCGAAACGTAGATGCGGTTGGCGGCCCGATCGAAGCGCACGCACTCGACGCCGTTGAAGAAGTCGTCCGAGCTTTTCCGCTCCAAATTCGCCCCAGCCGCAAGCATCGAATCCCGGCGCCGGACTTCCGCACCTTCAGCCAGTTCGCCGACTCGGAACACATACGTCGCGGGATATTCAAAGCCCCACTTCTCCCACATGGGGCGGTCGATGTCGATCGAGAACCTCGCCGGCCCAGGCGGGTCGCCGGCCGCGGCTCGGACAACGGTTGTTACGGTCAACAGTACGATCAACACGGCAGCAAATGGTTTCATCAGCGATTCCTCCAATCAGAGCCCAGGCATCCGGTCATCGCAGTCCTCGTTCGCGCAGCAACGCGTCGGCCCACCGCTGGTCGCCTTCATCCAGCGTCGGCTGAAGCAGTTGACGGTAGTCGACTCACCGGTCGATTCACACAGAATAGTCCGTGCTTTCGATTGCAGAACCGACACGAACTTGACGAAGCGAGCGAGCGTCTCGTAATCGGCTTGCTCTCGTTCCGAAAGCTGACCTTCATTGCATTTTCGGCCTAATTCCTGAATTCGCGCGTCCAGGGCTGGCGAAGCGCGTAGACGCACAATTCGCCGGGCCACTTCGGGCGTGAGGCAACGACCGACGGGGTCGAGGAGTTCATCGAGCAGAGTTGCCGATGGTTGAGTGATCATCTTTCTGTCGTCTCGACAGTAAGGACGGGACCCGCTTTCCTTCCATATTGTCGCCTCGATCGTGCCGCAGGTCAATGTGGGGACAGGCATCCAGACGAATCGAATGGGGATCTGCTGGCGGAAATCCCGCGACCTGGTAAAATCGACCTTGCGATCCGAATCCTCAGGGCATCCGAGACATCCGCGGAAAGGAAAGACCCATGCATCGAATCGACCGAAGTTGTCGGCAGGGTTCCCGTCTCCATGTCCTCCGGTCGGCGTTCGCAGCCATTGTGCTTGGACTAGTCCTTTGCCGTTGGCCCGTTTGCTTCGCCGATGACGGGCGAGGCGTGGCCCCCACGCCGCCTGCTTCCGCCCCGCGCGTCGAGGCCGTGCCCTGCGCTGGATTGCGGCTGTTGATCGAAGATGACTGGCTGCAGTCGATCGCGGAACCGCTCAGCACGCGCAGCGACGCGGCCGGCGCGGTGGACGGTGTGAAGGACGGCAAGTACGCCTTTCACGCCGGGTTCGAGCCGAATCCGTGGTGGCAAGTCGATCTGGGCCAGCCGACGCCCATCGGCCGAATCGTGATTTTCAACCGGCTCGACTACGCCCCCGGTTTGCACAACGCCGACATCCTGAGAATCCTCACGTCCGACGACGGCAAGAGCTGGAACCAGTGCTACGACAACCAGGGAAAACACTTTGGCGGCATCAGCGGAGCCAAGCCGCTGGAGGTGACGTTTCCGGAAGGCCGGCTGACCGCCCGTTTCGTGCGGCTGCAGTTGCCCAGTCCGCAGCCGATCTTCTTTCATTTGGACGAAGTGGAAATCTACGGCCCCGGCCCCGGCGCCAAGAATCTCGCGCTGCACCGCCCGGCCGACCAGAGCAACCTCAGCCAATGGTCCACGCCCAAAAGCCGCGGTGTGTTCTTTCCCACCGCCGACTGCATCGCCCGCGCCCGGCGACTGGCGGAAGACCTGCGGCACGAAGGGGTCCACGTCGAGCCGTACCTGACGCTGCTGGACGAAGCCGCCCGGCAACTGGCCGCCCTGCCGCCCGACGCCGGCCAGCCAGCCCGACGCGACTTGTACCTGCGCACCCGTTGGATCATCCGCCGCCTGGTCTTCGCCAACCCGTTGCTGAACTTCGACCGGCTGCTGCTGGTCAAACGCTTCACGCAGGAGACGTATCCCGACGTCTGCTTGAACCACATGCCCTGGGTCTCGAAGCCGGGCGGAGACATCTGCGTGCTCGAAAAACCCGCGGACTCGACGCCGCTGTTCGCGGCGCTGGCCGACCCGCCCGCCGGCGCGGCCGACCAGCCTGTGGCCAACGTCCGCTACGTGCTCAACGGCGCCCTCGGCCCAGGCCACGTTCACGGGATCGACTTGTGGTTCGACGGCGACCGGGTCGTGTTCGGCTACGCCAAGGCGAAAAGCGACCAGCCGCCCGCTGGCTGGCTGGATCGTCGCCAAAGCTACCGGCTGCGCCGTGAAGAGGAGCCGATCCACATCTTCGAGGTGGGCCTCGACGGCCAGCGTTTGCGGCAGCTCACGCAAGGCGAGTGGAGCGACCTGGACCCCACGTACCTGCCCAGCGGCGACATCGCCTTCGTCTCCGAGCGTTGCGTCACGTCGCTGCAGTGCAATGAATACGACAAGGACGAAACCAGCTGCAACCTGTACGTGATGCGGCCCGACGGGAGCAACATCCGCCGCCTGAGCGTCAACAAGGACGGCGACTACCTGCCGCACTGCCTGGACAACGGCCTGATCGGCTACACGCGCTGGGAATACCACGAACGCAGCTGGGCCTTCATCCAGTCGCTGTGGACCGTCCGGCCTGACGGGACCGGCGCGGATGCGATCTTCAAACAGCATTTCGTCAACCCCTGGGCGCTGGAAGACGTGCGTTCGATCCCCCACAGCAACAAGCTGGTCGCCATCGCCGCCGGGCATCACACGCTGGCGGTCGGCCCGCTGGTCGTCATCGACACGTCCGTGGGCATCAACGACCCGCAGGGAATCGGCATCGTGACGCCGAACGTCGATCCGCCGGAGGGGGGGATGGACGGAGTCCCGGTCCCGCAAGGCGGCGTGTGCGATCCGGGCGGATTCTACGGCACGCCGTGGGCCTTGTCCGAAAAGGTCTTCCTGGTGAATTACACCTACGGCACGTCGACCACGGTCCCCAACGGCTACGGGCTGTACCTGGTGGACGTGTTCGGCAACAAGGAATTGATCTACCGCGATCCGGCCATTTCCTGCTGGTTCCCGATCCCGTTGCGGCCGCGGCCCAAGCCGCCCGTGCTGGCGGACGTCACCGACCCGACGGTCGACGACGCGGTGTGCGCGGTCAGCGACATCGCTTACGGCTGCGACGGAATCGACCCGGCGCAAGTGCGCTACCTGCGCATCGCGGAGCCCATCGGCTGGCCGTACGACAACACGTTCGGCGGCAACCGTTTCGGCGAGGATCATCGCTACGGCGGTCCCGGCGCCGAGCGGAAGAACCTGACCAACTGGACGCCGATCCGCATCCTGGGCGACGTGCCCGTCGAACCGGACGACAGCGCTCATTTCCGCGTCCCGGCCGACACCGCCGTGTATTTCCAACTGCTGGACGAAAACCGCATGGAACTGCGGCGGATGCGGAGCTTCATCAGCTTCCAACGCGGCGAGCGGCGGGCCTGCGTCGGCTGTCACGAGACCCGCGGCGTGGCCCCGCTGGAAAGATCCAAGTGGGACACGCTGGCGTTGGCGCGCGAGCCCAGCGACCCCGTGCCGCCGCCGTGGGGCGACCGGCCGATCAGTTTCCTGCGGGACATCCAGCCGGTGTTGGACGGGCATTGCGTGCGCTGTCACAGCGGCCTGAAGCCAGCGGGCGGAATCGACCTCGGCGGCGGGCTCATCTCGTACGACGCGGAGGTGGCCGATTACGGACACAACCGGGCCTTTGAAACGATCCTGGAGAAAAATCTGATCTCGTTGTCGGCTGCCCGCGCCCAGGACGCCAGCATCACGCCGCCGCTGGCCTACGGTTCCCAGCAGAGCAAGTTGCTCGCCGCGCTGGCCGATCAGAACCATGCCCGCGAAGTCCGGCTGAACGCCGGCGAACGGCTGCGGCTGGCGATGTGGATCGACGCCAACGCCCCCTACCACGACCGGTTCGTCAACAAACGCACCGATCGGCCGGCATACAACCTGCCCGGCGACCCGGAGTTGATCAACCGCTTGACGGCGATCCACCAGCGCCGTTGCGCGGCGTGCCACCAGCCGGCCGAGGTCACGCGGACCGACTGGATCGACATCCACCGTCCGGAACGTAGCCTGCTGCTCGCCGCCCCGCTGGCGAAGGAATCCGGCGGCAGTGGCAAGTGCGCCGGGTCCGTGTATCGAGCCAGCGCCGACCCGGACTACCAAGCCGCACGAGCCTTGGTCCGCAACGCGGTGGACAAGCTCTGGTCCAATCCGCGCCGGGACGTGATGAGTCTCGATAGGCAGTGAAGGCGACGGTGCGAATCGCTGGGCTCAGTCGCATAGCCTCGTTGCGCGAGTGCCGCTGGCAGCGGACATCTCGTCCGAAACGCCTCCTGCATAGAAGATGATTTCCCTGCAGCAAGACGCGTCCGGTCGGATTCTGGTGTAGTCGCGGGTGAAAAGGACGCCGGGCAGGATCAGCGACAGGAGATACTGAAACTGCACGTGGTACAGCACGCTGCAGACGGGAACCGTCGCCTGGCCTCGGTGAGCACAGTACATCAGGATCGGGCACCAGGATCGCCAATCGACGATCAGCAGTTTCCCTCGCGAGCAGATCACCTCACCGTCTCGCGGCACCTCGCTTCCCAGATTGCCCTGGTACATGACTCGCAGCACCATGTCCTGCCGGGACTCCCCCGGCGACAGCCGGCATTCTGCCTTGTGTTTCTCGTACCAATCGAGCTTGCTGGTCAGACGCTGCTGAATGAAGTCATGTCCCTCGACGAGATCGACAAACAGGCATTGGCGACGCTCATGTCCGCTGTGCGTAACTCGTTGACTGCTTTCGCCTTAGCTGCTCGCCTGCCTTTTTGCGGGCAACCGCGCAGACGCTGGAAAACTCGATTGCTACAATCTTCCAGCTGAAGTTCCACAGAGGATGAATCCCAAGTCATGTTACGCATTGTATTGATCCGTCCCGGTTCCACGGAGTTCGATGAACAAGGGCGAATTAAGGGCACGTTGGACATGCCGCTGAGCGAGAAGGGCGTGCAACAAGCGGAACAGGCCGCGGAAAGTCTGTCCAACGCCCAGATCGAAGTCGTCTACTCGGCGCCCTGCCAGTCCGCCCTGCAAACCGCCGAGATGGTCGCCGACCGGCTGGAGGTGAAAGTCAAGCGCATCGACAACCTGCACAACCTCGATCACGGGTTGTGGCACGGCAAGCTGATCGAAGAGGTCAAGCAGTGCCAGCCGAAGGTGTACCGGCTGTGGCAGGAGCAACCCGAGGCCGTTTGCCCGCCGGAGGGCGAGACCGTGGCGGCCGCCCGACTGCGAGTCCAAAAGGCGCTGAAGCGGTTGCTCAAGAAGCACAAGCGAGGCGTCGTGGGCATGGTGGTTTCCGAACCGCTGGCCAGCATCGCGCGCTGTTGTTTGCGGGGCGGCGACTTGGGAGACTTGTGGAAGTCGGAATGCGACTTCGGCGCTTGGGAAAACATCGATACCGAACCACCGGCCGAAGCAGCCGAGCGGGCAGGCGAAGGATAGGCCATGACCATCAGGAAAAAACGCGGGGTTCCCGAGGGGTTGTGGCTGCGGTGCCCCGGTTGCCAGGCGACGCTGTTCCGCAAAGCGGTGTACGAGCGGCAGAGCGTGTGTCCGGAGTGCGGCTACCATTTTTACGTCTCCGCCCGCGGCCGGGTCGAGCAAGTGCTGGACGAAGGGACGTTCGAAGAGTGGGATGCGGAGGTCCTGCCGACCGATCCGCTGGGCTTCGCCGACACCAAGAAATACGCTGACCGGCTGAAGGCGGAACAGACGCGCACGGGGCTGAGCGATGCGGCCCTGACCGGCGGTGGGATGATCCGCGCTCGCCGCGTGGCCCTCGGCGTCACCGATTCCGCGTTCATCATGGGCAGCATGGGCTCCGTGGTGGGCGAGCGGCTGACGCGACTGGTCGAACGCGCTACGGACCAGCGTCTGCCGCTGATCATCATCAGCGGCTCCGGCGGCGGCGCTCGCATGCACGAGGGCATTTTGTCGCTGATGCAGATGGCCAAGGTCTCCGCGGCGCTGGCCCGCTACGATCGGGCCGGCGGCCTGTTTATCTCGGTGCTGACCAACCCGACGATGGGCGGCGTGGCAGCCAGTTTCGCTGCGCTGGGCGACGTAGTCTTTGCCGAGCCCAAGGCGCTGATCGGGTTCGCCGGACCGCGCACGATCAAGGCCACGATCCGCATCGAATTGCCCGAAGGTTTCCAAACCAGCGAATTCCTTTTGGAACATGGCTACGTCGACCGCATCGTGCCGCGCGATAGACTCAAGAGTGAAATCGCGCGCACGATCGACTACTGTGGAAAGTGACGCGCAGGCAGCTTTTCGATCCTTCGTAGCATGGCTCTCCTGAGCCGTGCAGATGACGCCGGTGTTTGGCCAAGAACTGGACGAATCAGGAGAGTCATGCCACCAAAACTCACCACCTCGGACTGTGCCTGCTACTGGGGAGCGGCGTTATGGGCTTGATGGACAAACTGCAATCGCTGTTCGCCAGCCACAAAGTCGACATCAGCATGCGTTTCGACTTGCTGTCGGAAGGCCTGGCCGGCACCATGTCCAAATTCCACAAGGCCCGAGATCGCAAGACCGATCGCATCGTCGGCCTGAAAATCTGCGATTCGGAGAAGACGCAGCTGTTCGAGGCGCGGTTCAAAGAGCTGAACAAGCCCAGCGAGGGCGAGATCGCCAGCTCGTTGCGGCACCCCCGCATCGTCGAGACCTACGAATACGGGGTGACCAGCAAAGACCAGAACTTCATCGTGATGGAGTACGTCCACGGCGTGGGGCTGCACACCCTGGTCCGGCAGCGCGACCCGCGATTGGTGGGCAAGCGAGTCAACTTGATCCGGCAAATGGCAGAAGCCATCCATGCGGTCCACGAGGCCGGTTACATCCACCGCGATGTGTGCCCGCGCAACTTCATCGTGGCGGAGGACTTCCAGTCGCTCAAGCTGATCGACTTCGGCCTGACGCTGCCCGACTTGCCGTCGTTCCGCCAGCCGGGCAACCGCACGGGGACGCCGATGTACATGGCGCCGGAAATCGTCCGCCGCCGGCCGACCGACCGCCGCGTGGACATCTTTGCCTTCGGCGTGTCGGCCTATGAACTGCTCACGTTCGAGCTGCCCTGGCCGCACGCCGAATCGTCCGGCGTCGGGGCGCTCAGCCACGACACGGACGCCCCGGTGTCGATCCTCGAATTACGCCCCCGACTCGATCCGACGCTGGCCGAGGCCGTCACCGAATGCATGACGCCCAACCGCGATCTGCGGACGCCCAGCTTGGATGCCTTCCTGCGGCGCATTCGTCGCGTCGAAGCGGAAGAAGTGTGACGGGGTCTGGGATTTCCCGCGATCTTCCGCAGTCCCGTTTCCGCGCGGGGCCTTCTGCTACTTGACCAGGACCACCGCTTCCGCGGTGCGCAGCGTGACCTCGATCCCCGTCGCAGCCACGCCGAAAATCGCGGATTGGTGGCGTTGCTCGTTCCGAACCGGGCGATACAATTCCGGCTAACGAATCGCTTGCAGGAAAGGTGAGAAAATTGTCGCAGACGAAAACCTACCGGCCGTTGACTGTCGAAGAAGTAAACACCCTGAGCGGAAACGGTTGCAGTTGCGCGGACTGGTCGTCGGTCCAGGTGGCCGACCCGTTCCTGGCCGTTCGCGTGCGGGAAACCCATTTTTCCGGACAAGTCCGTTTGGGTACCAACGCCGGTACGGTCACCGGCGGCGGGGGCGTCGAGAAGCTCTGCGGCGTTTTTCACGCCTGCCTGCACAACTGCACGATCGGGAACGGTGCCCGCATCGCCAACGTCGGTGCCCACGTCGCCAACTATGACGTGGGGGACGGGGCCTGCATCGAGGACGTGGGCACCATCGAAACACGTCCCGGTGCCACCTTCGGCAACGGCGTCGAAATCGAACCGCTGAACGAAGGCGGCGGGCGCGAAATCGTGCTCTTCAACCGCCTCGACAGCCAGTTCGCGCACCTGGTGTGCGTACACCGCTACCGCCCCCAGTTGATGGAACGGTTGAAAGCGATGGCCCAAGCCGAAGCATCCCGGGCGCGTGCGGACCGGGGGACCATCGGCGCCGCGGCGCGGATCTCGCACGTCCGCAAGATGATCGACGTCCAGGTGGGCGAGCACGCGGTCATCGACGGCGCCGCGGTGCTCGTGTCGGGCACCGTGCTGAGCAGCGCCGAGGCGCCCGCGACGATCGGCAGCGACGTCCAGGCCGACCACTTCATCGTCGCCGAAGGCACTCAGGTGACCGGCGGAGCGATCCTGAGCAAGTCCTTCGTCGGCCAGGGCTGCCGGATCGGCAAGCAGTTTTCCAGTGAAGGTTCGATGTTCTTCGCCAACTGCGAGGGCTTCCACGGCGAGGCGTGCAGCATCTTTGCGGGCCCCTACAGCGTCACACACCACAAGTCCACGCTGCTGATCGCCGGCCTGTTCAGCTTCTACAATGCGGGTTCCGGCAGCAACCAATCCAACCATCTCTACAAGTTGGGCCCCGTTCACGAAGGGAAGCTCGAACGCGGCTGCAAGACGGGTTCCTTCAGCTACATGATGTGGCCCTGCCGCGTCGGGCCGTTCAGCGTGGTCCTGGGCAAGCACATGCGGACCTTCGATACGGCCGACTTCCCTTTCAGTTACCTGGAAGCGACCTCGGAAGGCCGCTGCCTGCTGACGCCCGGATTCAACTTTACCACCGTGGGGACCGTCCGCGACGGGGCCAAGTGGCCCGCGCGGGACCGCCGCCAGGGCAGCGTGCGGCGAGACCGGATTACGTTCGACGTCTTCAGCCCCTTGACGGTGGGCCGCATGATGGTGGGTTCCGAGCGGATGCGGCAACTGCACGAGAAGACGCCACGGCACGTCGAGACGGTGACGATCGGCGGCGCCGACGTGAAACGGGTGTTGCTCAAGACCGGGCAGAAATTCTATCGTTCGGCCATGCACATGTACTTGTTGGAGAAGGTGGTGGCGCGAGTCGAAGGGGCGATCGCCCGCGGCGCAGCCACGTTGCGCGAGGCACTGGCCGTGTCGCCCGAAGCGGTGTTGAGCGAACAGTGGGTGGACATCGGCGGGCACATGATGCCGCGCGGCCGCTTGGACCAACTGTGCCACGCCGTGGAGGAGGGACGCATCGCCGACTTGGACGCACTGAACGCCGCCTGGGACCAGATCCTCGCCGCCTACGCCGACGACGAGTGGGCCTGGGTCCGCTGGGCGTACGGCCGGATTTTTGAAACACAGCTGGACGACGCCACGCCCGAAATCCTGGCAGGGGTGGCCGATCAACTGAGCCAGGCTCGCGTCAAGTTCCTCAACCTGGTGCTGCTCGACGCCAACAAGGAGTTCGACGCGGCGGTCCAGGTAGGTTTCGGACACGACGGGGACGGCGGCGACACCGCGGCCGACTTCGCGGCCGTGCGGGGCGACTACGCATCGAACAAGTTCGTGCAACAACTCCAGAGCGAAATCGCGTCGCTGGCGGACCGCGTGGCCCATTTCAAACAGGCGCTGGCCCGCTTTGCGGCGTAGTGCCGGACCGCCGCGCCCACCGTGGGACAAGACGACGGCATCCAGATCTTGGCCGTTTGTCATCAGACTGCTTGTTGGCCGTGGGAGGCGGCGAGGGACGCGGATTGCAGCGCGCCGTCTCGATTGGCCTGCAGCGGACCGCAACGCCGATCCGTCGCTGGCAGGCTTCGGCCGCACTTCAGGCACTGCCAACAAGTAGGCAGTGCCACACAGCAGGGCCACGCCCGTCACACAGCAGGGCCACGCCCGTCCTTTTCGTGGCGTCCCGGTTTTCTCCCTGCCCGCCGGAATGTATAATCGTGTCGGCAGGCACAATTCCGAATGACAGTTTTCGAAAGAGGTGAACCGATGCGAACCGAGGTCCTGCAGGTCGAAATCCGCCGATTGCTACGAGCGGTCCCGTTCCGCCCGTTCGCGATCAACCTGGAAAATGGCGACCGCATCGTCATCGAACACCCAGAGAACATCGCGTTCGACCCTGCCGCCAACGGCTCGCCGGGCTCGTCGGACTTCTACGTGATCTCCGGTGGATTGCGGTTGTTCAGCACTTTTGAAGCAGTGACCAGCGTGGCCCTGGCCGACGAACCGCGATCATAGACGTACCGCCGCTCGGCGCGGCCTTGCCAGCCGGTCCACGCCCGTCGCACCGCAAGGCCACGCTCGCCTGATCTCCTCGTCCACGGCGCCGTTTTCAGGAGCGAGCCCGCAGCGTTCCGGGTTCCTTGCTAGCCCGGATTATTCATGAGTTCCGACTGCGGCGATAGTGGTCGAGTGTCTCGGTTGGGGCAAGGCCTCATGGCCGCGATCGGCGCAGACCTCCCCTTTCCCCCA
>Ga0302238_1002494_pt1 | contig 12862 bp, 12 predicted proteins | sample AAG_UR_Asn_MG_FD_193527 | JGI IMG/M metagenome (GOLD analysis project Ga0302238, IMG submission 193527) | Enriched activated sludge microbial communities from anaerobic digester in WTTP, New Holstein, Wisconsin, United States - AAG_UR_Asn | ecosystem: Engineered > Bioreactor > Anaerobic >...
GCCGGATCGCCGGCGGAGAAGCTCCCGATCCCGGGACAGGATGAGGGAGCTGGCCCCTCCGACGGTGCCGCATCCCACGACGGCTATGCCGATGCTGCGTGCGTTTCTGCGCATGTTCCCCTCTGTATCATACTTGCCGGTAATAGTACGACCTGGTCCCGGGGTTGTCAATAACGGTCGGCAGAGAGGCCGATGGCGCCTGAAAGGCCGGGGGAGGGGCGGATTTACACGTCGGGGGAAAATTCCTATAATGAAGGGGCCATGAAGTTTCGCTACAACGCGCCGATGACTCTCTCCTTCACCCTTCTCTCCTTTGTCGTTCTGCTTCTGGATTCCCTGGCCGGCGCGTCCCTGACGGCGAACCTCTTCTCCATCCCCGGAAGGGGCTTTTTCAGCTTTTCCAATCCCTTCCACTATGTCCGGCTCTTCACCCACGTGGTGGGTCATGCGGACTGGAACCACTTCATGAGCAACTTCGCCATCATCCTGCTGGTGGGGCCCATGCTGGAGGAGAAATACGGGTCCACCAGTCTGCTCTTCATGGCGGCGGTCACCGCCCTGGTCACGGGACTCCTGAACGTTCTCCTCTTCACCACCGGGCTCCTGGGGGCCAGCGGTGTGGTGTTCATGATGATCCTCCTGGCCTCCTTCACCAACATCCGCCAGGGGGAGATCCCCCTGACCTTCCCGCTGGTGCTGACCATTTTCCTGGCGGGGGAAATCCTCAAATCCTTCGAACGAGGCAGCATCTCCGAGTTCGCCCATGTGGCGGGAGGGGTCTGCGGGAGCCTTTTCGGATTCATCAAGCCCGGCAAGAGCAGGTCCTAGCCTCCCCTTCGCCGGACCGGGCCTTTCGCGGGCCCGGACGGGTATGGGCCCCCGCGGGTTTGGGACGGCGGGGGCTCCGGCCCGGGAACCATTCAAGGAGCCATCGATGCGGGACAAACTTGCCGCCCTGGAAGCCCGTTACCGGGAACTGGAGATAAGCATTGCCGATCCGGAGCTTCCCAAAGACCGGGTCCGGTACCGGGAACTGCTGCAGGAGCACGTCCGGCTGAGGGAGATAATGGACGTCTGGGGGAGGCTCCAGAGTCTGGAGCGCCGCCGGAACGAGGCGGAGGACCTGGCGGAGCGGGATCCGGAGATGCGGGACCTGGCCCGGGAGGAGGCGAAGGAACTGGAGGAGAAGGGCCTGGAGGCGGAGGCGGAGCTGCGCCACCTCCTGGTGGCCCGAGACCCCCGGGACGGGAAAAACGCCATAATGGAGATCCGGGCCGGAACCGGCGGGGAGGAGGCGGCGCTTTTTGCGGCGGACCTCTTCCGGATGTACTCCCGCTACGGGGAAGAGCGGCATTGGAAGGTGGAGATCCTGGACGCCCACGGGACGGAGATCGGCGGTTTCAAGGAGATCGTTTTTTCCGTCTCCGGCCGGGACGTCTACGGGGACCTGAAATATGAAAGCGGCGTGCATCGGGTGCAGCGGGTCCCCGCCACCGAAGCGGGGGGGCGGACCCATACCTCGGCGGTCACCGTGGCGGTGCTGCCCGAGGCGGAGGAGACGGATCTGGACATCCGGACCGAGGATCTGCGGATCGATGTTTTCCGCGCCTCCGGCGCCGGGGGCCAGCACGTCAACAAGACCGAGTCCGCGGTGCGGATAACCCATCTGCCCACGGGCCTGGTGGTGACCTGCCAGGACGAGAAGTCCCAGCACAAGAACAAGGCCCGGGCGATGAAGGTGCTGCGCTCCCGGCTTCTTACCATGGAGGAGGAGCGGCGCCAGGCGGAGGATTCCGCCGCCCGCCGGAGCATGGTGGGCTCCGGAGACCGCTCCGAGCGGATCAGGACCTACAATTTCCCCCAGAACCGGATGACGGACCACCGGATCAACCTCACCCTCTACAGCCTGGACCAGGTCATGGACGGGAACATCGGGGAGATCATCGAGGCGCTGAAGGTCACCGAGCGGGAAGCGAAGTTCAAGGCGGCAACCACATGACCTTCGGCGAGGCCCTGCGTTCCGGAAGCGATGCCTTCGCCGCCGCGGGCCTGGACACCCCCTGGCTGGACGCCCTGGTTCTCCTGTCCGCCTGCGCAGGGCGGGACAAGGCCGCCGTCTACGCCTCCTTTACCGATCCCGTGCCGGAGGAGGCGGCCTCGGCTTTCCGACGGGCGATGGGCCGCCGGCTGGAAGGGGTCCCGGTGTCCTACATCCTGGGGCGGAAGGAGTTCTACGGGCTGAGCTTTCAGGTGGACCCCCGGGTCCTGGTTCCCCGGCCGGACACGGAAACCCTGGTGGAGGCGGCCCTGGAGATCCTGGAGCGGGACCCGGCGGTCCGGCGGCTCCACGACCTGTGCACCGGAACAGGCTGCGTGGCCCTGGCGGTGGCCGCCTCCCTTCCCCGGGGACGGCGGCTGGGGATTTCGGCCTCGGACCTCTCCGGGGATGCCCTGGAGGTTTTCCGGCTCAACTCCCGGGGGATCCTGGGCAGGGAGCTTCCCCACTACCGGAGCGACCTCCTGGCCTCCGTTCCGGGGGTCTACGACATGATAACCGCGAACCCTCCCTACATCACCCGCCGGGAGACCGCGGCGATGAAGGCCTCGGGCTGGCCCGAACCCGCCCTGGCCCTGGACGGCGGGGAGGACGGCCTGGATGTCTTCCGGAGGCTCGCCGGGGAAGCTGTGGAATCCCTGACCGAAAACGGTTATCTTTTAGTGGAAGGGGCGGACGACCAGGCCGACACCATGGGGGAGATCCTGACGGAAAGAGGGTTTCGGGACCTCCGATGGGTCCGGGACCTGGCGGGCCGCCGCCGGGTGACGGTGGGCAGACGAGGGTCCGGATATGTATAAGATGGCGGAAAAGCTGGAGGACTTCGAACGGAAACTCGATGCGTACCCCCTCGAGGAGAGGGGGCGCATTCTCGAGGCCGTCCACTGGGCAGAAGAACTCCACAAGGACCAGCTCCGGGCCAGCGGGGAGCCCTACTTCATCCACCCCCTGCAGGTGGCGGAGATCCTGGTGGACGCCCACATCGACTACCAGTCCGTCATCGCCGCCCTGCTCCACGATGTCCTCGAAGACACCGAGGCCAGCCGCCAGGAGCTGCGCGGCCGTTTCGGCCGGGAGGTGGAATCCCTGGTGAACGGGGTGACGAAGATATCGATCCTCCGGGCGAAGAACAAATCCATCCAGGAGGCGGAAACCATCCGGAAGATGCTCTTCGCCATGATCAAGGATATCCGGGTCATCCTGATTAAGCTGGCGGACAAGCTGCACAATATGCGCACCCTGGAGTTCCTCCCCGAGGGGAGGCGGAAAAGCATCGCCGCGGAATGTCTGGACATCTACGCGCCTCTGGCGGGCCGGCTGGGGATCGGCTGGATCAAGGCGGAGCTGGAAGACCTGTCGCTGAAGCACCTGCAGCGGCATACCTACGATCAGATAAAGGCCTTCGTCGCCGCCAAGCGGGGCGAAAGGGCCGAATACCTCCGGAGGGTGGAACAGCGGATCGCCGAAGCCGCCCTGGAGGAGGGCATCCAGGTGGAGGTGGAAACCCGGGCCAAGCATTTTTATTCCATTTATACCAAGATGAAAAAGAGGGGAAAGCCCCTGGAGGAGATCTACGACCTTCTGGGGATCCGGGCCCTCTGTGAAAACCCCAACGACTGCTACATCGTTCTGGGCATCGTACACCGGCTCTGGAAGCCCATCGACGGGCGTTTCAAGGACTACATCGCCATGCCCAAGGCCAACCGCTACCAGAGCCTCCACACCACCGTCATGGGGGAGGGAGGGCGGCTCATCGAGATCCAGATCCGCACCGAGGAGATGCACCGGACCGCGGAGCACGGCATCGCCGCCCACTGGCTCTACAAAAAGGGCAGCTCCAATGAACTGGTCCGGGGAGAGGACCTGCCCATCATCAACCGGCTCATGAGCTGGAACGGCGTGCGGATCTCTTCGGGGGAGTTTCTGGACGAGATCAAGGGCGAGATCCTGAAGGATTCGATCTATGTCTTCACCCCCAAGGGAGACGCCATCGAACTGCCCAAGGGGGCCACCGCCATCGATTTCGCCTACCAGATCCACACCGATATCGGCAACCATGTCATGGCCGCCAAGGCCGACGGGGCCATCATCCCGCTGAAGGACGAACTGAAAAACACCCAGGTCATCGAAATCGTCACCTCCCGCAGCGCCCATCCCCACCTGACCTGGCTGCGGTACGTGAAGACCGCCCGGGCCCGGGCGGGGATCCGGAACTGGCTGCGGAAAAACGACGAAAGCCTCATCATTGAACGGAACATCGTGGCCCGGAAGAAGGCGGAGCTTCCGATCCAGACCCGCCCGTCGCGGAAGAGGCGCGCCGACCCGGAAGGGGAGACCCTGGTCCGGGGGGACGGGAAAACCGGCGTGCGGATCGGCGACGAAAAGAACATGCTGATCCACATGGCCAAGTGCTGCAATCCCGTGGCGGGAAACGAGATCATCGGCTATGTGTCCCGGGGCCGGGGCATCATCGTCCATTGCCGGGACTGCCCCAATGTCAAATACATCCCCGACATGGAAGCCCGGACCATCCAGGTGGAGTGGGAGAACGTGTCCCCCCGGACCACCCGGCATTTCCGGGTCCTGGCGAAAAAGACCTTCGACCTGTTCTCCGAGATCGAAGGGGCGGTGAAGAAGAACAAGGGCCGCCTGGTGTCCGGAAGGATCGACGAGGATGGGCAGGGCCGGCTGGTGGCGAACTTCACCATGGAGCTGGAGAACGGCGACGATTTCCGCCGGGTTGTCAAGAATATCAGAACCATTCCGTCGGTGCTGGAAATCCACGACGTCATGGAAGAAAATGTTTGACCCCCTCCTCCGGGTTTCGTACATTTACCCTACATGCAATAGAGGAGGAAACAATCGATGGCAACGGTAAAACTGCACGGCAATACCATTCACACCTCGGGGGAGCTGCCGAAACCGGGCGCCCAGGCGCCGGACTTCGTGGTGGTGAAGGCGGACCTCTCGGATGTGTCTCTGGCGTCCTTCGCGGGGAAGAAGAAGATCCTGAACATCGTTCCCAGCCTGGACACCGGAGTCTGCGCCGCCTCGGCCAAGAGGTTCAACGACGAGATAAAAAAGCTCTCCGACACGGTGGTGCTCACCATCAGCATGGACCTCCCCTTCGCCCAGGACCGCTTCTGCAAGGCGGAGAACATCACCAATGTGATCACCCTGTCGGACATGCGGAAGAAGGATTTCGGCAGGAAGTACGGGGTCGAAATCGTGGACGGGCCCCTGGCGGGAGTCTTCGCCCGGGCCGTGGTGGCGCTGGATGCCCAGAACAAGGTGGTCTACACCCAGCTGGTGCCGGAAATAACCCAGGAGCCGGACTACGCCAAGGCCCTGGCGGCGGTGAAGTAAGGCGCGCCGCCCCGACGCCGGATCCTCCGGGCCGGGCCTGTTCCCTGCGGGGCGGTGCCGGTCCCGGTGAGGCGGGCGTCCCCAGAGCGGGCCTGTTCCCTGCGGGACGGGCGTCTCCGGGCCGGGCCTGTTCCCTGCGGGGCGGGCGTCTCCGGGCAGAGCCTGTTCCCTGCGGGGCCGCGCCGGTCCCGGTGAGGCGGGCGTCCCCGGAGCGGGCCTGTTCCCGGCGGGGCGGGCGTCTCCGGGCCGGGCCTTTTCCCTGCGGGGCGGCGCCGGTCCCGGCGGGGCGGCCCTCCCCGGGCCGCCCTGATTGAGGCGAAGCTGTCCCCGGCCGCCACGGTATTTTCATGGAAACCGAACTGCACATCGTCCTGTACCAGCCTGAAATTCCCCAGAACACGGGCAACATCGTCCGGACCTGCGCCGCCCTGGGGGCGGTCCTGCACCTGGTGGAGCCCCTGGGTTTCCGGCTGGAGGACCGTTATCTGAAACGGGCGGGCCTGGATTACTGGCCCTTGGTGGACCTGCGCCGCCACCGGAGCCTGGAGGATTTTTTCGCCGCCCATGGGGAGGGGGAGTTCTTTTTCGTGACGAAGAAGGCGGCCCTGTCCTGCGCCGACGGGGATTACCCCCCCAGAAGCTTCTTCATCTTCGGCCCGGAGACCCGGGGCCTCCCGGACGAACTCCTGGCGGCCCACCGGGACAGGTGCGTCCGGATCCCCATGCGCCGGGGTGCCCGCTCGCTGAACCTGTCCAACGCCGTGGCCATCCTGGCCTACGATTTCCTCCGCCGCCGGGGCTTCCCGGGGCTGGAAAAGAGCGCCCCGGCCGATGGTTCGTAAGGGCCGCCGGACGGCGGGGGTCCGGGCGCGGCGAGGCAGCCGGCCGTGTGGTGTGGCCGGCGGCGCGGCAGCCGGCCGTGTGGCGTGGCCGGCGGCGCGGCTTGAACCGGGCCTCCCGGCGCGGTACAATCGGGGAATGAAGAACATCGGCATCATCGGGTTCGGGAACATGGGGGAAGCCTTCGCCGCGGGGCTTCCCCGCCTTCCCGGAGGAGTCCGGCTGGGAGTGGTGGAAACGGTTCCCGCCCGAGCGGCGGCGGCGAAGGAGTCCTTCGGCGCCGAAGATTTCACCGGAAGGCTGGAGGATTTCTTCGCCTTCGCGGAGATCGTCGTTCTGGCGGTGAAGCCCCAGGACGCCGAGGCTCTGCTCCAGAACATCTCGCCCCACAGCCGGGACAGGAAGTTCATTTCCATCGTCGCCGGAAAGACCCTGGCCCGTCTCGGGCGGCATCTCCGCAGTCCCTACCTCGCCCGCTTCATGCCGAACCTGGCGGCGGTCCACGGGAAAGCCGCCGTGGGGGTTTCCTTCGGCGACCTCCCCCGGGACCAGGCGGGGGAGGGCTTCCGGCGGGAGGCCCTGGAGATGGCCGCCGTTCTGGGCGGGGCGGTGGAGGTGCCGGAGAGCCTCCTCCCGGTGATGACCGGCCTGTCCGGCTCGGGCATCGCCTTCGTCTTTTCCTTCGTTCACGCCCTGGCCCTGGGGGGCGTCAAATCCGGGCTGGCCTATGACCGGGCCCTGGCCGTGGCGGTTTCGGTGGTGGAGGGGGCAGCGGCGGTCCTCCGGGCGGGGGGAGAGAACCCGGCGGCCCTGATTTCCCGGGTGGCGTCCCCGGCGGGGACCACCATCGCGGGTCTCCAGGAACTGGAGGACGCAGGCTTCACCGCCGGGGTCATGCGTGCCGTGGAAGCGGCCTCTCTCCGGGCCCGGGAACTGGAAGGAGCCTGATCCGAGTCAGTTGCCGATGAAATGCTGATCAATGAAATGTATCAGCCTGGCGCTGTAATCGGCGGTGTTCCCGGGATTCCAGCCCCCATGCCCCTCACCGGTGTACATCGTTTTCTCATTGTACACTCCCGCCGTGTCCAGTGCGCCATGCAGCAGGTCCATCTGTGTGGGGGGAACGAGAGGGTCTTCCGATCCGTAAAAAGAGATTGTTTTCGGTGCGCGTGAAGTAATGTGACAAGCCGGACTCGTCTCTTCCCAAAGGCCGGGGTTCTGGCCGTAGGTTTCGGGGCCGATAAAAAAAGACAGGGCCGTGGCGAAGGCCTCATTTCCTGCGAGAGACGGATCGGTGAAATCCGCGGGGCCCACGGTGTTGCATATGCCCTTGACCGAATGCGGGGTGTCGTATTTGTAACCGTAAAGCATGGCCAGATGGGCGCCGGCGGAAACCCCCAGCAAAAAATAATCCTGGGAAATTCCGTATCGCGGCTTTTTGATCTCTTCCAGGGCAAGACCGATATCCTCTATTTGTTTGGGGTATCCCGGACTCGCCTCCGTCCCCAGGCGGTACTCCAGATTGACGATGGCCTGTTCCGGGTACAGCGACTTCAGGTTATGGTAATAACTTTCCATATCCGCCCTGCTCCCGGCGCTCCATCCTCCTCCATGGATCAAGAAAAAAACCTTGGTGGAATCGCTTCTATAGGCGGGTAAATAAATATCCATGATCTGAGTCGGGTCTTCCCCATAGGGGATATTGCGCAGTTCATGAGATGAATCGGCGGGATATGTGGGATCGTTAAAAAAATGGTCGCCCTTTCCACATGAAAAAAGGGACAGAGCATAGACCAGGACGCATAAGATTTTTACCGGCTCCATATCGTGTGGATAGTCATCTTCCCCCTGCGCGAATCGGACCGTTCGGATTGAGCCCGTCTGTGACGGCTATCATTGTATTTTATAACCCGCGAAAAGAAAATATTCCGGTTTTTTTCCGCACGGACCGCAGGAGAGGAGATTAATTGTTTTTCCAATCCGGTTCAGGCTTGTCCGGATTGACCGGTTTGTTCTGTTTACCGGGAACAGGCCCTTCAGCATCTCCTTGCCAGGTCCGCCGGGAAGGGCTATTATCCTCCTACCATGATTGACCTGAAATTCCTCAAAGAGAACCTCCCCGCGGTGGAGCAGAACATCAGAAACCGCAACATCCAGGCCGACGCCGCTCTGGTGGCCCGGCTCTACGACCAGCGGAACGCCCAGGCCCGGCATCTGGACTCTCTCCGGACCCGGCGCAACGAGAACGCCTCCCGGATGAAGGGCCCTCTGGACGCCCAGGCCCGGGCCGCCCTCGTCGAGGAGGGGCGGCGGCTGAAGGAGGAGATAGCCGCGGAGGAGGCGAAGCTCGCGGGGCAGGAAAAGACTCTGGCCGAGGAGGCGGCGAAGATCCCCAACATGGCCCACCCCGACGCCCCGGTGGGAAAGATGGACACCGACAACAGGGAATTGAAGCGGGTGGGCCGGGCGCCGGACTTCGGCTTCAGGCCGCTGGACCATGTGCAGCTGGGGGAAAAACTGGATCTCATCGATTTCGACACCGCCACCAAGGTGTCGGGGACGAAGTTCTACTATCTCAAGAACGAGGCGGTCTTCCTTGAGCTGGCCCTGACCCGATACGCCCTGGATATCCTGGCACGGAACGGCTTCACCCCCGTCATCACCCCCGACATCGCCCGGGAGGAGATCGTCGAGGGAATCGGATTCAACCCCCGGGGGCCGGAGAGCAACATCTACACCATCGAGGGCGAGGGGACCTGCCTGGTGGGGACCGCGGAGATCACCCTGGGGGGCTATCACGCCGACCGGATTCTGGACAAGGAAAAGCTGCCCATACGGATGGCGGGTCTGTCCCACTGTTTCCGACGGGAGGCGGGAGCGGCGGGGCAGTTCTCCCGAGGCCTCTACCGGGTGCACCAGTTCACCAAGGTGGAGATGTTCGTGTACTGCCTCCCGGAGGAATCGGAGGCCTGGCACGGTAGGCTCCTGGCTCTGGAGGAGGAGATCTTCTCCGGACTGGACATCCCTTACCGGGTGGTGGACACCTGCACCGGAGACCTGGGCGCCCCGGCCTACCGGAAGTTCGACATTGAGGCCTGGATGCCCGGCCGGGGCGAGGGGGGGGAGTGGGGCGAGGTGACCAGCACCTCCAACTGCACCGATTACCAGGCCCGGAGGCTGGGGGTGCGTTACCGGGACGAGGGGGGAAACCGCTTCGTCCACATGCTGAACGGCACCGCCATCGCCGTGTCCCGGGGCATCATCGCCGTCATGGAAAACTTCCAGCAGGCCGACGGCTCCATCCGGATACCTCCCCGGCTGGTTCCCTATACAGGCTTCGACCGCATTGGGCCCCGGTCCTGAAAGCCGGCGGCGCCCCGTGACGGCCGGCAGCCCCGCCGCCCCGGAAGACCGGGGCGGCGCCCTCATCATCGCCGAGATCGGCACCGCCCACGGGGGCGACATGGGCAGGGCCCGGGAGCTCATCGCCGCCGCCGCCGAGGCCGGGGCCGACGCGGCGAAGTTCCAGGTGGTTCTGGCGGATGAGATCCTCCACCCCCGGTCCGGCGCCGTGGACCTCCCCGGGGGCCCCGTTCCCCTGTACGAGAGGTTCCGTTCCCTGGAGCGGCCCCGGGAATTCTACGCCGAACTGAAGGACCTGGCGGAGGCCCGGGGGCTCCTCTTCATGGCCTCCGCCTTCGGCCTGAAAAGTGCGGACCTCCTCCGGGAACTGGGGACGGAGGTCGTCAAGATCGCCTCACCGGAGGTGAACCACTTCCCCCTGCTCCGCCGGGTGGCCTCCTTTCACCGGCCCGTCATCCTCTCCTCCGGGGTTTCCACCCTGGGGGACCTGGAAAGGGCTCTGGCGATCCTGGAAGGAGGCCATGCTCCTCGCGGGCCGGGATCTCGGGGAGCGGCGGGGGTCCCCCCTCTGACGATCCTGCACTGCGTCACCGCCTATCCCGCCCCGGAGGAGGAGTACAACCTCCGGCTGATCCCGAATCTGGCGGCGGTTTTCGGCGTGCCCGTTGGAGTGTCGGACCACTCCCGGGACCCCGTCCTGGTTCCCGTTCTGGCGGCGGCTGAAGGGGCGGCGATGGTGGAGAAGCATATCACCCTGGAAAGGACCGGCGGGGGGCTGGACGACCCCATCGCCCTGTCTCCGGGGGATTTCTCCCGGATGGTGCGGGAAATCCGGTCCGCCGAGACGGAAGTCTCCGCCGGACGGAAGGACGCGGTCCGGGAGGCCCTGGAGGCGGCCTATGGACCGGGAAAGGTGAAGGCCGCCCTGGGGGACGGGGTGAAACGTCTCGCCCCGGCGGAGGCGGGCAATTACGGAACCACCAACCGGAGCGTTCTCGCCCTGGGGGACATCGCCGCCGGGGAGACGCTCACCCGGGCGAACTCCGCCCTCCTCCGGTCGGAGAAGAACCTGCGGCCGGGCATGCGTCCCGAGCTCTGGGATCTGGCCCTGGGCCGTCCGCTGGTTCGTCCCGTCCCGGCGGGGCAGGGCGTTCGTCTGGAGGATCTCCTGGGCGGGAAATGAACGCCCCCCGGAAGCGGGCTTCCCGGGGCGGTTCTGCTCCGGAAGGCCCGGGCATTCATAAAACCGGCGGCGCCCGGGAGCCTAAAAAAAACCGGCAACCGGCCCCTGAAGGAAATCGCAACCGGGTTCGGGCAGGCTTCCCGGGGCGGTTCTGCTCCGGAAGGCCCGGGCATTCATAAAAACGGAGGCGCCCATCGGTGTCTGACGGGAGGCCGGTCCGGGCGCCGCCCGGGCGTTGAAGTCCGTGCCCCCCCGGCGTTGCAGGGGACGACGATCTGGATGGGCTTCTTCGGCCAGTCCGAGCCGGCCTCGGCCTTTCCTTTTCTCCTGCGGCGAAGAGGCAGGGGGTCAGGATCGCGGCGGCGAGCAGAGCTATGATTTTTCATCCGAATCCTCCTTGAAAAAATCTGCATCCTGCTTTATGCTATCTGATATATCAGGGTGGGGTGAAGGTTCGATCCTCCCATTTCTGACAAAAACCGTGAAAAAGGAGAAACCGCATGAACTTCAAACCCAGCGGAGTACTGCCCGCAATGATCACCCCCCTCACCAGGGAGGGGAAGGTAAACGAAAAGGCTCTGCGAAAACTGGTGGATTTTCTTATCGACGGCGGTGTCCACGGGATCTTTGCCATCGGAACCACCGGTGAGTTTTACGCCCTGTCGGACGAAGAGTTCCGGGATGTTTTGATTATAACCAAGGAGCAGGCCCGGGGTCGGGTTCCCGTGTATGCCGGGGCCAACCACATAACCACCCGGGGAAGCGTGAAGCTGGCCCAGATCGCCGAGGAAGTGGGGGTGGATGCCCTGTCGGTGCTGACCCCCATGTTCATCAGCCCCAGCCAGGATCAGCTCTACACTCACTTCAAGACCGTCGCCGATTCCACGAGGCTTCCCATTCTGCTCTACAACAACCTGCCCAAGACGGGAGTGACCATCACCAGCGCCACGGCGGTGAAGCTGGCGGAGGTGAAGAACATCATCGGCATCAAGGATTCCTCCGGGGACATGACCCTGACGGCGGAGTACATCCGGCTCACCCGGGGCAAGGATTTCCATGTGATGATCGGTCGGGACACCCTGATCCATGCCTGTCTCTGCTACGGCGGCGCCGGGGCGGTGGCGGCCTGCGCCAATGTGGCCCCCCGGATCTGCGCGGACATCTACGATAAGTACCGGGCGGGGGACATCAAGGGTTCCCTGGAAGCCCAGTTCCGGCTGGCCCCCTTGCGGATCGCCTTCACCCTGGGCACCTTCCCCACGGTCATCAAGGAAGGCCTGGAGATGCAGGGCATCGAGGCAGGCCCCTGCTTCGATCCGGTGGGGCCCATGAGTTCGGAAGAGCGAGAGCAGCTCCGAAAAATCCTGAGCCAGATGGGACTCATCTGATACCATGCGGGTAGACTCCCAAGGCTTGCGCCGGTTCGCCGCCGGTGTTCTGGAGAGGGCGGGGCTTCCCCGGGACCGCGGGAAAACCACCGGGAACGAACTGGCGCAGACCGGCGCCGCCTTCGGCCTCGTGCTGAAGGATTTCATCGGGTAAGGAGGCGGGAATGGGAGGGAATGCGTTGAAGGCCGACGCCGCCGGACTGCGGCGTTTCATGGCCTCCGCCCTGGCGAAGGTGGGGGTCCCGGAGCGGGACGCCGCGACGACGGCGGAGATTCTGGTGGACGCGGACCTTCGGGGCATCGAGAGTCACGGGCTGCTCAATTTCTACGATTACTATTACAAAAAGGTCCGGGACGGGGATATCCAGGGACGGCCCCGGATCCGGGTGAGCCGCGGGAGCCCCACCACGGCGGTGGTGGACGGGGACAACGGCCTGGGTCTGGTGGTGGGCCACCGGGCCATGGAGGAGGCCCTGTCCATGGCGGAGGAATCCGGCTCGGGGTGGGTCTCGGTGTGCGGCAGCAACCACTGCGGCGCCGGGGCCTACTATGTCCTGATGGCCGCCAGGAGGAACATGCTGGGGTTCCATGTCTCCACCGGCGGGTCCACCGTGGCCGGCCCCGGGGGAACGGGCCGCCTGGTGGGCAACAATGTCATCGCCTTCG
>Ga0302238_1002495_pt1 | contig 12856 bp, 9 predicted proteins | sample AAG_UR_Asn_MG_FD_193527 | JGI IMG/M metagenome (GOLD analysis project Ga0302238, IMG submission 193527) | Enriched activated sludge microbial communities from anaerobic digester in WTTP, New Holstein, Wisconsin, United States - AAG_UR_Asn | ecosystem: Engineered > Bioreactor > Anaerobic >...
CCGGTGGAGCAGATCATCTGTACTTGCGGCTTGAAGCCTGTGCTCAAGGTGCTCACCGCACGTCCGCTTTGTGCCAGCGAAGAGGAACAAAACCAAAACACACGCAGTCGCAGTGCCAAGCTGCGGATTGCAGAAAAACTAAAGGGAGACCCACGATGAAAGGCAGATTTGTAATACTTTTGGTGATCGCACTTCTATTCTTCTATCTTGATTTTGCCAATAAGAGGAAGATCTTGGTCTACACTCAGACCATCGATCAGATCGAGAAAAGCATCAACGCCACCAAGAATATCAACACGGAATTGATGGTGGAATACGATGATCTTTGCAGCCCGGACAACATCTCAAACTTGGTGAGTGTGGAATTGCAACAATCCGAACTGGCCAAGGGCAAAGTGGTCTATGTGCAAGAGCCTAACGAGAAGACAGAAACCTCGTCCTATTGCATCGTAGACTTGATCTCCACCAAGGCTGAAGCGAGCCAGGTTCAGATAATCCCGGATTGATGCATGCAAAGTAGATATCGTTTATTGGCTGGGATTTTTCTGCTGATTGCAGTAATCTGGACAGTATATCTTTTCAGTTTGCAGGTATTTAACCCTATCGATCTCAAGAGCAGGATCGCAGGACGCTATATACCTCGGAAAGATATTTTGATCCCAAATCGAGGGCCAATTTACGATGCAAATGGGAGCCTCTTGGTGAGCAGCATCCGCTATTATCAGGTGGATATAGACCGAGCGTCTGTAAGCAGATGGGCAGAGCGCAAAAAAATCGAGCCGAGCGAAGCCTATGATATTGTAGCGGACTTGATCTCCAAAAACAGCTCCCTGAGCAAAGAAGCGGTACTCAAGAGACTGAATATCAACAAGAAGCTCACCTCCATCCAGATCAGCAACAAGATCAAGGAAAGTGAGCTTGACCGTATCATCAAAGCCTTTGACGCAGATGGTGTGGTGGGATTGTCGCACAGCTTTGCCTCCATGAAACGCATCTATTCCAAGGATATAGTGGCAGCACGGCTTTTGGGTTCGGTCAGAGCCGAATCTGATGGATACGATCCGCTCACGCAGAGTAAATCCATCTATAAGCTCTCCGGTATCTGCGGACTGGAATCCACTTATAACGACCTTTTGGCGGGCGAAAACGGCTGGAGAGAGTATGTGGAAGATGCCAATCATCAACGTGTTCCCTATCCCAACCTGAAAGAAAAAATGCCGGTAAATGGGCTGGGAATCAGGCTCACCATAGATTCCGGCTTGCAGGAGCTGATCGAGAAAGAGCTGCGCGAGGGTTTGGTGAAATACAGCGCCAAAAACGCCGGTGCGGTGGTGATGGACCCCAAAACGGGCAGAATTTTAGCTATGGCAGGAGTCTCGCACGACGACAGATCGGTGGACCCCAATCTGGTGAGGGTGAGGGCAAATATCCCCTCCAGCTTTATGTTTGAGCCCGGTTCCACGATGAAGCCACTCACCATGTTGGCAGCCTTGGATTATAAAGTGGTGCGTCACAACGAGCTCATCCCCTGCGGCGTATATCAGGTGGGACGCAGAAGAATCAGCGACACACACAATTATGGCTCGCTCACACCCATGGGCATCATTGCAAAATCAAGCAACGTCGGCGTGGCCAAATTGGCAGAACGCATCGGCAACAGACGAATGTATGAAAAGTTTATCTCTTACGGCTTTGGCCAAAAAACCGCACTGAATCTACATGGGGAAACGAGTGGCATCTTTGCCAAACTCGCCAATTGGGATGGCTTCACGCTTCATTCCATCTCTTTTGGGCAAGCAATCAGCGTCACGGCTCTGCAGCAGGCGGTCGCTTTTGCCGCTATCGCCAATGGAGGCAAGATGATGAAGCCGATGTTGGTGGACGCTTATGTGGATGAAAAGGGCAACGTGGTGGAGCAATTTGAGCCCACCGTGATCAAGCAAGTGGCCAGCAAAGCTGCTGCAGATACGGTGCTTAGCTATCTGCAAGCTGTGGTGGATCACGGCACGGGCAGACACATCAAGATGGATTACATCTCTCTGGGTGGCAAGACGGGAACAGCTCAGAAAAACGTGGAGGGAACACGTGGATATTCCAGCGGTAAATACACTTCCGTCTTTGCTGGAACCTTTCCGATAGAAGACCCGCGCATGGTGGTGGTGGTGTTTTATGACGAGCCTGCGACCGGCTATCACTATGGCAGCACAAGTGCCGCTCCCACCTTTAGAAAGATCGTGGAATCAATCCTCTCTATGCCCGGTTGTGATGCGATCGCCTTCAATGATAGATTGATGCAGGCCTCGCTTGTGATGCCGGATTTGAAGGGCAAGCATATTTCTGAGGCTAAGAACATTTTAAGCCGTCATGGCTTCCAATATAAGGTGGAGGGTTCTGATACTTTAAACATCGTGGTGGATCAATTCCCAAAGCCAAATGTAGCGGTGGAACCTGGGCATCCCATCACCATCAAAGTGGGACATAGAGCATCTTCAAGCCCGCAAGAGGTGCCCAGCGGAACCATGCCCAAACTGGTGGGTATGACGCTGCGTAAAGCGTTGAGAACGGCCTCTGCACACAATTTGATGCTCAATATCAGGGGCTCGGGCATCGTGAAAAGCCAAAGCATCAGCCCCGGAGAAAAGATCTACCCAAATAGCACTTGTATTGTAGAGGCATCTCTATGAAGATTGGCGAGATAATAAAGCTTTTCACCGCTCATGACCTTCAACCAAAAGGCTATAATCTGGATCAGAGCCAAGAAATCCAGGGCACACCTATCACGGATAACCGCATGGTGGGCAGCGGGGATATCTTTATCGCAATCAAGGGCTTAAGCTTTGACGGACATAATTTTATCGAGCAGGCAGTCTCCCAAAAAGCGGCACTCGTGGTGGGCACAGCAGAACCTCAGGTCACCTGCAGCTACATCAAAATCTCAGATAGCCGTAAAGCCGCAGCATTACTGGCTGGTTTATACTACCAAAATCCCTCTTCCAGCTTCAGACTCATCGGCGTAACAGGCACAAACGGAAAGACCAGCACCTCCCTGGTCATCTTTTCTGCTCTTAGAAGCCTGGGGCTAAAAGTCGGCTGGATAGGCACCTTGGGATATAAGATCAACGATGATCACTATGAAACCAAGCACACTACACCCGATATCATGGAGCTCAACCGTATCTTGGCCTCTATGAGAGACGCAGAAGTGAGCTACGTGATCATGGAAGTATCCTCGCATGCTATTGCTTTGGATAGGGTTTACGGCCTGGAATTTGACCTATGTCTTTTTACCAATCTCAGCCGTGATCACCTCGATTTTCATGGAAATATGAACCTGTATTTTGAGGTGAAATCCGGGTGGTTTGACTCCGTAAGACTGGGACGGAGTGTAGCAATCGTCAATACATCAGATAGTTATGGAGCGGAGCTGGCGGAAGATTTGACCTATAGCTTGGGGTCTGTCTTCACCGTGGGACGCACCGATGCCGCATATAGGATTGAAGACCTAAAATGCGATCTGGACGGACTCTCCTTTGTCTTCAAAACCAATGAAGGTGGAATCACCTTGCGAAGTGGGCTGATCGGTGAATTCAATGCCACCAATATCGCCATGGCCGCTGCGGCGCTGCATCTGATGAGCTTTGATCTGAGGGACATCCAAAAGGCGATCTATGCGGCGAAAACAGTTCCCGGACGCATGCAGAGTGTAGCAAACGACAAGGGCATCGGCATTTATGTGGATTATGCCCACACGCCGGATGCGATCGAAACGGTGTTAAAGACAGCGCGTGGGCTGCCTCATAACAAGGTTTTGTGCCTCATGGGTGCGGGTGGCGATCGGGATAAAGGCAAGCGGCCTCTGATGCTGAGTTCCGCACTCAGGCACTCGGATTTTGTCATCATTACAGACGATAACCCGCGCAGTGAGAACCCCGTTAGTATCATCGCTGACATCATTAGCGGCTCGCATCTTGACTTGCCATGGTGGATCATCAGAGACCGGGCTTTGGCTATTCAGGCCATCTTAAGCCTGGCAAGCCCGCAGGACATCGTAGTGATTTGTGGTAAAGGACACGAAACCTATCAGGAAATCGAAGGGCAGAGGCATCATTTTGACGATGTGGAGACAGTTAATCAGTATTTGAAGAGCAAGGTAGAGCCTGATCCTCAGGCTCTGAGCCTGCCTCTTGATGCAACCATGCTCAAGGTCATCTTGGGGATCCCACATCAGGAAGAGGAAACAGGCTATCACCCTCCTCGCAGTTACCAATACATTTCCACCGACAGCCGCAATCTCAAGCCGGGCTCTGTGTTCTTCGCTCTCAAAGGGCTCAATTTTGATGGCCATTCCTTCCTGAGTGAAGTCCTCAAGGATGAGAGCAATTTCGCCATTGGTGAGCGTGCTCTGGAGGCGAAGAACTATCATCAGGCTGCCTCTTCCATCAAGGCTTTGGCCGCCGTGCATAGCAAGTATATCGGCATGTTTCCGCTTTACAAGATCGCCCTCACCGGCAGCACAGGCAAGACCAGCACCAAGGAAATCTTGGCAAATATCCTCAGCAGCGAAGCGCCCACACTCAAGACAAGCGCTAATGAAAACAATATCATAGGCTTATGCAAAACCATCCGCAGGGTTAAACCTCAGCACCAATACGGTGTCTTTGAGCTGGGAACCAACCATTTTGGCGAGATTCCACAGATGATGGAAACACTGCATCCCAATGCCGGTGTCCTGATCAATGTCGGCCCTTCGCATCTGGAACACTTTGGCTCTGAGGATGGTGTGTTCAGGGAAAAGAGCGTTATCTTGGATCCCAATATGCAGCTACGGCTTTATGATGGAGATGATGCGAGGTTTGCCAGATACGCTGCCAATTCCATCGGAGTGGGCTATGGTGAGCAAAGCAGATATCGGATCACAGAGGTGAAGGAACGCCCTGAGGGTCAAAGCTTTAACTTAGCTGGGCACAGCTTTGAAGTGCCAAGCAAGATGCCGCACTTTGTGCTCAATGCTTCCTTTGCCATCGCTTTGGCCTTGGAGAAGGGCATCAAGCCTGAGGTCATCCAAGCTGGATTGATGCTCCCTCTCGACCTGCACCACCGCATGGAAACGGACTTTATTGACGACAGGATTTTGATCTCGGATTGCTACAATGCCAATCCCGTCTCCATGCGCAAAGCTCTGGAATACTGGCAAAGCCTCAAGCCGGGAAAACCGCATCTGGCCTTCTTGGGCGACATGCTTGAGCTGGGAGATATGGCAGTGACCTATCATCAGATGATTGGCGCCATCTTAGCGGAGTCAGAAGTGGATGGACTCTACACCGTGGGTGAACTGAGTCAGCATTATCAACCGCTTGAATCACAAATAGATAGCCTTCACTTTCAGAATGTGGATGACTTGATCATAAACTGGGCTCAGGTGCGGATTCCAGCCGACTCCGTGATCCTAGTGAAAGCTTCCAATGGCATCAAACTGGCAAAACTGCTGCCCTACTTGGGTAAAGGAGAATAAGTGCTCTATCATCTACTCTTTCCCTTGGCCAAATATAGCATCATGTTCAACGTGTTTCGCTATGTGACCTTCCGCTCGATTGGCGCATTTATCACCTCTCTGCTGCTGTCTTTAGCTTTGGGGCCTTGGTTTATCAGGCAACTGAAGCTTGTGAAAGCCGTGGAGACCATCGACGAGGATGCACCGGAAAAACACAGCATCAAAGCTGGAACTCCCACCATGGGTGGCATCATCATCCTCAGCTCGCTGCTCATTTCCTCATTTTTATGGAACGACCTAGGAAACAACTCCATCCTGATGATGTATCTAACCACCGTCTGGCTGGGTGTTTTGGGCTTTTTGGATGACTACTTGAAAAACTTTGTCAAAGCCAAGAAGGGCTTGGTGCCCAAATATAAGCTCTGGGGACAGATCAGTGTGGCTCTATTTCTCACTTTAGCCATCTATTACGGTGCTAAAGACGGCTCCCATGTCTCCGCCCTGCAGATACCTTTTTTGAAAAACATATATCTCGAGCTGGGTATCTTCTTTATCCCCTTCACTTTGTTCTTCATCGTGGGGACCTCAAATGCAGTCAATCTCACCGATGGCTTGGACGGCCTGGCCTCCGGGGTGATGATCGCTTCTGCATTGGGACTGGGCGTAATGGCCTATCTCAAAGGAAACTATGTGGCGGCAAAATACCTGAATCTGGAATTTATCTTCTCAGCGGGTGAGCTTACCGTCTTCATCGCAGCGCTGATAGGCACGCTCATCGGTTTTTTGTGGTTCAATTCCTATCCCGCACAAGTGTTTATGGGCGATACCGGCTCGCTCACAATAGGCGGAGTCCTGGCCGTGATCTCCATCGTCTTGAAAGAGCAGATCTTCTTCATGATCATCGGCTCGATCTTCATCTATGAAACCCTGTCTGTGATCATCCAGCGCTCTTGGTTCAAATACACCAAGAAACGTTTCGGCGCAGGAAGACGTGTGTTTCTCTGCGCTCCCGTCCACCATCATTACGAACTCAAGGGCTTGCATGAATCCAAGATCGTGATCCGCTTTTGGATCGTCGCTATCCTCTTGGTGGCGATTGGACTCAGCACGATAAAGCTTCGATAGGCAAGGAAGATTAGCGATGTTTGACACCGATATCCGATACGCAGTGCTGGGCTTGGCAAGAAGTGGAATCGCCGCCGCTTACAAGATCCGCAAGCTGGGTGGAACCGCCTTCCTGAGCGATACCAAGCCACGAGAGCAGATCGCGGAAGCAGCCAAGCTGGAAGCAAACTTTGAATGTGAATTTGGCGCTCACTCGGATCGGCTCTTAGATTTTCCTGTCTGGATCATCAGCCCCGGCATTCCTCTCACTGCTCCTATCGTCCAAAAGGGCATCAAAGCAGGTATAGAGATCATCGGTGACATCGAATTTGGCTATCGCATCATGCACAAAGCTGCCAAGATCATCGCTGTGACGGGTTCAAATGGGAAGAGCACTACCGTCAGCCTCATCCATCACTGCCTCGATGCTCTGGGGCATAAGTCCATCTTGGCAGGCAACATCGGAGACGCAATCTGCAACTACCCGATAGAAGATGCCGGCATAGATTATATCGTTTTGGAACTCTCCAGCTTCCAACTGGATACCATCCAGAGCTTCAAGGCAGATGTCGCCCTGCTGCTCAACATCACTCCGGATCATTTAGACCGCTATAAAGACTTTAATGACTACGCACAGAGCAAGATGCGGGTATTCCTAAACCAAACTGCTGAAGACAAAGCCGTGATCTGCGCAGATTCCGAGCCCATCATGCAGCGTATCCAGCAGATAAGGGCCAAGCTGCTGCGCTATTCACTCATCAGCAGTTTTCCAGTTGTGCAGGCCTGGATGGATGGTAACTATATCCAGATCGGCCAGTATCGCTGCTTGACCGATGATCTGATCATCAAAGGCCCGCACAACCACGCCAACTTCATGGCTGCCATGCTCACGATTCAGGCATTGGGCTTGGGTCTCGATGCCGCAATTGATGCAGCAAAGAGCTTCCCCGCTCTCCCCCATCGCTTGGAATATGTTGCTGAAGTGGCAGGTGTGAGCTTTTACAACGACTCCAAAGCCACCAATACCGACAGCGTGAGAAGCGCCCTCATTTCCTTTGGAAAGCCCATCAGAGTCATCATGGGTGGCAGCGATAAGGGCGAGGATTTCGGCGTATTGACAGACATCCTCAGCCAATGGGCGCTCAAGGTCTACATTTGTGGCGACACTGAAGCCAAGATGCTCCAAGCCTGGCAAGGCAAGCTACCTTTGGCCACATTCCAAGACTTTAGCGCCTGCGTGCAAGCTGCTTTCAATGAATCCCTGCGGGGAGACATCGTGCTGCTTTCACCTGCAGCCGCCAGCTTTGACAGGTTTCAAAACTATCAGCATCGGGGCGAAGTCTTCAAACAAATCGTTCAATCTCTGGTGTCGAACCATGAAAAGAAATAGCTCAAATCAACACATCGTCACTTACGACCGGATACTGTTAGGTTGCTATATCTTGCTGTGCGGAGTGGGTTTATATATGATGATGAATATCGCTTCAAACCAAAACGAGCCGACCTACATCCGCAATCACATCATCTTCCTAACCGTCTCCATCATCTCCACCCTAATCGTGTTCAGGTTCCCTAATATCGGCAAAATGAAGTGGTTACCCATGACCCTCATCGCAATCTCCATTGTCTTGCTGATAGTGGTGTTGATAGCTGGCAAGACCGCAAAGGGCGGCACGAGGGCTATCCGCTTTATGGGCATAGGATTCCAGCCCAGCTTTTTAGCCAGAGTGGCTCTGATCTTCCTCTTTGCAGACCACTTTTCCAAAAAGCAAGAAGCCTTGGCGACTTCATACTTCAAGGGGCTGATCCAAAACTTTTATCCCCTGATCATCATCACCGGTATCATCTATTTTTTGATCTATATAGAGCGCCACCTCAGCACCATCGTCATCAATGCAGCCACCTTGTTGACCCTCACCGTCTATGCTGGAATCCGCTATCGATATGTATTTATCTTGCTTTTGATCGGGGTGTTGGGCTTTATGGCCGTTATTTCCTTTGGAGACAAATTCAGAGGTGATCGCCTTGATGCCTACAGGACCTATTTCCTGCTCACCCAATCCGAAACTGCCGAGCCCGGCCCCAGTGATTATAACGTGAGAGAAAGCATCACCGCACTTTCCAGAGGCGGATTTCTCGGAACAGGCGTAAACCGTGGCAGGGCAAAGCATTCCTACCTGCCTGAAGCGAGGACGGACTACATCTTCACCGTCATCGGCGAGGAATTGGGCTTCATCGGCGCTTTCGCTGTATTCTTTTTGCACTGTGTGATCTTCTTCAGGGCTTTCAAGACGGCAAATCAACAGGAGAACCTGTATCTGAGGCTGCTCTGTGCCGGCCTTGCTCTGAATATCTTTTACAACGTCTTGGTCAATACCGGCGTGGCGATGTCCATCATCCCCTCCACCGGAAACACTTTGCCCTTCATCAGTTATGGTGGTTCAGCACTGCTCATCGACTCTCTGAGCGTGGGCGTGATACTGAACATAGGTTCCAAGAGGAAGACGCTATGAGGCTTTTTCTGAATAATTCAGTAAGCTCTTTCCTTAAATTGAGCTTTTTGCCCCGTCACCCACTTCTTCCTTGCTTATCCGCAGGGCGATGCCATGGAGATACTCGGGAAAATCCCGAGAGGCACCGAGTAATCACCGGGCGGCTAAGTAAGGAAGAAGCAGGAGAACACGCTGGTGCTACCGCACAATTTGGGTTTATCTTTGGTTGTGGAGGCACAGGCGGACACATCTACCCCGCTTTGGCATTGGCTCATGAATTTGCTCTGGACGGTCACGCAACAATGTTCATCGGCAATGCAGACAGCATGGAAGAGCGCTTGGTGAGCCGTGAAGGCTATCCCTTCTTGGCCATTCAGGTCAAAAAGCTCAGCCGCAAGCTGCATCCCTCGCTCTTGGCCTTCCCTTTCTTCTTGGTAAACAGCATTGTCAAATGCGTCAGCCACTTGAGGAAACACCGTCCCGATGGCGTAATCTGCACCGGTGGCTATGTCTCCGGGCCGGTTGCCATTGCGGCCATCCTACTCAAGATACCACTCTATTTTCACGAAAGCAACAGCTTCCCAGGCATCACTACCAGATACTTAGCCAAGCGAACCACCATCACCTTTGTGTGTTGGGATTTTGCTTTCAAATACCTCAAAGGTGCGCCTGTGAAAATGAGCCAGATTCCCCTCATGCCCCGCAAAGCCACACAGATGGAACCTGAGGAGAAGCTGGAGCATTTCGATCGAAGCAAGCCCATCATCCTGATCACAGGCGGCTCTCAAGGCTCTTTGAAGATCAATGAGGCGATAGATCAAGCACTGGACAGCATGCTTGCCAAAGGCTGGCAGCTCATCTGGCAGACGGGAAAAATCGGCCACCAGACTTACAGCAGCAAGCATCAGGACAAGCAAAACGTGCACATCTTTGCCTTCTCACCCTCCTTACCCCTATTTTACAACATGGCAGACCTGGCTATTTCCCGCTCGGGCGCCATGACTTTGGCAGAACAGATGGACAATCACACACCCGCCATCCTCATCCCTCTGCCCAGTTCTGCCGAAAACCATCAGTTTTACAACGCTAAAGAGCAAGAAGACAAAGGCATAGCCATCTGCTTGGAACAAAAGAACCTGAATGCACAAGTTTTGATCGATGCTGTAGAGAAGATATTGATCAACAGAGAAGACTACAGACAGAATCTGATTGCTCTTCCCCCAAACACGGCCAGAAAAGACATCTGCCAGCAAATACTGAATAGCTTGGAGGTTACTCATGCTGGGAAAAACTCGTAAGATCCACTTTATCGGAATAGGCGGCATCGGAATGAGCGGCATCGCTGAATTCCTGCACAATCAGGGCTTGGGAATCACAGGTTCGGACATGAAAAAGACCGACCTCACACATCACTTGGAAAGCTTGGGCATCGTCGTGTATGAAGGCCACAGCCCTCAAAACATCACCGATGCAGACGTGGTGGTAAAATCCTCCGCAGTAACAGATGAAAACCCTGAGGTGGTCGCAGCCAAAGCTCTGAACATCCCCGTGATCCGCAGAGCTGAGATGCTCGCTGAGATCACCCGCATGAGCTTCAGCATCGGCATTTCGGGCACACATGGCAAAACAACAACCACGTCCATGACCGGCATGGTTTTGGAAGCCGCTGGACTCAAACCTACCATCATCGTGGGCGGAAAGGTAAAGAACTTCGGTTCCAACAACGTGATGGGCTCCGGCCAGTTTATCGTGGTGGAAGCCGATGAATATGATCACAGCTTCCTTACCTTGACGCCCTGCATCGCTGGTATCACCAACATCGATGCCGACCATCTGGATTGCTATGAAAACCTGGACAGCATCAAGGATGCTTTTGTGGAATACGCAAACAAAGTCCCTTTCTTTGGCAGCGTGATCTGCTGTTTGGACGATCCCGGCGTGCAATCCATACTGCCCCGAATCAACAAAAAGATACTCACCTACGGCCTCTCACGTCAGGCAGACATCCAAGCGCTGGACATCAAGATGGAAGGCTACAGTTGCAGCTACAGCCTCAGCTACAAAGGCTACAATTTGGGCACCATCAAGATGAACGTGACAGGTAAGCACAACATCCTGAACTCCTTACAGGCTGCAGGAATAGGCTTGGAACTGGACATCCCCTTTGCGGATATTGCAGCCGGACTGGCCAACTACAGCGGCGTCTACCGCAGATTTGAGCTCAAAGGCACGGTTAATGAAATCACGGTTTATGACGACTACGCCCACCATCCCACCGAAATTCAAGCCACTTTGGAAGCTTTCAAAGACAGCTCTTCCCGGCGCATCGTAGCCCTCTATCAACCCCACCTTTACTCCAGAACCCGTGATTTTGCTGCAGAATTTGGCAACTCCTTCTTCCATTGCGATCAATTGCTCCTCGCCCCTATCTATCCAGCCAGAGAAGCGCCGATTGAAGGCGTGAGCAGCAAGCTGATTGCAGACGTGGCCATAGGCTGTGGACATCGAGGTGTAAACTTGATCGAAAGCAATGAAAAAATAGTGGAAACGACCTTGGCTATCTTACAGCCTGGTGACATCTTAGTGACTATGGGCGCCGGCAATATCTGGCAGTACGGTGAAGAAATCTTGGCTTTTCTCAAAGAAAAGTATTGACAGAAATGCTAAGGCTAAAAATAGTAGTAACTTATAAGCTCGAATTGAGAAAATGAGATTTTATCAATTCAGACCTAAGCACTTACAAAAACAAGAAGGTAGCGATTCATGAGACCCAAACGTAAACGCAGAGGAAACAGCAGGTACTTCCTGTTCTTTGTCCTAATTCTCCTATTTGTAGGGGTTTTGGGAACTGGAATCTATATGCTCATCACCAGTGTCTCATGGTTTAATGTTACCAAAATCAGCCACCGTGGCAATGCTATCATCCCTGACAGCCTGATTGTAGCCAAGGTGAAGGGCTACTATTCTCAAAACCTCTTCGCTCTCAGCTCTTCCAAGCTTAGGGAGCAATTTTCAGGCATCGCCCGCGTGAAAGAGCTCAAGATCAAAAAGAAGCTGCCTTCACATCTGGAGCTCATCTTCACTGAACGCCCCGCAACTCTGTGGCTCAAAAGCTCTTGCGGAAACCTCTTCCCTGTGGATAAAGACGGCATGGTGCTGGAAAATTACGACGGCATCGCCAAAGAAGACTTGCCCATCTTGAGCGTATTCCTTAGTGCAAATCAACTGAAACCGGGCACGAAACTGCAAAACCCCTCCCTGCGCAAGGTGCTGGCTTTACATAATAAGATCACAGCCGAAGCGCCGGATTTTCTGCCCGTCATCTCTGAATACTATATCATAGACAACACCATCCACATCGTTGATGCTCGTCATGGCACCAGCATCATCCCTTCTACCAAAGACTTAGCGGCTCAGTTGAAGCGCTATCAGTTCGTGCTGGACAATGGCAATATCGACAGCCGCTCCACGGTAGACCTCAGATACGATAAGCAGGTGGTGGTAAAGGAAGGTAATATATGAAACACGGCATAATTACCGCCTTAGACATCGGCTCTTCCTATGTCCGCAGCATCATTGCCCGCGTGGATGAGAGCCGTGAAATATCCGTTTTGGGGATAGGTGAAGCGCCCACCTTGGGCATGGAACAAGGCATCGTTACAGACATTGAAGCCCTCTCCAAGACCATCCAAACCTCTTTGGAAGAAGCGGAAACCTTAGCCAAAGTTAGTGCCGACAACATCTTTGTAAACATCACTGGGACTCATAT
>Ga0302238_1002500_pt1 | contig 12834 bp, 8 predicted proteins | sample AAG_UR_Asn_MG_FD_193527 | JGI IMG/M metagenome (GOLD analysis project Ga0302238, IMG submission 193527) | Enriched activated sludge microbial communities from anaerobic digester in WTTP, New Holstein, Wisconsin, United States - AAG_UR_Asn | ecosystem: Engineered > Bioreactor > Anaerobic >...
TATCCCCGCGACACGCCATCGGCGGGACATCTCTATAGATGATCGGAGGATCTCTTCGGGAGATTGAGGAACACTGGGCAGAGCCCCGAAACGGATATGCATCCGGGCCTCGGGCGCGGCAACGGCGGCGCAGTTTTCCCAGACCCGGGCCAGATCCTCGATGAAGTTTCCCAGCCCCCCATGGCGCAGCTGTCCCTTCTGGGAGTAACAGACCTCATGGTCGGCGCCGAGAAACCAGTTGCGCAGCCACTGATCGGGGATGTAGCTCCGCATTCCCCAATAGGGAGGGGAGGTAACGACCCGCCGGTAGCCGCCGGGAACCCGGGGAAAGGAGCTTTTCTCCCGACTGTCCTTCTGAAGTATCTCTCCCCCCGCGGTTTCCGGGACCGCCGCCAGGGTGTATCTGGCCCGGCGTTCCACCAGTTTTGGCAGATTTATCCGTTCAGGCCGGAGTCCCCGTTTTCTCCAGAAGGCCACAGCCCCGCCGGGCTTGGTGGCGTAGGTCCGAGGCATCTGGTTGGAGAGGTACCCCGGTCCTCCCTTGTGCCGGGGCCCATGAAGAATCCCCAGAACGAGGGCCTTCAACATGATGTCCTCAGGCTCATCAATGCCCGACATCAGGGACTCCCGGAGCCTGCAGATGTCGAGGAGAGTCTCCCGATGGTAGGCCAGCTCCCAGAACTCCCCTTCCGGAACCTCCCTGGGTGCACGCACCGACGCGAGAAGCTCTTTGCAGCGGCGGATGACCCCGTCGGCGTCGGCCCTCACAATCTTGGACCGGGCGACCGCCGCGGCCACGGGATTGCTGTCGATCCCCGCCGAAGGGAGCCCCAGAAGACGGGCGGCAAAATTGGTCGTTCCCCTCCCGCAAAAAGGATCCAGGACCCATTCCCCCGGGCGCGCCTGGGAAAGCTCATTCAGTGGAAAAGACAGGGGATACATGGTGAAATAGGGAGCAATGGCGTTGAGCCGATGTTCCGGGGGCGTCATGGACCTTTCACCCGGCCCTTACCTGAGAACCTCAAACAAAGCCTGCACATCCCGCGAGCAGGCCTGGGCCAGGTCCCGGCCCGAGGGCATGTGGCGGTTGGTTTCGGAGACGCTCTCCACGATGAGACGCCCCCGGTAGCCGCTGTCCCGGAGGCTCCTCAGCACATGGGCCCAGTCCACGCCGCCGCAGCCGATCCTCCTGTGGCAGTAGAAACGCTCCTCTGCCGGCTCGGGGGGGACCACCGGAGTGAAGCGGCCGATGTGCCGGGCGTAGTAGGAGTAGGCGAAGCTGTAGGGGTAGTCGCCGGCCTCCAGCCGGACGATGTCCTTGATGTGCACATTGAAGAGGCGGTCCCCCAGGGTCCTGATGGCCTGGGCGCCGTAGTTAGCGGGAACCTGGTAGAGGTTCACCGGATCCAGGGTGAGGCCCACATTGTCCTGTCCCACCATCGCGAGGAGGCGCATGCTGGACTCGGCGGTGTCGCAGAGGGTGCCGTGATGCATCTCGATGACTATTTTCTGGTTCAGCTCCCGGGCGTATTCGGCGGATTTCCCGATCCACCGGGCCGCCCTGTCCCAGACCTCCGGGGGGGCGGTGGAGGATTCCTGCCAGGCCGGCCACATCCGCACCATCCCGGCCCCCAGAAAGGCCGCCAGATCGGCATATGCCTTGTATGTCTCCAGGGCCCGGGGGCACTCCGATTCGGGGAAAAGGCCGTAATTCCCCACAAAGCAGGACAGGGCGCTGGCGTAGAGCCCCTCCCCGTCCAGCATCTTTCTGATCTCTTCCAGCTCCTCCCGGGGCGTGTCGGGTTTAACGTGGGTGCTCCGGACCTCCACGCAGGAGTAGCCGAAGTCCCGGGCGGCGGACAGGTGGTCCCGGATGGTGCCGCCGTCGAACATCTGACCGGAAAGCCCCAGTTCGAACATCGTCTCCTCCTTTTTACAAACGCACGACGTCGTGCCGCCGGGCGCTCTCCAGCGCCGCCTCCTGAACCCGGATGATGTCCAGGGTCCGCCGTCCCGAGGTCAGGGGTTCCCGTCCCTCCCGGATGGAAGAGGCGAACTCCCGGAACTGCAGGGCGAAGTTCCCCGGCTTCTGGGGACCTTCCAGCAGGACCCGGCCGTTCAGCTTCAGCTCCGTCTCGTCCCCCAGATGGAGGGTCCCGGAGCTTCCCTGGATGTACCTCTCGTAAACGATGTCCGCCGAGGAGAGCATCTTCCCCTTCCCGTCCCACTCCCCCTGTTCCCGAAGGCGGGTGTTCCAGGACATCCTGACGGCGGCATGCCGCCCCCGGGAGAAGCCCAGCAGGATGGCGACCTCGTCCTCCCCTTCCCAGTTGGGGTTGTTCCGGAAGGCCTCGCAGTACACCCTTTCGGGCCTCTCGCCGAACATCCAGAGGATATAGTCCAGAATGTGGTTCCCCCAGAGGGGGATCATGAGGCCGCCTGTTTTTTCGCCGCTGCGCCACCAGTCGGTGGGGGGATGTTCCAGATAGGCGAAGAGAAGGCCCGTAATGCTTACCAGGCTGCCGATCTTTCCCTCCTCCAGAAGCTGCCGGGACCGGAGAACGGCGTCGTAATAGCGCCTGCTCTGACCGGACATAAGAACCACCCCGGCCTTATCGGCGGCGGCGATCATCCTCTCGCAGTCCGCCACCGTATTGGCCATGGGTTTCTCCACCAGGATATGTTTCCCCGCGTGAGCACAGAGGATTGCCGCATCGGCGTGGAGATGGTTGGGCAGGCAGATATCCACCGCCTCGATGTCCCCGTCTTTCAGGGCTTCTTCTAAAGAGGCATATATCCGGGGCACCTGGTACTCCCGGGAAAAGTTTTCCGCCTTGTCCCGATCCCGGGAGACCAGGGCGGCAATTTCCATCTCTTCGGGGATTTCCCTCATCCCCTCCAGATGGCTCCGGGCCACCCGCCCCAGTCCCATCAGGCAGGTTTTTACGGGGCTCTTCATCGCTGCCCGCCTCCTTTACCGCTTTCGGCCTTCTTTTTCGGCCGCGGCGCATTAAGCTTGTAATCCGCAGATTCAGATAATCATAACCGAGTTTTCCCCGGAACTCAAACTTTTCCGCAGCCTGATCCCCTACCCTTTTTTCCGCCCATGGGCTAAGGTCTTTCCATGGATAGTCCTCGAGATGTGCTGAAGCGGGTCTTCGGCTACGATTCCTTCCACCCCCTGCAGGAAAGGGTTATCCGACATGTGCTGGAGGGGAAAGACGCCCTGGTTCTGATGCCCACCGGAGGAGGAAAATCCCTCTGCTTCCAGATTCCCGCCCTGCTGAAGTCCGGGATGGCTCTGGTGGTGAGCCCCCTCCTGGCGCTGATGCGGGATCAGGTGGAGGCGCTGAAGGCCAACGGTGTGGCCGCCGCCACCCTGAACAGCAGCCAGGATCCGGACGAAGCCGCTGGGACCCTCAAGGCCGTATATCGGGGAGAGGTGAAGCTCCTTTATCTGAGCCCCGAAAGGCTTTTCTCCGAAACCATGGAAGTACATCTCCGGGAATGGCCCATATCACTGGTCGCCGTGGACGAGGCCCACTGCATCTCCTTCTGGGGCCACGATTTCCGTCCCGAATACACCCGACTGGGGGAACTCCGGGCGCTTCTGCCCCAGGCCCCCTTTCTGGCCCTTACCGCCACCGCCGACCCTGTTATCCGACGGGACATCCTGCAGGGCCTCGCCATCCCCCCGGAGGCGGTATTTCAGGACAGCTTCGACCGGCCCAACCTGCACCTGGCTGTTCTGCCGGGACGGAAACGGCTGGAGAGGCTCCTGGATTTTCTTGCCCACAGGCGGAACCAGTCGGGGATAGTCTACTGCCTGAGCCGGGCGTCCACCGAAGATCTGGCGGCCAAGCTGAACCGGCAGGGGTTCAGGGCCGCGGCCTACCATGCGGGCATGGATTCCCCCTCCCGCCATCGGGTGCAGGATTCTTTTCTCCGAGACGAAATCCTCATCATCTGCGCCACCATCGCCTTCGGCATGGGCATCGACAAGAGCAATGTGCGCTGGCTGGCTCACTGGAATCTCCCGAAAAATCTGGAATCCTTCTATCAGGAAATCGGCCGGGCCGGTCGAGACGGACTACCCGCCTCCACCCTGCTGTTTTACAGCTACGGGGATATCATCAATCAGAAAAAATTCATCGAAGACGCGGATCCCTCCCGACGGGAACTTCTGGATGCCAAGCTGATGCGGATGAAGGAGTACGCCGAGGCCCGGAGCTGCCGGCGCCGCATCCTGCTGGGCTACTTCGGCGAGAATGTGGACCGGGATTGCGGTTTCTGCGATGTCTGCGAAACCCCTCCCGAAACCTTCGACGGCACCCTGCCGGCCCAGAAGCTCCTGTCTGCAGTCTACCGCACCGGAGAACAGGCCACCCTGCGGCAATGCGCCCTGATCCTCCGGGGGGTTCACGCTCCGGACATTCTCCAAACTCGATGGGAAAGGCTGAAGACCTTTGCCGTGGGTCGGGAGCTCAGCTACGAGGAGTGGATGGAGTACGGGACCCAGCTGGTCAATGGAGGCTACCTGTCGGTGGCCTTTGATCAGAAATCGGCCCTGCGCCTGACGCCCCTGGCCTGGCCGGTGCTGAAGGGGGAAAAAAAGGTGCCCCTGACACGGTTCCAGGCTTACGATAAAAAAAAGGCCGCTCCCCCGGAAACGGCTCCGGCAGTCACGGGAGGCCCCCTTTTTACGGCGCAGGCCGACCCCGACCTTTTCGAACGGCTCCGGGTCCTGCGAAAAAAACTGGCGGAGGAAAACAATATCCCTCCCTTTGTCATCTTCAGCGACCGGACCCTGAAGGACATGGCCGGCAGGGTTCCCGGAACAACCGGAGAGTTCCGCCAGGTCTACGGCGTGGGGGAGTTCAAGGCCCAGGCCTACGGACCCCCCTTCCTCCGGCTTATCCAGGAATGGTCGGACCGGCAGCCTGACGGGACTCAGGATCCTCCAGGGGAAAGATGACCCGGATGGCGGTGCCCGTCCCCGCCTCACCGCTACCCCTGAGGGCTGGAGTCGGACGCGGACGGCGCGACGACGGGAAGAAGCGTCCGGACCGTCGTCCCCCTGCCCACCCGGCTGGTCACGAAAATTCCTCCCCCGTGGCCCTCCACGATGCCCATGACTTCGGACATCCCCATGCCGCGGCCCAGATCTTTGGTGGTGAAAAACGGCTCGAAAAGCCTGCTCCGGGTTTCCTCGTCCATGCCGGCCCCGGAGTCGATGACATCGATGAAAACGTAGCGGCCCGGCTGAAGCCGGTTATTCAGCCGGTTTCCTTCCAGATAATCCGCGGAGCAGATCATCTCGCCCACGGCCACCCGGATCTCCCCGCCCCGTTCAGGGAGGGACTCCTCGGCGTTGGCCACCAGGTTGGCCGTCAGACGCCGCAGCTGGGCCGGGTCTCCCGAAATGAGGGGCAGATCCCTCTGGTATCTGAAACGCACCACTTTCCCATGGGATGGGGCGGCGCCGATCTCCCGGGCCATGTCCCCCAGCACCGCGTTGACATCGACGGGCCGGAACCGGAAGATCCTCTGTCCGCTGTAGGCCAGCAGCTGCTCGATCAGTTTCCCCGCTTTTTTTGCCACCTCGACGGTCCGGTCCAGCAGGAGGCGGGTGTCGGTCCCCCGGGGGATATCCATCCCCAGAAGCTCCGTGTACCCCAGGATGGCCTGCAGGTCGTTGCTGAAAGAATGCGCCACCCCGGAGGTGACCAGACCGAGGCTCTCGAACTTCCGGGCGTGCAGGACCTGCTGCTGCATGTCCTCCCTCTCCTGCACCGCCCGTCGCCTCTCCTCCAGGCTATACTGGACAGCCCGCCGGGCCCAGAGGATTCCCGCCATCCCGAGGAGCCAGATCCCGCCGAACCCCGCCGCGGAAAAAAACGCATGCGCGAGAAGAGTCTTCCTGACGGGGTCCCAGGGGACGGATACGCTGATTCCCCCCCGGATATCCCCGACCCTGTACCCCTGCCGGGCATGGCAGCTCAGGCACCCCTCATCCACCCGGAAAGGTCTCATCAGGCGCAGGTGGGGGCGGCCGTTCATCGGGGTAATGGACAGTTTCTCCTCCACCCCCTCCTCGAAGGAAAGCAGGGCCCCGGTTTCCCAGGGATCCGCCCTGTTCTCCGGGCGTATGGGCCGAAGACTGGTGATATGACCCTCCAGGCCGTAAAGGTCCCGGGACAGTTCGTGCACCTGCCGGGTCATGTAGGCGGGGTTCATCAGGGTGAGCCGCTTTCCCGAGGGGGTCGTGATGTCCCGCTCCGGGTGGTCCATCAGGTAAGGGTTGGGAAGCGTCTCGGGCGTTACGGGCACATACACCCCGCCGTGGATGGTGGCCCAGTTCCGGTATGCTATGTCTTTGAAGAAACTGTTGCGGAGAGACTCCGTGGCGATGGCCATGCCCGCCGCCCGGGATTCCCGTTCTTCCCAGAGGAATATCCCGGCGATCACGATGGTCCAGAAAACGGCGAAGAACCGGAAGATCCTCTCAAACCGTCTTCGGAGGTGGATGAAATCCTTTTCCGAGTCCAGCAGGACCGAATTGCCCGTCATACACCCCATTTCCTGGCACGATGCGGCGGGATGCGCCGCCCATGAACCCCGGCGGCTCTACGCCGGAGACACCGGATTTTTGGAATTGAATGAAAAAACACGCCCGGTCCGCTCCCCCCGGCCCCTCATCGACTGGAAGGCCGGAACGCGGGAGATTTTATATAACAAAAACCATATTGTCCAGCTTCGGATCGCATCCCCCCCCGGAGCGGGCGTGGCAGTATTCCCCCGCGTCACCGGGCGCCATTTTTTCGATTTCACAGTAAAAAACATGATAAAATGCCGCGAAGAACCGAACGAGTGAGGGGGTCGCGTCATGCCGGTCAGATATGTGCCTGAGCCTTTCAGGATCAAAATGGTGGAGCCCATCAGGGTCCTGTCCCGTGACGAGAGAGAAGAAAAAATCAGAGAGGCCGATTACAATCTCTTCAACCTCAAGGGGGAAGATGTTTTCATCGACCTGCTGACCGACAGCGGCACCGGCGCCATGAGTGACGAACAATGGTCCGGCATCATGAAAGGCGACGAAGCCTACGCCGGAGGAAGGAGCTACTTCAGACTGATCCAGGCGGCAAAGGACATTTTCGGTTACCCGTTCATTCAGCCCGTCCACCAGGGGCGGGCCGCGGAGAAGGTCCTTTTCAGTCTGCTCATGGGGCCGGGACAGGTGGCCATATCGAACATGTTCTTCGACACCACCCGGGCCCACGTGAACATCGCCGGGGCGAAAGCCGTGGACTGCGTGGCGCCGGAGGCCCTGGACCCCGCCGTGCGGGCGCCGTTCAAAGGGAACATGGACACTGCCGGGCTGGAGAGGCTTATTCGTGAATACGGCAGAGAGAAAGTGCGGCTCGTGGTGATGACCATCACCAACAACTCCGCCGGCGGTCAGCCCGTGTCGGTCCGGAACATGCGGGAGGTCTCCGCCATATGCAGACGATTCGGCATTCCCCTGTGCATCGACGCGGCCCGGTTCGCCGAAAACGCCTTTTTCGTCAAACAGAGGGAGGCGGAGTTCGCAAACAGCCCGATACGGGACATCGTTAAGGAAATCTTCAGCCATGCGGACATGTTCACCATGAGCGCCAAGAAGGACGCCATCGTGAACATGGGGGGCCTTCTGGGGATCAAAAGCGACGAGGAGCTTTATCAGAGGGTGAAGGGGAACACCATTTCCTACGAAGGCTTCACCACCTACGGCGGTCTTTCAGGAAGAGACCTGGAAGCCCTGGCCATCGGGCTTCATGAAGGGATGGATGAACAGTATCTGACCTATCGGATCGGTCAGATAGAGTACCTGGCGGGCAAGCTCGATGACGCCGGCATCGCGTACCAGGCGCCCGCCGGGGGGCACGGCCTGTTCATCGACGCCCAGGCGCTGCTCCCGCATATCCCCTATCATCAGTTCCCCGGTCAGGCCCTGGCGGTGGAGCTGTACAGAGAAGCGGGAATCAGGACCTGCGACATCGGCTCGTTCATGCTGGGCAACGACCCGGAAACGGGCATGCAGCTGCAGGCGCAATTCGAGTTCACCCGGTTCGCGATCCCCCGGAGGGTGTACACCCAGGCGCATTTCGATATAATGGCGGAAGCTCTGATCTCCATCAAAGAGAGGGCGGGCGCCGTGCCCGGGTACAGGATTGCCTGGGAACCCCCGATACTGCGGCATTTCCAGGCGCGGCTCGAGCCCATGGGCAGGCAGCCCGGCTTGTAAAAAAATCACTACACAGGGGAAGAGTCCATCCATGGCGACATCAGTCACAACAATGTGCGGCGAGACAGATTCCAGGGGCGGGCCGCCGAAACCCCGGGACGGTTTCAGAAGCAGACCGGGATTCATTCTGGCCTGCGTCGGCTCCGCCGTGGGAATGGGAAATATCTGGCTGTTCCCGTATCGCGTAGGACAATTCGGCGGGGCCGCCTTCTTCATACCGTATTTTTTGTGCGTCGCCTTTATCGGCTTCACCGGGGTGATCGGCGAAATGGCCTTCGGCCGGGCCATGGGAACGGGACCCCTGGGGGCCTTCAAAAAAGCTCTGGAGAGACGGGGGAAAAATTTCGGCGGCCTCGTCGGGCTCATACCCGTCGCCGGCTCGCTGGGGATAGCCATCGGTTATTCCGTGGTGGTGGGATGGATCCTGCGGTTCTGCTGGGGCGCGATCACCGGCGCCGTGACCGGAGCCCCCGACAGCGGAGCGTATTTTGGACTGATGGCCGGGCGATTCGGGAGTGTGGGGTGGCATCTTGCGGCCCTGACGATCACCCTGTTTGTCATGGCGGCGGGGATTTCCGCGGGGATAGAAAAGCTGAATAAAATCATGATGCCCGCCTTTTTCATGCTCTTCATCATTCTGGGCGTCCGGGTCTTTTTCCTCCCCGGCGCGGGTTCGGGATACGCCTATCTCCTGACCCCCGGATGGGAGTTTCTGGGAAATCCCCGGACATGGGTGTACGCCCTGGGCCAGGCCTTTTTTTCCCTGTCCCTCGCCGGGTCCGGCACCATCGTGTACGGCAGCTACCTGAGCAAAAAAGAGGATGTGGTGGGTTCGGCGGCCAATGTGGCCCTATTCGATACCGTGGCGGCGGTTCTCGCGGCCCTGGTCGTCATCCCCTCGGTGTTCGCCTTTTCCATGGACCCCTCCGCGGGGCCTCCCCTTCTGTTCATAACCATGCCGGAAATTTTCAAAAAAATGCCCGCAGGCGCCCTCTTTGCGTCCATTTTCTTCGTGGCGGTTTTATTCGCCGGCGTCACCTCCCTGGTCAATCTGCTGGAAACGCCCATCGAAGCCCTGCAGCAGAGATTGAAACTGTCCCGGACACGGGCCGTCCTCGTTATCGGCGCAGCAGCGGCTCTGGTGGGGATTTTTCTGGAAGACGGAAGCGCCCTGGGGACCTGGATGGATATCGTCAGCATCTACATCATCCCGCTGGGGGCGCTCCTGGCGGGGATAATGTTTTTCTGGGTCTGCGGCGCCGATTTCGCCCGGGAGCAGGCTCAGCTGGGCCGGACAAAACCAATCGGGACCTGGTTCACCCCCATGGGCCGGTATGTCTTCGTCGGCATCACGGTGCTGGTGTACATCGCCGGTATTTTTTACGGGGGGATCGGATAGAATGACCGGGCGGCCCCCAAGGCGCCGCCCGGAACGGCAAAAAATGGACCCTCCCGTCTGGGAGGGCTCCGGAACGTGACCGCCGGCTCCGTCAGGCGCCCATGAGACCCAGCTTCTTCGCTTCCCGCTTTCTCAATCCGTAGATGACCGCGAAGACCGCGATGGCAATCAGTGAATACGCGATGTTGGAGGAGATCGCCACCGCGGCGATCCCTAGGTAGAGGAACCGCTCGACGATGGTGATTTTCTTCTCCACGTACCCCTGCAGCACGATGGCCAGGGCATAGGAGACGACAAAGGCGGAAAGCATCATCACCAGAGTGGTGAAGGAAAAGGTAATGGAAAGATAGTCCTGGTTGAACGCGAAGGCGAAGGGCAGGATGAAGCCCAGGATCCCCAGTTTGAACGCCACCAGGCTGACCTTCATCGGGTTCTCGTTGGCGATTCCCGCCGCCGCGTAGGAGGCCACCGCCACCGGCGGAGTGATGGCGGAAATCGAGGCGAAATAGAGCAGGAACAGATGGGCCGCCAGAACCGGAAGACCCAGCTTCGTCAGAGCCGGCGCGACCGCCGTGGCGCACACGATGTAGGCGGCGGTCGTCGGGAGACCCATGCCGAGGATGGCGCAGACGATCATCGAAAGCACCAGAGACAGGACCAGCGAGTTGCTCCCCAGCTGCACGATGAAGTTGGAGAACTTCAGTCCCAGACCGGTGAGGGAGAAGATCCCGACGACGATGCCGCTGGTGGCGCAGGCGCTCAGGACCGAACAGAGGGATTGGCCCGACGACACCGCGCCGTCCAGGATGCCCTTGACGGTCAGCGGGTCCTTTCGGTCGAGGACGCCGAAGAGGGCGATGGTCAGCGTCGAGTAGATAGCCGCGACCATGGGGGTGGTCTTGAAACCCAGAAGGAGAACCAGCAGGACCCCCACCGGAACGAAGAGCTTCAGCCCCTTGGCCACGGTGCTCTTCAAAGACGGCAGTCCCGAGGGGTCGAGTCCCGCGATCTGGTAGCGCACCGCCTCCAGGTCCACCATTTTGAAGAGACTGATGTAGTACATCAGGGCCGGCACCAGGGACGCAATGCAAACCGTCGCGTAGGGTATGCCGGCGACATCGGCCAGAACGAAGGCCGCCGCTCCCATGATGGGAGGCATGATCTGGCCCCCGGTGGACGCCACCGCCTCCACGGCCCCGGCAGTGGCCGGGGTGTAGCCGCTTCGCTTCATCAGCGGAATGGTGAAGGCTCCGGTGCTGACCACATTGGCCACGCTGCTGCCGCTGATCGTCCCGAAGAGAGCGCTGGCGATGACCGCCATCTTCGCGGGACCGCCCCGCTTTTTCCCCGCCAGGGCGATGGCGATGTTCTGGAAGATCTCGTCCGCCCCCGAGACGTTCAGATAGGCGGCGAACATCAGGAAGAGGTAGACATTGGACGCGCTGGTGCCGGTGGGAACCCCGTAGATGCCGCGGTCGCTGAACAGCGAAAGCACGATGCGGCGCAAAGAGTAGCCGCGGTTTCCGAACAGACCGGGGATGTGGGCGCCGATGAGGGCGTAGACGACGGTGAGGATGGCGATGACGGGAAGGACAAGTCCCAGCACCCTCCTGGAGGCTTCCAGAACGATCAGCGAGAGGATCAGGCCGAAGATGAAGATCTCGTCGGTGATGATGTTGTTCTGCATGTCCTGGGAGTAGTTGTCGAAGTTGACGATCACCCAGAGACTGATGCCCAGGGCCAGGGCGATGATGACGAAATCGATGATCCGGTAGACGGTCCTGCGGGTCCTGCCGAGCGTCGCCACTCCCTTGCCCAGGGGGTGATAGAGGAAGATGAGCACCAGCCCGATCATGACGTGGTAGGCGAAAAACTTGATCGACGGCAGGGTGAAAAAGGTGAAGTTACCCACGTGCAGAACCACCGCGAAGACGGAGACGACGAGGATGGCGGCGGAAACGATCTTCTTGTAGCTCAGTGGAGCAGTTTTCATAAAAGGCACTCCTGGACCCGTGTGCGGCCCGCCCCGCCGGGGCGGGCCGCCGGTTCGATTACGGAATCAGTCTTTTCGGCACGTCGATCCCCTTCTCCTTCAGGTATCTGATGACACCCGGATGGAGCGGGATGTTGAAGGCCAGGGCGTTTTCCGGGGTGCAGTACTTCAGGCTTTTATGGACCGCAAGAAGCTCCGCGTTGCTCTCGAAGAGGGTCTTGACGATGAGATACACCTCGTCCTCAGGCAGAGTGGCCGAGACGACGAGCATGTTCCACTCGCTGACGGTGGGCACATCGGCGGTGACGCCGGCGTACGAGCCCTTGGGCATGACCGAGGGGCTGTAGAAGGGGTATTCCTTGCTGAGAAAAGCCTGCTCCTCCTTCGTCAGACCGATGAAGCGCAGGGTCTTCGTGGCCTCCAGCTCCGTGATGGCCGCAAAGGGCGGGTAGGAGAAAAGCACCGCCACATCGACCTGGCCCTGGGAGACCGCCGTGGCCGTCGCGCCGTGGCCGTCGTTGAAGATCGAGGCGGGGCGGAGGCCCATCTTGTCGAAGGCGGCCCGCAGAACGCTGTCCATGGCAGCGCCCTTGGACCCCAGACCGACGATCTTGCCGTTGTAGTCGCTCAGGGTGCGGATGCTGCTGTTCGCCAATGTATACATGGTCATGTAGGAGGGATACAGCGGGATCAGCCCCAGGACCTTCTTCATGGGCTTGCCCTTGTTCCAGGTGCCGGTTCCGGTGATCCCTTCATACAGCGCCGACGTCATGGCGAAGCCGACCTCCGCCTCCACCGCTTCGATCATGGCCAGGTTCGCCGTCGACCCGCCGGTCTCCTCCGAGGTGAAGACGAACCTGCCCGGCAGCTTGTTGTTCAGGACAGTGGCCAGACCGCCGCCGATGAGGTAGAAGTTGCCGCCGCTGGAACTGGTTCCGATGGAGTATCGCTTCGCCGCCGCCGCCGTTCCTTCCTTGCCGCCCTGGGCGATGAGGGGCATGGCAAGCAGGCAGATGACACTCACAACGATCAACAGTCTCTTCATGGTCAAACCTCCTTGGTTTTTTATTCAAGGGCACCTCTAAAAACCGCCAGCAACTGCAAGAATTATAGTCCGGTGGTAATATGTTTGCAATTCGAAGACATTAACTTCAAACC
>Ga0302238_1002501_pt1 | contig 12833 bp, 3 predicted proteins | sample AAG_UR_Asn_MG_FD_193527 | JGI IMG/M metagenome (GOLD analysis project Ga0302238, IMG submission 193527) | Enriched activated sludge microbial communities from anaerobic digester in WTTP, New Holstein, Wisconsin, United States - AAG_UR_Asn | ecosystem: Engineered > Bioreactor > Anaerobic >...
CTGGTGACCGACGAGGCGATCCGAAAGTGGGGGGGGCCTGCGTGGCGCATAGCCGATTCACGGCGCATGAGAGTTGCCTCACTGCTCACGGGGGCGGCGGTGCAGTTCGCCAACGCCCGGGCGACGGGGGAGTGGCCGGCCACCTCCCTACCCGAACCAGCCCGTAAGGGGCGCAAAGCCCCCAAGAAGGCCCCCACTTGTGAACCATCCCAGGAGAGCTACTTCCCGCTGCTCTCCTCAGTTCCCGACGCAGAGCTGTTCTGGGTAACCCCCGGTGAGATCGGCAACAGCGTTTACGGGACGCGACGCTTCCTCACGCCTATCGTGGAACTGGTTCCGGCAGCGGCGACGGTGGAAGAGGTGGCAGCGTACGGCGCCTTCAGGACAAGGTATGAGAACATTTGGAGGGGAGTGTTCGACCCGCTGGCGGTTCGCTTCGCCGTGGGCCCCAACGGCATCTCGGTGGACCTCTCCCTCTTCCCCATCGTGCTCAACAGCGAGTACCGGGAGATGATTGAGCTTACGGGCAACAACCAGTTGCCCGACTCTCTGCACTTCCCCGAGGAGTCCATGGCCGTGGTGGGATTTTCGCTCAATCCGGAGTCCAAGCTGGTGCGGGAGCTCAACTCCTTCTCCTCCATGATGGTTCCGGGGCTTGGGCGCGCCGGGTTTGGCTGGCTGGGGCGCTGGTTCAGGGCTTATGCCGGAGATGACCCTTTCTGGGCTGAACTGGCGGAGATAGGCGACCCCGACGACATGGCCGCCTTTGCCGAGAAGCAGTTCTACCGTCTGCCCGTGGTTGCCGAGGTTGCTGTAGCGAATCCTATGGCCATGGCCGGGTTCCTGACGGCTCTGCGGGGCTTCGCCGAGAGCACGGCGCCGGGCATGGTGGTTTGGGAGACCCAGGAGCACAACGAGCACCCCTACGTGAGGGTAAAGACGCTTGGGGTCGGCGGCGACGAGGCTCTGTCGAAGCTGGCAATCTACTACAGCACGGTGGAGAGCGTCTTCATTCTGTCGCTGAACGAGAACCTGTTCAAGAAGGCCATCGATCGCCACAAGGGGGTTGCCCGGACGCCCGTAACCACGGGGCAGGAGGACATGCACGGTCTGCAGTTCCTGGGGGCCAGCTTCGGCACGGCTTTCCATTTCCGCTTCTTGGAGTTGGTCAGTGCCCTGGCCTCCGATGAGACCTCCAAGTGGGAGCAGCAGGTAGCCTTCAAGGCGCTGCCTATTCTCAACGAGTGGCGGCGGCTCTTCCCGGAAAGGGACGTTCTGGAAGTTCACAGTGAGGTTTTTGCTGCGAAGCTCACGGCTCCTGCAAGTGGGCAGTACGAGTGGGGCCCTGCGCTCTGGAGCTATGCATCCACGGTGCACGGCCAGCCCGGAGCGCCCAAGAAGGGCCCAGGGCCGTTGAGGCCTCCATTCGAGGCAATCTCAACGGCCAACTTTGGAATCTCATTTGAGCTGGGAGGTTTGAGGGCCCGATTCTCGATTACGAGACAGCCCGCTACTTCGAAGGTGGAAACGCCCAGATAAGCACGGCCACCAATGCGCCGAGCCCTGCCAGCCCCGCCAGGGTCCACCAGAGCCAGGAGAACGAGCGTGATTTCGCCGGCGTGGGCACCTGCTCTTTCGGGGCGGGGCCCGGTCGTTCGACGACGTCAGCCACCACTTCGCCGGAGACGGTCTCTTCCTCGGCCGACTCCCGAGATACGAGCTTTTCCAGGCGCTGCAATTCGGCAAGGGCGTTGGCGGCGGAGCAAGGCCGGTTCTCTCGGTCTTTTGCCAGCAGTCGCATGACAAAGGCCTCGAGTTCAGGGTGGATTCCCCGCTCTGCGGCCCTGGAGGTGACGTCGTCAGGTTGGTCGTGGTAGTGCTGCCTCATAAAACCCGTGGGGGTTTTGGCCGTGAAGGGGTGGGTGCCTGTAAGCATTTGATAGAGAATGACGCCAACGCTGTACAGGTCGCTTCGGCCGTCGACGCTGCCTCCGACCACCTGCTCCGGGGACATGTAGGCGGGTGTTCCAACCACCCTTCCCACCTGGGTGAGGGGCTCGTTTCCCACAGCTTCGGAGTGGGACTTCACAAGCCCGAAATCGATTACTTTCACCCGCAGGGGGTCGTCGGCACTTGATGTGATGCGGATGTTTCCGGGCTTGAGGTCACGGTGGATGATGCCTTTATCGTGAATGGCCTGCAAAGCAGCAAGAAGCTGCGTGCCAACCATTATGGCCAGGGAGAGATCCAGTGCCCCCTTGTGCTTCAGCAGTGTGGAGAGGTCGTACCCCTTCACGTACTCCATGGCCAGGAAGTAGGTCTCGTCGTGGGGGCCGAAGCCGAGCACCTGTACTACGTTGGGGTGGGTAACGTGCTCCAGCGCTCTTGCCTCACGCTTGAAGCGTTCCAGGGAGACAAGCTCCCGGGCCAGACCCGGTCTCATGACTTTCACTACAACGTCGAAGCCGCTCTCTTCGTGTTTAGCCAGGTATACGGTGCCCATGCCTCCGGCGCCCAGTGGCCGCACCACCCTATACTTACCGCCAACAAGCTGACCGTTCAGTGGGTCGTCCTTGGCCAACCCCTTTGTGGGGGGCACCATGGGTCCGTTCACTTCCACACCTCGACCTGAGTCTTTGGCAATCTTCGGTTTCTTTCGGGCGCAAGTCAACGACTTCGAAGAGCTTTTGATGCCTTGTGTTGGCCATCCCCGGAGTGGCGGAGGGATGCGCCGGATCGCAGTGGCTTCGTGCCCTTGGGCATGCGCCGGGGAGGCCTTGGCGGCCGCTTAACCTCTGGTATCCGCGTGCCCGTTAATGTATGTTGCTGCCGTCAATCTGGAGGTGCCCATGCGACGTTGTTTCCGCACTCTTTTGGCGCTGTCTTTGGTGGTGTGGCTGGTAACGGGCTGTGGTGGTGGTGAGAGTTCTCCCGCCGATGCAGCTGTGGACACCGAGACCGTTGAGACCGTGGGACAGGATACTGTGCCCGACGGCTTCTCTGACCTGCTGGTGCCATGCGAGAGCAACGCCGAGTGTGAGGGGTTGTACCCATGCCGCACGGGCACTTGCGACGATGGCTGGTGCCGGTTCCAGAACCGTGACGGTGAGTGCGACGACGAGGACAAGTGCACAACGGGGGACCAGTGCGTGGATGGCGAATGCCGTGGGAACGTGGCCAAGTGCGACGACGGCAAGTTCTGCAACGGGCTGGAGGCGTGCGACGCCGATACGGGCGAGTGTCTCAAGGGACCAGCCCCCGAGGTGGACGATGGTGTTGATTGCACGGTGGACAAATGCGACGAGGCTCTGGCGGCTGTGACCCATACGCCCGACGATTCACTGTGCGTGGCCACTTCGGGATGTCAGTCGGTCTCTTGCGACTTGGAGAAGGGGTGCGTGGAGTCGGTGAAGGTCGGCAGTGGATGCGACGACGGCGACAACTGCACGAAGGACGACAAGTGCGATGATGCAGGGGCGTGTGTCGGGACGCCGCTGACTTGTGACGACCAGCTTTTCTGCAACGGGCTGGAGTACTGCGATGCTGCCACAGGTAGCTGTGCCGTGACTCCGGTGGTTGTTGATGATGGTGTAGATTGCACAATAGATCAGTGTGATGAAGTCTCGATGGCTGTTTTGAATACACCAGACCATGATATATGCAATGACAATAACGAATGTACTGACGACGAATGCAAGCCGGAGCAGGGGTGCATCAATGCATGGCGCACTGGCGAGTGCTCCGACGGAAACGACTGCACCGTGGGCGACTTCTGTGACGGTGGGAAGTGCATCCCGGGGGATTCTATATGCCTGGACGAGGTCTGCACCGGGGGCGAGGACGAAGACGAGGATTTGCTCATCGACTGCGAAGACCCCGACTGTTTTTCTGACTGGGCGTGTCTGCCGTCGGGTGAGACCTGTCTGGATTCGGTGGCTATGAGCGATGGTGCGCTTTTGATAGGTTCGGAGCACTCGCTCTTCTTCACTACGGAAGGCAAGGCCAACGACTACGAGAGTTCGTGCGTTCCCTTCAGTGGTGGTGCCGACGTGGTTCATCAGGTGGAGGTGGGCCAGAAGGGCCTGCTTGCCATCTCGTTGCAGCCCAGTGGTCCGCAGCGCTATTCGGTCTCACTTCTGCCCGCTGCTTGTGTTGGCGAGTTGGCTTGCAGGTTGGGGGAGAGCGGTGCTGCCATGGAGCTGGTTGTGCCCGTGAAGGCCGGGGGCTACTACGTGCTGGTCGATGGGGCAGGAGCCGGCGATCAGGGAAGCTACACAGTGACGGTCCGGCTAGTTGAGCCTGCTGCCTCGGAACTGTACTGCGACGACGGTGTGGACCAGGACGAAGACGGTCTTGTGGACTGCTTCGACCTGGATTGTTGGGGAAGTGATGCTTGTGGGGATCCGACGGGGGACGGCTGCGACTCTCCGCTGATGCTCCTTGATATGGACGTCACCGCCGAGACTCTCCCTTTGAGCGCGTCGGTGACGGGGGACACCTCGGTTATGACCAACAAGGTTTCGGGAAGCTGCGATTCGAAGACGGCCATTGCGTCGGACATGGTCTACTTCTTCAAGACCGAGGTGCCCATTGTGCTGGATGCGCAGATGGAGTTTCAGCATCCCACTCTGGTGATGTGGCCGGCCATCTATGTACTGGACTCTATGTGTTCCAAGGGCCAGGAGCTTGCCTGCGCCAGAACCAACGGCGATCCGGCCATTGTGAACGTGCTTCTTGGGCCGGGAACTTACTACATCGTGGTCGATGCGGCATGGAGCTACGACATGGGGCCGTTCCGTCTGGAAGTGGCCATGGAGGCGCCTCCTTCGGTGGAGACGAACTGTATGGACAAGGTGGACCAGGACTACGACCTTCTTGTGGACTGCGCTGACCCCGACTGTTGGGAGGATGAGTTCTGCATCGGTTTCCAGGGTGATTCTTGTTCGCTGCCGTCTCTGGTGAACGATGGCCAGCCCGTTGGGGCGGCCCTGGACGGTCAGAAACTGACCTACACGGGCTCCACCGTGGGGTACAACGACCAGTATGGGGCAGAGTGCAGCGCCGAGACCGTGGGCGGCGCCGATGCGGTCTGGAAGATGGAGGTGGCAGAGCCCATGCGGATTCTGCTGAGCCATAAGTTCACGAGCCCCGGCGGCGGGGCTACGTTCTATCCGGCGCTCTACGTTTACGCCGGGCAGTGCGGCGGAGTGGGTGATGAACTCTTCTGTGCCTATTCGAGCACTACAGCCAGTATCGACGGGGCATTTGCTCCAGGTACCTATTATATTATAGTTGACTCCTCTTATATTGGCGATGCTGCACCTTATACCTTGACGCTTGAGTTTTTCGACCCTCCCACCTCTGAGCTGGAGTGCTGGAATGGGTTGGACGACGATGGGGACTCTCTGGTTGATTGCCTCGACGAGGACTGCGTGGGCAACGCCTACTGCCTTGATCCCTACGAGCCCAACGACGTGCTGGATGAAGCGGCGCTGCTCGCGGCGGAGGCGGGTGGATTCGCAGTTGAAGAGGGCATCTCCATCTATCCGGCGCACGATGCCGACATGTTTGAACTGCCTGTCTCGGGCAAGGGCTTCCTTCGTGTCACGGCGACGCCCGCACCGGGACTGAACGTGGATTTGCAGCTCACGGATGAGAGCGGCACCGAGTTGGCTTCGGGGAAATCTGGGGGTCCTGGGGGCCTAGAGACGCTTCTTTATGGTCACGGAGTTGGCACAACGCTGGTGCTGGCGGTTCGTGGCAGCGGCGGTACCATGGGCAGTTATTCGCTGGATTTCGAGACATACCCGGCATCGGCCACGGAGACCCTGTGTGACGACGGAGTGGACAACGACCTGAACGGAGCGACGGATTGTGGCGATCCGCAGTGTGCCCAGGACTTCTTCTGCCTTGGCGAGAGCTGTGATGCGCCAAAACCAATCAAGGGTGGTCAGGCTTTGACCTACCTCGATGCGGGGGTGCCCATGGTCTTCACGGGCACAACGGCGGACAACAGCGATGAACACGAGGGAAGCTGCGACGATAGTACAGAGCAGGCAGCCGATGAAGTATACATGTTCGTGCTCTCCACTCCGCTGCGTATGAGCGCTACGATGGATTTCAACCAGCTTGCACTATATCCGGCGATATACCTTTTTTCCGGCGAGTGTTCCTCGGGTGCCGAGCTGGCGTGCGGTTATACGGTAGGCAGCGGGGGGCCGGCCCGCATCAACGACATGCTGTTGCAGCCGGGCACCTACTTCCTGGTGGTGGATGGTGCAGACCCGCTGGACAAGGGCGACTATGTTCTTGAGCTGATGTTCGGGTTGCCCAGCACCTCCGAGATCTCGTGCGTTGATGGCGCGGACAACGACGGCGACGGCTTCACCGACTGTTGCGACAGCGACTGTTGGGGTGATGACGCCTGTGTTGCCGAGACGAATTGCAGCGATGGCAAGGACAACGACTGCGACCTCTACTCCGACTGCTTCGATTCGGACTGTGCCACCAGCTTCGACTGTCTTGGTGAGAACTGCGCCTCGGCCCGACCGGTGAACGACGGGGTTCCCCTGGGTGCCGACGATGCGGGCCGAGTCCTGACCTACAAGGCGTCCACTGCTGCGGCGATGCCCGATTACAAGTCGCTGAATTGTGATGCCACGGCGACGAACTCGGCCAGGGACGAGGTCTACGTCATGACCTTGGCGGCCCCCATGAAGGTGAAGGTCTCCCACGACTTCGATTCCGGTAATCGTTTTGCGGCGGTATATGTCTACAAGGGGAGCTGTGTTGTTACTAACGAGGTTGGCTGCGCAAGTATTAAGAGCTCGGCGCCGGCGGTAATTTCGTCGTTGGTACTACCTCCGGATACATACTACATAATTGTTGATGCCGCGTATCCGACAGATTTCGGGGCTTATACGTTGACAATTGAGTTATCTGCCCTGGACGCCAACGAGTCAAACTGCAACGACGGAGTCGACGACGATGGCGACGGCCTGACGGACTGCTGCGACGCCGACTGTCTTGGGGCTCCCAACTGCTTCGAGAGCAGCTGCACCGATGGCCTGGACAACGACTGCAACGGTTTGGCCGACTGTGCCGATGCGGCCTGTGCGGGGGTGCCCGAGTGCGTTGGGATTCTCCTACCATTCAGTGCCGACTTTGAGGGTATTGGCAATGGTCCGTTGATTCCTTCCGACTGGTCGCAGACGGGTCCAGACTCGAAATGCGGCTGGGCCATGTTCACGGACCCCCTCTTCGGTGGGCACTCGCTCATCATGAACGACAAGCTGGGTTGCAGCACTACGAAGTCCTACCTGCTCTTGTCTCCCCTCTTCGACCTGGACGGGTGTGAGCAGGTTGGAGTCGAATTTGTTGAGAAGAATGAGTATGCAACCCGCTACCTCTACCACAGCGTGGGGGTCTGGTCCGGGGATACCCAGGTGGAGACCGTGGTGCCCCCTGGAACCGACACGGCTACCAGCGTTGGGCCATTGTACTTCGATACCGTGGGTATGGAGAAGGTAAAGATCTTCTTTGCATACCGAGGTGATGATGCAGACCGTTGGTATATTGATGATGTGCAAATCTACTGTGCAAGTATATTCAATTACGAGGTAGACTGCTTTGACGGAAAAGACAACGACAAGGACGACCTGATTGATTGCTGCGACAGTGATTGTACTCACCTCACGGAGTGCCATGAGGATTGCACCGACGGCATCGACAACGATTGTGACGGGCTGGCCGATTGCTGCGATTCCGACTGTGCGCTGCTTCCTGTGTGTGGCGAAATATGCGACGACGGCGAGGACAACGACTGCGATGGCATCGTCGACTGCTGCGACTCGGACTGCAGCACCAATGTGGCGTGTGCTGAAATATGCAACGACGGCATTGATAATAACTGCAACGATATAATTGATTGCTGCGATACGGCATGTCAGTTCTCGCCATTCTGCCAGGAAATATGTGATGACGGGAAGGATAATAATTGCAATGATATAATTGATTGCTGTGATCCTGGATGTAAGTCTTCTCCTGTCTGCATGGAAATTTGCAACGACGAGAAAGATAATAACTGCGATGATTTGGTCGACTGCTGTGACCCCACATGCGATTCGTCCATCTTCTGCGCTGAAGTGTGCGATGACGGCTTTGACAACGGTTGCGACGGCCTGGTGGACTGCCAAGACCCCGATTGTGCCAGCTTCATTGACTGCCTCGAGGAGATTTGCGGCAACGGAACCGATGACGACCTGGACCTGCTCATCGATTGTGACGACGTGGAGGATTGTGGCGAACACCCCACCTGCCTCGACTTCGATGGAGATGGCATAAGCGATGCCCTGGATGTCTGCTCATCGGGCGACGACGCTATCGATCTGGATATGGACACCCTGCCCGACGCCTGCGAGATTGGCTGGGCAGGGCAGATTTGGCCCAACAGCGGTGCCCCGGTGGTGGCCGGGGCCGAGGTCAACGTCTATGTCAGGGTCTGGAAGCCCGGGGTCACAGACCAGGTTGGTGCTGGTGCAGGCGTGAAGGTCACCCTGAAGTATATGAACCAGGGCGACACGGAGTGGCAGTCGCTTCCAGCCCTCTTCAACGGCGATTCGGAAAACGACGACGAGTATCGAGGCACAGTGCCGGCAGGCTTCTCGGTCTCGGGAACGGCTCTCATGGTCGATTTCGAGATAGAGTTCCTGCCCGTGCAGACTTCATCACTGAAGTACATCTATAATAATGACATGATAAAAGACCAGGTGCAGAATCCCACTCCGCTGAGTTACCCCGCCTCCTGAAGAAACATCAGTAGATTGATGTTCGGACCCCGGCGCCCCACCATGAATGGTTGGTTTGCGCAGCCTTCGTAATTCCGCCCGTGGAGGTATCAATCACAAGGATAGCCCCGCTCTCGTCAAAGGCGAAGGCTCGGCCGGTCCATCCTGCCAAACCATAGACTGCGCTGTGCCCCGTAATGGTTCCTACAACGCCCGTCACGGACCCCGTTGCCGAATCCACCGTGACAAGGATGTCGTCGCCCATTCCCAAACCACTCTGAACCGAGGCGAAGGTGCCAAGCCCCTTGATGGAGTAGGCGTCTCCGCTGCTGCTGTAGCCACCACCATACTTGCCAAGCAGAGTCTTCTCCACGGTGGTACCCACGATGTCCAGGCGGTACCAGTCTCCGGAGTTGCTGATGCCCACCATAACGTCCTCGTCGGGGTCCAGCCCGCCGGGTGGAACCATGGTGAGGCCGTTGAAGCTTGTGGGTAGAGAGCCCAGCCAGGTGCATTTGGCAGTCTGTGGATGGCAGGTGAAGAGGTCATCGAAGGTAATGCCGAAGAGGGTGCCGTAACTGTCTATGGCAATGTCGGTCATTGAGCCCCCCACGGAACCCAGGGCAAAGGTGCCGATCTCGGTGAGTGAGTAGTCTTTGACGTCCATGGTGAACAGCTTAGTGGCCGTGTGCGCATAGACCTTGCCCGAACTGGCCATGCCCGGCATGTTTGGGTCCGAGGGGTACATGTCACCCTCGTCGGGGATCCCGTCATCGTCACTGTCAAGAGGAGGAGGCGGAAGATCGGGCTTGGCTATGTCCTGAACAAGGTCGGGGGCCAGGTCGGGGGCCAGGTCGGGGGCCAGGTCGGGCAGGCTATCGGGAGTAGTGTCCGCCAGGTCGGGCAGGGCCACATCGGGCACTTCTTCGGCCAGGTCCATGGAGGCGCCGTCACCCTGCGAGTAGTCCATGACCCAATCCAGCAGTCCTCGAATGTCATCCTCCTGCGCAGCGCCTTCATCGCTGCCACATCCAGCAGTGGCGAACAACCCGACAAAAAGCAGAGTAGCGACGATTCTTTTCATGGTGCCTCCTGGCGTCTTCATCGTCGGAATTGATACCCGTCGAGCGGTGCGGCGTCAACGTTGTTGAGAAATTACTGGCAAATGATGTAGGAATAGCGCCGGGAGGTGCCGAAATGTGGTTGCTTCTTTGGGTGGCGCTGTCGTCCTCTACGACCGGCGTGGATCCGGTCTCGGAACAGGGAATACAGGAGGCAGTGCGCCAGGCCCTGCTGCCTCGGGGCAGTTGGGTCGAGCATGTTGGCGACGTTGATACGCCCAGGGGAGAGGCGGTCAAGGTGGTGCTTGGGACCGACGGCTGGTGGCTGGCGGCCCTCACCGAGGGCGTTGCCGACGACTTGCAGCGATGCTTCGTGGGCAAGTACGGGCGTGGCGTGGATGTGCAGTTGTGGTTCCTGGACCCGGAATCGGGCATGGAGCTGCCTCTCACGAGCTTTCTGCCTCCCGTGGCACCCGTGGAACGAAAGGCCTGGGAGGTTGACGGGGTTGCTCACCACTCGCCCATTTTTGTACCCGACCAAGCTCCCGGCATGCCCAAGGGGTTTCTCAACGGGAAGCACGTCTACGTCAGCCAGGGGCACGGCTGGACCTGGAGCGACACCCTGGATGCCTGGACGACCCAGCGAGGAAACACCCACGGGGCCGTGGAGGACTTCCTCAACGCAGAGGCAATCAACCAGTATCTGATTCAGTACCTTGAGAACGCCGGTGCGACGGTCTTCGCTGTGCGGGAACACGACATGAATCCCGAAATGGTGGTCATCGACAACGAGGATGGCACTTCAAACCCGGACAACGGGCTCTATGAGGAGTTTGGCCCCTTCGAGACCTCAACCGCACCGGGTTTCGGAACCTTCACGCCGCCTTATGCATCGGGAGTGGCCCTCTTCAGCGCCGGTACGACCCGCTTCGCATGGACCGAGCCGGGCTCACAAACCAACGCACGCTTCACCCCCCGAATCCCGGTGGATGGCTACTACACAGTCTCAATCTCCTGGTCGGCCTCGGGGAACCGAACCTCCTCAGCCAAGGTCCTGGTTCGCCATGCGGGTGGAGAGACCACCTACATCGTGGACCAGAAGCGGCACGGAGGCACCTGGATCACCCTCGGCCGCTTCTACTTCCGGGCGGGGCTCGACGCCGACCTTGGCGCCGTGGTGGTCTCCGCCGACGCTCCATCCGAGGCGGAGAACAGGGTCGTCTCCGTGGATGCGGTGAAGTTCGGAGGTGGCAGAGGGGTTATCAAGAGGGGCACGGGCAACAAGATCAACACCGGCCCCACGACGGGGCGGCCTCGCTGGGAAGAGAACTGCCGCTATGCCTCCCAGTTCAACGGTGCGCCAAGCAGCGTCTACGACTACTCCTCGTCGGATGGCAGCGACGACGTCTCCTCACGCTCCAGGTATGCTGCCTGGCAGCACGAAGAGGGGGAGGATGCGGTCTTCGTCTCGTGGCACACCAATGCGCCCAGCCCCGGTACAGGCACCAGCACATACGTCTACGGGCCCAACGAGCCCAACGGCAGCTACGACTTCACGGGAGTGGCAGGCAGCGATAAGCTGGCAGAGTTCATTCACGATGAGGTGGTGCTCGACATAAGGGCCGAGTATGACTCCAACTGGGCGGACCGGGGCATCTACTCGGCCTGGTTCGGCGAGCTCAATCCAAGCCACAACGACGAGATGCCCTCGGCACTGGTGGAGGTGGGATTCCACGACACCCAGGCAGAGTGCCTGAAGATGCAGGACCCCAAGTTCCGGGCCCTTGTGGCCAGGGCCTTCTACCAGGGCATAGTTCGTTACTTCGCATGGAAGGATAGCAAGCAGGCCATCTTTGTGCCCGATGGTCCCGTGGGCTTCAGCGTCACGACTCTTCCCGACGGCAGGACCAGACTTGCGTGGCAACCGGCTCCAAGCGGCCCGGTAGTGGGCTCGGACCCGCCCGAGAGCTACAGGGTCTACTCTAGCAGCGACGGCCGCTCCTTCGACAACGGCGTGGAGGCAGGCTCGGGCACCGAATACGTTGTGGGCCCACTGGAGCCCGGAAAGGTTTACTACTATCGCGTCACGGCAGTGAACGACGGCGGTGAGAGCTTCCCCTCACCAACGCTTGCCACGTCGAGGTCGGCGTCGGGAAAACGAGCGGCGCTGATTGTGGCCGCCTTCGAGCGTCTGGACCGGCTGACGCTTATCCCCGAGGACCTGTCGGCGTGGAACCTTGGGACGGTTCAGAGGATGCTGCTGCACAGAATCAATCGCTTCGACCATATCGTAGAGCACGCCGAAGCGTTCAAGGCTTTGGGGATTCCATTCGACTCGGCCTGGCGCCATGCCGATGTTCTGGACGTGCAGCTTGGTACTTACCGCTTCATCGACTGGTTCGTGGGGCGGAACAGCACCCAGGATGAGGCCCTGACGGGGCAGGAGCGTTCGCTGATACAGGCCTTTCTGGCCGGCGGCGGTCATCTGCTGCTCTCGGGCACCGAGATTGGCTGGGACCTTGTGGAGAAGGGCTCTCCCGAGGAGCAGGAGTGGTTCGAGACCTGGCTGCGGGCCGGCTATCTCAGTGATGAATCGGGCCAGTACACGCTGATGCTGGGGGCAGCGGCGCTGACTCTGGATGATGGCACCAAGGGAACTTACAACTCGCTCTACTGCGATGTTTTGGAGCCCCTGGACGGTGGCGCAGCTCTGGTAACTTACGGCGACGGTCAGGTAGCCGCTACGGCCTGGAAGCAGGGCGAGCAGGGGGTGGCCCTGCTGGGTTTCCCCTTTGAGACGGTGGTGGGGCTGGATGCCCGGGCCATGCTGCTCGGGGCGGTGCTTGAGGCTCTGGAGCTGACCGACCTGGCCTCGGACCCTGTGGACCCCGTTGAGCCGGTGGAAGACGTTATTGAGCCGCCAGAGACCGACATTGTGGAGCAGCCCGACCTGGCCCAGGAGGAGTTGCCCTTCAACGACCTTCAG
>Ga0302238_1002511_pt1 | contig 12796 bp, 8 predicted proteins | sample AAG_UR_Asn_MG_FD_193527 | JGI IMG/M metagenome (GOLD analysis project Ga0302238, IMG submission 193527) | Enriched activated sludge microbial communities from anaerobic digester in WTTP, New Holstein, Wisconsin, United States - AAG_UR_Asn | ecosystem: Engineered > Bioreactor > Anaerobic >...
GTGCGAATCCGAGGAGGACTGCCAGAGCTGCGCCGTAGACTGCGGCCTCTGCCCATCGCAGTGCGGTAACAGCACCTGTGACACCGACGAAGATTGCACCAACTGCCCCCAGGACTGCGGCACTTGCCCGCCACTGCTCTACTTCACACCCTGGTGGGAAGAAAACCTCTCGGGAGGGCCCATCGTCCAGGGCGGACAGCTCCGACTCAAATACAGCCTCGACCGACTAAAAGACTGCCGCGCCACCCACAATGGCCACCCAGGCTGGAGCATCACCCTCTACTACACCTTCGACCTCGCTGAACCGGCACAACAACTTCCCGCCGTGATGCACAATAGCTTCTCGGGCACCTCCACCGAGTGGGAGCAGACCATCGATATCCCCGAAGATGCAGAAAACATCTGGTTCTGGGCCAGCAACACCGACGTCAGCGGCTGCGAAACCTGGGACTCCGACTTCGCCAAGAACTACATGTTCCCAATTTTCTCTCAACAAACAGTACAACAAGATGTATCCTGGGCAGGCAACTTCCAGTTCATCTACTTCACGGGCGCCGGGCCCCAGTTCCGCGGCGATGTGGACCCCGCATACTACTTCTCCAATTTCGCCGGCTCCAAGGTGGCTACCTGGGTGCAGTTCGAAGTCTACGTGCCCGGTATCACCGACCGCACCTATCAGGATAACTTCGTCATGAAGCAGGTGGCCCAAAACGCCCTCAAAGCCCTGGTCAATACCAACGCCTACTACCCCGACGGCGACCCCACGGCCGCCATGAAAGACATCCCCCTCGATGTCGTCAACCCCGCAGGAAACAACTTCGTCTACCGCTGGGTGCCCCCAATGTACATCGGCGATAGTGACTATATCCCCGAAGGCGTCTATCACTACTTCCTCCGGGTTGCCACCTGGTTCGGCGAGAATGGCTGGTCCTTCGGGAAGACCTCGAACCCCGCAGACCCAAGAACCATGGTCCTTGGTATTCTCATGAACTGCTCCCTCTTCCCCTTCAATCCGCCCCCGGAGTTCTGCCAGTAGAACCCTCGCTCTTCCCGCTCCGGCTCACTGCACCAGGAGAAACAATGAACTCCAGAACCGTGCGCTTCATCACCATGGGATGCCAGATGAACGTCTACGACTCCCAGCGCATGATGGAGAACCTCTCTCAGTTCGGCTTCCGAATCGTTGACAAGCCCCAGGATGCCGCCCTGGTCGTCGTCAACACCTGCAGCGTTCGCGACAAACCCGTGGAGAAACTCTTCTCGGCCCTGGGCCGCCTCCGAAAACTCAGGAACCAAGAGGGCTACCCCAGAATCGTCGTCGCCGGATGCGTTGCCAGACAACTGGGCCGCAAAATCCTCGGCCGCGCACCGTGGGTCGACGTCGTCATGGGACCAGACCACATCTGCCAAATAGGAGAACTCCTACAGCAGCGCGAACTATCGGGAAACCCCGTGGTTGCCACGGAATACTTGGAACAGGGCGGCTTCTCCCCACGAATCGGCCAACCCCCGGTAACCCCCCAGGCTTCAGCCTTCGTCTCCATCATCAAAGGCTGTAACCAATTCTGCTCCTATTGCATCGTCCCCACGGTCAGAGGCCCGGAACACTCCAAACCACTGGACTCAGTCCTCCACGAGTGCCAAACCCTCCTCGATAACGGCGCTACGGAAATCACGCTCCTGGGCCAGAACGTCAACAAGTACAGCGACCAGAATGGAGCCACCTCATTCCCCCAACTGCTCACCATGGTCCACAACCTCCCAGGACTCAAACGCCTCCGATTCGTCACTTCGCACCCCGCTCAGGTCGATGATGCCCTGATCTCACGCTTCGCAGAGCTGCCTAAGCTGGCATCCCACTTCCACCTCCCGGTCCAAAGCGGCTCTAACACAATCCTGGACTCCATGAACCGAGGATACACCGCCGAACACTACCGCAGCGTCGTCAGCCGCCTGCGACAGGCAAGGCCCGACATCGTCGTCACCTCGGACTTCGTGGTGGGCTTCTGCGGAGAAACGGACCAGGACTTTCAGGCTACCCTGGCGCTTGCCCAAGAGATTCGCTTTGGCATGGCCTACGTTTTCAAGTACAACCCCCGCCCGGGAACCAGAGCGGCCGCCTGGAAGGACGACGTTCCCGAAGAGGTCAAGCAGAAACGCCTGGAGATGCTGGTGGAACTCATTGAGCAAACCATGGCCCAAGCCATGAACGCCCACGTGGGAAGAGAAGAGGCCATCCTCATCGAGGGCCAGGCATCAACCCTCCACGCAGGCCGCCGATACCGACAGTGGTTCGGCCGTACCTCTACCAATTTCGTGGTCAATATTGACGGCCCGGAAACTCCGCATACCGTAGGGGTCGGCCAACTGGCCGATGTTCGTATCCTGCAGAGTGGAGCACATAGCCTGGTCGGTGAGTGGGTTTAGGAGCTAAGATGGCGATTGTTGTGAAAGTGGCGGGGCTCGCCCTCGATGATAAGAGCAAGGCCCCCATTGTCGTTCTCAAAGATGACGCCCAAGACCGAATCTTGCCCATCGTCATCGGCATCCTGGAAGCCAGCTCCATAGCGGCCCAGCTCGAAGGAGTCGAATTCCCACGACCAATGACCCACGACCTCATTACTGCCCTGCTCAACAGGGTCGAGGCCCAAATAGTAGAAGTGGAAATAACCGATATCGTTGACGAAACCTTCTACGCCCTCATCCACGTCCGGCACGGCCAGGCCCTCATGTCCGTGGATTCACGCCCATCCGACGCAATTGCACTGGCCCTCAGAGCCGGCGCCCCCATTACCGTCCGTGCCGATGTCTTCGAAAAAACCGAGGCTACCGGCCACTCAGCCCATGAGCCGCACAGCCACGACGAGGCAGATGGCTCCATGGACGAACTGCTTCAGTCACTTGAAGATGAGGACTTCGGAAAATACAAGATGTAGCAAGAGTTGACGAACGGCAGTTCCCGTCCGACTTACCCCCGCAGCACAACCCTCGCCGGCGCACCATCAAGCCCCTCGACCCGCAACGGCATACAGATTAGCTCATAGCTCCCCGCAGCCGTCGCCCGCAAGTCCAACCCCTCGAGAATCACCATGGGCGACGCTGCTCCCAGTAGAACCTTGTGAACCAAGTGATCCACTGACTCCTCAGCCTCAATGGACAACCAGTCGATCCCCACCAAACGCACCGATGTCCTCTCCACAAGATACCTGGCGGCCTCCACGGAAAGAGTCACCGGTTCCTGCGGCCTCGCCTCGGGATATGCTCCGCTGTTGGCCGTCTTGAAGATCAGTCTCTCCACCCCGCAAAAAGAAAGCCCCGAAAGCTCCTCAACACCGATCTCCCCAGCCGAAAAAACCTCCGCTACCAGCACCGGGCCACACAGAAGCTGCAACGGCACCTGGTCCACCGTGGCACCACCAGCAAAGAAGTGCGACGGAGCATCTATGTGGGTTCCACTGTGCGTCGTCAACGCCAAACCAGATACAGCACAGCCGTCGCGCTCAAGCTCCAGTACCGCCGAGGCCGAGTAGGGCGGGTCCCCGGGCCAGGTGACCGTTCTGGAACCTAGCGGAACAGAAATATCTATAAATCCATCCATTTTATACATAATTTCACCGCCATTGGCCCAATCCAGGTAGTTATACCACTGCTCACCATGCTCGTCCACACCCCTCGACTCGCCCTTCGGCCGGCTCTCTTCGAGCCTGAGCCTAAGGCTCAGCTCACCTTCCCCCCAAAGGCCCGGGTGCGGATCCGCTGCCGAGGACCGGTACGTCCGCCGGGTGCATTTCGTGGCCGCAGTCCCGCCAAAGGCGCCCCACGACGCAGACCTTGCTTGTCGACCAATCAGTTTCTATCTATCACCACCAAATGGGGGCTAACCATGAGCAGACATCTCTCCTTCAACACCACAAACCTGAGCCCGGAATCCGGATCCCCGGCCCGCTGGCAGGCCGCCGCATGGGCATTCTCTCTCCTGCTTGCGCTGGGAGCCTGTTCGGCAGACGACAACAGCTCCGATCCTGCAGATCTGGGTTCTGACATCCCCTCCGCTGCCGACCTGGCCGAAGAGACAGGTTCCCCCGACGCCGACCAGGAACTGGCCGGCCAAGACGTTGCCCCCGACCTCTTCACCCCGCCGCCTGACCCCATTGACCCCGGGCCACACCAGATCATCGAGGCCCAATTCGAGCTTCCCGTTGGCCAAGACGGCATCGTCGTGCCTCTGGATATCGCCCTTCCCGATGCCCCGGGACCCTTCCCCGTCATCGTCTTCACCCATGGCTTCGCCCTGAAAGCCTCCTTCTACCAAACCTACAAGAACCACCTTGCCAGCTGGGGCTTCGTGGCAATCCTTCCCACAATGCCCGGCACTGCCTTCTCACCCAAAACCCACGACGAACTGGCCGCCTACATCATGGCCATTATGGATTGGGTGCAAGAGACCTCCGATGATCCGCAAGGACCACTCATGGGCAAGGCAGCACCCGACAACTTCGGCCTGTCGGGGCACAGCATGGGAGGCAAAGTATCCCTCCTCGTGGCATCCAAGGACCCCAGGGTAGCGGCCTCGTTCACCCTAGACCCCGTGGACAGCGCATCACCCATGGGCGACCAGACCGGCTTCCCATCGGTCACCCCCGAACTTATGCCCCTCATCTCCATCCCACTTGCCTTCGCCGGTGAGACCCTCGACGGAACGCCCCCGGAAGGCAGCAAACAATCCTGCGCCCCCGCCGACCAGAACTTCGAGCAGTACTTCCTCCATGCCCAGGCCCCAGCCTTCAAGTTCGATTTCCCCGGGGCCAACCACATGTCCTTCCTTGACTCCGCCGACTGCGGCATCTTCTGTGCCGTCTGCCAGAAGGCCACCACCGATACCGACAAAGTCCGAGACCTGTCACAACGATATATGATTGCCTTCTATAACACCTACCTCAAGGATGAGGCAGAGTATGAATATTGGTTCAGCGGCGATGGATTGCAGACAGAAGTAGAATCAGGCTTTGTGACCTTCGAGGCCAAATAGCAGAAGCTCCGTGCCAACCCTCTCCGGAAACTCCATGGGCACGAAGTGTGTTGCCCCCGGCACCGGCACCAGCTTCACATGGCTCATCAGCAGCTCTGTTGCCCTGGCCGTAGACCCAAGAAACGTATCGGATTTCTCGCCGTACACGATGGTCACAGGCACCTTGACCCTGCGCAGACTGGACCACCCCCACTCCGACATCTGAGCAAAAGTTGCAGACTCCCACAACGGCTCACAAGAAAGCCTCACGCTGCCATCATCCAGCACCCTGGTCCCCCCCTCAACGTACTGCTCCAGGCACCCACCGCACTCCCAGGTGCTGAACCCACCGCGGCCCCGGTACGATGCTACGATTTCTTCACGGCTTGAGAACTGCGCCCGCCGCCGAGCGGCCCGAGTCACCAGGCTGAATCCCTCGTTGCGCCCCAGAAACTTGGCCAGGCCCCAAGCAACGGTGGTTGCCGGATGCAGGATGACCGGGTCCACCAGCAAGAGCGAAGAGGCCACACCAGGCTCTCGGGCCGTCAGAAGCAGAGAGACCACCGAACCCAGAGAGTGCCCCGCCAATGCCATGGGCCGGTCGAAACTGGCCAGAAACCGACTCAAATCCTCAACATATATCTCCCACCCCCGACGCCTCATCTCCGCAGGGTCCGCAGGCAGCGTGCTCTGCCCTTGACCCCTGGCATCCCACGCCACGATGTTCAACCGGTCCGCAAGAGGCTCAAGCATCCGAGTATAGGTCTGGGCGTTGAAGCCGTTGGCATGGGCGAAATGGACCCAGGGCGCATCCCTGCCCGCCCGCTCCCACTTCAAATAGGAGATCGCTCCGTCCCCCATGTCGAACTCCAGTCTCTCCCAACTGCCCCGATTTGCCATGACTCCCCCTTCGCTTTCCCAAGAAACCATATGCCGCCCTCCCCTGCGATGCAAGGCCCCCCAGTGCGGTCCCCAAGCACACCACCGCATTATCCCATTGCACCACACAACCAAAATGGGCAAAGTAATCTGCTGCCGGGGGCCACCTCCAACGGCACCGCCCCTCAAGGAGAACAATATGTTTGCTCGCCAGACACAAAAATTGGGTATTTTGGCTCTCTCGCTTGCCTTGGCCGCCGGGGCTGGTTGCGGCTCGGATAGCGACTCCACCACCGATCCTGCCAACGATGTGGTGCAAGACACCTCCAAGAAAGATGCACAATCAAATGACCAGGCCGACCCCGACTGGGCCGCTGACACCATGGAACCAGACTCAGAGACCCCATTTGTGCCCGTAGAGCCCCACGTCGAAGAGGCCGACCCCTACACCATCGTCTGGCTTGCCGGAACCCCATACGAGATGGGCAAGCAGCACGGCGAACTGCTCCACGACGTGGTGGGTGATGCCATGGACTTCGTAAAAGCCGACCCCATGATGAGCAAAATCCCCCAAATGGCCGAAGCCATGGGCATCATCAAGCTGGCAAAAGAGAACTCCTACGACGACCTCCTGGAGGAGTGCCAGGGGCTCGTCGATGCCACCTCCGACGTGGGCTTCTCCATGGAGTACTGCCTGGCTCTGAACTTCGGCGATGTCATGCTCGAGTTCATTGAAGTGGGCATGCCGGGCCAGGAGTTCCCCGCCCCAGGCTGCTCCGGCGTCATTGCCCGAGACGATGCTACCCCCGACGGAATCCTGCGCCACACAAGGAACCTCGACTGGGGCAGCATGGACATCTCCATCATCCATCAGCACCCGGTGATCTTCGTGAGGCAGCCCGAGGGTGGCATTCCCCATGTCTACGTGGGCTTCCCGCTCAACCTCAGCCCCTACACCGGCATGAATATGGCGGGCATCTCCGTGGGCTCACACGAGGCCGAACCGCTCTCCAAAGCCCAGCTCTCCAAGAAGGGCCGAAGCCACGTCCAGATGGTGGGCCAGATCCTCAAGAACTCCAAATCCCTTGTAGAAGCCGAAGCATTCCTGCGCAGCCAGCAGCATATGTCCACAGAGATGCTGGTCGTCGCCGATGGCCCCAACAACGACGGCGCTGTCTTCGAAATGACCGGTCAGGCCATGGAGGCCCGACGGCTGGAGAACAACGTCGTCTGGGCCACAAACCACTTCACCCACCCGGACATGACTGCCCTTCACCAGCCTCCAGGAACAGGCAGCTTCATGCGCTTCCAGCGCTTCAGCCAGCTTGTTCCGCCCGACGGCAAAGACTCCATCTGGGGAGAGCTGGACCAGGCCGGACTGGCCCGCGTTATGAGAGACCGCGTCGACTCATCCACCGGAGAACTCATTAGCGACGAAGAACTCGAAGCCATGGACTGGGACAACGACATTGGCATAGGCAGCAACGGCCCCATGCACTTCGTCGTCTTTGAGCCAGAAAACCACCTCTTCTGGGTCGCTGCGGGCAAACTGCCTATCCACAGGCAACCCTACCGCTGCTTCTCCCTGGCCCAGTTGTTGGGAATCGATGGCAAAGAGTGTCCCGGAGATATCGCCCCGGAGAACGACTGAGCCCACAACATGAATCCGCTGGAAGTCACCTGCGCCCTCATCGAACACAACGGCGCTCTCCTGGCAGCACAACGCTCGGGTTCTATGCACCTGCCGGGTAAGTGGGAATTCCCCGGAGGCAAGCTGCGACCAGGAGAATCCCTGGAAGAGTGCCTCAAGCGAGAAATCCTTGAGGAGTTGGGCCTTTATGTTGAAACCCACTGCGCCCTGCAACCCGTAGAGCACCGGTATCCCGACAAGCACATCCGCCTGCACCCTTTCATCTGCTCCATCACGGGAGGTACTCTGGTCCCCACAGAACACCAGCAGGTTCGGTTCTTCGCACCCGATAAAATGGAATCCCTGGACTGGGCTTTGGCAGACTTGCCTGTGCTGAATCAATGGTTCCGTTTCCGATCGATGAATGGAGAGCTTCCTACGCCCGCATGATTTCGCCGCCTCACACTGAGGTCCACAGGGCCCACCCGTGGCAACTAACCCCCCGGTTCAGATCGTCCTTCCCCCTCGGCACGCCTTGATGCAAACCCCGCAGATCCGCTGCCCCAACCTTGGTATGCCACGAAACTCCGATAGCTTCTTGTGGCAGGCCTCAAGGCTGAAACTCTCCACGCTCTCTCCAATGGCCGAGGCCGGGCACTGGTCGATGCAGGCCCTACAGCTGCCACACATATCGGCCATGGGCTCGCCCTCTACCAGCGGTGCATCGGTCAACACGGTGACAAGCCGCCAGGCAGAACCAACTCTGGGATGTACCAGAAGATTGTTCCGGCCGTGCCACCCCAAACCCGCCAGATAACCCAGGTGCCTGTGGGACAAGTGCGCAACAAGATCCTGAGAATCCAAGGTCTGAGAGGCAGGCATTGGAAGTGCGCTGTGGCCAAGGCCGGCAAGAGCCATTGAGAGTTCCAGCGCCTGCTTGTCCAGCCAGTGATTCAACTGACGATAGTGACTGTAGTAAAGGGCGCTGGGACGTCCCTCAAGGGTCTCAACAACAGGACGCATCACGGGAATCCCGAATACGATGGCCCATGGCAGGGAAGAGGAGAGACGAAAACCGGCCTCAGGGTAGCGCTCACGGTAGCGGGCCAATGAGGCAACGCCGACCATGTCGCCGGGCACTGCCGGCAACATGGCCTTCAAATCTTCTATATTCATAATTGCAGCTCTATTTCACACCATTTGAAGCGGTGATTGAGTATGTGGCACAGCTCTGCGGCCACCCCGGACGCCTGTATACTCTGACGTAGTAGTACTCAGTCTGGTCGCCGCAGAAGTTCTTGCCGGGCTGACCCTCACCGGGAGGCAGCGGGTACGTAGTAACCACCGAGGAGCATGGACACTCTCCGGTGAACGGCGACGATGTGGCGCGGTAGTCCGTGTACCAGGTGAAGTCGTCAACACCCGTGCACAGGAGGCTGGAGGGCCCGCAGGAGCCGCGGTAGACATCGAAGAGGAACTGGCTGTTGGGGTTGCCGGTGAACCTCACCCTGACGTTGTAGGTGTCACAGGAGGTATCCGCCTTATCCACGGCCCGGAAGACGAACCAGTCGTCGTCACCGTCAGGTAGGATGTTGCCCGAAGAGACGGACGATACGCCGGTGTCCTCCAGGGTGCCCAGGTTGATAGAGCTGCCGCACGAATCACCAGAGACTTCGTTGAGGTCCTCACCGCACTCGCAACCATCGTCGGTAACTCCGTTGAGGTCGTAGTAGCCGGGATCGCAACTGTCTATCTCGCATTGTCCCGCAACACACACAGGCGTGGCGTTCTGCAGCGACGGACAGAGGCTGAAGCCCGAACCTTCGTCAATAACGAGGTCGCAGTCGTCGTCACGCTGGTTGCACAACTCAGGAGCCCCTGGGTAAGTTGTTACCTGGTTGTCGTTGCAATCGCCGCCACCGTTGGTGCACGTGGATGCCGATATGACCTCCATGTTGGCATCGCAGTAGTTGTCGTTGTCGTCGTCGCAACCTTCGTCGGTGAGGTCGTTGCAGTCGTTGTCAAGGTCGTCGCACTTCTCCACCGCATCAGGGTTCACCGACTTGAGGTTGTCGTTGCAGTCCCCGGCAACGCTCACCAGGTAGGGCGGTTTAGCCGAGCAGTAGCACTTCGAGTCCAGATTGCTGCCAAACCCGTCGCCGTCAGCGTCCCGGTAGAACCAGATACAGCCCGTGGCCCCCTCTTCGTCAACACCATCCACACAGTTGTCGTCCAGACCGTTGCAATACTCGATTGCCCCTGGATAGATGCCCGCCACTGTGTCGTTGCAATCGCCCGGTGTCTTCGTGCTGTAGTTGCCCACAGGACCGCACAGACACTGACTGTCGCTGACAACGCCGAAGCCATCGCCGTCGGCATCACGATAGTAGGTCTGGCACGACCCCACAGCGTTCTCGTCAACCTGACCGTCGCAGTCATTGTCAACCCCGTCGCAAAGCTCAGGGGCGCTGGGATAGACGGTCTTGGAGTTGTCGTTGCAGTCTCCCGAAGTGGTGGATGAGTAGCTTCCCGATGCGCCGCAGAAGCACTTGGAGTCCGAGGCCACACCGTAGCCATCGGCATCGTTGTCTTTGAAATATTGCGTGCAGCGCAGAGCGTTCTCTTCGTTGAAGTTGCCGTCGCAATCATCATCGAAGGCTGTGGCACAATCCTCGGGAGCACCTGGATTCACCGTGGCCACGTTGTCGTTGCAGTCGCCGGTCACCGTAGCGCTGTAGCCGTTGCCTGCTGAGCAGCGACACTGGCTGTCAGACACTACCCCGAAACCATCGGCATCCATGTCCTTGTAGAAGGTTGTGCAGCCCTGGGCCCCGGCCTCGTCGATGGACCCATTGCAGTTATCATCCACGAGATTACAGACCTCGGGAGATGATGGATTAATTTGAGCATTATTATCATTACAGTCTCCGCCTGCAACGGCAGTATAGCCGTTCCCCGGCGAGCATGTGCAGATCATCTGCCCGGTAACACCAAATCCATCACCATCCAGATCCTTGTAATAGTTCGTGCACCCCGTCGAATTCTCATCTATCTGACCATTGCAGTTGTCATCCGCACCATTGCATATCTCAATTGCATTGGGGTTGATAGAAGTTGAATTGTCATTGCAATCACCACCCATAACTGCCCTGTAGTTCCCATCGGGAGCACATATGCACTTAGAGTCACCCGTGACGCCGAAATTATCCCCATCCACGTCTTTGTAGTAAAGAGTACACTCTTCTGCGTTTGGCTCGTTTGCTATGCCATTGCAGTCATCATCTTGCTGCGTTGCACATGTCTCCGTGGCATTGGGATTGATTGCTCCATTGCTGTCGTTGCAATCGCCGGCAATGAGCGTGGTGTAGAGCCCACCAGCAGAGCACCTGCACTGGCTGTCCGCAAGCTGGCCAAAGGTGTCTCCATCGGAGTCCTTGTAGTAGACCTTGCAACCCGTCGCCCCAACCTCATCGGTCTGGCCGTCGCAGTTGTCGTCCTTGCCGTTGCAGGACTCCACAACCATAGGATTCACGCCGGGGTCAGAGTCGTTGCAGTCGCCGCCCACGTTGGCCTTATAGTTGCCGTCGGGCATGCAGAGGCACTTCTTGTCCGCTGTCACTCCAAAGCCGTCGTTGTCGGCATCCTTGAAGAAGTCGGAGCAGGTAGGCGCACCGTCATCGATGAGTCCGTTGCAGTTGTCATCGGAGTTGTTGCAGAGCTCAGGAGCGTTGGGATAGATAGCCGGGTTGTTGTCCTGGCAATCCCCACCACCAAGCGGACAGACTGCGGGGAGGCCTACCACGGTCATGGAGGCGTCGCAGTAGTCATCGCCATCGTCGTCGCATCCTTCGTCCACAACGCCGTCGCAGTTGTTGTCTTTGCCGTCGCAAATCTCCGTGTTGCCGGGCTTGACCACGTTGTCCAAATCGTTGCAGTCGCCACCACCCAGGGGACAGACCGGGGGGAAGCCCACGGTGGACATTTCTGCGTCACAGTACCCATCATTGTCGTCGTTGCACCCTTCGTCCTTCCCATTCACGCAGTTGTTGTCCTTGTCGTCGCAGAGCTCTGCGGCCCCGGGATTGATCAACTCGTTGATGTCGTTGCAGTCGCCGCCGCCCAGCGGGCAGACCGATGGGAAGCCCACAACCTGCATCGACGCCTTGCAGTAGTCGTCGTCGTCGGCATCGCAGCCCTCGTCAACTCCAGCAGCACAGTTGTTGTCGATGTCGTCGCACTTCTCAACCATGTCCGGGTTTTGCGCAGGGTTGGCATCGTTACAATCGCCAGACTTGGTGGCGGTGTAGTCGCCCGACGAGCTGCAGAGACACAGAACGTCTGCTGTAATCCCGTAACCATCCTTGTCGACGTCACGATAACGGTTCACACACCCTGTGGAGCCCGCCTCGTCGGCTACCCCGTTGCAGTTGTCGTCCCGGTCATTGCAAACCTCCGTGGCACCCGGATAAACCTGCTCGTTGTTGTCGTCGCAGTCCCCGCCCACCGGCGTGGTATAGAGCCCCTCGGGGAGACAGAGGCAGCGGTAGTCCTCGGTGAAGCCGTAATTGTCGTCATCCTTGTCCCGGTAGAAGAGAGAGCAGCCGCTGGCCCCCATCTCGTCGATGGTGCCGTCGCAGTTGTCGTCGTAATTGTTGCAATTCTCCGTGGCATCTGGATTCACGGCTGCGTTTGTATCGTTGCAGTCCCCACCCCGCGTGGCCTTGAAGTCCCCCGTGGGGTTGCAGAGACACTGCTTCATCAACGGATTGCCGTATGTGTCGTTGTCCAAATCCTGCCACTTGTCGCTGCAACCCTGCGAGCCAGCCTCGTCAACGTTGCCGTCGCAATCGTCATCCAACGAGTTGCAGATCTCCTGTGCGGTTGGATAGATAAGTTCATTTCCATCATTGCAATCACCAATAAGTGTTGCAGTAAATGGTACGGTGGGCCCACACAAACACTTAGATACATTCACATCGCCATAACCATCAGCATCAGAGTCGATAAAGTATGTCGTACAACTGGTTGACCCCTCTTCATCGGAGGTGCCATCGCAGTCATCATCCATACCGTTGCAAATCTCGGAGGCCAAAGGGGAGACTGCTGGGTTGTCATCATTGCAGTCACCACCGATGTTGGTGCTGTACTTGCCCGTGGCCCTGCAGAGGCACTTGCTGTCACCGTTGAGGCCATACCCGTCCGAGTCGTTGTCCTTGAGGAACAACGCACAGCCGATAGCCCCCTCTTCGTCAACCTTTCCATCACAGTTGTCGTCCACA
>Ga0302238_1002519_pt1 | contig 12763 bp, 7 predicted proteins | sample AAG_UR_Asn_MG_FD_193527 | JGI IMG/M metagenome (GOLD analysis project Ga0302238, IMG submission 193527) | Enriched activated sludge microbial communities from anaerobic digester in WTTP, New Holstein, Wisconsin, United States - AAG_UR_Asn | ecosystem: Engineered > Bioreactor > Anaerobic >...
ACGAGGCGCTCAAACCCTACGGCGACCATATCTGCCGCGGCGAGGGCGTGACGTTCATGCGCGAGCTGCTGGGCCAGGCCCCGCTGAAAGAGCATAAGCACCCCGTTATCGAGAGCCGCCTGCAGGTCTTCTCCAAGACCGTGTCCTATACCGGCATGATCTTCGCCGGCCTGGGCTGCCCGAACGGCTGCGACTTCTGCTCCACCTCCCACTTCTTCAAGCGCCAGCACCTGCGCCTGCTGCACACCGGCGCCGACGTTTACGCGGTGGTGCGGAAGCACCTCGCGGTCAACCCCGACGCGCAGTTCACCATCCTCGACGAGGAGTTCCTGCTCAACAGGGACCGCGCGATGGAGTTCCGCGACCTCGTGATCAAGAGCGGCAAGCCGCTGGCCATCTTCGTGTTCGCCTCTTTCAAGGCGCTCAGCATGTACACCCCGGAGGAGCTGCTGGAGATGGGCGTGGACGGCGTCTGGGTGGGCTACGAGGGCGAGCGCTCCGGCTACGAGAAGCGCGCCAACAGCAAGTCGCCCGAAGAGATCATCAAGGGTTTGAAAGAGAACGGCATCACCGTGCTGGCCTCCATGATAGTCGGCTTCGACTACCAGACCCCGGAGATCATAAAGGCCGAGCACAAGCACCTGATGTCGCTCAAGCCCGACCTGTGCCAGTTCATGATCTACAACCCGAACCCCGGCACGCCGCTCTACGAGAAGGTGAAGTCGCAGGGGCTGTTCCGCAAGGAGTTCTCCGAGAACCCCGAGCATTACTGGAAATGGGCCAGCGGCTTCCGCTCGCTGACCGAGCACCCGCACATGAGCGGACCCGAAGTGGAGAAGATGCAGCGCTGGTGCTTCGACCAGGACTTCCGGGAGCTGGGGCCCACCATCTACCGCGTCACTGAGACGATGCTGGCCGGCTACCTGAAGCACAAGGATTCCCCCAACCCGTTCCTGCGCCTGCGCGCCGAGCGCTTTGCGAAGGAGCTGAAGAACACCTACCCGATGTACCTGCCCGGCGAGCTGTTCGCGCCGACGCTGCGCACCCGGGCCATGGTGCACCGCCTGAAGAAACGCGTTTACGCGACCTTCGGCCAGCCCAGCTTCGCCCAGCGCATGCTGAAGTACGGCGCCGTGGCCGCCGCGCTGTGGACCTCTTTCAAGCTGCGCTTCAACCTGCTGCAGAACCCGTCGCTGACCCGCAAGGGCTGGCGCCTGCCGCCGGAACCTTTCACCAGGGAGTGGCTGGAGGCCGAACTGCAGAAGCACAACGTGCCCCAGCGCCTGCAGGTCATGGTGGAGGAATACGACGAGCGCCGCCGCCGGCTGCGGGTGAGCCTCGAAGGCGCGCTGGACCGCCAGCACGGGGAAAAGCTGGCCGAACAGCTGCGCGCCTATCTCAAGGAGACCCGCGGCAAGCTGGAACTGGACCTGGCGAAGCTCAAGGTCATGGAGAAGGACGCCGCGGCGGCCTTCGCCCAGCGGCTCAGCGACTACCGCTCCCGCGTGCATATCACCATGCCCAAGAACGCCCCCGCCCACGCGGCCCAGTTGATGTTCCTGGCCGAGGTGTTCAAGCACTACAAGGGTTAACGAACCCCGCACCTCAAAAAGAAGCGGCCCGCCTTACTCAAAGGCGGGCCGCTTCTTTAAAAGGGGACGTTGGTTAGTTCGTTAGTTGTTTTGATCTTCCGGCTAAATGGGAGAAACGCCCCGTTTTGGAAAAAACTAACGAACTAACCAACGTCCCCTGTCCTAGATAAGGCGGGCCTGCAGCAGCCAGGCGGTGCTCAGGAAGGCGAAGAAGCCGACCACGTCGGTCACGGTGGTGAGGAAGATGCCGGAGGAATGCGCCGGGTCGAAGCCCATGCGCTTCATGAGCACCGGGATGAGCGCCCCGGAGAGGCCGGCGGCCACCATGTTGACCACCATGGCCACCCCCACGACGAAGCCCAGCCAGGCGTTGCCCTTCCAGAGCCAGGCCGCCGCGGCGGTGATGAGCCCGGTGGCGGCGCCGTTGACGAACCCGACGAAAACCTCCATGCGCACCAGCTGCCAGGCGTTGTGCACGGTGATCTCGCGCATCAGCATGCCGCGGATGACCACGCCCAGCGTCTGCGTGCCGGCGTTGCCGCCCTGCCCGGCGATGATGGGCAGGAAGACGGCCAGGACCGCGAATTTGGCGATGAAGCCCTCGAAGAGCGCCACCACGGCGCCCGCGAGGAAGGCCGTGGCCAGGTTGACGGTGAGCCACGGCAGGCGGCGGGTTATCTTGAACCAGGCCGGCGAGAAGGAGCGCTCCTCGGCGCTCGCGCCGAAGAGGATCTGCATGTCCTCGGTGGCCTCCTCCTCGGTGGAGGCGATGATGCTCTTGGTGTTGACGATGCCGATGAGGCGGCCGTTCTCGTCGGTGACGGGCACGGCCAGGTAATGCTTGCGGGCGGCTATGGCCACCAGCTCTTCGCGGTCGGTGAAAGGCGAGACCTTTACCACGTCCTTGATCATGATCTCCGAGACCGGCGCCTCCGCCGAGGCCAGCAGCAGGTCGCGCATGTTGAGCACGCCCAGCAGGGCGTTGGCCGCGTCCACCACGTAGCAGTAGGTGGCGGCCGGCAGCTGGCGCCGGGCCATCTGGCGCAGGCGCTGTATCACGTCCCGGACCTTGGAGTCCGACCGGAAGGCCAGGAAATCGGTGTGCATCAGGCGGCCGGCGCTCTCCCTCGGATAGGCCAGCATCTCGGCCATGTCCTTGGAGAAATCCTGGTCCAGCAGCGGTATGACCGTCTTCGAGATCTCCGCGGGCAGGCGGCGGAAGATATCGGCCGCGTGGTATTTGCCGGTGCGGCGCAGGATCTCCGCGGCGGTGACCGGGGAGTGCCACTGCAGTATGGAGGCCGCCTCCTGCGGTGGCAGGCTTTCCAGCGCCTGCGCCGAGACCGACGGCGGCAGGTCCTGCAGCAACTGGGCGGCGTCGCGCGGCGGCAGGCTCTCGAGCGCGTGGCCGGCCCGGACGGGGTCGGTCTGTATGAACTTCTTGACTATCTCGATGGCTGCTTCTTTCTTTTTCATCGTTGTCAGGCTGCGGCCCGCTCCAGTCGGTCCAGGATAGCGCGGCCCAGGCCGCGCGGCGGCACCCTCTCGGCGTAGATCACCTTGGCGCCGGACCTTTCCAGGCGGTGCAGCGCGGAGAAAAGCCGCGCGGCCGCGGCGCGCATGTCTCCGGAACGGGACAGCACCTCCACGGCGGCGAACCGGCCCGCCGGCCTGCGGCTTAAGGCCAGGTAGGCCGTGCCGGGGCCGCCCTTCACGCGGGAGCCACGGGGGACCAGCTTCAGGCGGACCTTGGGCGCGTAATGCTTCTTCAGGCAGCCGGGGGCCAGCGGGCTCTTCCCCGAAGGCGCCGGCACGGCCGGCCCGGCCACCCGCTCGATCTCCTCCAGCGGCAGGCCGCCGGGGCGCAGCAGGGCCGGGCGGCCTTTCACGAAAGTGACTATGGTGGATTCGACGCCTATGCTGGCCCGTCCTCCGTCGAGGACCATGTCCGGCCCGGAGCCGAGCTGGCGGCGCACGTGGGCCGCCGTGGTGGGGCTCAGGCGGCCGAACTTGTTGGCGCTGGGCGCGGCCACCGGCCTGCCGGCGGCCTTTATCAGAGCCAGGGCGGTCTTGTGCGCCGGCACCCGCACCGCCACGGTAGGCAGGCCGGAGGTGACTATGGCCGGCACCGCGGCGGCCTTGGGCAGGACCAGCGTAAGAGGGCCCGGCCAGAAAGCCTTCATGAGCTTCAGCGCCCCGGCGGGCACGCGGGAAAAAAGCCGGCGGGCCCTGGCGGCCGAGCATTCGTGCAGGATGAGCGGGTCGAAGCGGGGCCGGCCCTTTATCTCGAAGATGCGGGCGCAGGCGCGCGGGTCCAGCCCGTCGGCGCCCAGACCATAGACCGTCTCGGTCGGGAAAGCCACCACCCCCCCGCGCTTGAGCGCGGCGGCGGCCCGGTGGATATCCTTGGCTGAGGGTTCGTGCATATCGCCGTCCGCCGCCGTCCGGCGGACAGGATAATTCTAGCAATTTCGGCGGGCGCCGCCCGCTAGCCCAGCAGCCTGGCCAGGGTTTCCGCCATCTGCTCGTAGGTGTAGGGCTTGGGCAGTACCGCGTCGAAACCGTAGGCCTTGTAGTCGGCCATCACGGCCTCGTCCGAATAGCCGCTGGAAACTATCACTTTAGCGGCGGGGTTGAGCTTGCGCAGTTCCGCCACCGCCTCCTTGCCGCCCATGCCGCCCGGGATGGTCAGGTCCATGATGACGGCCGCGAAAGGCGAGCCCGCCTCCATCGCTTCCTTGTAGGCTTTCAGGGTCTCCCTGCCTTCTACGGTCACCACGGGTTCGTAACCCAGTTCCTTCAGCATCCTCATGGCGGCCTTTTTCAGGAGGTCTTCGTCCTCGAGCAGCAGTATCCTGCCGGAGCCTTTAACGGCTTGGTGCTCGGTTCTCTTCTCCGGGGCCAGGCAACGCCCGGTGGCGGGGAGCAGGATCTCGAACCGGGTGCCTTTGCCCGGCTCGGACGAGACTTCGATATGTCCTCCGTGATTCTTCACCACGGACCAGGTCATGGGCAGTCCCAGGCCGTGGCCCTGGGATTTGGTAGTGAAGTAGGGCTCAAAGATCCGCGTCAGGTAGTCGGCCGGTATGCCTATACCGGCGTCCGAGACGGTCAGCCTGAGATAATTGCCGGGGGGCAGGGGCCCCCTTTCCTCTTCCAGGCGCAGGTTCCCCGCCGTCAGGGTCAAAGTGCCGCCGGCGGGCATGGCCTGCAGGGCGTTGACCAGCAGGTTGTTCACCGCCTGCTTTATCTGCCCCTCGTCGCCTTCCACGCTCCACAGGCTTTCGTCCAAATTAAGCTCATGGGCGCAGGAACTGCCGCGGGTGGACAGGTTGAAGATCTCCTTGAGCGGGCGCTCGAGGCGGAATTCCTTCTTCACGGGCTTGCCTCCTTTGGCGAAGGCCATCAGCTGCTGGGTAAGCACCTGGGCGCTGCGGGCGGCCTCCAGGGTGTCGCTGATGATCTCCTTGTCCTGCTTTTCATTGAGCCGGGCAGCCAAAAGCGAAAGGTTGGCCATGATGCCGGTCAGCATATTGTTGAAGTCGTGCGCGATACCGCCCGCCAGCGCGCCCAGGGATTCCACCCGCTGCATGCTGGCCATTTCGCGCATCATCCGCTCGGCCTTTTTGCGCTCAGTGATGTCGTTTATGACGGCGAGATAGACCTGGCCGCTCTGAGCGGCGATATGCTGCAGCCTTACTTCCACGGGGTAGGTGCTGCCGTCCTTGCGGCGGTGCGCCGTCTCGAACAGCAGCGCCCTGTCCCGCCCGGCGGCCAAAGGCTCGACGGCGGCGCGGAAAGAGGCCTCGGTGTATTCCGGCTTCAGGTCCCACGGGGTCATGTCGTCCAGCTCCTCGCGGCTGTACCCCAGGTTGCTCAGGGCTCCCTGGTTCACGAAAATGAACTTGAAGGTTTCAGCGTCGAAGACGTAGACCTCGTTGGAACTGGCATTGATCGCCTCGTTGAGGATCTTGCGCTGGCGGGACTCTTTCCAGGTGGCGGTGACGTCGGTGAAGACGCAGTGGGTCTGCCTGAAGGACCCGTCCTGGTTATGGGCCACCCTGCCGTTGAAGACTATATGGCGTCTCTCCCCGTCCTTGCGCCGGATCTCGAACTCTACCCCGGCGACCTTGCCGGCCGACTTGAACTTGGGGAAGTTCTCGCGGAAGCCCTGCTTGTAGTCATCGGCCAGGAAGTCCCCGAAGTTGCGTCCGACGGCCTCATCCCTGGCGCAACCGAAAGTTTCCACCCAGGTGTCGTTGACGGCCAGCAGGTTGCCGTTCTCGTCCAGGGACTGGTAGCCTATAGGGGCTTTTTCGAACAATTCCTGGAAGCGCTCTTCCGATTCCTTCAGACGCGTTATGTCGGTCCAGGAGCCGGTTATCTCGCCCTGGCGGCTTTTGGAGATATTGAGCTGGCCGTGCACCCAGAAATAGGAACCGTCCTTGCGCCGGAAGCGGAAATCCTGCGTCAGGCTTTTCCGGGAAAGCAGGTCTTTCTGGCCCTCCAGCACCCTTCCCTTGTCTTCGGGGTGCAGGTTGTCGGTCCACCAGTTCGGGCTCAGTATCTCCTCCACGGTGTAGCCGGTTATGTCCGCCCCGTTGCCGCTCACCCAATCGGTGAAGAATTCTCCCGAAGGTCTGGTCTGCAGGGTGAACAGTATCACCGGAGTGACGTCCATGATATGGGCCAACTGCGCCGCGGTGCGCTCCAGCGCGGACTGCGCCTCGGCGCGCTTCTCGGCGTCGCCCATGGCCTCTATGGCCAGGGAAAGGTCCCCCTGTATTTCCGAGAGCAGTTGCAGTTCCTCCCGGGAGAAGAAGTCCCGCTCCTGCGAATACAGGCCCAGCACGGCCGCGACCTTGCCGGCTTCGAGCAGGGGTATGGCCGCGGCGGACCTGAAGCCTGCCGCAAGGGCCTTTTCGCGCCAGGGCGCGAAAGAGGGGTCCCCGCCGATATCCGCCGAGGTCGAGATCTTCCCTTTCAGCGCCGCCTGGCCCATGGGGCTGCGGGAGTACTCCCCCCCGTCCAGGTCTATGCGCAGGCCTTTGAGGTATTCCCGCGCCGAGCCGGCGTGGCAGGCGGGCAGCAAGCGGCCCATATCCCTGTCCGGCAGCCCCACCCAGGCCATTTTCATCCCCCCCGAGTTTACCGCTATCTCGCAGGCCGCCTGCAGCAGCTGCTGGCGGCCGGGCCGCCTGGCGGCGGCATGGTTCATCTGGGCGAGGAAGGTATAGAGGCGCAGCGTTTTCTTTGTGGTTTCCTGCGCCGCCGTCAGTTCCCGGGTAAGTTCCAGCTTTTCGAGGGCCTTCTGGACCTTGGGCAGCAAGGCTTCGAGGAAATCGTAGTTCTTTACCAGGTAGTCGCAGGCCCCGGCCTTCATGGCTTCCACCGCCACCTTCTCGTCTCCCCGCCCGGTAACCACGATGAAGGGCGGCGCCTGTATCCCCGCGGCGGGCAGCGAGTTTATGAAATCCAGCGCGTTGCCTCCGGGCAGGGAGTAGTCCACGAGCATCAGCCTGGGAAGGCCGGCGCGCATGGCCTGCGCCGCTTCCTCTTCCGCGAAGGCTTTGCGCACGGGCAGGCCAAGCGGCGTAAGCCGCTGGGCTTCCAGTTCGCAGGTGCCCCTGTCGTCTTCCAGGATCAGGATATAATTTTCGCTGGGCTGGTCTTGCTGTTCCATTGGACGCACCTATTTTAGCTTGTCTACCCGGATTATGGTGAGGAAAAGTCCCAGGCGCTTGATGACCTCGGCGAAACGCTCGAATTCCACCGGCTTGGTAAGGTAGCTGTTGCAGCCCAGGGCGTAACAGGTCTCTATTTCCTTGGGGTCGTCGGTGGTTGTGAGCATGATGACCGGCATGGGCTTCAGGCGGGCGTCGGCCTTTATCCTGCGCAGAACTTCCACCCCGTCCAGGCCCGGCATGCGGATGTCGAGCAGCAGCAGGAACCCCTCGCCCGGCCGGGCATTGACGGGGTCCGAAAGGAAGGACCAGGCCTCTGCGCCGTCGCGGAAACGGCGCAGTGGGTTGGTGACCCCGACTTCGGCGAAGCGTTCCTGCACGAGCTTGGCGTGGCCATCGTCGTCTTCCGCCATCAGTATGGTCAATTCTTCGCTCATAATTATATCGGGTCCTCTCTTTCAAGCTGCCGGCAGCTTTATGGTGAAAACCGCCCCGCCCCCGGAGGCTGCGGCCGCGGCCGCCTCCCCGCCGCTGCGCAGGGCCAGCCGCTTTATCAGCGGCAGGCCTATGCCTTCGCCACGGCCGCGGGAGGGCTCGGCCGGGCGGTAAAATATCTCCCAGACCCGGGGCAGGTCCTCCGGCGGGATCCCGGGGCCGTTGTCCTCGACTGTGTACACGGCCATGGCCCCTTCTCTCCGGCCGTTCACGCGGATCTCGGGCTTCACTCCGGGCTGCGCGTGCTTGAGCGCGTTGTCCAGCAGGTTGCTGAAGATGCGGTTCACGGCCCCGGCGTCGGCCCTGCATGGCGGCAGGTCCTCAACGGTTATCGCGGCCCCGCAACTGTCCGCCTGGAAGCGCATGGCATCCAGGACGTCTTTCAGCAGGGAGTTCATGTCGAGGCGCTCCGGCCTAAGTTCCAGTCGGCCGGCCCTGGATACCCTGAGCAGCGCCGTGATCAGCGCGTCCATCTTGCGCGAACTGTCCAAGATGAAACCGAGCGCTTCCGGGGCCTTCTCGGTCAGGATCTCGCTCACGCGCGTATGTTCCGTTTCCGGCAGTCCGGAGACGCGGCCGCAGGCCGAGCGGAATTCCTCCAGATATCCAGATAAATTCCGGCTGAAGCCCTGGATGTTCACCAGGGGGCTGCGCAGGTCGTGCGTGGTGACGTAAAGGAAATTCTCCATCTCCTTGTTCTTCTCGGTCAGTTCCCTGTTGAGCCTTTCGGTTTCAAGCTCAGCTTTCTTGCGCGCGGTCACATCGGAGAAGATGGTGGCGAAGCCGTCCTTCCCCCATGGCGCTATCGAGATGGAAAAATGCTTTTCCAAGGGGTCGAAATATATTTCCATGCTGTCCGGCCTGCCGGAAGCGGCCACCGCGGCGTACCTGTCCAGGAAGGGCGCTTCCCCGGTGCCGTAGGCCTCTGTTGCCAGCTTCCCGGCCACGGCCGAGGCGTCAAGACCCAGTATGGGCCCATACTGGGGGTTGGTCTCTACGATACGGTAATTCTCGGGCTTGCCGTAAGGTCCGCGGACCAATTCGTGCAGGGCCACGCCTTCTGCCATATGGTCCCACAGCGAGCGCAGGCGCTGCTCGCTCTTGCGCAGGGCTTCCAGCGCTTCCAGCCGCTCCGTGACGTCCTGCACCGTGCCGACGGACTTCAGCGGCTTGCCGGCTTCGTCTAACTCCGTCTCGCAACATTCGGTCACGTGCTTAACGCGGCCATCCTTCATAAGCAGCCGGTGGGTGATCTCGTACCGGCTCCCGTTCTTCAGCGAGTCCGCGTAGGCCTTGTTTACCGCCGCTCTGTCCTCCGGGTGGATGGCGTCGAGGAAAGCCTCGTAGGAAGCCCCGAATTTGTCCGGGGTAATCTCGAAGATGCGGAAGATCTCCTCTGACCACTCCAGCCGGTTCGTGGCCAGGTCCAGCGTCCAGTTGCCCATCTTGGCCAGCCGCTGGGCCTCGCGCAGGGCGGCCTCGCTGGAGCGCAGGGCCTCCGCGGCTCTTTCCTGTTCCGTGATGTCTATGGTGTAACCGGCGAGCAGGGCCGGCTTGCCCTCCAGCTGTATGGGGAATTTTGTGGTGGTGTACTTGCGGCCGTTGAATTCCTCCAGCATCTTTACCGGTTTGCCCTCAAGCATTATGCGCCGGTCGGCCTCGACCATGGCTTTGGCGAAATCCGAGGGGAAGAGCTCGAACATGTTCTTGCCCAGCAGTTCCGGCAGCGGCCGGCCCAGCATCTGCTCGAAGTTCCGGCTGAGGTGCAGCGAGCGCAGTTCTTCGTCCTTGAAGAATACGTAGATGGGGCTGTGCTCCATGAAGGCGGAGAAGATGGCGTCGCGCTCGCGCAGGGCGCCCTCCGTTTTCTTGCGCCTCGTGACGTCCGTCACGGAGGTTATGAAATACTCGGGTTTGCCGTCGGCGGTCCGGTGCACGGCCACGCTGACTTCCCCCCAGATGATGACCCCGTCCTTGCGGATATACCTTTTCTCGAAACGCGCCCTGTCCCTGCCTTCCAAAAGGTCTTTGAGAATTTGCTCTATCCCGGGGATATCCTCCTCTGGAGTTATATCCCGCCAGTTTTTATTTCTCAGTTCCTCCTCGGTATAGCCGACCAGCTCGCAGAAGGCCTGGTTGGGCCTTACCGTGCCGTCTATGGAGGTTATGGATTTCCCGTCCGCGGAGTTGCGGAAGACCGCCTCGAAATCCTGCAGGGCCCGCATCCGCTCCGCAGAGATCTTGCCAAGTTCCCGCGAGAACTCGCGGTTCTGGGACTCAAAGACGGCGTAGGCTCCTCCTCCCAGGACCGCCATCGAGAGCAGTACGGCCAGCAGCAGAAGGAATTCCGTGGCTTTTCCATGCGCGAACACTTCCTCCGTGTCCAGCTTGGTGACCATGTACCAGCCGAATTCCGGCAGGGAGGAAAGGTAGGCCAGCACCTTTTTGCCGCGGTAATCGGTGCCCTGGACTATACCGGTGATCCCGCGGGCGGCCATGGCGGCCGGCAGGTCCGTCTTCATGGACAGGCGGAGCTTCAGAGCGGTATCAGGCGAGTGGCGCAGGTCGTTGAGGAAGACCACCTCCTCCCCTTCCCTGCGGAGAAGCAGGGTTTCCCCGCTTTGGCTGGGGCCGGGCCATTTCTTTATCAAAGGGTAGAGATAGTCCTCCGGCTTTACCGTAAGGACAAGGTAAAGCCTGGCGCCGGAATCAGCCTTGGCCGCCAGGGCGGCGATATGCAGGCCGTGCTTCTTTCCGCCCGGGCTATGGTGGAGGTCGCCAATTACTGGCTTCACGGGGGCGTTTTTTACCATGTCCGCGGCGGGGCGGCAGAGTTCCTTCATGGCATCGCCGGCGGAAACCTTTATGCGCCCGGCCGCGTCCGTGAGATAGGCCGAGTCGAACTGGCTGTGCAAAATGAAAGTTTCCAGCCTTTTTTTCAGTAGGGAGGCCGTCTCCCGGTCGCCCGGGTCTGCGGCCAGTTTCTTCAGGTAGATGGAGAGGATGGGGGTGTCCAGCAGCGCGGCGGTGCGGCCCAGACGGCCGTTGCGCCAGGCGGAGATCTCGTCGGACTTTAGGACGGCGGTGGCGCGCAGGAGTTCCCCTGCGTCCGCCAGAAGGTGGGCGCGGTGATGAGCGTAGTAAATGAAGGCGGCGCCGGCCAGAGCCGCGGAGGCGGCCGCGAAAATGGCCGCCAGCCGCAGTTTAATCCTGCGCAATTCGGGAGCCTTCTGGTTCTGCAATTCCCTTTCCCCCCCGGGCGAAGCCCGAAAAAAAATAAACCCCGCCGCGGCGGGGTCACTTAAGAAAAATACGGAGAGGAAGGGATTCGAACCCTTGATACAAGGTTACCCTCGTATGCCGGTTTAGCAAACCGGTGCCTTCAACCACTCGGCCACCTCTCCACAAAGACCCAAACCCTGTAGCAAGTAAATTATATAAAAAAACAGTTCAGCCGAAAGTCTTTTTTATCCCTTCCGCCAGCGGCGTCCAGCCGGGCCAGCGGGTGTCGCGCTCCCACTTGGACGAGGAGGCGGTCCAATTTGGGGCCGCACCCTCCTTGGCCTTGTCCCGGTTGAAGACGGGCTCCGCCCCGCCGACCAGGGAGACGGCCTCGTAGACCAGGCCCAGCGCGCCCAGGAGCGGCCCCGGCAGGTCCACCATGAAAGGCATCTTCACGCCCATGGCCTGCGCCAGCATGGCGATGAAGTCCCGCCAGGGGTAGGCGCGGTTCTCGCAGACATAATAGGCCTGCCCGTCGGTGGCCGGGTTCTCCAGGGCGGTTATGACGGCGGCGGCCAGGTCCTCGACATAGACGAAATTGAAGCTGCCGGAGGAGCCGGCGTTGACCATGAAGCCCTTCTTCACCCAGTGGGCGATCTTCGAGACGGCGTACTCGTTCTTGCCGTAGACTATGGGCGGGCGCAGGATGGTGCGGCGCACGAAAGGCGGCAGGCGCATGACCTCTTTTTCCCCGCCCAGCTTGGTGCGGCCGTACTCGGAAACGGGGGCGTCCGGAACCGCCTCGGTGCGCGGCGCGCCGGCGGGCGAAGGCCCGCCGGCCGCGAGGCTGGAGATATAGACGAGTTTCTCGGGCGGCTTGGGCAGGGAGCTTATCGCGCCCACCAGGTTGGCGGTGCCCGCCACGTTCACCTTTTCGAAACCGGCGCGGCTGCGCGAGAACAGCACCGCGGCCATGTGCACCACGTAGTCCGCGCCTGCGCAGGCCTTTTTCAGCGACTCGCGGCTGTCGTAAGCGACCTCGGCGTACTGGGCCCCCTCCACGCGCCTGGCGGGGATGCGGCGGGTAAAGATGCGCACGGCGTAGCCGCGGGCGAGCAGCATGCGCGCGAGCGCCGTGCCTATAAACCCCGTTCCCCCCGTTATAGCTACCGTTTTCGCGCTCATCGGTCCTCTTTAAGCTTCTTCAGGGCCTTGCCTACCTCGGCGTCCAGGCCTTTCACGCCGCGCTTCACTTCGGAGTCCAGCTTGACGCCGAAGCGCAGCAGCCCGGCGTTCACGGTGTCCCGGTCCGGGTATTTGCCCTTCTGGATCTTTTCCAGCACCCGCCCGCCGTCCCTTTGCGGCATGGTGAAGGCCACCGCGGCCGCCATCAGGGCGAAGGCCGCCAGGTTTATAGCGAAGCCCGCCGCGCCGCTGACGAAACGGATGAGCTTGGTGCTGGTATTGAGGAAGAGGATAAAGACGCTCCAGACCAGCACGGAGACTCCCAGGTACCAGTTGCCGTAAGGGCCGGTCTCCGGGTAGGCGGTGAAAAAGGTCGCGTGCAGCAGGCCTACGGCGAGGATCTTGAGTATCAGGGTCACGGCAGTATCTCCTCCTGCTCCGGTGGCGGCGGCGGCTTGAGGGCCGGGGCGTCCACCCCCACCCGCAGCAGGCCCAGGTAAAGGTCCGCCTTGGACGGGTAGGCGCCGCGCGCGAGCTTGTAAATGGGGCTGACGGCGTCCTTCTGCGGCAGGAAGGACAGGGTCG